>ERZ1370068.2694-contig-1828_pt1 | contig 178144 bp, 282 predicted proteins | sample MGYA00561227_ERZ1370068 | MGnify/ENA primary metagenome ERZ1370068 (study PRJEB38410, sample SAMEA6850437) | metagenome | study: Metagenomic assessment of the ecological functions of the soil: analysis of the soil microbiota associated with the...
AAGCCTTTGTTGTCCAAAAATAGAGAGCGATTAGTTTCTCGGAGCAGTCTGAGTAGGTCGAAGCCGATGCGCGTCCGATTGTCGGACCACGAACAATCCAGCAATGCGTTCACATCCATTGAAGCTGAAAGGCGCAACCCCTTGAGAAAATTGATGATCCGCGTTGCAATAAACAAGGTATAAAGATCCTCACGGCGAAATTCATTCGTTTCCGACCGCCATCGCTGTGAGCCGGGCCTTTAACGTAATCTTCCTCCTTAAGATCGAGTCCATGTGCAATGGGCGATACGGGCGTGCGATAGAAGGCGCGACGCGCCGAGTAACACCGGCAGCCGAGCGTTGAATGCAAGAGGTTTGAATCATGCTCTCCAGGCTTTCGTTCGGCAATCCCAAGATCTGATAAGAGACGATCTTGAAACCGAGCTGCGCTGCTTTGTGAACAACCTTGAGATAGGCTTCCAGAGTATGCGGGCGCTTGGTGGTTTCGCGTACCGTCTTATCGGAGCTGCACGAGTGCCAGGATTCAGATGAGAAAAGCCCGCCTCAAACATCAGCTCCAGCAACTCTTCATCGAGGCTCAAGTAGCTGATGCCGTTCATCGCGACGAACTGCATTTCACGATTGGGGAAGCGCGGCGATGAGGCCGGCGGCAGAGGTCCTTGAAAGTGCTCTTATAGTAGGTGAGGTTGTCGTCTTCGAAGTCGATGACACGGTACCCTTGTTGATAGCGCAGCTCAATCTCTTCGAGAACATTCTCCAATGAGCGACGTCGATAGTCGGTGCCGAACGTCGTGTGCACCGAGCAAAAAGAGCACTTGTGTGGGCAACTCCGTGAAGTGATCATGAACGTCATGGGCTTGCCAGCGAGGTGCGTAACTGGTTGGCGAAAGATCACCGAAGTCGGGAATGGACAATTCTTCGATCGGGAAATTGTCGCTGATCGGATTGAGAATGGTTTCATCGCGGCTCTTGTAAGCCAGATTCGGCACGCGTTCTATTCCGTGCTTGCCCTTTAAATATTTGAGGAACTCTACGAAGGGTTTCTCGCCTTCGCCGCGGATAACGTAATCGACATTCGGTGAAGAGAGCAAGCGATTCCGGCACCGCCGATGCGTGAGAGCCGCCGACAATGACCGGAACGTTGAGCCTTTTTCTTTACCCGCGCTGCGGCTTCGAGGACCTTCACGGTAGTAGAGGCGTGAAGAGTGGAGAGAGATGCCGACGACGTCGGGCCGGATCTCGGTTATCTCGGCTTCGATTTCATCGAACGGCTTTCCGAAGTGATAGTATTGATGAAAGGTCGAGAAGTGGTGATTTGTCCGCCACCGAGTAGTAGTCGGTAAGATACTGAAGCTCCCTTCGGAATCGCCACCGTCCTTCGGCCACAACCGCCATGGTAGTCTTTGATGATGACATCAATATCCGGAATGTGTTTCTTGACTGCGGCTTTGAGATAGCAAAGTCCGATAGGCTGCAGCCGCACATCGGTGTCGTAGAAGTCTTGAACCGGCGGTTGGATAAGCAAGACTTTCATTGGCTTCGAGCTATATCCGATTCTACGTTTATGCGAAAGTAACTCGAGGCCGTCAGCTGGATGGGCCAAACACCGACAGAAGCCCGCTTGTCATGCCGCCGGGAAATCGCGTAGGTTATAGCAACTGGGCGCTTTGAAACCCGACACCGGTCGCGTATCGCCGGAGGTCTGGGTGGACCCGTTCAGCAGCCTAGCAACGTTTGCGGATACACGCGCGAAGCGCGAGGTTAACACAAAAGTTAAAAATTCGACCCGTAAAGCACTGGTCTACTCGATTTCACGATGGTTGAGATCGAAGAAATCCGCCCGAGCTAGATGAGGTTGTAAACGCCAGGGTCGATCTCGAACAGGATCGACCTCCGCGCATTCGAATTCCGTCGCAAGCGTGGACACGGTCCGCCGATGGGATCCTCCGGGAGCAACACCAGTCATCCACGATGATCCGAACCTGACCTTCAATCTTCAGAATCCTGAGCTGGAGGCCGCCCTTGGATCGGATTGACGAGGAAGTCCACTCAGGTCGACGGGCATCGACGCGCTCGCCCGGTATTCGTCGTTCCATAACTGCAGGCTGGAGTGGGGAATCTACATACCTATTTTGAGTCTTCTGTCTATATCACACGACGTTGGCTGAAGCGTCTCGGGGTTGCCACTTGAGCTGAAAACCCAGCTGGCGTTTCGGCTTCTCCCATCGAGCACGAGTTTCTTTCCATTTCGCCACGGCTCATATGGTGGCCTGCACTGTGGAGATCGTGCTCGACAGCCTGCGCTGGGGCTGGACTGCCGAGCAGAAGCGGTCTATGGGACATACGTTGAGGAAGAAGAAAAGTCGCGAACCATACATGCTTCGTCGGCTCCGCGACTCGCTCCTCAGCAGCTCAATACGGCACAGTCGAAGCGGCCACGTTGCTGCAACCCTGGATACCGGAAGGGCGAACCGTGTTGCTGAGGAGGCCTTTCGAGGGGACCAGGCGAACTCGCAAAGTTGTATCTTGGCCCACAGGCGCTGAGGCTTCCCTTGAACACATGTCGACGGGCGTCGTGGCGCTAAGGAATAGACAGAAGTGAGCGCAGGAATGACACAAAACGGTCGCCGTAAAGCAGGAGATCAGAGGCAGCGATTCGTACGGCTGTACTTGGAGAACTGGCGCAACTTTCAGCAAAGCTGATCTGAAACTCCAGAGACGCGTATTTCTCGTTAGCTCGAATGCGTCCGGGAAGTCGAATCTCCTCGACGTCTCTCCGTTTTTTGCATGACATCTGTATCGGTGGGCGGCGGTTTTCAACAGGCGGTGAAGAAGCGCGGCGGAGTCTCCGCAATTCGGTGCCTGGCCGCGAGACAAAAATTCGGCCATCGTCATTCGCGTAGAACTCCCCGTCGGGCGATATGGAGACCCAGTACCCCAGCTATGAGTTGAATTGAAAACTGGACAGGCTGGTTTTTGTAGAACCGGTGAGATGAGATATACTCATCGTCCTGGAAACCAGGGAGAAAATAAAGGCAGATTCCGACCCGGGATAAACCAAAGGGAGCGAAAAGTGAAATTCACGCGGATTACCGTTAATCCTAAGCAAATGGACGGGCTGCCGTGTATTCGGGGCTTGCGGTAGATACCCGTGGCGACAGTTGTAGGGATGGTGGCGGACGGTATGACGGAGGACGAGATCCTTAATGCATACCCGGATCTTGAGCGCGAAGACATCCGCGAAGCTTTGCGATTCGCCGCTGAAGCCGTGCGCGAACGTGAACTTCCAGCTAGTGAATGGTGGTTGAAGTTTCGCGGCATTGCTTCTCTAGCAATCTGCCCGATGTAGCTTCCTTGAGGAAACCGCGTCCGCGTCCGACCCTTGCCGATTACTTTCTCGAGGTCTTATCATGGCGAGATAATCGATTTTGAAGCGTACAGAGACGAATCGGCAGTAGGTACGTACCCTCATGAAAATCGAGCAAATTGAAACCACTGTTCTCGAAATGCCGTACACATAAGCCACTGGTCACGGCGACGAATAATTTCACCGTGGCGCGACGGCTTGCTGGTCAAGGTGGTAACAGACGGCGGCATCGAAGGCTACGGTTACTCGGATCTCTTTCCGCGCACGGGCGAGACGCCGGAAACCGCGCGGCACGTCATTGAGTCCGTCTTGCGGGCGAAGGTCGTCGGCAAGGATCTGGAGGATCTTGTCCGCTTGCGCGCCGACATCGATCACACGTTGACCGGAAACCCAAGGGCGAAGGCGGCGCTGGAGACCGCAATGTACGATGCGCTGGCGCGAAGCTATCATATCCCGCTTTTTCTCATGCTCGGCGGCCGTTATCGAAAAGAGATCAAAGTCATCAAGATGGTTAGCGTCGACGTGCCGGAAGCGATGGCCGAGGAAGCCAAACAATTGGTCCGCGAGCGGCTTGTCGCTAAAGCTCAAAGTCAGCGGCAAAATAGACCAGGATCTGCCCCGTGTCGCCGCCGTGCGTAAGGCGGTCGGCGATGACGTGTTCATCAAAGTCGACGCCAATGAGGCCTATGACGCCAAGACCGCAATTCGACTGGCCAAGGGCCTCGGCGGATCACGGTGTGGAAGTTTTCGAGCAGCCGGTGCCGCGCGACCAATTCGACGCGCTGTGGGAAGTCAAAAAACATTCGCCGATCAAGATCGAAGCCGATCAATCGGTGCGCACTGTTGCGGACGCGCAAATGGTGATCAAAAATCGCATGGTGGATTCGATCAACACCGGCATTCCGAAAGTCGGCAGCATCGGCGAAGTGCGACGAATCGCCGAGCTGTGCGAGCTGAACGGCATCCGCTGTGCGTTGTCGAACACGGCGGGCAGCATGGTCGGCGATGCGGCTGCGGTGCACCTGGCCGCGAGCACGCCGGGAATTTCTCCGCTGTGCGAGCTGCGGCGAGTTCGAAGTGATCACCGGAGATCCATTCTTCGGACTGTCGGTGGAGAAAGGCGCGATTAGCGTCCCAGAAGGCGAGAGGGTTGGGAGTGAGTCTTAAAGGATTCTGACGGGGAATGGAATGTTGGAATACTGGAATGATGGAGTAATGAACGCTGGGTAATGGAGCGCTGTTCCTTGGCGTATTGGTGCGAAAGAAAACGAGGTGACTTTTATGAAAGCTCAAAAGAACGAACCGTCCATCGACAAGAATCTAACTCTGGAGCAGTTTCAGGAGACAGTCCTGCAGGAGCAATTGAGCCCCCTGTGGATGGCTGCCACGGGGCAGTTTCGGGAACCGCGAACCCACATTGAGCCTTACCTCTGGCACTGGAAAGATCTCCGACAGAGAATGATGCAATCGCTCGAATTGATTCCGCTCGGCGGCGAGGGGCGGAACGGCGCGTACCTGACCCTGCGCAATCCGGGGTTCCCGTCCCGAGAATGGGAACGACGCACACGCTGATTGCGGCGATCCAGGTTATCGCCGGGACCGAGGTTGCGCCGTCGCACCGTCACACGATGGCCGCGTTGCGCTTCATCATCGAAGGCGAAGGCGCTTGCACAGTCGTGAACGGGGGAACCTGAGTCGATGGAGCCGAGGGATCTGCTCCCTGACACCGAACTGGTACTGGCACGGCCATTTCAGCGAACACGATGAGCCTATGATCTGGTTGGACGGTCTCGATGTGCCGCTGGTCCAGGGGTTGGGGGCTACCTTTCAAGAGAATTATCCTAAGCCCGGATCGGCGTCAGCCGATCGACCGCACCGCGGGATGAGTCGATTCGGCGCTACAGCGCGGGAGGGCTCTTCGCCTGTCGGGTGAACGGACCGCGCGAACAAAAATTCTGCCATTGCTCAACTTTCGCTGGGCGCAAACGGAAGATCGGCTGACGCAGATGGCCGGAGAGGGATGGCAGCCCGTACGACGGTGTAGCGCTGCAATACACGAATCCGTTCACGGGTGGTCCGGTGATGCCGACCATCGATTGCTGGATTCAGATGCTGCGACCAGGCGAGCAAACCAAGACGCATCGTCACACGGGAAGCGTCATCTACCACGTCGGTCGGTGGAAATGGCTCGACGGTGATTAACGGTAAGCGCTTCGACTGGACGACGGGAGATATCTTTGTCTTCCGCCCTGGGTCTGGCATGATCACGCTAACAGTTCGAGTCGCCAACGCGCGATCCTGTTTTCGTTGCGGATACCCCGGTGTTGAAAGCCTTCGACCTCTATCGCGAGGAGGCATACGCAGAAAACCAAGGACGGCAGCCGGTCGAGGCGACGTTTTGAATCCTGGAATAGTTCAAGACGTTTAAACCCATTCATCCAACGGGAGTCTGAAGGAATTCGTCTCGATCCGCGCATCCCGCGCGACGAAGTCGGCCACAGCTCAGCGCGCCGTCATCGACGCGCGACGCGCCTCTACGAGTGGCGAGATAAATTTCCCAAGGTGAGCGGCGCAAGCCGGGAGTTAAAGGACAAGATTGTGAACAACTGGCGTAATTTTCTCGAAAACAAATTGCTTGGCAAATAACGAAGAGCGAAACCGGCGGGAAGCGCAGCGTTTGTCCGGCTGCGCGTCCAGCCCGGTTGGAGAATGATCGGTTGATTGATCGTTAGAAGTCCAGGAGTGGAATTTCCTTCGCCGCGGGCGACGGCTTGGTCAACGAGAGGTAAGCATAGATATCAGTGAGCTCTTGGTCGCTCAAAAATTGTTGCCGGTAGGGCGGCATGTCGAGACGCGGCGTACGCACCTGAAGCACAAAGGCTGCATAAGGAAGCATACCCGGTGCGAGTTTGGGGCCCGTGCCCCGGTCGGCGCCCTGTGCAAGGGTACCGTGACAGGTATAGCACATATACTTCATATAGGCCTGCTGGCCGCGGTCGGCGGAACCCGGCGGCGGAGGGTCTTGCGCGAACACAGCAGATGCGGTTGCCGCCAACAACCCGGCCAAAACTAGCTTGTGAATTCTCACTTCTCCTCCTAGCGCCCCTGAGAAACTACATCGACCAGCGCCGGCTCGCCGCGCTTAACGACGGCGAGAGCGCGGGATAGGGCCGGGCCGATGGCAGCTGGATTCGTGATCGGCCCTTCACTCCAAACTCCCATGGATTGGGCCAGCTTGGCGTAGTCAATATTAGGATTGTCGATCGTCGTACCAATGGCCGCAGTGTCCATGCGTCGGTTATGTAACCCGGCCATTTTTTGCAGGTGCATCACCTCCTGATGATAGGCGCGATTGTTATGCACCATCATCAGAAGCGGAATCTTATGGTGCGCAGCAGTCCAAAGCACGCCATTCGCGTACATCAGATCGCCGTCGCCCTCGATGGAGACGGTGATGATGCCTTTGTCGCGATTGGCGAGGGCCGCGCCCACGGCCGCCGGCGCAGAATAGCCGACACCTGAGCCGCCGGAGCTGCCGATGAAATTATAATATTCCGTCGCCGGCCAGAGATTGCGGTTCCACTGCACTCCGGACGCGGCAACGCACCATTTTTCATTCTTGATGGTATTGTAAAGAGTCGCCGACATGCGCGCCGTGCTGCACGGGCTGGCGTCCCAGCCCTGGCTCGCTTCAGAGCGCGCTCTGTCCTTCATGCGGCGATGGTCTTCGCGCAGTTTCGCGGTCCGGTCGGCGAGCGCTGCCCGTCGCGTTAACGTGATCGCATTCTTCACCGCCTCGGTCAATGCCGGCAGGGTTGCCTGGGCATCGCCGGAGATCGGCAGATCCACCGGCATGAAACGTTGCATATCCTGGTAGTTTGATTTCGGTCAGCGTGTCCCCTAGAGAAACGTGGATGACCTTGACGTCGGGTTTGGCCAGCCGGCGGTATTCGTGGTGCGGGTCGCTGATGGTGTTAAACTGCCCCCACGGGTCTGCCACCTCCAGAAGCAAAGCAACGTCGGCTTGGGCCACTAGTGAGCGACGGTCTACGCTGTGGCAGAGATAATGGGTTGTGGGAAAATTCATACGGCCGCCGATATCGACCACCGGCGCGTTTAACGCCTCGGCGAGCTCCACGAGGCGCTTGATGCCTTCCTGTGAACGCGAGGCACGGTCAGCCAGAATCACCGGATTTTCCGCGGCGACGAGCATCTTGGCCGCTTCGGCAACCGCTCCGCTATCACCCTGCGGTGGGATCGAGAGGGTGAGCTTGGGAATGCGCAGCTTCTTTCTCGTCGTGGACCGCTTCTTCCGCTAGGTCGCCGTCCGCGGTAATGAGCACGGGACCCATGGGCACCGTGGTGGCGATTTTATAAGCGCGCATCACCGACTCGGCAAAGTGCTGTAACGAGACCGGCTGGTCGTCCCACTTGGTGAAGTCACGCAGCAGCGCCGCCGGATCCTGCACGCAGTGATACCATTCGACGCCCGGACGCCGCTTGTCGGCGTCGAGGAAGTTGCCGGCGAACATGACCACCGGCACCCGGTCACACCAAGCATTGTACACCGCCATCGCGGCGTGCTGCAGCCCGACAGTCCCATGCGCCATCATGCCCATCGGCTTGCTCGCTGCTTTGGCGTAGCCATGGGCCATGGCTACCGACGATTCCTCGTGCATGCAAGTTAGAAACTCAGGCTTCTTGTTCTCGCCGTAGTTGACGATCGACTCTTGCAAACTGCGGAAGCTCGATCCCGGATTGGAAGCGATGTACTCGATGCCCGTTGCCTTGATGACATCGACCATAAAGTCCGAACCGGGCCTGGCGACGATTTTTTCCGACGACCGGCCGGAACCGTGAGTCTCCGCGTTGGAATTGTCGGATTGCGCCGCTGCGGCATTGGCGGCGAGTTGGGTTCCGGCCACGAGATTAGTGCCGATGACCGTGGCCGCGGTGGCTGCGGCACCCTTCAAAAAGAACGGCGGTCGATGCTTTGATTGGCCATGATCTCCTCCTCTTCGGGGTTTTTGGGCCACAGTTTAAGTGGACGCGTGCGATCAGTTGCCCGCTCGAGTCCGCAGATGGTTTCAACGTGGTTTTATCAAACGGGGTCGATCTAGGACCGGAGAGTAACCGAGCGGGCACTTTGCTGTCAATATGAAAATTATCCTGAAAGTATTGTCCTCGCTCAGGGAGGGCAAATGCCATGGATTAGTTTTTCGAGAGCGAGGAGAGTCCTGAGGCGGAAAAATGACACGCCGAAATTCCCAAGCGGCTTGCTTCCCCGGACCGGCCAAACTAGAATCGTCAACCGTAAAGAGCCCGCCAGAGCGAAATCCAAGCATAGTGTGAAGAAAAATGGGAGAAATCTTTGGAAAAGAAAACACAACGGGGTAGATCATGAGAAAAGGCGTCTTTGTTTTTTTGGTGTGGATCGGTGTCCTGTTATTGGCAGCAAACCAGACATTCTCCCAAACGCCCCTGCAAAAGGTAACCCTCAGCTATTCGAGCAGCGGGATTACCTCCATTGAGTTTTTTATCGCCAGGGAAAGAAAGTTCTTCCAAGAGGAAGGACTGGAACCCTTGCTGATCCAAATGTCGGCGAATACGGCGATTGCCGCTGCAGTCACGGGCGAGCTGACTGGATTGAGCTCCATCGGCAGCGCGATTCGGGCGATCCAGCGGGGTGCGCCCCTGCGCGTGGTCTCCGTCAGTCTTCGCCGGCCGATCTTTTGGTTGGTTAGCCGGCCCGAATATCGGTCGGTGAAGGATCTCAAGGGAAAAGTGCTGGCTACGGCCACCATCGGCGGCAGCCAGCATACCGCGGCGAAAAAAATGATCAGCTTGGGCGGCATCGATCCCGACAAAGATCTGACGACGATTGCGGGCGGAGAGGAGAGCCGGCACCTCCAGGGTTTGATTAGCAACACGGTCCAGGTTGCGGCAATCAGCCCGCCTTGGGTCCTGCTCGCGCGTGACAAATACAAGATGAACGTTCTGGACAGCGCCGTCGATAAATACGCTAGCATTCAGAACGGCTTGGCGGTGGGCGTGAAGACTTTGCAGGAAAAGCCGGATCTGGTGAAGAAGCTCCTCCGCGCCAAATCTAAGGCGGCCCGCTACTTCGAGCAAAATGAGCACGAGATAAGCGAAATGCTCGCGAAAATGTGGAACACTGACCTGCCGACTGCCCTGGAGTCGTATCGTTTATCCAAACCAGCATTCACTGTGACGGGCATTCCCACGGAAGAAGAGATCAAAGAGTATTTGGTTCTCGACGCGCAGATTCTCAAGTTACCGCAGCCCGTAGCTCCTTCAAGTGTGTTTGACTTCACGATTCAACGCGAAGTCGACAAGGAGCTGGGGATTAAATAACCAATTCTCATCAATTGAATCCAGCAAACGCGGCCTAGCAAGAAAGCGGGTTTTTGGATCGGTTGACCTCTAATCTCTCCCGGAGCTAACTAAAAACACACCTGCGTTGACAGCTCGGCATTCGCTATTTATTCTAAGTGGCTACACTCGAATTTGCGGAGGAATTGACCTAGATGGATCGCAACGCAATGAAATTTGGGGCTCACTACCTGCCGACTTATGTCCCGGATCTGGACGGGCCGATCAATGAGTTTTATCAGCGGATGTTTGCGCAAATGGAAGAGATGGACCGGCTCGGTTACGATCACATCTGGGTCACGGAACATCATTTCGCGACGTACGGTGGTACCTTACCGCACCCACCCACGTTTATGTCGGCGATTGCGCGCACGACCAAGCGTATACGGCTTGGCGTGGCCATCAACGTGTTGCCATTACACAATCCGCTCGATGTGGCGGAGTCCTACGCGATGGTGGATGTTATTTCCAACGGCCGGCTTGACTTCGGCGTTGGCAAAGGCAGCGAGGCGCATGAATACAAAAAATTCGGCGTCAACCAAGCTGAAGCCACCGGGCGCATGTACGAGGGAATGGAAATCATTCGCCAGGCCTGGTCGGACAAGCCGGTAAATTTCAGAGGAAAGTTCTATAACGTCCACAATGTCCCTGTCCTTCCCAAGCCGGTGCAACGCCCGCATCCACCGATCTGGGTGGGTTGTGCGCGCAGTGAGGATAGTTTTCACTGGGCAGGAAAGAACGGGTTTCACCTGATGACTTTGCCTTATTTGTATCGAGAACCACATATACTGCCTGGCTTTATCAGAGCATACCGCCAGGGCCTGGCTGACGCGGGTCATGATTTCACCCAGACCGAAGTTCTGGGAAAGTTTCATATCTACGTGTCGAGCAGTCTAGACAAAGCGGTCGAAGAGGCGGCGCCCTACCTGGGCAATTACCTGGATGTGCACCACGCAGCAGATACCGATCGCAAAGAAGAGGGACTGATAGTCCAGCGCGATCCCAAAACCCAATTGAGCGAGGGGTTTGTGATTGCCGGCGACCCCCAGCGGTGCGTTGACTCGATCCAAAAATGGCGTGAGGGAGTCGGTTTAACCGCGATCTCCGGAACGTTTTATTTCGGTGGTATGCCGCAGGAAATGGCAATGAAGAATATCCGGCTGTTCGCGGAGCGCGTGATGCCGGAGCTCAAATAGCGCTGCAGTTCAAGCCGTTCAAACGGTTCAAATCGTTCAAGTCGTTTTGAGTTTGTCCTAGCTTGAAGAAAAGTCCTAACGGCGAAATTCGTTTAATCAATTGAAAGAAGTTGTTCAGTACGAGTGAGGTTTGGAACGGCTGGAACTGCTTGAACGTCTTGAACCTTTGATTCCGCGAACTCAGCGCGGGGGCAAATACGAGAAGTCGAAGACCTGATTCACATGGATCTCTTTCGTGATTCCCTCGGCCTGACGGACGTCGCGGACGGTTTCACTCGCTAAGGCCAAGTCAACTTTGCCGTCCAGTGTCTCGGCCTTCCTGTGGTAGTCATAAATTTTCGCGACCAAGTCTTCATCTTGTAGTCTGACGAAGCGCTTCAAGATGGCGACCGTGGCGGGTTTGTTTTCCCTGGCAAAGATCCGCGCGCGTGCTAGGGCGCGCGTCAGGCGCCCTGACTTGTTCCGGGGACCGTTCTAGAGTTTCCTGCATGGTGACAATACCGGTGCTGGGAGCGCGAAAGAAGTCTCCGGCAAATCCCAAATTTTTGAGTCCCTGCCCGTAGGCAACAAAATTATGGGGCGGGTTAAGTAAGCCGGCTGCGATCCGTCCTGATTTTATTCCATTCAGCATCGCGCCCTGCTCTCCCACCGTGATAAAAGTCGCCTGCGAAGGATCCATCCCCGATTGAAGGAAGATGCGGCGCATGGTGACGTCGTGCAATCCGCCGCGGGAAGAGATCCCGACCAATTTTCCTTTAAGGTCTGCGATCGAGCCAATCTCCGGGTTTCCCACCAGGTCGAGCAGCGGCCGATCGACAAAGCACATCACGATTCGCGTGTTGACACCGCGCACGTTGGCCACGACTCCGGCAGTTATGGTCGTGGCATATTGGATGTCGCCGCTTAGAAGGACCTTGATGTTCAGGAAGCGGGCATGAGCACCGTTTCGACATTCAGCCCTTCCTTTTGAAAGAATCCCTGTTCCTTTGCGACCGCGACCGGCATCATGGTCACGGTGAGCGAGGGAATACCGATCTTGACGTTCTCGGCGCGCGCATGATTGAAAGACAGCAGCGCGATGACAACCGCGATTCCAAATCTCCAAGCGTGTCGGCCGTTTCGTGACATAGGTTGTTCCTGCTAACCCAGCGAATAGAGCCGCCGCGCGTTGTCATTGAGAATCTTGCGCTTGGATGCGTCGCTGATTTGTTTGTTCTCAATGATGGGTGCTGACGCACCGGGAAACCGGGCGTCGAAGTGACTATAGTCCGAGGCGAAGACAATCCAGTCATCTCCGATGGTTTCGATGACGCGGGGATTTCCGTTTCATCGGCCTCGCAGGAAAAGTATAGCTGCCCGCGTTCCAGCAGCTTGCTCGGCATTGTTTTGAGTTCCGGCACCTGGTTGCCCAGCACCTCATAATGTTCGTCCAAGCGGTAAAACCAGTAGGGCAGCCAACCAGCGCCAGATTCCAAAAACACAAAACGAAGCTTTGGGAAGCGATCCAACAGCCCTTCTCCCAATACCACAGCCAGAGCGATCATCTGCTCGAAAGTATGTCCAAAAAGGTGGGAATAAAAGAACTTATCGACTCGCATGGTGCCGGTTGCCTCTGACCCATAACGTCCCAAGAACATATGAACACAAATGGGGATATTGAGACGCTCAGCCTCCTCGTAAAGAGGAAAGAAATAGGGATCCCCTATATGACGTCCACGGAGATTGGGCAACAGCGAGACGCCGACGAATCCTAGCTCAGTTACGGTGCGTCTGAGCTCGGCCACCGCCGCGGCAGTATCTTGTTGCGGTAGCACCGCCGTCCCCTTGAGACGTGCGGGATTTTCCGAGCAATATTCCGCCACCCAGGTGTTGCGGGCGCGGGCCAGTTCGGTCGCCAGGGCAGCGTCTTCAAGCGCTGGGATGGTTCCCCCAAGGCCCCCCAAAGAGCACGGCAACTTCGATTCCTTCACTGTCCATGTCAATAAGCCGCGCCTTGGGATCTTTCATTCCCTCGCGTCGAGGATGCGATTTACGATAAGGTCCGCCAACGCCGACGCCCGGTCCGCTTGGTTTCGGCCAGGGCTTGCCTTCCAAGGTAGAGACGCAAATGGCTGTCGCTGGCCGGACGGCGTTCGGGAGCCATCGCTCGGTATTTTTCGGGCACTCGTTCTTTCCAGTTGATATGGACTTCTTCAAGATGGCCGTCGGCATCGACGGTGGGAAATTTAACGCTCATAGGGTTTCCTTCTTAAAAATTCCGTTGCAAGTTAAATGCAATTGAAGAAACGCGTCAAGTGTCCAATGTGCTTGGGTGAAAGAGATCTTGGACTCGAGCGAGCTTGTGAGTTAGACCCTCTTCGTGAGAGTTGCGGTAGAGAAGCTCCAACATCTTTTGATTTGCTTTGATGCCATAGGGAAAAGGATCGTCGCCAAAGAGAGCAGCTTTGGCTGTCGGCGTCGTTACCGTTAAAATAGAGATAAGCTGAACTCCAATGTTTCGCCCGTTCGTAAGCTGCCTGTTTGGCTTCCTGGAAGAGTTTAAATAGCTCCAGCGCAAGCCAGGATATTCGTTGAGTATACGTTTTTGAACGGCAATGGTGTGATTAGCCGGAACGATGCCGGTCTTCCGGAAATAGTCGATTACCACCTGGCGGCCACCATCTGCAAATAGCACGCGCAGCCTGGGGTTCCCAGCAATGGGCGTTCCCCCATAGCGATCGATATTGTTGCCGAACGTTTGTATTTTCGGATCGTGGCGCGGCGCAAAACCGTAGGCCGTATCTAATTCGCTGCGGTCCAACATGCGGTCAAAAGTTTGTTCCTCGGTCAACCAGTTCAGCAAGACGCCGGCCGGCGGATCCTTGTCGATCCCGAGTATGGCTCCATGGCTGAATTGCTTCAGACGTCCTATATACCAGGAAACGTCCTGCGGCTTGATCCCATAAAGCTCTTTCAGGAAAGAACGAAACCAGAGCGCTGCCGTCATGACATAGTCAGGCACGCCCACACGTTTGCCGCGCAGATCGCCTAGGTTATGGATCGCCGCTGCGCTGTTTGCGAATAACCCCAGCCAAACAAAGGCCTTGGCGGGGAATACCGGCAGAGCGCTCCACTGCCATCGTGTGCCTTCGCCCCGTTCTCGAGAGATGGCCAGCTCGGAAAGAGACATCTCAAAAACGTCAAACTCGTCGTACTTGAGGTTGCGGTAGAAAAGCTCGGGCGGCGTGGTCACTACGAATTGGAGATTGAGAATTTTCGAAGTGATGGTGCCGTCGATGAGCGGCTCAAAGCGGGGATTTCGTGTAACGGCGATCGTTAAATTCAACATGCGTTAGGTGCTCCTTCTACGTCTTGTAACATCGCCCGCTCCTAAATACGACGGCGCGGTGACAGTCGTCAAACGGGTTCAACTTCGCCAGCCTGTTCGTCAACCTCAGTGGACTTTGTTGAGACCTTCAGGTATGAGAGAAAAGTCTTTGAATTCGAGAAAGCGGAGGCGAACATGAAAATTTGTCATTACGATAATAACCAAGCTGGAGTGATCGTGGCAGATAAGGTTCATAATATTGGCGATGCCTTGATTAAGGGTGGTCTAGCGCGCCAGGGTTACACCATGCTCGAAATTATTGATGCGCTTGCCAACAATCCCGCGGCGATGCAGATTGCCCGCGATGCTTCCTCCGGCGCCGGCGGTGTCGATCTGAGCTCCGTGAAACTGCTTGCTCCGATTACGAACCCGGGTTCTCTGTGGGCGGCCGCCGCGAGTTACTACGCGCATCGAGCGGAAATGGTCGATCGGATGGGCAGTGCAAACAAGGAAATCAAAAACAAGGATGACTTGATGGCGGAATTCTTTCTTAAGACGACCTCGTCGATCATCGGTCCCGGCGACACCATTATCTTGCCGAAAATCTCCAAGCTCGTCGATTTCGAGTGCGAGCTTTGCGCCGTGATCGGCAAGCGGGCTCGGAAAGTTACCGAGGATCAAGCGCTCAGTTACGTTTTCGGCTACACGATCTGCTGGGACATCAGCCAGCGGGACCCTTGGGGCAAGGGCATGCATAACACGCGCAATATTCGAAAAGGGTTTGATACGTTCAGTGCCTTGGGGCCGTGGATCGTGACCCGAGACGAGATCGATGAACCACAGAATCTTTCGATTAAGGTGCTACAAAACGGCAAGGAGGTCATGACCGCGCACACGAGCGACATGATTTGCGGTTTGCGTGAGCACATCCGGTTTCTCACGAGCTGCCTGACCCTCCGTCCGGGCGACCTGATCACGACTGGGACCCCCGCTGGCGTGAGCAAGCTCAACGACGGCGATCACCTCAAAGGAACGATTGAGAAAATCGGCTCGATGGAGTTACGCGTCAAGGCGGAGATTTAGGACGCTGCTTCGTTAGGTAGGGATCTCCCGGATTTCGTGGTGGAGCGTGGGTTCTGCATAACCAAGCGCTCGGCCTCGACTATATCGAGGAGATCGCCATATTCGGGACCGATTAGACGCTCCAATTTTTCTTCATGAGCTGGGCAAAGCCGCGGCTTTTGCCATTCGTTGAAATGGCAATAGTGAGATCGCCTCGTTGAACAATCGGCGGACTCATAAAATTGCCGAGCGACCTCCCGTCCGCCACGCTCAACAATATGTGTTCAGACTCCGCATCACGAGCTATTTGCTCATCGACAGCGGAGACTCCGGTGGCCGCGTAGGCTAGATAGAAGCCCCTGAGATCGCCCCTGGCATATGGCCTGCTGACCAACTGCAAATGGCCGGCTGCGGCAAGCCTTTGCGATAACCTCTGTGACCCGCGGGCTAATGACCGTGAGCCTAGCGTCGGCACTCAGGAGTGCTTCGACCTTTTTTGTGGCCGCTATCCCGCCGCCCACGACTACGCAAGGGCGGTCCCGAAGCTGCAAAAGAATCGGCAGGTAACTCATCTTCTTATCCTCCGGGGATGATTTTAGATCCTCGCGTCTGCGAGCCAAAACGAATCATTTAAGCTCCGGCGCTGGATAAGCGGCAAGAGTTTTCGCTTAACCTCGTTCCGGTCAATCTTGATCACTTCTCCATGAATGTGGACGGTATAGGTAGTAAGAGGTTTTGTGGTTGAGTCCAAACATTCACCCGTTGGGAGATAGTAGGTGCAGTTGTCAGCGGAGCACCTGATCGTGGTTCCTATGAGTGTACCCTCAGAGAGTGACCCGCCGTCGCCGGTGCAGAATTCGTCGGTAGCGTAGAAAGCTCCCCCGACATTGAATAAGGCGATGCTTTGGTATCCGAAGAGAATCAGTCTTGCTCGGCCTGGGTTTATTTCCTTAACGTTAGCTACCTCGATAAATCTTTCCATTGTCGTGTCTCCTTTTTCGCCGGGTCAAATTCTGTAGCATAGGCGATGAGGATTCCCCGGAAGTTTCCGGCACATGAAACTAAGCGGCGCGCGCTTCCGAATTGGCTCCGGCACTGTGTAACCTGCTCCCACGCGGAGGCATGCGAGGAGCGCGGTCGCACAGACGGAAGCGCGCGCCAAAGTCGGCTATCCCACGCTTCACCGACTATCGATTTCTTGAGTTACCACAGTATATGTCGCTTCGACTCCTTTTCTGAAAATAAAAAGCGCTACCATTTCATTGATGGGAGCGCTTTTGCGCTCTTTCTTCTGGGATCGCGTCATTGCCTCCGGGACAATAACTATCTCTATTTAACTCTAGAAGTTGGAGCAGCAATGGTCATGCCAAAGACCTTAGAGGAAAAAGGCAGTGAGAGTCTATTTCTTTCGGCATTGCCTTGTTGAGATGCCGCATGCTTACTCACCTCTCTGCCTAAACAAAGGGCAGACGGTCCAAAGATCGGATTCGGAACTTGTTTGCTGGGGGCGCAGCCTGTTAAGGATAAACGATTGAGAACGCAGTTCGGAGTATTCGTCAGGTGGCACCAAAAACAAGCGCGATGACGAGTGGGTCCAAACGGGTTTTAGAGAAAGGTCAAATTGAAAGGAAAGATTCGTATGGAAATAGCACCGAAGGTCAATCCACCCTTGCGCACGCTGCTCGGACCAGGCCCGAGTTCAGAGCTGGTATCTTGATTTATCAATCGATTGAGAAAATATTGGGGCAGCGAACGTGTCTACCATCGCACCGCGCCCATTTCGATGAACTATGCTTTGCACTGAAGCCCTGCGGGTAGTGCTTGAGGAAGGTTTAGAAGCCGGCTGGCGACGCCACCGTCAAGTGCACGAGGTCTTTATTCGCGAGATGCGTAAGCTGGAGTCGAACCCGCTGTACGGAATCGATCCGAGCGCCATGATCAACGCCATTCGTACTCCGAGGGCGCGGACGACGCAAAGGTGCGGCAACGTTGGTACGATGATTTCAATATCGAGATCGGCGCCGGCCTTGGGTCCACTCAAGGGCAAGATCTGGCGCGTCAGCTTGATGGGACACGGTGCCCGGGTGGAAAATGTCGACTTGCTGGCTACAGCTCTTCGGCGGCTGATCTGACTTGAGGTCACAGTTCCGAGTTCCGGGTTTAAGGTTTGGAGTTCCTGGAACTTTGAACCTTGAACCGGTATTAACTAGCTATAAAGCCCCGCGACCCATTCCTCGTAGCCATTGTAAGAGAGTGTCTTGCGCCGCTTGGCGGTGTCGATGAGTCGTTCGGTTTCTTGCGACCAACGTGGGTGCGGAACCCAGGGTCAACATTCGCCGTGAAACGCGTACTCGTACGGTGTGATCCTATTCCAGAAAATTCTCGGTTGTTCCGCCGTGAGCTCAATCTTTGCTATCGACTTGATGCTCTTGAAACCGTATTTCCGTGGAACAAGCCAACCCCAACGGCGCTCCATGTTGTTTGGGCGATGGATGACCAGATGCCCGTCGCGAGCAATGTAAGTTCATTCATCGCCTCAGCCATCGTCAGCCTTCTGTATCGGACCAACCGCACAATAGCCAAGTGGCCTGGCCGTGACCCGTTTTCATCGAGCCACGAATCGACCGGCCTCGTATGACTGAGAAGGTTTGGGGACGCTTCCGTGTTGCGTGAAGGTGATGAAACTAAAACAGATGGGATTACTGCGATGGAAGGCTCTTACTTTTCTGAGTTAATTCAACGGGTGTGACGAACTCCTTTCGAATGAAACCAGATAGGCCGGTATCATCCGCGCGCACTTCAACCCAGTCGCCGCTCGTGGCAATGACGGTGACTCTGAGTTCCTGCCGTGAATTTGCCGACCGAGGCAGACGCGAAGTTCGGTTCCTGCCGAATCGTAGTTGGATGCTTGATTTGAAAGATCCGTGGTAGCGACTTTGCTTCCGGGTTTTGCTCGGCTTTAGCTTTATTGGACACCGTCGCGGTTTTGGCAACAGGTTCACTTCGCTTCAAGCCTTCCGGGGCTTGGCTCTGTTGAGTCACCTGCGCATTTATTTTGGCAATGGCCGATTTCTCGCTGAATTGTCCGAGGGTTTTTCCCACTGGACGATTGTGGTGATGTCCATTCCTTCGCGAACGAACAGGATTGGGCAAGTGATGGTTGTGCTGTCCGTTATGATTTCCGGAAACGTCCACTTGGAGGCCTCGGCCAGCACCGCCTTCTTGAATTCACCGTCCGTTATGCGCGTGACGAGTTCCTTCACATTCGTAACATCCCCTGAAGGGCTGACGGTAAGTTGGAGGAGCATTCCACCCATGAGAGTCGACTCTCTCTCGCTTTCCTGGCGATAGAAGTCACGTAAGCCCAGCAACTGGCTTTCGAGTCTGGCTGCGATCTTAGCTTCTTCAACCTGGCCGCCCTTCAAAGCCCTGGCATTTAAGCCCAGATCCTGTGCGACGACGACCACATTACCCAGAGCAATGTTCCAGGCGCGCTGGGTTTTCTTTTTCTGGACCTTTGCAGAGGACTCCTCTTCTGTCGTGCTGGTTTTATCCACGGACTTGGAGCCCATTTGTGATGCCATTAGGATCAGTGCCGCACCCAAAACACAACTGGCGAGCGCTATCACGGCCCTACGGCCGCCCGATCGTCCTCTGTTTTCTGACAAGTTGTCCATCAAAGACCTCCCCGTTTGTTGAGGGGCGAAAGACAGAGCAATTTTTATACCGTGCTTATACCAGCATCTTCAAGGAAAACGATGCCTCCAGCGCGAAAGTGTTGTCTTCCAGTGGGTACATTTGTCTTAAGTTGGCAACCGCTTTACGTGAACAAAAACAATGAATTTCACCATTGATCTTGTGGCCTCCTAGAAGCCGCTACAGGTTGGCCTGCTTCCATGTACAATTTTCGACGCAGTCTTACGCTTTACGAACTGCTGATGGTTTGTGCAATCAAAATTTCACTTATCGCGGAGACTGCTGTAATCTCGAACATTGTAGTTCGGCGAAGCCTGCAACCAAAAATGTTAGACGAAAAAGCGAATTCAAATACGAAGCGCACGAAGTAAAGAAGAATCTGACCGTAGAGCGTGAAGGACGCACAAGATGTTGGGGTGGCTTTCATATCTGCGCGCTTGCGGATAGCGGCCCATCTCTCTTAGACTCTGCTACACAATCTTAAACTTTGCCACTTGATGATGTACATGTTTCCGATCTAGTATGGCGGGCGCGTGAGTGGGGCGTATCCTTTTGAATTATTGCAACGCTGTGCTCGCCAATAACCACGAAAAGATCAGGAGGCTCTTTGATGAAACAAATCGGTTTGTTGTTTTTATATCTTTTGTTACCAAGCTCAGGGAATCCACGCGCAAGCGCCATTTTATCAGGGTAAGACGATGACAATGATCGTAGGCTCGGGTGCGGGAACCGCCTACGACATGTATGGCAGACTGCTTGCCAACCACATCGGCAAACATATTCCAGGAAATCCGACTGTCATCGTGCAGAACATGCCTGCGGCGGGTGGCATGGTGGCGGCGAATTTCGTCTACGGAATTGCCAAAGCCTGACGGGTTGACTGTGGCATCGATCAATCCGGCCCATTACTTCAATCAGCTTCAGGGTAGCAAGGAAGTGCAATTTGATTGGACAAAATTCGCCTGGCTCGCCAGTTCCGACAAGTCCGAACATATGCTTTACATGCGTGCCGACGCGCCTTACAAGACGATGCAGGACATTCGCAAAGCAACCGAACCGCCCAAATGCGGCGCCACCGGTACGGGAACCAGCGGGCATTATATCCCGCGCATGCTTGAAGAAGCGCTGGGCACAAAGTTTACGATCGTAACGGGTTATACCGGCGGCAACGAAATCGATTTGGCCACCGAGCGAAACGAAAGTCGTGTGTCGCACGTTCACCACCGCGGCATACTTTGCTCGCGAGCCTTACCATACATGGCGCAAAAAAACTTTGTCCGGATACTCCTGCAGACCGGGCACAAACGCGACCCGCGGTTGCCGGAGACGCCCTTGCTCAGTGATCTCATGGACGAATTCAAAACCTCCGATCTCGGACGCCGCGTCGTCACCGTTATGCTCGGTTCCGGCGAGCTTGGCCGCCCGATCGTGACCCATCCGGCGACGCCACCGGAACGGACGAAGATTTTGCGCGAGGCTTTTATGAAAAGCATGGCCGATCCCGCGCTCCTGGCGGACGCCACCAAGAACAAGCTGGAGATTACGCCGGTCAGCGGCGAGGAACTGACCAAGATCGCCAAAGAAGTGATCGAGCAGCCGCCGGAGGTTGTCGAAAGGATCAAAAGATTTTGGCACAGTGAAAACAGTTTCGAGTTAGGTTTCTTGGTCCCGGATTAAATCGAGACTAAGGATTACGCTTCACCCAAAACTGATCGCAACTACGGCCCTCTGCGGCGCCACAGGTAGTCGTGACATTACTACTCCGACGATCCGAAGTTGCCAATCTACTCGACCTGCGTCAAGCGATGCACGTGCTGGAGCAGACCTTCCGCGAGCAAGCTGACGGCAATGTTAAGCAAGTAGCGCCGCTGCGCTTCATGAATCGTGGCATGCGCATGGTTGTCGGCAGGCTCGAGGCGCAGAATAAGAACGGTTTTCGAGTGAGCGTCACCGGCGGAGAAAGCATTGCCCTCTTGTTCGAGATCACCTCCGGCGATCTTATTTCGATGATGGGCTATCCCTTTAGCAACCTTCGTATCAGCGCTACCGTGGGGCTCGCGATTGATCGATTATCTAGCTCAGGGGCAAAATCGGTTGCGCTGATCGGCAGCGGGCGGCTGGCCATGCCAATTCTGGAACCAGCGATGGCAGTCCGACCCATAACCGCGCGCGTTTGTCTACAGCAGAAATCTGGAAAACCGCGAATCATTTGCAGCAAAAGCAAGTGAGAAGCTCAAACTGCCGGTTGCCGCCGTTGCCTCACCCCTAGCAGCAATCGATGAGGCTGAAATCGTGCTCGTGAGCACTAACTCACCGACGGCGGCGTTGCTTGGTAAATGGCTGCGGCCCGGCCTTTCAATTTTCGGGGTTGGCCGGCCCAATGAGTTTGACGATGATGTTTATCTGCGGGCGGATTTGATCGGCGTCACGAGCAGAGACCCATGAGCTTGGCTATTATGACAAGCAGTTGGATCAGCCGCTGATCCGGCTGTCAGAACAAAGACAGCTCTCTTGGAATAACGTCGCGGAATTTTGTGATCTTCTTGCCGGCAAAGTCGCCGTGCCGGATCTTTCCAACAGCATTGTCGTGTTTCGCGACTCCCGAAGGAGGTTACGGTGACTTGGCGTTAGCGGCATGGGCCTATGAGGAAGCGCGGAGAAGAGGATTGGGACAAGAGATCAGCACCGAATAAAGAGAAACAATTATGAGATTGACTCGTCATTGGCTCGTCGCCGTTTTCATGTGTATGGGAACTTTCAGAGTTGCCGGTGCGGCGATTGCCGCGCAGCCAGGCTGGGAGGAAGTTGTCAAAGCGGCGGAAAAAGAAGGAGAGGTATCCGTCTACGCGACGAATTCGGTGGGCGATCTGACGGTGATCTGGGATGCCTTCAAGAAGAAATTTCCCAAGATCAAATTGAGCTCCGTTGGTATTAGCACGACCAGTGAGATCGTCACCAAAGTCATGGCGGAACGGCGTGCAGGCCAGTTTTTAGTGGACGTCATGCTTGGCGCGCCAGGCGCGACCTACAATAGCTTTTACCGCGGCAAGACCCTCGATCCATTGCCGCCGGCGTTGGTTCTGCCTGAAGTAACCGATCTGTCCAAGTGGTGGAAGGGCAAGCACCGCTACGTCGATCCCGAGGGCCAGTACGTCTTTGTTTACCAGAGCACGCTCTATGGGCCGCCGTTCTACACCAACACCAAGCTGGTCAATTTGGAATCGATCCGTTCGGTGTGGGATCTCCTCGATCCGAAATGGAAAGGAAAGACGATTGCTATGTGGCCGCGGGCCAACTACGTTTCGACGGCACTGCTTTTTATGTATCATCATCCGCAAGTTGGACCAAAGTTTCTTGAACGGCTTTACGGCGGCGAGATGGATCTCACTTATTTCAGCGATTTTCGCCAGGGGACCGATTGGCTGGCATCTGGAAAATATCAGATCTGCGTTCTCTGCCGGCTCAGGCGCGCAATGGAACAGGGACTCGTCGGTGGCTGAAATCAGCCCCTATCATTTCAAGGAAGCTCCTGGTATCGGCTCCAACAACGGCGCGATCGTCTTGATGAGCAATCAGCCTCATCCCAACGCCGCTAAAGTATTCATCAATTGGTATTTATCGCGGGACGGCCAAATCGCTTTCGAATGGCGAACAACACGCAGGAAGACGAGACCACAACTTCGATGCGCGAAGATTTGCCCGCGAATGTTGTAGCCGGAAGCCGCGCGGCGACGCAAGGACGTCGATTACATTGAAATTAGCCGCCACGACTGGATGGAGTGGAAGCCCGTCGGCGATCTCATCAACGCCGCGCGGCAAAAATCAGGCAAGTGACGCTGTTATTGAGTGGATGCCGATGGAGGGATCAAATGGAAAATGAAAAGGTAACGATAGAAAGGATTGATCACGGGGTGATTCCGAGCAACGACCTCGGCCGGGCACATCGTTTCTGGGGAACGTTCATGGGAGGGAGATCGATCATCTCACCAACCTGAATATCCGCGGGCTCAACCGCGAAGTGCCGCAGATCGTTTTTATACCGTTGGCGAATCACAAAGGCTGGGGCGTGGCGCTGCAGGACTTTCCGATTTCTGCCACGCCGTCGCGACCATTGGAAGGCGTCGTCTACGGCTTCGAAGTCGCGGCGGATGATTTGACCGCCGTGACGCGCGCCGCCGAAGAGCGGAAACTCAAATGGCATGGGCCGGTAGAATACGCTGCGCCGTGTCCGATCAAAGAGTCGATCTTCGTTCTCGATCCCGACGGCAACACAATGGAGCTTTCGATCCGCCGCGATCCGGTCAGCGACAAACCTCAAGGGAAGACCGTTCCGCTCTGCGCCGCATCAGCCACGTGCGCGTCGAGGTGACGGATCTGGAGCAGGGAAAAACCTGGTACCGAGATACGTTCGGCCTGACAGAAGGGCGACAAGTGCCGGGTGAAGCACAGGTTACGCTCACCGTGCCAAACACAGGGCAGCTGGTGATTCTGCACCGAGTGGATCAAATCGCGGAGCGCAGCACGCGCGCGGTCAAGGGACCACACATCGATTTTCGCATCGCACCGGAGCTGTACCCGCCTATCCTTGAACGGTTCAACCGGAAGGAATACTACTGGGGACCGGATCCCACGAAAATTCCTTGGCACGAACAAGGCGGTCACACGGTCTATGGGTATGATCCCTTCGGCAATCGGATCCAGATTGGGCATCGGTTTGAACGAAGCTCCGGTCATTGATTCCGACGGTTTGAACGATTTGAACGACTGGAACGGCTTGAACAAAATTGGTTCAAACAGTTCAAAACGTTCAAATCGTTCAAGAAGTTATCGGAGAAAGCACAGAGTGTGAGGTAAAGATATAATGATCCCACAACTATCAATCCAAGAACGCGATCGTCGCTACAAAATCGTCAGAGCGGAGATGGCCAAGCGCGGTATCGATTGCTTGCTGCTGCCGGCGAATACCGGTCGGTGGGAACAGCTGCAGGGCGACTCACGCTATCTCACGACGATCGGCGGCTTTGCTACCGAAGTTTTCACCGTGTTTCCCCGTGAAGGCGATGTCACCGCGTTCATCTTCAACCGCGCGGCCTGGTGGAAACAGGCACAGCAATGGGTCGCCGACGTGCGCGACGGGCGCAACCGTTGGGGACAGAATGCGATCGAGCGGATTAACGAACTCGGCTTGCAAAAAGGCACCATCGGGATTTCCGGACTCGCCGGTCTATTTCGCGCGCCGGAAGGAATCATTCCTTACTCTTCGGTGAAAGCGATTCAGGACGCCTTTCCTCAAGCGAAGATCGTCAACGCCACGGAGATGATGCAAGAAATCCGCGCCGTCAAAAGCGCGGAGGAAGTGTCGATGCTTGAACGGTCCGCGGCGATCGTCGAGAAGACCATCGAGGCGATGGTGGAGAACGCCAATCCCGGCGTGAGCGAAAAGGAACTTTACGGCGCCATGGTGCATGCGATGCTCGCCAACGGCGGCGAGCTGCCGACGTTGTTTTTTCTGAGCGCGGGTCCGGGGCTGAGCAACAGCTCTTTGTTCCCACCGATTATCGCATCCAAAAGGCGACCGGATCATCGACGAGATCGAAGCCGAAGTACGGCGGCTACGCGGCGCAAGCCGTGTGTCCGGTGGTCATTGGAACGCCGGATGACGAGTATCAAAAGATGATCGATATCTCTCGCGCCTGCTTCGATGCAATTCTCGGCGCGATGAAACCGGGCGTCACCTTCGGCGCCCTATTTGACGTCTACAAGAGAACCGTCGAGGAGCAGGGCAAGGGAAGTATCTTTGGAATCACCCGATGATGCACGCGCGCGGCCTCGGCGACGACGGGCCCGCGCTGTTGGGAGATGAAGACCTGGAGCGGTTCTCTAAGATTGAGCTGCAAACAGGCATGACGTTCATTCTCAAACCGCAAGTGAGGCCCGTTCAGGGCAAAGGCCGGGCCAGCCTCGGCGATACCGTTACAGTCACCGAAGGTGGTGCGAGGCGCTTAGGCAAGCGAGAGCTTCGGTTAATCGTTAAGAATTGAATTTTCCACAGCAAGTTGACGGAATATAAAAGCACTTCTATGAGAATTTATCCCGAAGTTGTCAGCCTCGAATGCTTTATCGGGGTCCAGTCACAGTTTCGTCTGGATTCCCGATAGAAGCTTTCGGGAATGACGGACTCCCATTCAAACCTCGCTAGCTTCTAGAGTTCGTTGGTGATAGTTACTGGCCGTGCTGAGGGCTGTTGAGCAGCGAAACTAGCCGATATTCAAAGGAAGCGGAGTCGTTTTATGGCTGAGCTTTATCCCTATCCCCGGTTTTCATTGGCCGAGCGTGATCGACGCTGGAAAGTGGTGCGCGAGATGATGCGCCAACAACGATTGGACGTCATCGTCACCCCTCAAAACAGCGGTCATTCGACGGACTACCAGGCCAACTCCCGCTATCTCACCCACGTGGGAGGAGGTGGGGATGCCGATATTGCCGCCGTTTTTCCGTTGGAAGGTGAAGTCACTGCCATCGCAACTTCCGCTGCTCCCCGCTGGCTGACGGTGCAGGACTGGACCAACGACGTGCGCGAAGCGAGACGCAACTACGGTCGAATCATTGTGCAGCGGCTGAAAGAACTGAACGTCGAGCGCGGCCGGATCGGCATCACCGGTCTCGGGGAAGTCGAGGGAACACGGACGCCAGAGGAACCATCTTCTATGGCACATGGAAGCAAATCCGCGAGGCATTTCCTCATGCCGAGCTGGTTGATGCCACTTCGCTGCTCACCGAAGTCCGCTACGTCAAAAGCCAGGAAGAGCTTGACGCTCTGCGCAAGTCGATGGAGATCATCGAGCTAGCGTTTGAAGCTGAGATCGAAGCAGCGCGGCCGGGTGCGAGCGATTGGGAGGTCTGGGCCGCGAACCAATACGCCCTCATGCGCAACGGTTCCGAGATGCCCGTGCACTTTAACTGGGTGTCCGGCAAAAATCCGCGGCGCACGTTGAGTCGCCCCAGTATGCGCCTCTTGGAGCGCGGCGATCTGATCATCAATGAGACAGAAGCTTCGTGGATCGGTTACCGCTCGCAAGGGGTGCAGCCGGTGTTTGTCGAGGCGATTGATCCCGTGCATGCCGAGCTCATCAAGGTGCAGAGAGAAGTATTTAATCGGGTTGTCGAGAACCTGAAGCCTGGGGTTACCGTCGGTGAGCTGGCTGAATTGACGTTTCAAACCGGACAAACAGCCGCGCCAAAGTCCGGCCCCGCTGCCGGCGCGAAGGCGGATCTCAATATGCATGGCCGCGGCGCCGGGGACGACGGTCCAATTATTACCGCCCATGCCCACAGTCCAAAGGAGTTGGGGGTAGCGCTGCTTGAGAATATGGTTTTCATTTGCAAGCCGTCAGCGATAACTACCGATGGCCAGTACATCTGCACTTGGGGTGATACCGTGGTCGTGACGAAAAATGGTGGACGAAGACTGGGCAAGAGGACGCACGACTTGGCCGTTTCGGGCAATGACAAATATCCTCACTCTAACCCTTTCCATCGCAGGGAGCGGGTGAGGTCAGAAGCTTAGTAATACAGGGTGAGCTTATGCCTTTGATTCTCAGTCGCGAAGAAGTCCAACCCTTGCTGAATCTCTCTAAAGCCATTGAGTTGACCGAAGATGCGCTTTAAGCAGCAGGCGAACGGAGAAGTGGTGCCGCACGCGCCTTATCATATTCCCGTCGGAGGCCACCAGGCCCTCCGAGTAGTCTCAGGCGCGCTTCGTGGCTCGCGCCGGGTAGGGGTGAGATTGGGTCCGAACAGTGGACCAGCGGGCGGCAACCGTATGTACGCCCTTTATTCGATACGGAGTCCGGTGAACTGCTTTCCTTCATGGGCTTTCCATTTGGCACCCTACGAACTGCTGCCCATATCGCGTTGGCAGCTAGATATATGGCGAGGGAAGATTCTCATCGCCTGGGCTTGTTCGGCGTCGGACGAAACGCCTTTGGCATTCTCAAGGCTCTGCTCACCGTTCGCAGCATCAAAGAAATTGTCGTCTCCAGCCGCGATCCCGAGCGGCGACAAAAATTCTGCGACGAGGCGGCGCAGTTGCTCGGCATAAGCGTTCACGGCGTTGACGATCCCGAACAGGCCGGTGCGTGGCATGGATGTTATCCTCACAGCGACCAATTCGTTGAGCCCAATCTTTCCGGAAAGCTGGGTCGATCCCGGCACCCACGTGAGCAGCATGGGAAAACCCACGGAGCTGAGCCGCGGTCTGCACCTCAAGGCAAATCGAATAATTGTCGGTAGTCAGGAGCAAGAGCGAAACTATAACGATCGCTCCGCGGCGCTTCCTCTCGTAGAGCTGATCGCAGAAGGCAGGCTTTCCTGGAGCCGGATTCCCGAGTTAGGGGAACTCGTCACCGGCCGCGTTGTTGGGCGCGCCGACGGCGATGAGATTAACATCTTTAGAGAGTCGCAGGGAGGTTACGGCGATATGGCTTTCGCGACTTGGCTGTACGAAGAAGCGGTGCGTCGAGGGCTGGGAAAACAGATGGACGTTATAGCTTTGCGCTGTTCAAGTCAGTTCAAAACGTTCAAGCCGTCGACAAAGCGTTCAGACCGTTCAAGAGGTTCAAAGTGACAGAAGCAAGACAGATGTCAAGCATGCCGAAGATGCCTCGCTGCGCTGGTTAATGCATGTCTGGTTGTCGGAATTGTGATTGCGCCAGGTTGGGCATTTTCCCAGAGTCTGCCACAACTCATCGAGGGGGCTAAGAAGGAAGGCAGTCTGGTGCTGAGCTGGGGCACCGGCACCATGGGCGGTATCGAAGGCGCGCGAGCATTGGAAAAGGCTTTCGCTAAAACCTACGGCTTCAATCTGCAATTTAAGTTTACTCCCGGCCCCGCGATGCCGCAGTTTGCCAGCCGGATTATTCAAGAGGCGAAGGCCGGGCAAGCCGCCTCCAGCGATCTTTTATCGGCTCGGAGAATCACGTCGCGCGGATGTCGTTGAAGAAATTCGAATGGACCAAGGCGTTTCCCCATATCACACGGGAAATGACAGACTGGGATGAGCGCGTGCTCGTCGTAGTCTCGCGTACGCCGGGGTTTACCTACAACACCAATCTCGTCGCCGCCAACGATGTTCCACAGAGAGTCGAGGACGTGCTCAACCCAAAGTGGAAGGGAAAATCGCTGCGACTCCTATGCGGCGTCGTTCGACCGCCTGGCGCTCATATGGGGCGAGGAGAAAACCACGGCTTTTATCCAGAAATTCGTCAAACAGGTCTCAGGACTGATCCGCTGCGGCGAAGAGGAGCGCGTCGCCAACGGCGAGTTTGCCATGCTGGTTTTTAACTGTGATCTCGCGGATGCCAATGAAATGCATCAGAAAGGGGCGCCGGCAAACGGCAGAATCTTTAAAGACGCCGGTATCCTATCCTATTGGTATCTGACGGTGCCAACGAATTCCGCCCATCCCAACGCGGCGGCGCTTTTAGCCGGCCTGCTGCTCAGCAAAGACGGACAGGAGATTCTGTGGAGAACAGAGAAGACCAGTTCTCACTTTGTCGAAGGAACCTACATGAACAAACTCGTCAAAGACCAGGAACGCCAGGGCGTTAAATTCTTCGCCAATCCTGTCTCAGAGGTCGTAAAGAATCAGGAGAACCAGAGCCGAGTGCGCCAGAAGTTTCAAGATATCCTGATGGGGAAATAGACGTGAAGGGTCGTTGGTTGCTCGTGGGAGTGTCGGCGGCAGCGCTGCTGCCGGTGATTGGGCTCCTGCTGGTGATCTTTTGGATGGGTTTCTGGCAAAGCGGGCCGGGTGAGCCGGTGGTTTACACGCTCAATCACTACCGCAATATCCTCACCGATTCCTTTACCTTCAAGACACTGCTCAATACCCTGGGGTTCGCATCAACGACGGTTGTGGTTTCATTATTTTTCGCCATTCCCATCGCATGGTTGGTGGAACGAACCGATCTTCCGGGCAAAGAACTAGTGTTCACTCTGATGGCAGTGGGCGCGTTGGTTCCGACCTTCTTCACGGCGATGGGTTGGGTATTTCTGCTGCATCCACGCATCGGCGTGGTGAACCGGATCTTCGTCGATTCCTTCGGCCTGGCGCAGGGCCCATTCAACATCGCGTCAATTATTGGCATGGGTTGGGTTGAAGGACTCGGACTTTCCTCTATTGCATTCATCATGATCGTGGCGACCTATCGCACCATGGATCCGTCCCTGGAAGAAGCCGGCAGAATCCACGGCTTGAATATAGTGAAGACCCTTCGCTACATCACCTTGCCGCTGACGTTCCCTGGCATCCTGGCCGCGGCGATTTATGTTTTCACCATCGGGCTTTCGGCATTCGAAGTCCCGGCGATCATCGGTATGTCGAACAAGATTTTTACCTTCTCGACTTTTATCTTCTACAAGATGCAGCCGCTGGAGGAGTTGCCTAATTACGGCGTTGCCGGAGCGGTGAGCAGCTTGCTCGTTGTGTTGGCGCTCTTGCTCAGCTGGTGGTATTTCAGGGTCCTCCGTTTCTCTTCTCGTTATGCTGTCGTTACCGGACGCGCTTATCGCCCAAAGCTTGTGGAGCTTGGCGCGGCGCGGACGGCTTTACGCTTGGATCTTCCTTGGCTTGTTTTTTTGGTAGCGAAACTTTTGCCTTTTTTCTGCTCGCCTGGGCGGCGCTGCTGAGTTATTTTCAACCGCCGTCTTGGGCGGCATTAAGCCAGGTGTCTCTGCGCAACTTTTACGGGCTGCCGTGGGACCTCTTGTGGGCCGGCGCCCGAAATACCCTACTCTTGATGTTGGCGGTGCCGAGCCTGACGTTGGTTCTTTGTTTGGCGATATCGTGGGTGATTCTCCGATCGGACCTAAAGTGGCGGATCGTGTTCGATGCGCTGGCCTTTCTTCCCCATGCCGTCCCCAGCATCATCTTGGCGATCGCTGCGGTGTTTGTAGCACTTTTTCTGTTGCGCGGTATTCTGCCGCTTTATGGCACTCTATCGATATTGGTTTTAGTTTACACTATAAGCCGCATCAGCTTCGCGACGCGCATCATTAATAACTCCCTGGCGCAAATCCATCCCGAACTTGAGGAGGCCGCCTTTGCCGGGGGCTGCGGGTGTTGCAGGTGATGCGCAAGATATTGCTGCCGTTGCTCAAGCCGGCTTTGGTATACGCCTGGCTGTGGATGGCTTTGCTTTGTTATCGCGAGTTGACCATGGCCTCTGTTTTAGTCACCAACCAGAATAATGTGACCTTGCCGATGATCGTTTGGGGATTGTGGCTGGGGAAGCTTGAATCAGGCTGCAGCGGCCAATCTGGTGATCCTCGTTTTCATGTTGCCTGCGGTCTTGCTGTATTTGACGGTGGGCCGAAGGAGCCGCTTCGAGGAGGCGCTGTGATTTCCGTCTCCGGTGTCCGCAAGAATTTCAAGTCGGGGAGCAGATTGTAGCGGCGCTGAATGGCATCGATCTTCAAGTCGGTAAAAAGAGTTCTTCGTCTTGTTGGGGCCCAGTGGTTCGGGGAAGACCACGTTGATGCGCTGCATTGCAGGACTGGAGAAACCTGATGCGGGTAATATTATTCTCGACGGCAAAACCGTCTTTCTGCCAGTCCACGGAGTAATGTTCCACCGGAAGAGCGGCAGATCGGCATGGTTTTTCAGTCGTACGCAATCTGGCCACATATGACCGTCGCCGAAAATATCGGACTGGTACTGACCCATGGTCCTGCGCGGCTTTCTCAAAACGAAGCCGGAGAACGGATACGGCATGCTCTCCATTTGGTGCAGCTTGACGACTTCGAGAAACGGCCGGCCCGGCTGCTGAGCGGCGGCCAGCAGCAACGGGTGGCTCTGGCGCGGGCATTGGCGATCAATCCTAAGCTGCTGCTGATGGATGAGCCGCTGAGCAATCTCGACGCACGGCTCAGGGAAGAGGTGCGCACGAAAATCAAGAAACTGGTAAGCGAGCTGGGAATCACAGTTCTTTACGTGACCCATGATCAAGTAGAAGCCATGGTGTTGGCGGATCGCATCGCCGTCATGGCGCACGGCGAAATCTTACAGATGGGAAGTCCCTACGAGCTTTACCGTAATCCTAGAAACGCTCTGGTGGCTGAATTCTTCGGCTCGATGAACTGGCTTCGCGGCAAGGTCCTTGATAAACATTGCGTAGAGACGGAAATCGGCAGGCTTGAAGTCGATTTTCGCGGCGAGACCAACGGCAGTGTTGTAGTAGGAATCAGGCCGGAAGATATGAAGATCGATGCGTCTCAAGAAATTTTACGCAACCGGATCGAGGGAACGATGGCGCACTCGACGTTCGTCGGCGATCAGATGATCTTCGAAATTCGGGTCAAGGATACACTGCTGACCGCGAAGGCCATGCCGGATGGCAAGAAGCCCGAGGGCAAGGTGTCCATTTACTTTCCCAAGGAAAGATGGTCGTGTTTCCGGATATTTCGTCAGAATAAGGAAGCGCCTCTCTCCCTTCCCCTTCCCCATCGGCGGGGAGAGTGGTAAAGAAAAGGAGGGTGTGGAAAAAGCTGTGCTTCCGTAATTTTTGCGTAAGATAATAATACAAAGGAAAAGGAGGATCTGAACATGGGCACTGAAGCGAAAACTAAGGGTGATGTCCGGCACTTGGATCACTTTGTCCTGGCAGTGATGGATGCCGATCGGGCCGAGAAGTTTTACACGGAGATTCTCGGCGCAAGAACTTTGAAGCGGTTCGACAGCCCAAACATGAACCGGGTGTTTATGAAATTGGGGGAAAACCATGTGGGATTGTTTTCCCAGGGAAAAACGACCTTGCCCAGGCGCGAGAGCGCCGCTTCTTATCCACGGCATGCCTTCGTCGTTCCTGAAGATGAATTTGAATCGATGGCGGCAAAGATCCGGCGCGCGAGTCCCTTCGTGTAAAGAGATTCAAAACGAAAAGGGATTGGGTTGTTGCTGGAACGAAGGATTGGTCTTCCAGGATTCCGAGGGAAACTTTCTGGAAATCACCAAAGCCAAAGGCATCGGCAAGCCGCGGCTTCATCACCTGCACTTCGACACCACGAACTTGGAGGCCAGCGTCAGTTTTTACAAGAGCATTTTGAATTTTAATTTAGTGGAGCAGAAGAACGGTATGGCCGTGATCGGAGTTCCATCGGATCAGCGCGTTATTCTTAACCAGGTCGACGAGCTTAGCGAAGTCACGAAGACGACCTATCGAGGGCGCCACTTCGCATTTGCAGTGAGCGACGATAACTTTCACGCGATCGTCGACAAGCTCCACCGAGCGGGAATTGATGAGCACGACGACCACGGTGAGCGCGAAGGAAGGCGACCGGAGCAGTTGGGCACGTACTTTAGGGAGCCCAGCGGGTTTCGCCTGCAGATTACTAACGAGGACTCGACGACGTTTGCTCTCCACGCGAATGACTAAGGATCAGAGCATCAAAGATCATAGCTTTTCCTTAACTTCCGAGCCGATCAGGGAGATCGATATTCTATGGATCACGGCGGGTCTCGGGTGTGACGGGGATACGATTGCCATCACCGCCGCGACCCAACCCAGTCTGGAAGATATTCTGCTCGGGGCTCTCCCCGGTATTCCCAAAGTCAATTTTCATAATCCATTCCTCTCCTATGAAAATGGGGAGAACTTCCTGCGACCCTTTCATCGCGCCGCTGAAGGTAAGCTTGTCCCTTTCATCCTAGTCGTTGAGGGATCCATTCCCAACGAAAAGATCAAAGCAGAAGGTTATTGGGCTGCATTGGGAACCGACAAAACAACTGGACAGCCTATCACCACCTGTGAGTGGATTGACCGCCTCGCGCCCAATGCGTGGGCGGTGATTGCGGCCGGGACATGCGCCACCTATGGGGGCATCCATGCGATGGAAGGAAATCCAACCGGCGCCATGGGACTGGCCGATTACCTGGGCTGGCAATGGAAATCGAAGGCGGGCATTCCAATTGTTTGCGTGCCTGGCTGCCCGGTTCAGCCGGACAATTTCATGGAGACATTACTTTACCTGCTGTATCAAGCTACCGGTAGTGCACCCATGATTCCCTCGATGAAGCCCTACGGCCGACTTGGCTTTTAGCCAGACCGTTCATGAAGGTTGCGATCGCGGCGGATATTATGAGCAAGCCGAGTTCACCGAAGAGTATGGCTCGCGCCAATGCATCGTGAAGCTGGGTTGTTGGGGGCCGGTGGTCCAGTGCAATGTTGGCAAGCGAGGTTGGATCACCGGGGTTGGCGGCTGTCCCAACGTAGGGGCATCTGTATCGGCTGCACGATGCCGGGCTTCCCGGATAAGTTCATGCCATTTATGAATCAACCTCCGGGATCGATTCTTTCCACGACGGCGGTTATGACCTATGGCAAGACGATTCGCGCGCTGCGCAGCTTTACCCAGGCGTCTTTAAACAAAGAACCCGAATGGCGGCATCCGACAACTCGGCAAAACGAGACTCCTCGACGGACGGTCAAGAAAAGAAAAATGTCGATTAGCTAGGACGGATTAGCGTGAGCGAGGCTGCTGAAAGACCACTGAGCGCGAAGGAGGCGGAGAGCATCATCCAGGGACTCGCCAGCGTCTTTTTCGAGGCGAATTCCAAACCATTCAAAAACGGCGGTGAGACGATCCAAGATAATCATCGACCACTGCCGGACATCGAAGCCAGGTACCGTACCTTAACCGAACAAGTCCCTGCAGTGGTCTTCATGATTTTTCTTGATCGAGGAATCAGCGAGGCCTATGTCAGTCCCTACATCGAGGCCGCGCTTGGATTTTCGCAGGATGAGTGGCTCGACGATCCCATCCGATGGTATCGCCAAATTCACCCTGATGACAAAGAGCGCTGGAATCTCGAGGCTGCCCAGATGGTGCTCTCGGGCGAACCCTTGCGATCCGTGTATCGGATCAATGCACGGGACGGACACACCGTTTGGTTTCATTGTGACGTCAAGATGGTCCGCACCGAAGAGGGCCGACCTTGGTTCGTTCATGGCATTGCCTTTGATATTACTGATCTCAAACATGCCGAGGCTGAACTGCAAGAGGCCCACGACGAATTGGAAAATCGCGTTCAGCAGCGGACTCGGGAACTTGCAGAAGCCAACACCCTGTTGCAAGCGGAAATCGCCGAGCGCGTGCGGGCTGAAGCAGCGCTGCGCCAGAGCGAAGAGCAATTTCGAGCAGCCGTCGAAGGCGCTCCCAATGGGATGATCACGGTTGGTTGCGATGGCACGATCTTGATGGCGAATTCTCAGATGGAAATAATTTTCGGTTATATGAGGGAAGAGCTACTGGGCCAACCGGTGGAGATGTTGGTGCCGGAACGGTTTCGCGGTCAACATTTCCGCCAGCTCAGCGAGTTCTTCGCTAAACCCATGGTCCGGCCGATGGGGGCCGGCCGCGATCTTTACGGTCTTCGTAAGGATGGGAGTGAGTTTCCGGTGGAGATTGGGCTGAACCCGATCGGCACGGTCAATGAGATGCAGGTCTTGGCCTCGATCACGGATATTACCGAGCGCAAGCGCATCAGGACGCCCTGGTCAGGGCGCGTCATGAATTGGAGATCCGCGTTCAGGAACGGACCGCTCAATTGGCGATTACCAATGAGACCTTAAAAGCGAGATTATCGAACGAAAACGCTTGGAGAAATCCATCCTGGAGATCAGCGAGAAGAGAAAGGACGTATTGCACAGGATCTGCATGACGGCCTAGGACAACATCTGACGGGTGTCGCGTTCTTGAGCAAGGTGCTGGAACGCAAGCTGATCGAGAAATCGGTGCCGGATGCCTACGATGCCGCAAAAATTGCGCGGCTGGTGAATGAAGCCATTAATCAGACCCGCGAATTAGCGAGAGGACTGCCGCCGGTGCAATCGGGGTCGAAGGGCTTAATGTCGGCGCTCCAGCACTTGGCGTCCGAAGTCGAAGAACTTTTTGATATCTCTTGTCGTTTCAGAGTTGATGAAGATGTTTCGATTCGCAACAGCGATCTGGCCACCCACCTCTATCGAATCGCGCAAGAAGCTGTAACGAACGCCATCAAACATGGTCAGTCCCGGCAGATAGTCATTGGTCTGTCGCACCGCCCGGGAAAAGTTATCCTCAGTATCCAAGACGATGGATCGGGATTCACGAATCGGCTTAGGAACAAAGAAGGCATGGGGATCCGCACGATGAATTATCGGGCCAACATGATCGGTGCATCGCTGGATATTCAGAAAAATCCCACAGGTGGCACGGTCGTAGTCTGCACGCTCCCCATGGGGGTCGAAGATTAAGGGAGGAGTTTTGTCGAGCGAGCGAAAACATGCGATCAAGAAGAAGCGCACGGTCTTTGTCATCGATGACCATCCGATTGTGCGCGAGGGACTCGCTCGGCTGATCAACGGGGAGCCGGATCTGTTTGTTTGCGGCGCGGCGGAAGACATCTACTCGGCGCTCAAATCAATGGAGATTTTGAAGCCCGACATCGCCATTGCGGATATTTCGCTGAAGGGCCCCGATGGCATCGAGCTGATCAAGCACTTAAAGACCCGCATGCCTGGCTTGCCGGTGCTGGTTCTCTCCATACATGACGAATCTATCTACGCTCCCCGGGCGCTGCGTGCCGGTGCTAGAGGATACATTATGAAGCAAGAAGCGACCGAGAATGTGCTGGTCGCGCTGCGCCGGGTTCTAAGCGGAGAAGTCTATTTGAGCGATCGCATGGCCAACAAGATGTTGCAGCAATTCGTTGGTGCCGGAGGAACAAACCTCAAGTTTCCCGTGGATCGGCTCAGTGACCGCGAGCTGGAGGTCTTTCGGCTCATCGGCCAGGGTCATGGAACCCGCCGAATTGCGGAAGAGTTGCACCTGAGCGTAAAAACCGTGGAGTCTTATCGTGAACATATCGAAGGAGAAGATGACCCTCGGTGATGCCAGCGAGCTCGTCCGGTACGCGATTCAATGGACGGAACAGGAAAAATCCCAGTGACCCGGTATTTCGTGATTCACGCCGGCTACAATCCATAGCGTTCAGCGTTTTGTCAGCCTTCTGGTTCTGCCCGTAAATTTCCTTCCTAAACTGTTTTCAGGCTGCTCAAAAAGACTTAGAGGCGAGGTGTGCGCGTTTGCAAGATCAAGAATTGAGAATCGAGGATCGAGAATCGCCATCTTCCATTCTCTATCTTCGATCCTCAAACATTACGATGAGTCTTTTTTCAGCAACCTGTAGGGGAATCCCCTCAGGAGTCGCTCCGCTAATCCCTCATAAAAGAAACGGGCGTACTCCGTATTGCGGGCATGCACCGACTACATTAATCACGTTAATTGAATACGTAAGCCCATTTTTCCCTGCACCGCTCCGAAAAGTCGACGAGCGGGAGCGGTTCGCTAACACACAAAGGAGGACAATGAACATGGCTGCGCCGAAAACAGATGAGACTCTAGTTCACGTGTTGTGGATCAATGCTGGGTTGAGTTGTGATGGGGATTCGGTGGCGCTCACCGCCGCCACGCAGCCGAGCATCGAGGAGATTGTGCTCGGCGCCCTGCCGGGCTTGCCGAAAGTTGCGGTTCACTGGCCACTGATCGATTTCGAGTGCGGCCCCGGCGGCTTGGGCGAGCCGGGAGCCGATACGTTCATCAAATGGTTTTATAAGGCCGAACGGGGCGAGATAGATCCCTTCGTGCTTGTCGTTGAAGGATCCATCCCCAATGAATCCATTAAAAGGAAGGATACTGGTGCGGCTTTGGAAATAACTTTGAGACCGGACAACCCATGACGACAAGTGAATGGCTTGATCGTTTAGCTCCCAAGGCGCTTGCCGTCCTGGCCGTAGGAACCTGTGCGACCTACGGCGGCATCCATGCCATGGCCGGCAATCCTACCGGCGCTATGGGCGTGCCCGATTATCTCGGGTGGAGTTGGAAGTCGAAAGCCGGCATCCCGATCGTTTGCGTGCCCGGCTGCCCGATCCACCCCGACAACTTATCTGAGACGATTCTCTATTTGCTTTATCAGGCAACCGGCCAGGCGCCGATGATTCCTCTCGATGAGCAGCTACGCCCCACATGGCTCTTCGGCCAAACGGTGCACGAAGGCTGCGATCGAGCCGGGTACTACGAGCAGGGCGACTTTGCCACCGAATACGGTTCGCCCAAGTGCATCGTCAAGCTCGGCTGCTGGGGACCGGTGGTCAAATGCAACGTGCCCAAACGCGGCTGGATCAACGGCATCGGCGGCTGCCCGAACGTGGGTGGCATCTGCATCGGCTGCACCATGCCGGGGTTCCCGGATAAGTTCATGCCGTTTATGGACGAACCTCCGGGCAGCAAGGTCTCCACAGGGATCAGCGGTGTTTATGGAAAGTTAATCCGCGGCTTGCGCGGCATCACTGAAAGGACGGTTGATCAAGAGCCTAAGTGGCGGCATCGCGGGAATGAATTGACAACCGGATACGCGAGGCAGTGGTAAGCAGGACAAGGCGCGCGCCGGTCGCACGGTTGAAAGCAGGGCACGGAAACGAAGTCCGAATGAAGGAGGGCTAAAAACATGGCCAAGGCACAGGCGAACACCGATCTCGTCGAAATGGCTTGGGACCCAATTACTCGGATCGTTGGTAGCTTAGGCATTTACACTAAGATCGACTTCGGCAAGCGCAAGGTCGCCGAGTGTCACAGCACGTCGTCGATCTTTCGCGGCTACAGCATTTTCATGAAGGGCAAGGATCCTCGCGACGCTCATTTTATTACCAGCCGGATCTGCGGCATCTGCGGCGATAATCACGCCACCTGCTCCTGCTATGCCCAGAACATGGCCTACGGTGTCAGGCCTCCGCATTTGGGTGAATGGATCGTCAATCTCGGCGAAGCGGCGGAGTACATGTTCGACCACAACATCTTTCAGGAGAACCTGGTCGGCGTCGACTTCTGCGAGAAGATGGTGCGCGAGACCAATCCCGGCGTCTGGGAAAAGGCCGCCAAGACCCAGGCACCGCAAGCGAGCGCCCACGGCTACCGGACCATCGGCGACATCATGAAGTCGCTCAATCCGCTCGAAGGCGAATTCTACCGCGAGGCTCTGCAAGTAAGCCGCATGACCCGGGAGATGTTCTGTCTGATGGAGGGACGGCACGTTCACCCATCGACGCTCTACCCAGGCGGCGTCGGCACGGTGGCAACGATCCAGTTGTTTACGGACTACCTGACCCGTCTGATGCGGTACGTCGAGTTCATGAAGCGGGTCGTGCCCATGCACGACGATCTCTTCGATTTTTCTACGACGCTCTACCCGGCTACGAAAAAGTGGGAGATCGCCGCATCCTGCTCGGCTGCTGGGGCAGCTTGCAGGACCCGGAGCACTGCAATTTCAACTACCACGATATGACCGAGTGGGGGCGCAAAATGTTTGTCACCCCGGGCATTGTTGTGGACGGCAAACTTTTAACTACGGATCTGGTCCAGATCAACCTCGGTATCCGTATATTACTGGGGCACTCTTATTACGAAAACTGGGAGGGCAAAGAGATCTTCGTGAAAAACGACCCGCTGGGCAATCCGGTGGACGAGCGCCACCCGTGGAATCAACACACCATCCCGAAGCCGCAGAAGCGGGACTTTGACGGCAAGTACAGTTGGGTGATGTCGCCCCGGTGGTACGACGGCAAAGATCATCTCGCCCTCGACACCGGCGGCGGACCCATTGCGCGTTTATGGGTGACGGCGCTAGCCGGATTGGTCGACATCGGCTACGTGAAAGCCACCGGCAAAAGCGTGGTCATCAATCTGCCCAAGACTGCGACCAAGCCCGAAGTAACGTTTGAATGGAAGATCCCAAAGTGGAGCAATACCATCGAGCGCGATCGGGCGCGGACTTATTTTCAGGCCTATTCCGCCGCCTGTGCTTTACATTTTATCGACCAGGCGCTGAAAGAGGTACGAGCCGGACACACAAAAACTTGGGAGCCTTTCAAGGTTCCCGAAGGACGCGATCGGCTGTGGTTTTACCGAAGCCGTGCGCGGCGTGCTCTCGCACCACATGGTGATTCGAGACGGCAAGATTGCCAACTATCATCCCTATCCGCCAACACCGTGGAACGCCAACCCGCGTGACATCTACGGCACGCCGGGCCCCTACGAAGACGCGGTGCAGGACTCGCCGATCTTCGAGGAGAACGGACCCGGAGATAAGTTCAAAGGCATCGACATCATGCGCACGGTGCGGCAGCTTCGATCCGTGCCTGCCGTGCGGCGTGCACATGTATCTGGGGAACGGAAAAGTGTTGGAGAAACGGCACTCGCCGACCTTGATGAATCAGGTCGATTAGGAAGGCCCCCACCTCAATCCTCCCTGAGGCGGGGGAGGAGAATGCATGGGAGCGGAAAGAAGATATCTCGCGCAAAGCGCAAAGGGCGCCAAGTTCGGAAAATTTGAAGGTAAGAAGCGAAAATTAGCTCCGCCTTTTCCGGTTTCTTCCCCTGCCCGGGGAAGGTTAGATAGGGGCAGAGTCTCAACGGCGAGCAAGCTTCTCATGCCACAAGGAAAAAATCTCCGCGCGGCCGGCGACCGCATCGAAGGTCTGCTGCAAGAACTCGGAAGCTGTCGCCGATCCCCGGGTTCGTGCAAACGCCGAAGAATTGGTCCGGCTGCTGATGGAGCTGTATGGCTCGGCGTTGGCCCGGATCCTGGAGATCGTCGATGACACCGGCCCGGCGGATGAGATATATGACCGGCTTGCGGCAGACGATCTCGTAGCGAGTCTTTTGGTGCTTCATGGGTTACATCCACTCAATGTTGAAACACGAATCGCGCGCGCGCTGGATCGTGTGCGCCCCTACCTCGGCTCCCATGGCGGCGACGTCAAGCTCCTCGGAGTGAATGAGGGCGTAGTTCACTTGCGCCTAGAAGGAAGCTGCCACGGCTGCCCTTCATCGACAGTCACCATGAAACTGGCGATCGAGAAGGCAATCGAAGAGGCGGCACCAGAGGTGGCACGCATCGAAGTCGAGGGAGCGAATCCAGCCGCATCCGCCGCGTCCTACGGAAACGGTGCGTCTTCCGAAGAGCAATCAGGCAGCCATGCAAGGTCTCGAGCTCAATTCGGGAGAGTGGATAGTCCTCGACAAGTTGCCTGAGTTCACTGCGGGAAATCTCGCCCTCACAAAATTGGCAGGGATGAGCATTCTTATTGTGCAGGGTCGGCGAGAACTTCTACGCCTATCAGGACTCCTGCCCGTCCTGCGGCTCGGCGCTAGGAGGAAGCGCTCTGCAAGAGAACCATTTTGACCTGTTCATCTTGCGCGCGCCGTTACGACGTTTGCGCGCGGGCAATGTTTGGACGTGAGCGAGCTTCATCTGGCGCCGCTGCCGCTGCTTGTAGAGCAGGATGGCGTGAAGATCGCGGTTGCGACGGAGGGATTAGTCTGAAAACGGGTTCAAGGTTCCAGTTCAACGTTCAAGGCTCGGAACGTAATTGAACACGTTGAACTTTGAACCGGAAGATTGCCGTGCCCGAGGAAAACTAATCAGCCTCTTCGCGAAGCTCAAACGCTTCGTCGAGCCGCAACCGACAACCGCAGTCCAGGGAACGTTGCGAGTTCTGCGGTGTGGAGATCGCGGAGCAGCACTCCCACGCGGTCAATACCGAGACGCGCAGCCTCATGTGTGTCTGCCGTCCCTGCTATCTGTCTGTTTACGCGCGAGGGCGCGGCGAGAGGTAAATTCAAGGCGGTTCCCGAACGCTATCTGTACGCGCCGGGCTTGATCCTCACCGATGCGCAATGGAACTAGCCTGCAGATCCCCGGTCGGGATCGCGTTTTTCTTCTTCAACACACTCTTTGGGTCGCATGGTGGTTTTCTATCCGAGTCCGGTGGGCGCGACGGAGTCGCTGCTTTCCCTGGAGACCTGGGACGAATTGGCCAGAACGAATCCACTACTGGCAACCCTTGCTGCCGACGTCGAGGCGCTGCTGGTGCGAAACGTCCAGAGGCGAGGTGGCTTCGAATGCTACATCGTTCCCATCGATGCTTGCTACGAGCTCGTGGGACGCATTCGCCGGCGCTGGAAAGGGTTTGACGGCGGCGAAGAGGCGTGGCAGGAAATCGACGCATTTTTCGCTGATGTGCGCGGGCGGAGCACGGAAGTTAACCCAGAGGCGGTTATCGCCGGATGAGCAAGCTTGCATTCACCGTTGTCGATGCCCGGATTGAACCTTATGCCGTCGTGCCGACCTTAATTTTTCGGTTGCAGATTACGGAGGGGGCCGGTGAACAGATTCATGCCATTGCGTTGAGGTGCCAGATCCAAATGGAGCCCAGACGACGGCACTATTCTTCCGGCGAGGAAAGCCAGCTCCTGGAACTCTTCGGCGAGCCTGATCGTTGGGGGGATACGCTGAGAACTCTGTTGTGGACTCACGCCTCGCTGATGGTGCCGGGTTTTCAAGACACGACTGTGATCGATGTGCCGATTACATGCACTTATGATTTCGAGGTCGTGGCGGCCAAATACCTGGAGTCCCTTGAAGACGGCGAAGTGCCACTGCTGTTTCTTTTAGCGGGACGATTTTCACTCGGGGGCAGCTGGGCTTCAGCGTCGAGCAAATACCCTGGGAAAAGGAGGCAACCTTCCGGCTTCCGGTTCGGTTATGGCGTGAGCTCATGGACCGTTATTTTCCCGGCAGCGCCTGGATCCGGCTCAGACGCGAGAGTTTCGATGCGCTGTATCGATTCAAAGGACGCCACGCGCTGCCCACGTGGGACGATGCCGTCGAGTCGCTGCTGAAGCAGTCCGAGGAGAGGGAAAGAGGATGAAGTTCGAAAGGGCCGAGAAAGTCGCCGATGCGGTGCTTTACGAAGGCTACCTGCTCTACCCTATCGCGCCAGCGCGATGAAAAACCAAGTACGCTGGCAATTCGGCGTCGTCATGCCGCGCGAATACAGTGAGGGCGGCGGCTCCGAGCCTTGGACGATGCAGACCGAGTGCCTCGTCGAGCCGGGCGACGCGCCCGTTCTCGATCTGAGGCTCCGATTTCTCCAAGTGCAGGCCCGAATCGTGGAGAAGGCAGTGAATGCGGAGCAGGGTATTTATTGGCCGGTGGAGTCTTTCGAAGTCGATGGGCGGCAGCTTGTATCGTGGGACGAGGGAGTCAAGCGTGAGCTGGACCATCCTGGAATCAACATCACGGAGTTGCTGGCCGCCGAACGAGCGTTTCCGGTTGAGATAGCGGCGGGACGAGAAGTCGAGCTTATTCGGGACACGGACGGAGAAATCAAGGCACGGATCATACGCGATCGATTGCCAATTACGGGAGTCATTCACGTGGCCGGCGAACCGATGGGGCAGCCTGATCAAGATTCGCATCCGGATCGAAAACCTGAGCCCTTGTGCCACGAGACGAGAAAGCGAAGCGCACTCGAGCCCTGCGTCACGCCCTCGTCGGAGCCCATACGCTGCTGGCTGTGCGGGATGGAGCATTTGTATCTCTCCTCGATCCGCCGGAGTGGGCACGGCAAGCTGTTGCCTCGTGCGTGAACCTCCACACCTGGCCGGTTCTAGTCGGCGAGGAAGAGGATCGCGACGTTATACTGTCATCGCCGATTATTCTCTATGACTACCCGCAGGTCGCTGCGGAAAGCCCTGGCGAGATGTTCGACGCCACCGAGATCGACGAAATTCTCGCACTGCGTACCATGACTTTGACGGATGACGAGAAAGCGGAAGCGCGGGCGACCGACAGTCAGGCCGCGGCGATCATTGACCGGATGGATACGTTGCCTGCTGAGATCCTCGACCGACTCCACGGGGCGGTGCGCTACTTGCGTAAATCAACGGCAAAGACGGCAGGCGAGCCGGAGAATGTTCCGTGGTGGGATCCCGGCGCCGATGCATCCGTCTTCGCCGGAATCGGACGGCATCCAAATTAATGGCGTTACGGTATCGAAGGGATGTCGGGTCCGACTGCGGCCTGGACTGCGGCGATCCGATGCTCAAGACATGTTTCTGCAAGGAAGGATGGCCACAGTGGAGGCCGTGTTTTCGGATGTCGAGGACAAACAGTATCTTGCGGTCACGCTCGCCGATGACCAGGCGGTGGACCTGAACCGCTGGCACGGAAGATATCTCTATTTTTATCCCGATGAGGTCGAAACGGTGATGACGGTTGAATAATTTCGATTGCCGCCGAGGGCGTTCTTGAAAGACTTTGGAGGTAGATATGAGGCAAAGGAACGGAGAAGAGTACAGAGAAATTGAAGAGTACAAAAAGCCGTCCCTGATAGGTGCGTTGGTATGGGTGGCGATCGGTTACGTCCTGGCGAAAAATTTGCCGGACATACTTCGCTACATACGAATCAGCCGGATGTGAACTTTAGATGAGCCGGAAACAGAACCTATGAAACCGAACGTGCTCATCGCGGGTATCGGCAACATCTTTCTTCAGGACGACGGCTTCGGCGTGGAAGTGGCGCACCGCCTCGGTGCGGAGACTCTTCCGGAAGTAGTGCGGGTTGCCGATTTCGGCATTCGCGGCATCCACTTGGCCTACGAGCTGCTCGAACGAAAGTATGATCTAACCGTTTTGGTGGACGCCATCGTCCGCGGCGATAAGCCGGGGACGCTCTACCTGGTTGAACCTGATCTCGAGAGTCTCCAGGCGACGGGAGAGGTCACGGCGGATGCGCATGCGATGACCCTCAACATGTCTTCCAGCTTCTCCAGTCACTCGGAGGCTCGCCGGGACGGGTATTGATCGTAGGATGTGAACCCCTCGAAACGGAAGAAGGGATTGGCTTGAGCGAGCCTGTCGCCGGCGCGGTGGAAGAGGCGGTCAAGTTGATTTGGGATGTTGTCAGGCGAGAAGCGGGCGGAGCGGCTGAAGCGGAACACGCACGAAAGGAAGGAACCTGACATGGAGTGGTGGCATTGGCTAATAATCATCGGATTGTTGGGAATCCTTGGGATCTTCAGCGTTTCATTTGCCAGCTTGCTTCGGTACTGGCGAATCAAACGCATGTGAAACCCGCAGGTGAAGATTGCGGCCGCTATTTTGCCTGCGATAGCAAATCCGGGACATCAGGTCCCGCCGCGGAGGAAATCATGCATGAGTTCGGATTATGCGATGGGATCATCGAGGCTGTTCAGCGACGCGCCGCCGGTCGCCCGGTAGCGCGAGTGCGCGTTAGGAGTCGGAACGCTCCATCGAGTCGTCGAAGCTGCGTTTCAACAGGCCTTCGCACACGCAGCCGAAGGGACAGAGGCAGAACACGCGGAGGTAGAGCTCGTCGTAATTCCGGTATCCGCCACATGTCTCAGCCTGTGGAGATGTCGTCGAGGGCCAACGACATCATCGCTGTCTGCCCCAAGTGTGGAGGTACGAATCTCGATTTTACCGCGGGAGAAGAATTGATTCTCGAATCAATCGAATACGAGGCCGGGCGCAGCGGGTCGAACGCGACGTGAGCTATGTGTTTGGGAATCGCCGGACAAATCATAGAATTTCTGCCGGAGCCAAGGGATGTCGCGCGAGTTAATGTTTTTGGCGTAGAGCGCGTGATCAACGTTGGCTTGGTGGCAAACGAAGGACTCAATCCCGGCGACTGGATCCTCATCCACGTCGGCTTTGCCATAGCCAAGATGGATGAGGCCGAAGCGAAAGCGTCGATGGCTTTCCTGCAAGGGATGGGCGAGGCCTTTACCAATGAAATGGCGGCGGCGTGGGACGAAGAACATGACGAAAACGAATCCAAAGACAAAGAATGAGTCATGAAGTTTCTAGTTCTTTGGCATTTGGAAGTGAGTCGAATCAGCCCACAGATGATGGCCGCGGTAATGGATCAAGCCAAGTACGGCAAAAAGCTTGAAGCCGAGGGCAAGCTTGAGTGCCGCTACCACGTCGTCGGCAGTCATGGCGGCGCCTGGATCTACAACGTTACGTCCAATGAAGAGCTAGATCGCCTGCTGGCGATGTCGCCGGTTTTTAATTTTTCGAGCTACCAAGTGCTGCCGCTGGCGAAATGCCGGATCCAAGCGGGCCAGGAACGCCATGAACGAGCGGCGTCACATCACCGTGGAAGGAATCGTCCAGGGGTCGGCTTCCGGCCGTTTGTCTACGGACTCGCCAGTGAAAAACGGCCTGGCCGGATTCGTCCTGAACGACACGGCGGGAGTGACCATCGAGCTGGAGGGGGAGCCGCCGGCCCTGGAGAATTTTCTCGTGCATTTACGCGAACAGCCGCCGCCCTGGCGCGCATAGAGAATGTTGATTGCCGGACCATCCCGCCGAAGGGTGAGTCTGCTTTCAACATCGTTGGCAGCCAGGGTGAAGAGGAACGCAGTACGTTGATCTCACCGGACACGCCTACCTGTGAGGACTGTCTCAAGGAGCTTTTCGATCCGGCTGATCGGCGCTATCGCTATCCCTTTATTAACTGCACCAATTGCGGTCCCAGATTTACCATCATCAAAGACGTTCCCTACGATCGCGAGCGCACGACCATGGCAGCTTTTGCGATGTGCGGCGATTGCGCGCGCGGAATTCCATGACCCCGCCGATCGGCGCTTTCATGCTCAGCCGAATGCTTGCCCGCAGTGCGGCCCGCGAGTTCGCTTGCTGGATTGACCGTGGGCACGAGGATCCTGGGCGGCGATCGCGGTATTTCATGCGGGGCGGTTGTTGCGGCAAGGTGCGGTCTTGGCAGTGAAGGGGTTCGGCGGATATCACCTCGCCTGTAATGCTCTGGACCATGACGCCGTGCAGCGACTTAGAGCGAAGAAACATCGCGAGGAGAAGCCCTTTGCGCTTATGGCCAGGGATCTTAAAGCGGTCAAGCAGCTCTGCTTGGTCTCGGATGAGGACGAAATACTGCTGCGCTCCTACGCGCGGCCGATTGTGCTCCTGCGCAGGCGCCATAAGATTCAAATAGCCGAATCAGTCGCTCCCGGCCAACGACAGCTTGGGGTGATGCTGCCGTACACGCCGCTGCATCATCTATTGCTCGCGGACGCGGAGGTACCGCTGGTGATGACCAGCGGAAACATGAGTGAAGAACCCATCGCTTACAAAGACGACGATGCGCTCTGCAGGCTCGGTAAGATCGCTGAATACTTCCTGGTTCATGATCGGGAGATTCATATGCGCTGCGACGATTCGGTGGCGCGGACGATCGGCAAGCAAGAAGTGCTTATCCGCCGCTCACGGGGCTATGTGCCGCAGCCGATCTCTGTGGCCGTGTCCTTCGTTCAACCTGTCCTCGCCTGCGGCGCCCATCTCAAGAACACTTTTTGCCTGGGCAAAGAGCGCCATGCCTTCATGAGTCACCATATCGGTGACTTGGAAAACTATGAGACGTGGGACTCTTTCACGAAGGGCATCGAGCACTTTAAAAATCTGTTCACCATCGAGCCTTCTGTAGTGGCCCACGATCTCCACCCCGAATACCTCTCCACAAAGTATGCCCGCGGAGTTGACGGGCTAACTAAGATCGGCGTGCAGCACCATCATGCCCATATAGCGGGCTGCATGGCCGAGCACGGGTTAGAAGGCCCCGTCATCGGCGTCGCCTTCGACGGTCTTGGCTACGGAGCGGACGGTACGATTTGGGGCGGTGAATTTCTGGTGGCGAAACTCTCCGGCTATGCGCGCCGCGCTGCTGCGTACTGTCCCTCTGGCCGGCGGCAATCGAGCGATTCGCGAGCCCTGGCGAATGGCGGTGAGTTATCTGCGCGATGCCTTAGGCACAGATCCGATTGCTTTAGGGCTTCCTGGCTGGGACAGAATTCCGGAAAAGAAGATCGAGATCGTTACGTCGATGATGCACCGGAGACTGAACACGGTCCAGACGTCTTCCTGCGGACGGCTGTTCGACGCCGTCGCTTCGATCATGGGTTTACGCCATGAGGTGAATTACGAAGGCCAGGCGGCCATCGAGCTTGAAATGGCTGTGCTCGAAGGAATCTCGGAGAGCTATCCTTTCGAGATCGGCGCCAACAGTCCCTGGGAAATCGATATGCGTCCCGCGATTGAACGGCTCGTACAAGAAATTCAAATGAAAGTTTCAGTTAGTTTAATGGCGGCAAAGTTTCATAACACTCTCGTCGCGGTCATCGTTGAAGTATGCCGCCGGCTACGTGAGACCGACGGCTTGAATCTCGTCTGTCTCAGCGGTGGGACTTTTCAGAATGCATATCTGCTGGGACGGCTCGTTCCTGCTCTTCGAGAGTGTGGGTTTGAAGTTTATCTAAACCGAAAAGTTCCAATCAACGACGGCGGCATTGCGCTTGGCCAGGCGGCCGTTGCGAATGCGATCGTGCAACACGGAGGCTAACGTGTGTTTGGGGATTCCCGGAAAATCTTAGAATCTTATGACTCACAGGGGCTGCGCATGGCCAAAGTGCAGTTCGGCGGCATCGTCCGCGAAGCCTGCTTGCAGTACGTTCCTGAAGCCGAAACCGGCGATTATGTCGTTGTCCATGTCGGGTTTGCCATCAGCAAAGTCAACGAAGAGGAAGCGGCGCGGACCTATAGTTTGCTTGAAGAAATGGGCCAGCTCACCGAGCTTGCAGCCCCGGAGGTCGAAGAGAAATCTCGAAACGGAAGGTCGCCGTGAAATATGTAGATGAGTATCGGAGCGAGCAGCTCGCTCGCAACATCACCGAGGAAATCCGCCGCATTCAGACACGCCCATGGGTCATCATGGAGGTTTGCGGTGGACAGACGCATTCCATCGTCAAGCACGGATTGGACTATCTCTTGCCGCCGAGTATCGAGCTGGTTCATGGTCCGGGCTGTCCTGTGTGTGTCACGCCGTTGGAGATGATCGACAAGGCGCACGCCATCGCCCGGAACTCCGACGTGATCTTTTGCTCCTTCGGAGACATGTTGCGGGTGCCGGGCTCCGAGGCAGATCTCTTCGCGCTGAAATCACAGGGCGCGGATGTGCGCATCGTCTATTCGCCGCTCGACTGTGCTGAAAATCGCTCGGGCAAACCCGGATAAAAAAGTGGTGTTTTTCGCTGTCGGTTTTGAAACCACCGCCCCAGCCAACGCCATGGCGGTCTGGCGCGCGCAGCAGGATGGCGTCAAGAATTTCTCCATCCTCGTTTCGCATGTGCTGGTGCCTCCGGCCATTGCAGCCATCCTTCAGTCGCCGCAGAATCGCGTCCAAGGGTTTCTTGGGCCGGGGCACGTCTGTGCCATCATGGGCTATCACGAATATGAAGCGATCAGCGCTCGCTATCAGGTCCCTATCGTCGTCACCGGCTTTGAGCCGTTGGATATCCTCGACGGCACACTGATGACAGTCCGTCAGCTCGAAGCTGGGCGGGCCGAGGTGGAGAATCAATATGCTCGTGCGGTCGAACGAGGGGGAAACCGATCGGCGCAAACCCTGGTGTCGGAAGTGTTCGAGATCTGCGACCGCAAATGGCGCGGCGTCGGCTCTATTCCTAAAAGCGGCTTCCGCCTGCGCTATGAATTTCGCGATCATGATGCCGAGCGGCTCTTCGAAGTGGAGGAGATCGATACCAAAGAGCCCGCGATCTGCATCAGCGGGCAGATCTTGAAGGGGATTAAGAAGCCCCACGATTGTCCGGCCTTCGGGACGCTTTGCACCCGCAAACTCCGCTGGGCGCCACCATGGTTTCCGCCGAAGGCGCCTGCGCCGCTTATTACGCCTATGGGCGCCATCTCAAGATGGGAGAGAGTTCGCATGCTGTCTGAAGGCAACGGAGCGAGTGCGACAGTAAACGATTTGAGCCGAAGAGTCTTGCGCAAGTGCCGTGAGTCAGTGGAAGTCAAAGAACGATTTTTCACCCAATGCGCCGATCAGATCGCTGAGCTGTGTGAAAAGATGGCCGGCCAATTCCAGGAAGGGCATAAACTCTGGGTGATGGGCAACGGTGGCAGCGCCTGTGACGCTCAACACGTCGCCGTAGAATTCGTTCACCCGATTATCGAGAAGCGGCGTGCGTTGCCGGCCCTCGATCTGGTCAGCCAGGTGCCGGTGCTGACTGCGATCTCAAACGATAAGGATTATGCGAAGATCTTCGTCGATCAACTCGAGCTCTGGGGCGAGCCGGGGGATATGGCGTTGGCTATATCGACCAGCGGGCAATCCCCCAATCTGATTTACGCTTTGCAGGCGGCCCGGAAAAAGGGTTGCTGACGATTGCGTTTACGGGCAAGGACGGTGGGCGTATCCGTGAAGTGGCCGGGTATTGTTTTACCGTCCCTAGCTTCAGCATTCACCGCATCCAGGAGTGTCACGTCGCCTTGCTTCATATTCTCTGGGACCTGATTCATGTCGCCATGGGTGAGGAGGACGTGATCTGATGAACCGAGAACTTCCAGCGGATCTTCTTGGAGCCGTTTGCCCGACGCCGATTTTCAATCATAAACAGATCGTTCTCGGGCACGGCAGCGGCGGCAAGCTCACCAGCGATCTGATCCAAAAGTTTTCCTGCCGGCTTTTGCTAACGATTACCTCTCGCGGCTCGATGACCAGGCCGTTTTACAACTCAACGGGTCGCGGGTCGCGTTCACCACCGATGCCTTCGTCGTAACGCCGATCTTTTTCCCGGCGGCGATATCGGACGGCTGGCGATCAATGGAACCGTCAACGACCTGGCCATGAGCGGCGCGAAGCCGTTGTACATTGCCGCGGCCTTCATCCTGGAAGAAGGCCTGTCCACAGATGACTTATACCGTGTAGTAAACTCCATGAGCGCAGCGGCGAAGGAAGCCGATGTGCTGCTGGTCACGGTGACACCAAGGTCGTTAACCGAGGCAAAGGCGACAAGCTTTTTATCACTACGACAGGATTGGGCATTGTTGATAATAGCGTGCAAATCTCCGCTGATCACGCCCGCCCGGGAGACAAAATTCTTTTGAGCGGCACCATCGGCGATCACGGCATGGCGATCATGTCCCAGCGCGAGAATTTAGAATTCGAGGGAACTATTGAGAGCGACACAGCCGCGCTCCACACGGTTGTCGCTGCGATGCTCAATGCCAGCCCGGAGATTCATTGCCTGCGTGACCCCACACGCGGCGGGGTGGCGACGACCTTGAACGAAATCGCATCGAGCTCTCAGGTGGGCATGATCATTGACGAACGGCAGATCCCGGTGCGCGAGACCGTCAAAGGAGCCTGCGAGATTCTAGGGCTGGATCCTCTCTACGTGGCCAACGAGGGCAAACTGCTGGCGATTATAGCGGCGGACTCGGCAGCGGCTGTCCTCCGGAAGATGCGCGAACATCCACTCGGGCGTGACGCCCAAGTGATCGGAGAGGTCGTCAGCGATCATCCCGGGATGGTGCTGATGAAAACCGGTATTGGCGGCACGCGGGTTGTCGATGTGCTGTTCGGCGAGCAGTTGCCGCGGATTTGCTGAGAAAATATCTTTCACGCGACTCCTAGATTTCCTGCTATAGTCTCTTTTGGTTGAGTTCCTGCGACTTGTTGAGTCCGTCATTTCCGAATGCTTCTACCGGGAATCCAGGCAAAACTCTAATCTCGACAAGCGCGAAGACTGAAATGTCGGAGTCGCGCCTGAGTAGTCTCTTCACGCATTGAAAACCTAGTTGTCCCGAAGGCGGCCTACACTATTGGCTTGACTGCGCACCGACTTTAGGGAATCGTCCTCACTCACGAGCACGTTTCCAAATATCTCGAAAGGACTGACTGCAACCAGCGCCCGTATTTCATTCCTTTCTCAAATCCCTGACTTGTGAACTTTAGTGTTCGGCTGTTTTCGTCACCGTTCGTACCACGTTGTCCGGGGCGCCGTTGGGGATTTCCGCTTCGATTTCAAGTGTCACTTTACGTTCGCGCCGACGATTCCAGAGAGTGTGAGATCACTCTGAGGCGAGCGCGTTTGACTCCCATGGCACGAATCCGCCATGCCTGCGACGCGCGCATCGGTGCCTGTTAAATTCGAAAAGGTTAAAATGCCGCCAACCTTGAGTTTCTTGGGTGGATAAGCGAGACGGGATAGCTTTCGAGCAACCGGTACAAAAGCAAGGCTCAACATTTCTGGTCCCGAGACCAAAGCCTTGACTTAGTTTTCTAAGGCTTCCTCTTTCCCGCAACTGAGTACCTGATCCGGAACGAGGAAATCTTAGGATTGTCGAACGGTTTTCCGCGACCAAGGATTTTAGAGTAATCCCATCCAAGGCGTTTTGGACGGCTTGATCACGGCGCCGCAAGATATCGGCAGCAGGTCCGGACGTTCTTGTCGTCTTGTGTGGCTAAGTCGCCCACGATGTCCAGAATATCCTTGACGGTCACGGTTTCGGGCGGCCGCGCCAACGCGACTCCTTCGGGCTCTGCGGACCTGAGCAAGAATACCGGCTCTGACAAACTGGTCAACGAAATCCTCCACGCTCGAGACTCCGAGATAGTCCGCCAGTTCCGTGGATTGCCAAGGATTTTCGTCGGAAAAATGGCGACGCGTAATCTCAACGAGGGCCGAAAGGGCCAACCATTCCCGGAATCGATGCCCTCTCCCGCCGCGGAGCGCTTCGTGCACGAAAACCGAAGGGTATTGGTGAAAGTAGGTGACCTCGCCTCCGACCAAAAAATCAACCAGCCGACATAAAGCCAGATGAGAAAGACGATCATGATAGCAAAACTCGAATAGACGGCGGCGTACTGAGCGGAGTTAGCCACAAACGCCGCGAATCCCATCCCGACGAGTTGCCACAAAATCCCTGCGGTGGCGCCGCCGATGAGCGCCGAACTGAAGCGCACATTCGTGTAGGGCATCAGCTTGTAAAGAAATGTGAAAGTGGCACACAGCAGAACAAACGGCATGACGCTGGTCGTCAGTGTAAAGATGTAACTGAAGAAGCCTATCTCAAAGAGGCGCTCTACGAGCCAGTAACTGTGGGCCGAGGCGGTAAGGGTCAACGCAGTAAAAACCATCACGGGTCCGACTAAAACCACGCTCAAATAGGTCGTGATTCGCTGCGGCCAAGTACGGGACCGCGGCAAACGCCAGATCTGATTCAACGCATCTTCCACCTTGGCGACGAGCGTGACGACCGTATAAAACAACATGGCCACGCCAGCCGCGCCTAAAATACCAACGCGGATATTGTCAACAAAGTTGATGATTCTGTTGGCGACCTGTGATGCTTCCCGTCCGAGTGGCTGAAGCATCTGCAGCAAAAGGGTTCGAGAATATTCTGTACTTCAAAGGCCTTTAACACGGAAAACATTACAGCAAGGAAGGGGACGAGTGATAGCAACGTCGAGTATGTCAAGCTCATCGCCTGGAGATTCAACACATCGTCGCGATATCTTGCATTGGCGACGGCGGTCGCCCGGTAAACAGCGCTTTGAATTTTGGTGAGAATCCTAGGCATGATCAACCGTCTGGCCTTGAGAACATTATTCCATCGTGAACAGAAAACAACGCGGTCGCCCACTCCACCTTGAGCGTTTGTTTTGGTTGCCAGAATTCGTGCGATTATGGTTTACGTCGTAAAAGAGCAAACCTTATGCCCAATAAAAGATGCCGATTTTTTGCGCTTCAATCAAGCAGGTGTATAGAAACCCCAACAAGCTGTAGGATAACTACTCTATAGGTGCTGAATGACCCCTTAAGCGTAGCGCCATACCTCTAACCAAAAAAGTAAAGAGACGATCGATTTCCAGTCAGATTTCACTTAAAAATCAGCCTTAGTTTCGAAAGTGGCAAATGGCATGCTAGTTGCGGCACCAACGAGTTACGAGATCTTAGTGAAACCAGTTTTGCGTCGATCGCTGAGCTTTTATCTTTCTGTCCTTGACATCCCACATAGCAAACCCCTTCTAAAGAAAAGAAAAAGGCATGCGAAAATGGATCATAGCGGGCGTGGTTTTGCTCGGTCTCGCCAGTTCTCGCTGGCGTCGCCTCGGTTAATCTCAACGGTTTGATCAATCGCAACAAGGATTACCTCCTTGCACAGGCCAAAGAGGCTTTGGGCAGAGATGTTAAAATCGGCGACATCGGAGTGACCTTATGGGGCGGTATCGGCGTTCGTCTGAAAGAGTTTTCTCTGGCCGATGATCCATCGTTTGCAAAGGAACCCTTCGTTCGCGCGGAGAACGTTCAGGTGAACATGAAGCTCCTTCCCTGTTTAGAAAGAACTCCAAGTCAGTAAAGTTATTCTGCACCGGCCGGTGATCAATGTCATCAGGATCAGAAAGGACACCAACTTTCACCATTGGCCGGGAGAAAGAAAAAAGGAAACTGAGAAAGAAAAGAAGGAGTCTCGGAAAGAGCGTGCGGCTCCCCAGCTCTTGCTCGTGTCGTTGATCGACGTGGAGGACGGTGGCGAGATCCAGTACTGTGGACCTGAGCCAGGGCATCGATTTTCGTGCCAGCCAGGTTGATCTCGTAAACTCAATAATGCTAGCTTTGACCATCCCGTCAACGTCGATCTGTCGGCAGCCGTGATGGGCGCCGGAAAACAGAACCTCAAAATGAACGGACGCGTGGGACCCTTGGGAGCCAAGGCCGACTCTGAATAACTTGCCGCTCGAAGGGACGTCGATCTCGACTCGGTACGCCGCTCGCCAATCTGGAAAAGACCCTTCCGGGATTGAAGCGCAGGCGCTATCCGCAGGTGGCCCCTGAACTCGCTCGGCGCTGTAGGAAGCAAGACCCACTTCTCAGGTAGTCTCGGCAAAGATGTGCTTGCCGCGGTCGATCACGGCACAGTCAATCTTGTTAGTGTCAGCGCGCGACTTCCTCAGCTGCGCAACCGATTACGGATATAAACGCCAAGATCAACTTCACCGGGAAAACCGCCGAGCTGCCGGAGAGCCCTTTTCGCATCGGAAAATCACAGGTTCGTTTGGCAGCTAAGGTCACAAAGCTTCGCGCCGCTGAACCTTACCTACCGTCTTTCATCGCCGGAACTCAATCTGGCCGACCTGCGGGCACGGCCGCGGGACCAAAAAGCCTGAACTCGTCAAGAACTTAACGACCGAGGGGACCGCCTCGATCAAAGACGGGAGCCTCGACCTATCGTGGCAATCTCAGCTCTCCAGGTGGGACGATTGCAGACGGAGACTATACTGACCTTCAAACCTCTGCCTCTTTGGTCGGTCGTGCGGCAACTATCGAAAGCCTGAGCCTCGGTGCCTCGGCGGTTCGCTGCAAAGCAAAGGGCAGCTATGACATGCGGGAGACCACCCCACGCTTCGCTGCTACCACCACCGGTCAAGGCGATGGACCTGACACAGATCTTTCGCTCGATGCTACCGTCAGCACCGCAGAATATCCGGGGACTCAATCAATATGGATCTCGACATCACCGGGGCAGGCAAAGAATGGAATGCCATTCAGCAGGCTCTCAAAGCGACAAGGAGAAAGCCGAGGTGATCAACGGAGCGCTTGCTCGACATTAATTTGGCCGAGAGCGTTTTGTCTCGGTGCGACCGGACTTCCGGTGTGGCCAACTTCGTCCCGGTCGATGTCAGAAACAAATACCCGGCAATCTTCAGTTCGAAGAACACCGAATTCAAGCAACTGAGAAGGATCGGCAACCATCAGCACGATGAGCAAAGCCCGCACCGACGATCTTGTGGTTTCCGCGGCGGAATTCGAAACGCAGGGAAAGGGCTGGTTCGCATTCGACCACACCGTTGATTTTCGCGCCCTGCTCTTGTTGTCCCAGCAGCTTTCCCAGGACATCATCAGCCGCGCAAAGGAGACTAAGAATCTCGCCAATGATCAAGGCCGGCTTGAGGTCCCATTCAATCTGTCCGGAAAACTTCCTGGCGCGAAACCGAAGCCCGACGTCGGCTACATTGCTGGGCTCATGGGAAGGGAGCCGTTGAGCGCGGTCTGGAAGCGATTGTTCCAGAAGAAATCTCCCAAAGGAGGCGCTGAGACGTCTCCTCCACAGGGACAACAACCATCTGAGTCTCAGGAAAAAAAGAAGAAAGTCCGAAAAACGAGATCCTTCGCGAACTCAAAAACGCTTCGGGAAGTAAAGCCCAGTGCAGTATTGTCACGTCTCTTCAGGAATCCCCGCTTTCGCCTAGGCTTCTCAGGGAATCAGCGGGTCGTTCTTGCCGGCTCCGATTAGATCCGGCTTTGGTCTCATAGCCAGAAGATGTTGAGGCTGGCCTTGTGGCGATAATGAGGTTGATCAAAAGCAAAAAGTTCTCCGATCCGAATTACCTCACCGTTCGTTAGCTCGCATGTTTCAGAGGAAGTGCAACTAAAGCCCACTAATAAATGCAATCTGTCTCTTCAAACCTTGCAGCTACAGTGATCGCGAGAGGCGATACAAAGCCTTCTACATCAATGATCGCGTGAAACGTTGAAGTCGTTGGGCAGCAAAGTAAAGCAGCTCAGCGAATCGAAGGTGGAGGTTGAACAGATTGTTGCTTGCTGTCCGTCATCGCCTGGACACCTGTTGTCTTAGCGGCTCTTTTCGCCGATTCCATTTTCACCGTGGCAAGCCCCAAACTCTTCGCTAGCCGCGCACATGAAGGGCATACAAGCATATTAAGCAGAACAACGCCTCCGTCTTCCGTGGTGACGCGATACAGATTTTTTGAAAAATGGTAGCAGCGCCGACAAACAGACTCCATGGTTTATCTCCTTGCGATTTGAAGCACGACGCGCTTTAGAAGGGGCCGATAAAAAATTTCAGTGACGAACGTGAAGTCTTAAACGCACAGTACAGCAGCAATAGCAAAAGGCAAGAAAAAAAATTCTTCGATTAGCGTCGCGTCGGTCTCTCCAATCCTGCGTTATCCGCAAATTGATGTGGATAAGTTGTTTATAACGTCCGGTCAAGCTGCTATGCGGCGCGCTCCACTGCCGCCCATTGCCCAAAACATGAGCGAAGGAAAATAAAAAGTTGCGGCAAACTATATACGGTGGTTGGTATAGAAAGGGGGCGCCATCATGCGAAAATATCGCGTTCCAACTAGTCCGGCTTTTTGCAGTCGAGCTAGCGTGAGCGTGAACTTATGGCACATCGCGTATATTATGCAGTGTCCCAAAATGCTTATGCGGAGATCGAGATTCAGGCCCTAGTCTTTGGCGTTCCAGATCAATTGACGCTGAGTAGTAGCGAGCAAAGCACAATGGTGAACTGATGACTCAGGATGAATTAAAATTTACTCTGTGATCTACGGATCTTGCTCACTCACACTGTTAGCACGTAGATCAGCGGCGATTTCGCGGAACTGTTCGAGGGCATTTTCGAGGTCTTCGACGATTTCCTGAGGGAGATCGCGAAGCTTGCGGATTCTTCGAGGCTTTCGTCTCTGAGCCAGAAGATGTCGAGGCTGGCCTTGTAACGATTGAAAAACCGAGCCTGTCCCCATTTCTTCATCCTTACTAGAACGCGAATCCAGGGACCTAAGACGGTGGTCTATCTCCTTACCCCGCTTTAGAAGATTTTGAAGAGTGGCGATCCCAGTGCCGGAAAAATGCACAGCCACGATGCCAGAGATAGCGCATCCAAAGCATTCGTGAATTGAGGCATGAGCATTTCGAAAACGTCCAGAAGATACACGGCTCGGGCAAAAATCGTCAGATCTTTCTGAATCGGGCGAATCTCTTGCTCTGCAAATGCTAGAATTTTATCTGGGACCGACGAAATCTCAATTCCATCAGGCCACGCGTCGTTATAGAGATCCCCGTCGAGAAGTAGCGCATAGAAGGTTGCCTCAGAAACTTTATCACCGTCTTCGAATCCTGATTGCTCGAAGAGACGTTCAGCACCACGGTTCACTTGGTATGTGGAGAATCGAAAATCATCTCGACCTCGTTTGTCGAGCACTGGATATCCGTGAATCAAGTAATGATGTCCGTCCCCTGACAATTTTGTATGTGGCCACTTAAACCGCCAAGACTAGTCGCGTGTTAAAAAATAAAGACCCAGGCCCCAGGCGCATTCCCTACTTGCCCTCTGTGGAATACCGTGGCGCGAAGTTGCGGCAGCCTTCTTTTGCTCTTCTCGTTAACTTGAGACGCGAGACTGCGCGCCGGCAAATCCGCATGGATGGAAAAACTTGCGGGTACTTCCCGCTAAGACTTCTGTCTTTCCTCGTTTATCAACTCAACGAGTTTTTTGCGGAGGCCCTCGTCAGCACGCGCAATCTCGAAGATCTGGGTGTAGCTTTCTTCGTTCAGTCCTTCTTTCGTAAGCGTCCCCTTGCATCTTTGATACTGCTTCTTTTTGAATTTCCTTACCCTCTTCGGGATTCTTAGCTTCTTTCAGCCGAGGCTCATACAGCTTGGCGAATCTTCTCAACCTCCACGTAAACTTTAGCGAAGGCCCTGAGTTGGGTCTCGCTTACGTTCAGTTGCTGCTTCGGCGACTCTTGCGCCCGACCTTGTTTTGCGAATGGTAGGATAAGAAAGCCGGCAACAAAAATCGCTGCAACGGTCTTCAGACTCGCTATCTGCATCACATACCTCCTTGTAGGAAAGGGTTTCTTCTTTTGTGGCGCAAGACACATGCCAAAATATATCAGCAAGCTATCGGCTCCACTTTTAGAAGGACCTTTGTGTTGCGAAGGATTTCTTTGCATGGAGTTTCCCTGCAGGATGGAGTTGGAAATCGTGAGCAAGCAACAAATCCTACATAGCGTTCACGCTTTCCGCTAGCGCGAAGCAGGATTGCTAGCATTCCAACTTCGTTGACGACGAATAACACCAACCAAGATAGTCGAGACGTAGCAGTTAGACATGCAAATCTCTTGCGCTGACCTTCATGACTTGCAGCACGCCCTTACATCGCCGCGGCTGACTTCTCGAGGAAACCCGAAGCTCGCGAGTCGGGAACTACGCAATAGGCTGCAATCGGTTTGCTGATTAGCTCGGTGCGTCGTCAAGCCGTCGAGAAATCACGCGCGGCTTCGGCGCAGAACTTCCCGCCGCAGACCTGAAAGAAACACGGCGAAGATCAGAACCGCTGAGCCCTGAGATGCCCGCGGAAAAACAACGGCGGTCTTTTGAGCTTCAGGCGGACATGACACAACTTGAGCTAGCCCCTGAGAAGTAATCTGAGTGCATTTTCGGAATGTCGTTTATGCCAAACACACAGATTTCCCCGGTTCGGAAGACGCCACCGAGGCGTGATGCCTTTGGCTGCCACCGCGTAGCGCTGTGGAGATCGAAAGCGAAAATGGTCAAAGGAATTGCTTGACGGCGAAAGTCAACTCGGTCATTTTTATGGCGGCGAAAGGAACCTAAAACCAACAACACAAATCTTGGTATCGCATTTGCGCCCCAAAGGAGTAGGGAGTCGATCCTGGAGGGTTACACAAACTCAAATTGCGATTCAGGTGCAGGAGGTAAATGCATGTACACAAAAGTCTTGTTTTTGGAATTCGCTATGCTGATTTCAGATTTTCTACCGGCGCGGGTCCCGTGCGCGAGAGCCCTACCGCTGCCAACTCGGTTGAAGACATCAACACTTCCATTGTCTCCCAATGGCTCTATAGTGTGGTTATCAGCAAAGAGGAATCGGGCAACCCTGGGTACGCTCATGCTGAAGTATGGCTGCATTTGTTGCTGATCGCGTCTTGTTCCGGCGCGCGCATGGTTGATTATTACGGCCCACCCCTTGATCTCAACGACAGGACCTCGCAACAGGTTGAGCAGCGGATGTGTACAGAGGTTGCAATGGACACTCGCGATGGGTGATTAGCTATGGGTTGAATCTTGTCCCTCAGGGTTGACTTCGTTTGTTTGCATGGACAAAGGCTTCATTTGTCGCTCTTTGCAAGCGTGCGAGCAGTCGCGCCTAGTTTCACCGTCTAAATCGGCAGCGATTTCGCGGAACCGTTCGAGGGCGGCTTCGAGGTTCGTCGACGATTTCCTGCGCAAGAACGTCAAGATCCGGGAGATTGTCAGCTTCGAGGCTTTAGTCCTTATGCCACTAAGATGTCGAGGCTGGCTTTATCGATTTGTTGTTAAAAGTTCTGCCCCGAAACATGAAGATTGACTAGAATAGAAAGACCCCGCAGTTTTCCCCGCAGATCGCCACGACAAGAAAGACGTTTACAGCAAGTCTAATGGAGACTTCAATATGAACAACTCACGCTCTCTGGGGTCAACGAAGCGGGATTTTCTCGCGGCTAAAGCCGTGTTGACGGCAATTACAGAGCTCGCTGCGGACCTGCATCCATTGCTCGATGCGATCGGTCAGGCCAGGCTCGAAGCCAAGTGAGTCCGGAACCCAGACTCACTACTAACGCTTTGGGGAGGAGGGTCGTCGGTAATGAGCGGATGGGCAGTGGCGGTGTGCTCCAAAAGGGCAATAACGCGGCTTCGGATCGGCGTCCCGCGCGACCGAGATCGAGAGCTCGATATTGCGCCGCCGGTTCGATAGCGTCCAATTGGTCAGACGCTCCGATATCAGTTTTCCGTTGGGCACGATGATTTCGGAGCCGTTGAGCGGTGCGGATGATGCTGGCGCGAATCCCGATATGTTCTACCAACCCCGAGGCGTCGTCGATTTGAACCATGTCTCCGATGTTGATGGGGCGCTCGAAAAAGCAGAATCAGGCCGGATACAAAATTATTAAAGATGTTCTGGAGTCCGAACCCAACTCCGACGCTGAATGCACCGGCGAGAATCGTGACTCTTGTCATATCAACCCCTAACGCCGCGATACCCGCAAAGAATCCGATAATGAGTATCACATAGTGCAGCATCGTTGAAATTGCGCTACGTTAGGCCGCGCTTGAGATGAATGCGTGGATAGACATCTTCGTCGAGCAGGGGAGCGCACGAACCGCGATACAAGAAAGGCCACCCACACGGTAATAGCGAAGGCGAGCACGTCGCCGGAGTGAGATACGAAGAGAACCCACCGCGAGCTCCGCGGTCAAAGTCCTCGAATCGCAACGACCAGCGGTTCGCGCAGCACCAGAGCCGGTCAAGGACAAAAAGAACCCAGAGAAAATAGCCAACCAGTGCAGTCCCTGGCGCATCCGATGACGCAGCAGCGCGCCGTGTCGCCTGACTATGCTGAACAGGCGGAACGGACCCAGAGCGTAGTGCGATTATCACGAGCCCGTCCAAGACCTCAATCACGGCATACAAGATAAGCGCGAGATCAGCGCGCTGAGGAGCGCATTGCCAAGGAGATTGGCAAGCGTGACATAACCAAGAATATTGCCCATGAAAGCCAGCGCGGCGATGACCAATGCCGCGCGCGCAGCGGCGTTGACTATTTTGCGCAAGTGCTCTGTTTCCGGCGTCGAACGGGTTCGCCGTCCCATAGACCAGACGAGCCAAACCAGAAAGAGCATGCCGCCAACCATCTCTTCGGCCAAGAACAGCAGCCGCGGCAGGACCTGCACCGCCGCCGCGACTGTGCGCACTTGATCGACAAAGTAGAATACGATCCAGCGCGTACAGCGTGGGATACAGGATCTCTCTCGAGCAACCGGCGGAAAACGATGACGCTCGGGATCAGGGCGATGGCACCCAACGTCGCCCATAGCAGGCGCGGCGGCTGGGGATAGATCCAGGCGCTGCAGAAATGAATTATGGATCGAGCGCCGCGGCGATCGGCATTTCGAATACCAGTGCGCGGTCCCGGCGGAGTCCGTGTCCTCTTCTACCCGGGAGCGCACTCGGCGGCGGGCCCAGGAAAGAGCGATGGTCAGCGCGATGAAGATCATGGCGTGGACCAAGAACCGGAGCGTCTGTCGCTCGGCATACCCCCGCAGGGCCGTCCATTGCGTGGAAAGCGAGCTGCGGGTTTCCTCCAGCACGTCTTGCGGTGCGTGAGAAAGCAACTCCGCGCTCCAAATCGGCGGGCTGTCCTTGACAAAAGACGATTGAACACGTCCTCGCGCGCCTGCTGAATCGATGTGAGTGCGTCAGTGATCCGAGGCGTCCTGTGCTGCGACTCGGCTCTGCATGGTCAATACCCGCGCTCTTTGCTTTTCGATCGCTTCGCGTGCCTGCCTGATCTGCGGTAACGGCTTCTCGATCCGGCGAAGCACTTCAGGCGGAGTATTCGCATCCTTCGGCCGCATCGAAGGTCTGCTCCCAGGTTTTCCGTAACTCGTCGAGCCTGAGCAATTTCGCGTTCGAGCCGGGTCGCACGATTCGTCAAATCCCGTGTCCAGCCAGACAGGCTGCGCCGCAGCCGGCGCCATTCTGCTTCAATACCGATGAGGATATCGAGGGTATGGTCTCTGCGCAACGATCTTTCGGCTCTCACGGAGACGGGCGTCAATCTCACGCGTGAGCATGGGAAGCTGTTCGCGCTACCTCTTCGGTAATTGGGTCGGATGACAACTCGGCCAGCGATATCGCGCAGGCGGGCAGATGCTCCTCCGCGTCTGTCGCTACCTCCGCAGCGGGATGGGCGCCGGTTCGGTCGCACTCGACTGGTCAGGCGCAGGGTTCGCAGTGGCAGAGGGAGGGGATGTCGGCGCAGACTGAGCATGGACGCCGACGACAATCGTAAAGATCTGCTACGGTGAGGGAGGCACTGTAGGAGCCAATGTCTCTGCGGCGCAACAGAGCCGAAATTGTTTTTCATCCAGCGCACGACGCTCGACGCGACCGGAGCGAACCAAAGGGAGTGGAACAGCGGCTCACGTAACGGAGATGTATTTTTGCGATGATTGTTAGCCATTGCTTCAACTGCTCTACCGTAGGCAAAAAACGGGCATTTAAAAATTATTACCGACTCGTCCCTGTTTGTTGCGAGAATCTCGCGCCATTTGCGCATTGTGATAATGCGATGCGCGTCTATGTAAATGTATTCTGTCACGTTCATAATGTGAGTCGAGAGGCTCAGCGTTGAAAAACTCTTCAATGGAAGGATAGCTTTGTCGAGGGCGCTTCACAGCCTGTTCGTTCCAGCGAAGCTTCCCGTCAACGGGATTGGTTACGGAACTAAAGACGCGGACGCATTAAATGAACGCTGAGGGCAACGCTTTGGTTGCAAAATGAAATGACTTTAGGCGGCGACTTCCGTGCCAAAGTTTATGACATAACTGGGTAATATGGTGCTCAACGTCTTTCGGCATCTTAGATCCACTCACTCTCAGCGCAGGTTCCCCTCAACCGAGCGGCTGCCGGACAAATCGGGCATCGGGCAAGTCTTAAGCGGATGTACTATCTTGGCAGGAGGTCGGTACGTTTTTGACTTGAGACTCACAATCCTCAGAACCTCGGATCCATGGAGGATTCTCAAACTACGATACTGGTAGGTTTTCTTCGGTCTCGCTCCTTCCGACATATGTTATCCTCTCGCCCGCCCTCCTACTTCGCGTTGGAAGTGGAAACATCGATCAGAGTGAAGATTTTATTGCTATGATGCACGATTGAATTTCTAGCCAGTTACCAAACACTCTCCGAAAAACGAAAGGGCATCTTTCCCGGGAAAGATGCCCTTTGTTGCGCTTTCGACGCGTGTAACTAGTTTTATTTGTTCTTGCTGTTCCCGCCTGTCAGTGGCTTAGCGTCACTTAACCGGGACCGCAATCACCTCTACCGCTACGGAGTCTCATGCCAGCTACGACCTTCCTTCGTTCGTCGCCGTAGCGACCGTTTGCCTACAGGCAATTTGCTTGAGGTCTAGTGGGAATAGCTCCTTAGCGTGAGACAACTCTTGAGCCCCGAAAAGCGACGGCCCACAGACAGCGGGCTTTTTTCGTCAGGTGGAGTACTGTCTTGCATAGCAAAGACCTCCTTTCACCTTGGGGCTCGCTAACGTATGCGATCCACCGGCCCCCACGCCTAGCGGCATTGAATGGATCTAAATGTGTTTCTAGTCCTTGTTCGCGTGTTTGTCAACGAGGAAAAATTTTTGGATTCACCTTTAGAACGGTGAAAAACGATGCATTGCACGATTGACTAGGCCGGGATAAAATTGCGCATGGCTCGGAGCATCGTCGAGATTTCCGGTCATATCATTGATTCCCTTATCCTACCCAAGATCTTAGACCTCATCGTCAACCTCGGCGCTGAGTTTGAAATTCTCGATATTCAGATCGGTCATCGCCGCGCCGACCGCAGTCATGCGCGGGTCCAGGTTGAAGCGTCCAGCGAGGAGCTGCTCGCAGAGGTCTTAGCCAAGATCAGAGAGCACGGCGCCTTGCCTGTTGAAGGAAGCGACGAACCCGCCCGGCTCGATGCGGCGCCGGAAGACGGAATTTTTCCCGAGGCATTTTACGCTACGACCAATTTGCCGACTCAGGTCCGGGTGAATGGGCGCTGGATTGAAGTCGAAGCGCCCGAGATGGATTGCGCAATACGGGTGGACGGGAACGCGATGAGGGCTGAGACCGTTCCCGTGCACAAAGTCAGAAAGGGACGATTCTATTGTCGTCGGCCATCAGGGGATCAAGATCGTTCCACTCGAGCGAAGCGTGCCGCACGAGCTGTTTGAGTTCATGTCGAGCGCGGTTTCCACCGAGCAACCCAAGGGGCTTTTGATTCGAGAGATCGCCGAGACGATGAGAAACGTACGGCAGAAAAATGGCAAGATCTTGGTCGTGGCCGGTCCCGGTTTGGTACACACGGGCGCCGCCCTCATCTCGTCGACCTGATCGAGCGTGATTACGTGCAGGTTCTCTTCGCCGGAAACGGACTGGCGGTCCACGATATTGAGACAGCGCTTTACGGCACCTCTCTAGGAGTTTATTTAGACAAAAAATCCGCGCCAGCGAAGGCCATGAACATCATCTCTGGGCGATCAACACGATCAGAAAAGCCGGCGGCATCAGGCAAGCGGTCGAGCAGGGGATCGTTCAGCGTGGAATATTTTTACAGTTGCGTTAGAAAAGGCGTGGACTTTGTTCTCGCTGGATCGATCCGCGACGACGGTCCGCTGCCTGACGTGATTACCGACAGCTGAAAGCTCAGGATCTGATGCGTGAGAAAGTACGTGGCGTAAGTTTGGCTTTGATGATGGCTACCACACTGCATGCGATCGCGACCGGCAATCTCTTACCCGCGACGGTGAAGACGGTTTGTGTGGATATTAACCCCGCCGTCGTCACCAAGCTGACGGATCGTGGGACTTTCCAGGCGATCGGCTTGGTCACCGACGTCGAGCCTTTTTGCGGGAGCTTTGCCAATGCCTGAATCAGGAACCGCTCCAGGCCCATGAACCGTAAGACCGCTTGGCGACGAGGTCGTTATGCAACTCTTGATGTGCGCTCCCTCGTACTACGGCATCGAATACGAAATCAACCCTTGGATGAGCCGGGCGCGCCAGAGCGATCGCCAACGCGCGCAGCAACAATGGAACTCTTTGCGCCGCCTTCTCGAAGGACAATTGTCGGTTGATGTCCGCCTGGTCGATGCCCAGCCAGGGCTTCCGGACATGGTCTTCACGGCAAACGCCGGCCTCGCTTGGAAAAACAAATTCATCGTGAGCAACTTCCGATATGAGGTCAGACGCCCAGAAGCGCCGCACTTTGAAGCGTGGTTTCGCAACCGTGGATTTGAAATCGTTCACCTGCCGCGGGAGTATTACTTCGAGGGCGAGGGCGATCTCTTAAAGTGCGGCGAATCTTGGTTTGCGGGATACCACATCCGTTCGGATATCAACGCACATCAAAAAGTCGCCGAGATTATCGAGCAAGAAATTCTCTCTGTCGAATTGACCAACGAATGGTTTTACCATCTCGATACCTGTTTCTGTCCGCTTTCGGATGAGCATGTGCTCTTCTATCCGCCCGCCTTTGATTCCTACGGTCTCGAAGTTTTGGAAAAACATATCCCGGATCTTATTCCAGTTGCGCCTGAGGAGGCTGCTCGATTCGCCTGCAACGCAATCGTCGCGGACAGAAATATCGTGATGAATACCGGCTGCCCAGGGGTTCGCGAAAAAGCTCGAGGCGTTGAGCTTTAGGGTTTTCGAGACACCGCTCGATGAGTTTATCAAAGCCGGAGGAAGCGCCAAGTGCCTGGTGCTATGTATTCACTAAGTTCTGCAATGTGGGGGGCTGGCGGGACGCGAGCGTTAATAACTCGCATCACTGTCCACCCCGCTAAGCGTTATTAAGAGAAGACATTCATTGAGATTCCACACGCGATTGTTGCTCCGTGTCCCGCTTAAGGTCGCGGCGAGCAAGAGTTTCTCCTGGTCAGCGAGTAGCTTCGAGTGCTCACTGGTGACAATCTTTTAACGCAAAACCAGCTTGCTAGAGGTGCTCCATGCTCCTCTGATCATTCATTTTTTATTTTCTTTTACGTCCGACGAGCAAAAAGCCTAAACCAAGACCGATCAATAGAGATCGCAGAGGGTAGCGACGAACCAAGCCCCTGAAGTCTTCTCCCAGATGTTCGAATTTCTTCTCTTGCAGATAATTACTCGCCGATTCCAACCCGTCCGCTACTTTGGATGCACTGGTGGCTAAACGGGGCGCCTTTTTCACGAATCACGCTCGCCAGCGATTTCATCTTCTCACCGATAACGGGTGCCGCCTCGTTCGCCTTCTTCGCGGCAGTCGCGCCGAACTCTCGCGCCTTGACCGACATACTGGCAACGGCCCCGTCTGTCTTGTCGTCATACTCTTGAAGGCGCCGCTCGACCTCTTGCTCGGCCTGCTCGCGAGTATATCCGTATCTTTCTTGTAGCAAGCCGATCAGCTTGTCCTTCTGACCGCCGATCCTCTCAAAGTCGTCATCGGTGAGTTTACCCCACCAGGTCTTGAGCTCGCCGCGCATTTGCTTCCACTTTCCTGAGAGGATGTCCTGGTTCATGGGATTGGTCTCAATATTGTTTTCCATTTTCAGTTACCTCCTTTTGTAGATTAAACTTAGAGCCATTACGCGAGACGCATCTGCGCCAACGAAGCGTTGGCACCGCCTCCGCTTATATCCGGAACGATCTCTAGTTCAAGCCCGATTACTCCGTCGAGCTTAACAGAATAATCCTCGATCTCTTGGTTAGTGGCGGGCGGACTGAAGCTATACTGCTGACGCACGATCTCTCGGCGCGACTGCCGGCCTTCTGGTAACCAGCGCAGCACGAATTCCTGCGTGCGTGCCTGTTCCTCTTCCTCGAACCGGAGAAGGATACGCCCAAGACTAACGGGTTGGTCAAAGATGAGGCGGATCGTCTGCTTCCCGGGTTGCGCCGCCTGCCACCCCGGCCCGCGATCGGGTATCAGCGCGTACTCGATCGGATGTTCGGCGCTTTCTGAGGTGATCTCGACCCGAGCTAAACGCTCGAGATCCAACCACACACCACCTGAAGGCGAGACAGCTTCAGAACCTGAGTTGATCGTCTGTTTGCGCATCAGACACCCCCATTCTTGGGTATATAGACACCATCAGAACATTATGAATAGTGATGCGCAAGTAATGTACCAGTACGGAAGAAGATAAGAATTTAAAGGAGTTTGTCCTGCGGTGTTCTGAAAAAACTCTTACGATGTAAGCCTTACTTCCACACGGACTGCCACTTTCGTTCGACGCATGCTTCAGAGAAATCAGAATGAACGGCATACCCGAAACGTCGAAATGAGATGAAGTATTTTTACATTATTCCCGTCACTCAAAGTCACCGCCAAAACCATCTGTTTGCCCTCGTATGTTCCCAATGTTTGAAGCATGGCAATTCGACTCGAAAGGTGTCAGCACAAGCCCGAACAGAGACATAACGGAACTGGAAAAAGTCCTGCTTGCCCCAGCGAGAAATTCTTGGAGAAAGATTGGTTCTTTAGCCTTCAACATCGGCTTGAAATGGCGTTCGAGCTGATAACGGCGCTAGTCATTGGCACTTATAAAATCTAAATTTAAAGTTGATTTGTGGTGTTTGGAATTCCCGACATTTGTTCCAGATCCCATACAACACTAAATATTCCAAATTTCACGGCTTGCAAAAATCGCAGATAAAATTCTTTGAAACCTTCGTTTTGCTTAAGCTTAGACAGAACAGCCCCGTTTTTCGTGAATTTGCGCTTCGGAATCGTGTAAGTCACCAGTGGTACGCCTTTTGCGCAATCCCCTTCCAGAGCCTCAGCAAAGACGGGGGTGCGCTATGACCAAGCGAAAACGTCGCGCTTTAATCTGGCTGTCTTCTATTTTTGGCATTATCGCCATCGCCACTGCCACCGCGATCTTCTTTTCAACTCTGGATCAGAACAAGGCGAAGAAATACATATCAGCCGGAGTCAGCAAGGCTACGGGACGGCAGCTGAGCATCAACGGGGATCTCAAACTAGATCTTGGTTGGATCTCCCGAGTGCGCGCGAGCCAAGATACAATTCGAGAACGCGCAGTGGAGCAAGCACCCACAGATGGTCGAAGTCGGACTCTTCGACGTTCAGATAGATCTCTGGCAACTTCTCAGTGAGTTCCGCGTGGTTCTACCCACCGTCACCATTTCCCAACCCAAGGTGATTCTGGAAAGAATGCCGACGGCTCGGCAAACTGGGAGTTTCGCGCGGCTCCCGCGGTGACCGAGCCCGTTCCCGAGCAGCGCACCGGAGTTTCCCGTGATCGAAAAACTCATCATCACGGACGGCACATTCCTGTTTGACGATCAAGAAACCAACAACCGGCTTGAATTGAAGCTCACTCAGGCGGAAGCTGCAGGGTTTTTGGACGAGCCGGTCAAGCTCAAGGCGGAAGGCACCTATCAGAAACTGCCGCTGACTTTATCTTTGGATGGAGGCTCTTACCAAAACCTGCGGAGTTCGAAGGAGCCATACCCTCTGCCAGATCAACCTCGGTATGGGAAAAGTCAAAGCAAAAATCGACGGCAATCTCACCGACCCATTGGCGATGAAAGGGGAAGACGCTCACGCTTGATATTCAAGGAGACGATATGGCGAATCTCTTTCCCGCTCATCCGCCTCGTGTTTCCATCAACGCCGCCCTACAGGCTTAAAGGCCATTTAAAACACGAAGGCGAGGTCTGGTCATTTTCAAACTTTTCCGGACGGGTCGGCGGTAGCGATTTATCCGGCACCATCCGGGTCGATACGGAACCAAAACGCCCCGTCATGAAGGCCGATCTCGTCTCCAATCTGCTCGATTTTAAGGATTTGGCCGGATTCATCGGAGGGACGCCAGGAACAGACCGCGGGCGACACAGCTTCTGAGGAACAGCAAAAGCTCGCTGCTGACGACAAGGAAAATGATCGGATATTTCCTGATCAACGCTACAGTCTGGAGCAGTCTGAGAGCTATGGATGCGGATGTTCGGTTGCGCGCCAAGCGAATTCTCGCGCCCAATCTTCCAATCGACGACCTCAACGCGAAGTTAAGCTTAAATGATGGGGTTTTGAAGTTCGAGCCAGCGGTCTTCGGTGTTGCCAATGGCCGCGTCGAGATCTACAGCACGTTTGACGGCTCCAAACGCCCTTCGAAGGTCAAGATCGATGCTCGGCTTAGGCAGCTGGACCTGAAGCGATTCCTCGGCAACAGCGCATTCGCCCAAAAACCATCGGCCCTATCGGGGGCGAATCGATATATCGGGGACCGGCGAATCCTTTCGCGAACTCATGGCGACTGCATCCGGCAACACTTTTCTCGTGATGTCAGGCGGCGAGATCAGCGAGCTGCTCGTTCGTCTGGCCGGACTTGACGTTGCTCACACGCTGGGCGTGATGGTCCGGGGCGACAAGCCTATCCCTATCCGCTGTGGCTTGTTAAATCTCCAGGGAGAGAACGGACAGATGGGCGTTCAAACTCTGGTCTTCGACACAGCCAATTCCGTCATTTCGGGCGAAGGGAAAATCGACCTCCGAGACGAAAAAGGTCAATATTGTCGTAATACCGGATCCGAAAAATTTTAGTCCGCTGAGCCTGCGGTCGTTTATCCGTGTGACGGGAGGTTTCAAGAACGTCTCGGTCTTTCCGGATCCGATCAAGACCGGGACTGATTCGCTGTTTAAAAGATTTTCAATGTTCTGACGATGCTGGTTTTGAGTCCCTTGCAACCCAGAGACCTCGGCCTCGGGAAGGACGTGGACTGTGATGCACTGATCGCCAGCGTGCAGAAACAGGACCCGCGCGGAGTCGTCCTCAAAGATGTTTATAAAACAGGCTGACCAAAAAGTTCCGGACAATCGACCACGCGCGCGAACGATATGCGAGCGTGAGGCGATGAGTAAACAACGGAGGCTTTTAAACCAGCTTGGCTGGAGAAAGGATCAAGACGTATGTTGGTTTTACTTGTTGGAGTCATTTTCGGACTCGCGATCGGCTACTTTGCGACTCAAAATACGACCCCGGTCACGATCCAAGTTGCTCAATATGCGTTTAAGGAAGTCCCATTGTACCTGGTCATAGTGGGGTCGCTGTTTGTCGGACTCTTCATTGCGTGGATTCTTTATTTTGCCAGGTCGGTTTCTTCAACGCTGGCCATCCACGGAAGAGATCACGCGCTGAAAAGAGCGCGACAAACGACAGCGGATCTCGAGCTGCGGGTTCAGGAACTTCAAGCGGAAAATGCACAGCTAAAGCAAACGGAAAATGCACAGCTAAAGACGGATCATTCTTATCCGTTTGAATCCCCTCATCGGACACTGTCGTAAAACGGCCCGGCCCGGCAAATTTGCTTTGGGGGACCGCGATCGGAGAGACTGTGAGCGAGGCGGCTATAGTGATTATTTTTCGACTTCCAGGTGATTGATCACGGTCTCAGAACACCCCTTACCTCCCACGCAAGCTTCAGCGCCCAGTTCCCGAGCGGCCAAGAAGCTGACGACACGCGCTTAGGTAAACCGTGCCGCTGTTGGTTTCGCACCTCTACACTGGTCAAATCTGACGGTCTTTTCAGCCGCTAGTCTCGCTTTAACCGGCTTTCGAGAGAGCCGCCTCCTCGGGGCTTTCAATCCGCGCCTTGCTAAACCAAGCTTGGCAACCAGCTGCTCAGGGTAAAACCAATATGCAGCGCCGCCTAACGTGCCGCTTCTGAGTGAGATCCATAGTTCCCTCTTTCCAGATATATCTCCCAAACCAAGCTGCTTCAGCGGTGAAAATAAGGTGTCTTGTAACAAATATCTAAGTTGTCTCCATGATCAAAACCCGAAACGCCCTGCCTATGTGATGAAAGCCATTTCAGGCCTCCAACAGTCCGTCGTTCCCGAATGCTTCCTACGGAATCAGGCAGAAACTCTGAAGCTGGACCCCGATAAAAAATTCGAGAAGGTGACAAATTTGGGGATGAAGTATCGTGCAGATCCGCGTGGCCACGCGGCACCACGTCACATCTCCGGCGCCCGGCCATGCATGCTGCCTCGAAGATTCGGCGACTTTCGACGAGCGAGTTGTCTTGAGGTTTCATCAAGACGCGCAAATTTGCCGGCGCATGAAGGTCGTGATGAGGAGATAATGCAACTAATCGGCTTTACGATCTACGTGATTACCATCGATCTTTGATAAAGGTTGCCGGCAGATTGACCATGATCCCTGGAGCGCATAGAGGTCGTCACAATTCAGACCAGAACGAACGCGATTGGAGATGAGTATGAAGACTATGCCTCTATGAGAGGTTAAGACTGCAGGCTCAGCCAGTTGGTGGACGCCGTGGAGGGCCGGGATGAAGCCAGTCTCACGATTGCCACCCGTAACGGAAAGCCGGTTTGCTGTCATTGTCAGCAAAGATGAGTACGAGGGTTGGCAAAGAGACCGTGGAGATCATGAGGAGTCAAAGTTCATGAAGAGAATCACGCAGAGGCATTCAATCCTTAAAGCGCACGAGGAGGCGCTACACCTTGGTGAGCTTTTCGCCGGTTGAATCTCGTCAGATGTAGGCGGCGGAGGATTGGTACTGGATGCGCTGTAGAGAGAAGGGGCCGCGTGACGGTTTCCGGCCCGATGATTTGCCACCGGAGGGGAGGAGCCTTTTTTATGCGTATGTTGGAGTTGCACGCGGCAAAGATCTTTGTCTGCGAGGGTTTGCGGTGAGAGTGCTGGCTAATCCCCGGATGGTGGGAGTCGGAGGTCGGACAGGAGACGATTGCAGTTTGTACCGATTCGACTTTGTCATCGTTGCGGATGTCCCCATGAACAGACATCGACTTGATGCAGCTCTGTCGCGGAGAGATCACGGGTCGGCTGCAGGGATAATTAAGCGCCCGCCGATCGTTACTCGCCGACTGTTTGGAATCGTCCACCTGCGATTGGTTTCGAACCCTCGGGACTGCGGCTTGGTGCATTTCCAAAGTTAGATCAAAAAAACCGGGCGCTTCACCTCTTCGAGCGTAGCGGTTGTCGTAGTAGGCGGTCAACGGCGTGTTGGCCGCTATTTTAGGATCGATGAGTGCTTTGTACGCAATTTGTTTGACCATGGCGCTAGGAGCAGCCTCGGGCACGGTACCCTCCTTTGCATAGTTTTCTGTCGCAAAGCGATAAACCTGTTCCAACAAGTCGGGTCTTTGAGAGGCATCCACTTGGTGATGACCTTCTTGGTAAACTCTCGATCAACCGTGATGAGTTTAATAGATTCAGCGGTGACGTCTGATCAACCGTATGATGTAGTCTTTGTCCTTTTCCAGCAACCGAACGGCGGGCAACAATCCCGTTAGTGATAAAGGCGCTGAACTTTGTGAGATCATTGGGGATGCGAGTTCGTTGTATCCTTGTTTCTTGAGTTGGAAGTTGTATGGCGGAGAAAACACGGCGCCATCGACACGAGCCGCGCATTAATCCCGCTACCGCTTCCGGGTTGTCCGCCCATTTGTAGGATGGTTACGCCTTTACTCCATAGCCATCCAATAGCGGTTTTGGAGGGCGAAATGCGTGACCGTGCCCAGCCGGCTTACCCCGATTTTTGCCGATCATATCCTCGGTTTTTTGATCTCCGGCTTGACCATGATTGACTGGGTGAATCGAGGCACCATGGCCGTCACGTGAATGATATTCGCCGCCTTGCAAACATTTGAAATGATCGCCGGTCCGCCGGACCGGACATGTTGCTGCCCGCTGACGGCATCGCCTGAAACAGCGCTGAGGAGGCGCCGATGAAAGCAGGATCGTTGCACGTCGATGCCATCTTTTTCATAGATGCGGGCTTCTTTGGCGACGACCAACCAGGGCAGGCAATTGATACCGATGGGTGAAAACGGTAGCGGTATCTTCTTCATCGCCTGTGCCGACAACGGCGGGTCAAAGAGATCAAGAATTAAACAACCAAAGATGGCGATGTTTCCAGAAGGCTTGGCAAAGAGTGAAACGACTATATGTGGTTTCCGTTGCTGAACCTCCCTCTTTGGTACGACGGTTTGAAAAGTCAAGGCCTGTCCTGAGATGCGCGGGATGCGCAGGATCCCTCACCTGCGTGTCTCGGGACGACAGCGTTGAACCCGAACTGGACCGATTCTGCCTAAGGCTCAAAATCTTTCATGCGCTCGATGACCGGCGGCGGCTGTGACATGACTTCCTTGCCAGACTCTCCAACTTTCACCCGGCACCGGGTCCATTTCGCTAACCCCGTTTCTCCGCCTCGGCTACCAGCGCGGGGTCGCTTGATCGCGCTCATATGGGCGGCGCTGCGCAGAATCTTGAGTCGATCGGCGGGAATGCCCGGAGGCCGATCATGGGCCGTCCGGGCACACCGAATTAGCTAAGATCACCGCTGCGACTTGCCGGCCTTGTTCGGGCGTTTCTGTATTGGTCCATCAGTTCGCAGATCGGCTCGGAGGTGTCGGGAAGACGTGGATCGCGCTTCTGCGGAGTCTGGATGATGCTCACTACGAAATTGGTCTTTCGCCATGTGTGAAAAGGCTCTCGGGCTGAGAAAGATTCAATGGTCATGGCGCGGCATTGGAATCTCTCCTCGTTCCACGGCTAGGTCGATGGGACCGCCTCGCGGTAGCCAGTGATGATAGTGAACTTGAGACCCAATGTGTCTTCGAATAGTCTCGGGCAAATAGAAACCCGTGCCCGTGGCGCCGCCGGGAGTAACCGCATTTGGGGGCTCAGATGCTTTACGAATATCGCTCGATGGTCTTATACGCCCGAGTCGGTACGCATATACATGTGATGTTCACTCTGCACTGGCGAGCCGATCCAACTGTATTTGGCCCAGTCGAACTGAGCTTCACTCACGTCCCGGACGAGCTGATCAAAATAAAGAGACGGAAGTATCCATCCGAGAGTAAGCCGTCGGGCTTGGCGACGCGGCTTACGCATGGTTTGCCGCGATCATGGAGCGCGGCACCTGTCATGTTCCTGGACGATAAAAGTTGGATTGCCGGGAATGTATTTCGTCAGTGCTGGCCGATCAGCGCGCGGCCAGGTGTCGTTAATGATCACCGGCCGGAAGCTGGTTCACAATTCTTATTGTTTTCCTTGGTAATATAGGCGTTGGGGTATGAACCGTGACGGCGCGCCAGGAGAAGCAGAACTATCAGTGGAGGTGGTTTTCTTCATCCATCCTCCCATTTCATTGAAGTACGGCAGACTCACAATTCAACTACGTGAATCGATGGCTTCGCCCATCGTGATTTGTCTTTGCTCGGCTCTCTGGGATCTGAAATCATTTTGCGTCCACGCCGAACGTGGAAGCGAAACATCTCGCAATTCTTAGTTGTAATCTTCCACCCAACTCAAATCGTCGACGACAATTGAGCTTGCATCCAGACCGCGGCGATATTCGTCGGCACGCCCGCGCGGACCGGCACCGCGTCCCATCGAGGGCGATAAGCTTTTGTCCTTCGAGGGAGAGGCCGAAATCGACGTAGAGTTTCGCCGCATTGGGGTGCGGGGCCTTGGCGGCTACGGAAACCGGTTGGAAATTTCGTGAATACCTGGTCCTGCGCCACCCATTCCACCGGCGCGCCCTTGCTCTTCGCTTCTTCGACGCTGTGGAGATAAGTGCCAAGACCGAGGCGGGAACTCGCCGGCCGCTAGGCGCTTTGTGAGCAGAGAGCCCCGCGCGTAAAATCGCATGTCCTGAGCAGCCAGGCTTTTGAGATAGGCGATGCCTTCTCGTGTCCCATTCTTTGCATGATCCAAAAAACGGCTCCGGGCTTCGTATGGTCCGTCGCAATCTTTGCCTTTCCCACTTTGGACTCAGTAGCTCTTCGTCGGTCCGAGGCTTTACCTCACGCCCTTTTAACCATCCGTGTGTTGTAGCCGATAATTTTCGGCATGCTGTACATGGCCGCCCAGTAACCTTCCGGATCGACAAAAATCTTGGGAGATATTTCACCTCTGGCGACACATATTTGGCCAGGAGATTTTTCTTCTTGAGAATAAGCCTGAGTGTCACCGGACTGCAAAACGTCGAAGTCATGCCGCCCGGCCTGCGCTTCGGTGAAGATCTTCGTCAAAAGCCGCTCTCCGACAGCACGGTACACTTTGACTTCGACAAGAGGATGCTTCGTCCTAAAGGCATTGATGATCAGCTGCATCTGCGAGGGTGTCATCGAGTTGTAGATCATCAGACTGCCCTCTTTTTCGGCAGCCTCAATGGTGGCTCGATCGCTTGCCATCGCTGAAACGCCGGCCGATAAGAGGACCAGGGCAAACAAAAGAACTTAGTCACGACCTTCATCCGGCGTGTCACTCCTCGAATCGGTCTCGATCACTATCGTTCGTCGATCGCACTCCTTGTACCAGTATTCCGGATTGCTTTTGAAAATCTTCTTGGGGACCATCCCCACGATAAGCAGCACTTGATCGACCGCCTCGGCGACCTTAAAATCTACTCCGATACTGGCCAAGAGAATAGGCATCACGTGCGATTCAAGCCCCTCTCTTCCACTAGAAACTTGACCGATCTCTCTGAACCGCTTTCTTCATCGCTTGGTTCGAGGTCCACATCCAGTCCCATGAGAATATGAAGTGGGCTTGGGTCTCCGCCCTCGGGACTTCTAAGCGTTTGCTCTTATGCAGGATGAACTGGAACGTGCCCGTCAGAGACGTTTCGATGGCGATGCTGTTGACCTCGCCGTCTCCTGGCCGGAATGGCCCATCGCCGGCGACAAATTGCGCTCCTGCTTGAAAGACCGGCAGAAACAAGGTGGCACCCTTGGTCAGGTCCTTCAAGTCAAGATTGCCGCCATAGACGCCGGGCGGAGTGGAATTGACTTTGCCCAGGCTACTGGGCGGCGCCACTGCCATTATCCCCATGAAAGGCTTGCAACGGCACTTCGGATGTCCTTGCTGAACAGCGCGACATTCCGCTTAAGGTCGAGCTGGATTATTTTCTGATTGGCTTCAGTCAAAAGATCTGGAACGACACCGCGTCCCGGTCCGCTACCGTTCCCGCCGTAAGGAACGCGCGGCTTAACGTCAATTATTCGTACTTCGAGCGTGTCGCCGAGTTCAGCGCCGTCGATGTAAATCGGGCCCCGTGAGCCGTGGCGTCCCGCCGTCCTTCGGACGGGGCAAGTTCTTCGATGCCGCGATCAAATCCGGCAAGAATCATTTCTGGAGAGATACCGTAACCCTTTGAAAATGCAACCGGGTCATCGACGAACCCGTGGTGCGAGAACGTCTCGAACCTGAACGATCTGGCCCTGATTTAATGCGCAGAGCGGGAGGAGCCCTGCGGGTATGAAACCGCGGCTGAGGTTTTTCCGGCATCGAGCGCAGAATCAATGGGGCAGGAGTTTCCGCAGCAGGGCCTGAGCAAAACCTCCGGCAGCTGCCCCAAACGTAGCGCGAAAGAAAATCCCCGCAAGCATCCACTCGCCGCGTCGACTTGGCAATAGCCTTTGCGAAAAAATCATTACGAGGCCTCCTTGTGAAACGGGCGGGAGACCTGCGACCGACGTAGAGAGAATTGGTTTTTCCTGTCAATCCAAGGTCTAGAGTCTGACGAAAACAGACCGTATGTGACTCGCGCGGTTTCTTGGTACTTGCTGTACCTTGACACTCGCCTACGCTTTCGACTACCGTCACCACGTATCGAGGCGCGATGTTAACAAAATCCCAAACGACCATTTCGGGGAGGCGGATATGAAATTTCGATTCTGCATGCTGTCAGTCTTTGCTGCCTTGATGCTTGGGGCATCGGCCCTCTTCGCTCAGGAATTGGGTCGGGGTTCACGAAGGTCAAAGACGGTATCTATACCTTTGCTCCCGACGCGCACCACCACGACGTGCAGCTTCGTCGTCACGCAGGAAGGCGTCGTGATGATCGATAGCTGCAACAGCCCATTGGACTCCCGGCAAATGCTAGCCGCGATTAAAAAGTTACCGATAAGCCGATTGTTTTTTGATCGATACGGAAACCCACAGTGATCACACCGCGAATCATTTTGTATTTTCGCCTCCAGCCACGATCATCAACCACGAGGGCGCGGGGGCCGCGATGCAGAAAGGAATTTGATCCCAAACGCGGAGAAACACTCGCGGCAAAGTCCCCGGAGATGCGTGACGCCGTGCAGGGATATAAGATGGTCGCCCCGCAGATCGAGTACAGGACAAGATGACTGATCAATCTCGGCGAGCGCACCTTCGAGTTGATCTATTTGAAGAACGTTCACGAGCAGAGGCGGACCGGCAATCTGGTTGCCGAAGGAGCGCGTGCTGTTCGCGGCGTCGGCGGCAATGCGTGAGAAGGATCTGATCTAACTCGTCCCCGCGGCGTTGTGATTCCCGGACGTGCTCGACAGCTATGTTGCGGATGAAATCGCTGAACCCGGAAGTTGTTGCTACCGGCCGTGGCCCGCCTGGTGAGCACGATCGAAAGTGCGCCCGACGAGTACACGAAGGGTTCTATGCCCTGCTCGCTCAAGCGGGTGGGCGATATGGCGGCGCGGCGGCAAAGTCCTCTGGCCGAGATCAAAAAGGAACTCAAGATGCCTGAGTATGCCGACTGGCATGACCTGGCACTCGTCTGGGAGTCAACATCGACGCGCTTCGTCCCAAAGAAAACATGGAGAAATAAACTCACGAGGCAAGCCTTGTGGAAAATTGCATCTAACTCGGGTTTCTTTTCATAGAGACTGTTCTGTCAAAATGACAGGTCTGGTTATGGTTTTGGCTATTCGGGTTCAGTGCAGCCCGGCGCAAGGATGGTTACGCTGCAGACTCGGCGCGTGACGCAGTCGTTTTTTATCGCCAATCTGGGGACAATCCGCAGGCCGATAGCTGTGTTGTTTGCCGCGGTCCCGGCGGCTTGATTCGGTTGCGCCGAGAAGAGGGTCAGACCAATTCTTGGTCAGAATAACTTTCTGGTTAGGACCCGTGGCGAGTTTGTTAAACGCGGCGTGGTCGCCGCCATCCTGACGCGCCTCCGACCGCCAAACCGGCTGGGGCATGGGCGACGAGTCTTCTGCCCGCGGTGCAGATCACTTCACGGACGTTTCCTGGCTGTCGTCGCCGATCTCGGTAAACGGGTTGCCTGGTTTGCCGTTGCTCCTTGCAGGCGACGAGCCGCGGCACCATCTCCGCGGCGGCTCTGGGTGCTCGGTTCGGCTCAGGCCTGCCGGGTGTGGTTTTGACTTCAACGATGTTCCGCGCAGCAGGCGCGAAATCCAACGAACCCGGTCCTGGCCTAAGCCGCTTCGACTTCACAAACTATCAAGGTGCCCGTCTCTGTTCGTCCATCACGTGTCGGCGATCAATGCGCGGTGACACCCTATAGCGATGCGGGCGCGGCTCGGCGGATGAGCACCGCGCTTTACATTTCCGGTTTCGGCGGCCGCGCGCCGTGAATCGGGGCCGTGTGATCCGTTCAGCGCTCATGCGCGCTTATTTCGGCAAGGAATCGGAAACCGTCGCGACAGCGCCGACACAGACAGGAAACCTCGGCCAGAACGGCCGGCATCTGCGTGCCGACGAGGACCGCGAAAGGTGCCATCTTCACGCCGCGGTTTTCCAGCTCAGGATTGATTTGGCTGAGCGACTGGTAGAGTTCAGTGTTAATGGTTTTGGCCAGCATGTAGGACTCGTCGCGCCGGGTATCGAGGTAGATCTTTTCCAGCAGCCGCCGATAGTCTGCCAAAGAATAGCCGGAATCTCGGTTTTCAATGCCGGCGAGTTTGATAACGGCTGGATCGTTGGTCGCGCCGACATAGTACGTTTCCAGCGGACGGATTTCACGGGGCTCCATCCAGTTTACATGGATGGAAACGAATAAGTCGGCGTTGCTGGTATTGGCAAAATCTACTCTTTTCTCCAGCGATAAGCTTTCATCTGTTTGTCGCGTCATTAGAACTTCGAAGGGGGCATTTTCCATAAGTCGGCGCAATCGAAGCGTGATATCCAACGTGATGTCCTTCTCGGACACTCCTGATTCGGAGATGGCGCCATGTTGTTTGCCCCCGTGCCCCGGATCGATCACGATTCTCTTGACCGAAAGAGGAAGAACTGCTCGGTTCATCCGGTACGGGGTCGATAGAGGGGCAGCTGCGTTCAGAACCTGGCCTTCCACCGGCGACGGTAATTTCGTCGTGTTCACGTTGGCAGATTTGGGCGATTCTTTCCCCCTCGAAACCACCAGCGAGGGAACCGCGAGGTAGGCGACGCTTGCAATCAGCAAAGAACCCCAGAGCCAGACAGGAAACGTGCGTTTGAACAATACCTTAGGCTTTACTCTGCCGCTCCGTACCACTTCCACATTGCTCTGGACTGCCTCACGGAGGATGCGGAGTTTAGTTTCTTCTACGTTTTCCACTAAGGTTGCTTTATCTCTTAGTTCGGCAGGGAGCGCAGGATTAAAAGAGGTAACTGATTGGCCATTTTCATTTTCGCCCCAAGGCACAAAACATCGCAGGTTTGTGAAACTCTTTAAGAGCAAAGGCAGGAGGCGGTTACGATTGTCGAAGCTTTTATCTCTTGTTCTCGGTGCACGGAATCGCCCGACGGCTAGGGTTGTTTTCGTCGGTTTCCAGGGATTGGTGCCGACGCGGCGGCTGAAATGAACCTACGCTTGAGTCGGGACATAAGAGCCTCCTCTGCTCAATATACAGATTGAAGCATAAGTTTAATCGAACGGGGCGATTTAAGCAATGAAAACTCCTGGTGAAGCTGATGGGAGCACGGCTCAATCTCTCGGTCTAAACACGGCAAAGCGTGTATAATATATCGAGTTGGTCCTGTGGCGTGGCTATGCCGCGGTCGGTTTAAAGACGTTGAAGAGTTCAACTTTAAATCACGGACAGTACCTTTAATTGACTGAGAAAAATGCCTGGATGTGGCCACACATAATGCCACATAGCTGATCCAATTCGATCTTCCGGTTCTCTCGATGCCTAATCTTCAAAGCGGGTCGACTGAAATCGAGCATGCCCAGGGGAATGCGGCTCGGAAAGACGAAGGAATGAAACGGCCGTCAACTCAGAATTGGCGGGACATCAGTATCGTGTGCCTTTTTGGCAGCGCGTTGTTCTACGTTTTTTCTCGGACATCCGCGGATCCGGATCTCTGGGGTCATATCAGATTTGGCGAGGATCTTTGGCGGACGGGTAGGATTGCTCGTGAAGACATTTATTCATACCTAAATGGCGATCAGGTATGGGTCAATCATGAATGGCTTGCCGAGGCGATATTCTACGCTGTCTTTACCAACGCCGGTGCTACAGGTCTCATTATTTTCAAGAGTTGTCTTTCACTTCTCGTCGTAGGAATCATCTACTGGCACTTGAGGCAACAAATTTCAGTTACTCCGCGGACGGCAATTCTGACCGTCGTTTTTTCCTTGAGCCTGATTCCTTATCTCGCGATTGTTCGTCCGCAGGCCTTCACATTTCTAGTTTTTTTGCTCGTTTTGATTATCCTAGAAAGAGCTGACCGAGGGGAGCATAGATGGCTCTGGTTCGGGCCACCTTTGTTAGCCCTTGCGGTAAACCTTCATGGGGGTGTTAGCCAGCGCGGGGCTTTTCCTCCTGTGGCTAATGCTGAGTTTATTATCAGCCGCGTTTCGTGAGAGAAGCCTGGCAGTGATCTTCGCCGGATCCAATCTTGTTATTGTTTGTGTCGCCATAGCTGCGATTGCGGCGATGTTGCTGAACCCCTATGGGATTCAATTGCCTTTTTTCTTCTCCGCACGGCTACGGTCCCAAGACCTGAAATAGCAGAGTGGCAACCTATCGCTTTAATGAGCGCCGAAGGTTTGGTCTATGTTCTTCTTCTGGGTCTTCGCATTGACAGGCCTAATTTTTAGCCGCAAACAACCCAGACCCATTTTGATCACGCTCTTCGCCTGTACGGCGCTGCTTCCTTTGATCGCCAGCAGGCATATGCCGCTGTTTGGGTTGACTTGCGCCGTTCTGACAGCGGAGCATGTCGCAGATGTGTGGGACCGAGCATCGCCGGTTCTGAATGTGTCTGGAAACCATTCAGTGCAAAGCCTCTGGTTTACTGCGGTTTCTTTTGTCATAGCGTTAGTCGTAATCACGGTATCCCTGCCGAATTTTCAATGCATTCACATGGATGGCCGAAAAACGGAGTTTCCCGTCAAGGCGGTTGCGCTGTTGAAACAAAGTAACGCTACCGGAAACATGGCCGTTCATTTCGATTGGGGGAGTACGTGCTTTGGCATCTGGGCCCGCGGATTAAGGTCTCCATCGACGGCCGACGCGAAACAGTCTATTCGGAGCGGTCCTATGCTGAAAATCTTCGTTTCACGAGTGGCTTGGGCAATTGGGATGGAATCTTGGAAAAACCTGAGACTCATCTCGCGTTCGTCAGCAAAGGATTCCCGGTTTTCAATCTGATGCAGCTCAAGTCAGGATGGACACGAGTATATGAGGATCCTATGAGCGGGCTATTTGTTCGACGAGGGTCGCCGTTGGAAGAGGAGATCCGGCTTACCAAGGCACCGGATGTATCGTATATGGGTGCGGGCTCTTGCTTTCCGTGACCTGCAGGCGGTTCTCTTTTTCCGGTTCTTCCTTCCGTTCCAAATTTCGCCTATAAGGTTGGTTGAGAAAGGAAATAACTATGGCTAAACAGCGCATCAGTTACGTTGACCCGGCGATGATTACCGATCCAGCCATGCTCGAAGAGCTCGATCGATGCCGCCGGGAGGGGACACCGCGCCCGGAAAGTTCCGCGATACGTGCCCACGTGCCGGCCTGCTTTTGGTCCTTCGCGAATTCCTGGCGCGATATTTTCAAGAACGGTGTCTGCGAACATAGTATCAAAGAACTCTGCCGCGTTTATGTTTCAAGGTCGATCAACTGCGAGTACTGCGGCAACCAACGGTCACTCAAAGCGGTTAAAGCGGGTCTCGAAGAGGCGCAGTACGATGACCTGCTGAACTTTGAGAAATCGAATCGCTATAATGAAAGGCAAAAAGCCGCGCTGGCCTATGCCGAGGCCATTACCTGGCATCTGGATACCGACGATGCGTTCTGGCAGCGATTGCATCAACATTTTTCCGAGCCGGAACTGGTCGAGCTCGGTTGTTTTGTCGCATTGACTATGGGGCAGCAGAGCTGGCTGCGCCTGCTAAACATCGAGCACCATCAAGTGCTGGCTGGGACCTCGGGAGGAATGGCGCCCGGATTCGAAACTTCCGAGGCTTTGGACAAATCGAAGGCATCCGCCGATTACTGGGCAAAACAAAAGGAACCGTCGTTAGCTAGAAAGAGCAGGGACGCCCACGTGATCGCATCGACATCGGTTCTCTTTGGGGTCCTGCAGAACCAAGAGTTGACCTCAATAGGCTCTTACTCTAAAGTAAACTCCGGTCCGCTCATCCGTCCATGTCGATTAACGTCGCGCTGCACCACGTCACCCACTACCATTACGATCGGCTGATCAACCTCGGACCCCAGGTGGTGCGGCTGCGACCCGCGCCGCACTGTCGCACCCGCATTCTGAGCTATTCGCTGCGGGTTGAACCGGCCAAGCATTTCATCAACTGGCAACAGGATCCCCAGGCGAACTACCTCGCGCGCCTGGTATTTCCTGAAACTACGCGCAAGTTTCGCATTGAAGTCGACCTCGTCGCCGAGATGGCGGTCATCAACCCCTTCGATTTTTCTTGGAACCCCACGCCGAGCATTATCCGTTCGAATATGAACCCTGGCAGCGCGTGGAGCTCGCGCCGTACTTTAGACAGGAGCCGCTGACGCCGCTCTTCGAGTGTTATTTGGCTGCGGTTTCGCGCGAAAAGATGCGCAGTGTTCCGTTCTTAGTCGAGCTCAACCGCAAGCTCGCCGGCGACATCGAATATCTGATCCGAATGGAGCCCGGCGTGCAGACGCCGGAGGAGACGCTTATCAAACGAGCGGGTTCGTGCCGGGACTCGGGTTGGCTACTCGTTCAACTGTTGCGTCATCTTGGACTTGCTGCGCGATTTGTCTCCGGTTATCTGATCCAACTCGACCGCTGACGTCAAATCTCTTGACGGTCCGTCGGGGCCGGAAAAGGATTTCACCGATTTACACGCCTGGGCCGAAGTGTACCTACCAGGCGCCGGCTGGATCGGTCTCGATCCGACTTCCGGGTTGTTCGCGGGAGAAGGCCACTTGCCGCTCTCCTGCACGCCAGAGCCGGCATCCGCCGCTCCGGTTACCGGCGCTATTGACAAGTGCGAGGTGAAGTTCTCGCACGAAATGGCAGTCACGCGCATCTGGGAAGCGCCACGGGTCACTAAGCCTTACACCGAAGAGGAGTGGCGAACTATTGAGCAGCTTGGCCACGATGTCGATGCCGACCTTGCGGCTCGCGACGTGCGTCTAACCATGGGCGGGGAGCCGACGTTTGTTTCCATCGACGATCCCGACGGAGAAGAATGGAACACCGCGGCCCTGGGAACTGACAAGCGCAGACTCGCCGCCGATCTCTATCACCGTTTGCGCAAGCGCTACGGCGCGCAGGGCCTGGTCCATTTTGGTCAAGGCAAGTGGTATCCGGGCGAGCAGCTGCCGCGCTGGTCGCTTAACTGCTTTTGGCGCGCCGACGGCGAGCCGATCTGGCGCGATGAGTCGCTGATCGCGGACGAGTCGCGGCCCGGCAATGCGACGGGTGCCACAGCCGCGACCTTTCTCAGCGGCGTTGCCGAACGGCTGGGCCTCGACGCGCGGCACATATTCCCGGCCTACGAGGACGCTCTTTATTTCCTATGGCGCGAGCGGCGATTGCCGGCCAACGTCGATCCTTTCGATTCTAGGCTCGAGGATGCACAGGAACGTGAGCGCTTGGTGCGGGTGTTTTCTCAGGGACTCAAGCAGGTCGTCGGCTATGCCTTGCCGGTGACGCGGGACGCAGCGAGCAGGCGCTGGCGCAGCGGATCGTGGTTTCTGCGTAGCGAGCACTGTTATCTGGTCCCCGGCGAGTCGCCCATAGGCTATCGTTTGCCGCTCGACTCGCTGCCGTGGGCGAAAGCCATTGATTATCCGTACGTCCATCCGCCGGACCCCACAGCGCCGCTTCCACCCCTTGCGAGCCATGCCGAATTCCGCTTGCAGGTCGCCGGAAGGCAGTCCGCCGCTCAGACAACTTCAAGCGAGAGCCGTGCCGAGAGCACCGGCTCGGGACGGGAGAGCTCCTTCGACCGTGCGCCGAGCCTCTTCGAGAGCGCGTCGTGGATCAACCGTTCGGCCATGTGCGCGGAGCCGAGAAACGGGATTCTCTATATTTTTGTGCCGCCGGTCGAGTCGTTGGAGGATTACCTTGAGATCGTCGCCGCAGTGGAAGCCACGGCGGAGGAGATGCGCCAACCAATCCTGCTCGAAGGCTACGAACCGCCGCGCGACCCGCGGTTAATTAATTTCCGGATCACGCCGGACCCCGGCGTGATCGAAGTGAACATTCATCCATCCGCTGGCTGGGACGAGCTGGTGGAGCACACGACTTTTCTGTACGAGGCCGCGCGGGAGTCGCGGTTGGCAACGGAGAAATTTATGATCGACGGCCGCCACACCGGCACCGGCGGCGGCAACCACTTTGCGCTGGGCGGCGCAACGCCCAACGACTCACCCCTGGCTGCGCCGCTCGGATTTGCTGCGCAGCCTGGTGAGCTACTGGCACAACCACCCTTCGCTCTCATACATGTTCTCGGGGCTATTCATCGGCCCCACTTCGCAAGCCCCGCGCATCGACGAGGCGCGCAACGATTCGGTGAACGAAATCGAAGTCGCGTTCCGCGAGATGGAGCGCCGCACGCACTCGGCCGCTGATCCCTGCCCACCCTGGCTCGTCGACCGGCTGATGCGGCATCTGCTCATCGACGTCACCGGCAATACGCACCGCGCCGAGTTTTGCATCGACAAGCTCTATTCGCCGGACAGCGCCACCGGCCGCCTCGGGCTGCTCGAAATGCGCGCCTTCGAGATGCCGCCCCACGCGCGCATGAGCCTCACCCAGCAACTGCTGCTGCGCGCTCTCGTCGCGCGCTTCTGGAGAACGCCTTATGCGCCGGTGCGGCTGGCGCGTTGGGGCACCGAGCTGCACGATCGCTTCCTACTGCCGCACTTTGTTTGGCTTGACTTCAATGACGTGATCACGGAGTTGAACGAGGCCGGCTACCGGTTCGAGGCGCGGTGGTTTGCGCCGCACTTCGAGTTTCGCTTTCCGAAATACGGCGACTTCACGACCCGCGGCATCGACCTCGAGTTGCGCGGCGCTTTGGAGCCCTGGCATGTGCTGGGCGAGGAAGGCGCGGTGGGCGGCACGGCACGCTACGTCGACTCGTCCCTCGAGCGGCTCCAGCTTAAAGTGACCGGTCTACCGCCGGACCGCTACACGATCACCTGCAACGGCGCACCGCTGCCCTTACAGACTACGGGTACCGCGGGGAATTTGTGGCGGGTGTGCGCTACCGCGCGTGGCAGCCGCCATCGGCTCTTCACCCGACCATCGGGGTGCACGCCCCGCTCACCTTCGACGTTGTGGACCGCTGGATGCGGCGCAGTCTCGGCGGCTGCCAGTACCATGTCATGCACCCCGGCGGGCGCAGCTATGCGACGTTCCCGGTGAACGCCTTCGAAGCCGAAAGCCGCCGTTTGGCGCGCTTCTTCCGCATCGGTCACACACCGGGACCCATGGAGGTCGGTGAGCCCCGCGTCGATCCGGAGTTTCCGTTTACCCTTGATCTGCGCAAGATCTAGCAGCAAATTTATGGCAGCGTCCTCTTTCACGAACTACTTGTCCCAGCCGGAACGTTACGACGAAGTCTTCGGCGCCGATGGGCGTCCGCGCCCGCACTGGAAGCGTCTCGCAGAGGCGGCCGCGCGGGCAAGCCGTACCGAGTTGTCGCGTCGGGCAGGGACCATCCGCCACGCGGTGGAGCAGGACGGTGTAACGTACAACATCTATGCCGATCCCAAAGGGAGCCGACCGGCCTTGGGAAGTCGATCTACTGCCATTGATCATCAGCACAGAGGAGTGGCGCTTCCTCGCGAAGGCGGTGCAGCAGCGCGCGCGCCTGCTGAACGCCGTCCTTGCCGATCTATACGGAGAGGGTCGCCTGCTTGCCGAAGGTTTGCTTCCACCTGCCATCATCCATGGTCATCACAATTATCTGTGGCAATGCCGCGGGCTCGAACCGGCCGGCGGTGCTTTCCTAAACCTTTATGGTTGCGATCTGGCTCGCTCGCCGGACGGTCGCTGGTGGGTCATCGCTGACCGCACGCAAGGTCCCTCCGGCGCAGGGTATGCGGTGCAAAACCGGCTCATCGTTACGCCCATGTATGGACGGCTATTCCGTTCGCTTGGCGTGCAGCGGCTCGCCGGTTTCTTTCGCACATTGCAACAGCGGTTGGCGGCTCTGGCGCCCACCGACGGCGAACCGCCGGTCATCGCGCTCCTGACACCCGGGCCGTACAATGAAACCTACTTCGAGCAGGTCTTCCTTGCCCGCTATCTAGGCTTTGCTCTCGTGGAAGGATCGGATCTTACCGTGCGCGATAATCGGCTCTACTTAAAAACGCTTGAAGGTTTGAAACGAGTGCACGTGCTGTTCCGCCGCCTCGACGATGAATACTGCTGATCCATCCGTCCTGCGTACCGACTCGGCCCTCGGCGTGCCCGGACTACTCGGTGCTGCGCGTGCCGGCAATGTGGCCATCGCCAATGCTCTTGGCTCGGGGGTCCTGGAGACGCCTGCTTTGCCGGGTTTTCTCCCAATGATTTGCCAAACGCTATTCGGTGAGCCTCTCGATCTGCCATCCATTGCGACCTGGTGGTGCGGTGAAGCGCCGGCCCTCGAGCACGCGATCAAGCATCTCCCCGAGTTGGTTATCAAGCCGGCCTTTCCATCGATGAAGCTTGAACCGACTTTCGGACATGGCTTGACAGCGCTGGACGCGAGGCGATGGTTGAGAGGATGCGCGCGACGCCCCATGCCTTTGTGGCTCAGGAATGGGTGCGCCTTTCCCAGGCGCCCACCTGGTCGAGCGACGCGCGAGCGATTTGAGCCGCGGGTCGTGGGATTGCGGCTCTACGCGGTGGCCACCGCCACAGGCTATGACGTCATGCCCGGTGGCCTTGCCCGGGTCTCGCCCGAGACCGGCACCGAGGTCATCAGTATGCAGCGAGGCGGCTCGAGTAAAGACATCTGGGTGTTGGACGGTGCGGCGACGGTGTATGAATCGCTGCTCCAGCCCCGGCTCACGGCGCGGGATATCGTCCGCGCTGGTTTTACTCTCCCTCGCGTGCCGTGGAGAATCTTTTCTGGATGGGACGCTACGCCGAGCGCGTCGAATCGGTTGGGCGGCTGCTGCGGGCCACGGCGTTACGGTTGTCGAAAGCGACCCGACAACTTCGGCGGGAGTCGAGGTGCTCACCGCCCTGTGCGAAAACGCGCGGCTTGGCGAAATCGCTCCGGCGGCCGCGCTGCAATCTTCGACCAGGAAGAAAGCAAAAAGTTGTAAACGGTGATGACGATTGGTTATTGGCAGCGGTGGGGATCCGCGGGCCGTGAACGGCCTTCCGGCTAACACGGCGCGCCTGCTATACTGCACGACCCAGCTGCGGGATCGCATTTCGCTCGACAACTGGCATACCGTCCAGCGTCTCGCCCATGCGCACGAGCCCGCGCCGCAGGATATTGAAGCTGCCTTAATGATTCTCGATCAAGTATTGCCCGCCTGCACCGCCCTTGCGGGCTATGCGTTCGACGATATGACGCGAGATGATGCCTGGCGGTTCCTGGTGACGGGACGCCGGTTGGGCGTATGGCGTTCATCGCATCAATGGTTGCCCAGGTATTGGCGCGGCCGGCGGAGGAGCGCGAAGCAGCGCTGGGTGCACTCCTCGAAATGGGTAACATAATCATTACCTATCGCGCGCGCTACCAGCGGCAGCCCGAGCTCCTTCCGGTTCTGGATCTGCTTAGTCAAAGACGAGTCGAACCCCCACGCGGTTTGCTTCCAGCTCGCGCTGCTCAGCCGTGAGGTCCACGAGCTCGAAGCTCGACTGGGCTTCCGTCCGATCCAACAATCCACGGTCCTGCTCCAATCCCTACGGGCGTTCGACCTCGCCGAGCTCGACAACCTTCGTGTGTCCCCTGGTGAACCCGCACGATTCGGTGAGACCCTCGCCACGATGCTCAGGGCGTGCGAGCGCTTCGCCCATGCGCTCTCCGACGAGTTGTCGCAGCCGCTTCTTTGTGCACGCAGGAGAGCGTCCTCAAGCGAGCGTTGCGGCATGAGCGCCGTTAGCGTGCGTTGCTACCGGGCCGAGCACCGAACCACGTATCGCTATTCGGAGCCGGTGACGCTCTCTCATCAGCAACTCCACCTGACCCCGCGGCACCTCGCTTACCAGCGCAGCCGGACCCATGAAGTGACCATCACTCCGGCACCGACCTATCGCCGCGAGCGAACCGATGCCTTTGGCAACCCGGTTACCGAGATCGCCATAGAGTCGGCCCACAGCACGCTCGAGATTGTTGGCCGTTCAAACGTCGAGGTCGGCGGACGAGAGGCTACCCGAGGCCGATAAAACAGCGGCCTGGGAGACTGTGCGGGAAGCGCTCGCTTATCGCGCCGGTTGGCGCCCGGACCCGCTGGCTCTTGAAGCGACGGAGTTTCTGTTCAGAATCGCCCCATGGGCGGGTAAAACGGGACCTGCGAGCCTATGCGAGCGACTGCTTCAGGCCGGGGCGTTCAGTGCTGAGGCGGCCGAAGCGCTCATGGGCAAAATCCACGCTGAGTTCAAGTTTGACGCCGAGGCAACGACCACCACAACGCCGGTCGATGACATTCTTCAAGCAAAAACGCGGCGTGTGCCAGGACTTCACCCACTTTATGATCTCTTGCTTGCGTTCCACCGGCCTTGCCGCTCGTTACGTGAGCGGCTATCTCGTGACGCGGTCAGCGCCGGGCAAACAACGGCCCGTGGGTGCGAGAGCCTCCCACGCCTGGGTGGCACTGTTCGTGCCCGGCAGCGGGTGGATCGGAGCTCGATCCAACCAACAACGTGCTACCTTCATGGGGGCATATTACGCTTGGGTGGGGCCGCGATTTTTCCGATGTCACGCCGTTGCGCGGTGTTATCAACGGCGGCGGGGAGCAGACCCTTACGGTCAAGGTGACGGTGGAAGCGGATGATAGAGAGGGTTGGAATATTGGAAAGCTGGAATAATGGAATAAGTGGAAAAATGGAATCGAAGATAATAGGGTCTATTCTTCCATCATTCCAATATTCCAATATTCCATCGTTCTCCATTGCTCGATCACTCCTCCGTCAGCGTCATGATGATGTCGGCGTACCAGGCGCAATTGAGGTTTAGCCTTTCGTCTTGCTCAATGTCGCGGTTGGTCACATCCATCCGAGCCGCGTGGACGCCGAGGAGCATCCACGGTAAATCTCCACGACCGGATCGTTGCGTCGTCATGCGAGCGACCACGGGAGCACCGCTCGTGCCGCGGTGCATCCGCGCGTCAGTCAGGAAGTAGCCCTGTCCTTGAAAGCGGAGGCCGAACGCCGAGGCGATGACTGCTTGCCGTACCACCGGCAGATGATGCCAGGTGTCGTGAAAACCCAACGGGAAACCGACGATCAGCACTCGTGTTCCGACTTCTATCTCGTCCAGCTGCTCGATCAGATGATTGGGCGTAAACGGCTGAAGCAGCAGCTTCTCTGGCAGCGCCGCGCGCTCAAGTTGTAGAGCGACGACGTCCACCAGTGCCGGCTGGGTCGATACCCTCCCGCCACACGGGCTGGGTTCCTCGGTAAAGCGGGATGGCGAATCCGGTCGTTACCGCCACGTTTTCCGGATCCACATGCAGCTCAATTTCCAACCGGTCCGGACGGTGATCGCTCGGCTCGTCCAGCACCACGTGTCGATTCGTCACAAGAAACAACCGGCCATCCCGCTCGAAAAGAAGCCGGTGGCATTGGTCAATTGTTGTTCTCCAACAACGTCGAGACCCGCGTTACGGAAAGTAGGAGCGATTCAATCACGATGGGTCTCCCACCATTCCATCATTCCAAAGTTCGATTATCTGTCAACACTCTGAGTGGGTTCAACCCCGCTCCTAACAACTGCAGCTATATTCCAGGTTCCTTAACACCCAGTGGCGGTTTTGCGACGTTCTTAGTGATTTCGTCGACATCCCAGAGACTGGAGAATTTCAACGCCCTGGGGCAATGGCTATAAGACTCGTCTACATCCAGCAATAGTCCTTGGAGGATTTCGGCCTTGTCATCGGGATTGTGCACTTCCAGGTGGACGATGCGGTAATTCCGATTTGTCGATAACCCTTACTTTGCCATTGACTCTTACGGTCGAGTTATGTCCGGGAATGAAAAATACCAATCCTACTTTGGGATTGCTTTCGATGTTGCCGTAGCCGTGGAAAAGCTTATTTCCCGCCACATCAGGTATGAACAGCTGCTTGGCGTTTAACACTTTGACAAAGCCGGGTTTCCACCTTTGGGCGAAGCGTCGCAATCGCCGTTGGCGCTGCTCGTGGCGAGAACGCAAAACGGTGAATGTCTGATGAAGTCTTGTATCCAAGCAGCCATAGTGGGCTTCACCTTCCCTTTGGTTCGCTCGGCAGGGCAGCCAAATTTGTCCTGATATTTAGTTGTCATTTTTCCCTCCGATAAAATTGCGCTATTCACAATGACTCGCGCTCCCTTGGGATCTCGGATTCAAGTTAGAGTTGGATAATAAGATTTTAGCGAGCATTTCCGGTTGCTCGCAGAGTGTTGTTGCACCTGCAGCGACAAGTTCGTCATATGACCCATAACCCCACAGCACGCCAATGGGAAACACGCCGTGAGCTTTGGCGCCCACGATCATCATGCGCGCGATCGCCCGACCATAGCCGTCGAATGCGGTGATAGCGACTCGGCCTTAAGGACATGCGCGACGAGGTCGACTTTGTCTGAGCGGGTACCATCGAGCTCGCTGCCGTAAATAGCACAAAAATACTCCTTCAATCCAAAATGCTCCACTATGCGCTCGGCAAAAACACGGGGCTTTGAAGTGGTGACGAAAAGCAGCGCACCGCGCGCTTGAAGTGTGGTCAAGGCAGAATGAATGCCGGGATAGACACTGTTCTCCAGCATTCCCTTTGAAGAAAACCGCTGGCGATACAACTCCACGGCGGCATTAATCTGTTTGGGATCGGTCGAGTGCAGGAGCACTGCGAAGCCTTCCTGTAATGGCGGCCCGATGAAACGGGCCAGATCTAAATCGGAAGGGCAGTTGTGGCCCAGACCCAGCAGCGCATACTTCAGGCATGCAACGATACCTTCGCGCGGATCGGTCAATGTACCGTCGAGATCAAAAAGGACATTCACAATTCGTTGCTGTCACGAAATCAGAACACTCGTCAGTGTATCACACAGCGCATGCCAACGGTGCATCCCTTTTATCCGATCAAAGCTGCTTTTCCAATTGTTAGGGCGCTTTTCTTGCCTCCGGGACTTCTCCTCCCCAGAGTTCTTTGAGAAACCCGCTTGTTCCCAGATTCTCGACAAACGTGTTGTCAAAGACCTCGGCAGGTCTTCGCCTGATATTGATGCCTTCCTCGCGCGCCGTCTCGATCGTTTCTGCAACCAACTTCGGCGGCACGATCATACGCCGATTGACGAGTCTCACTGCGTACGCGTCATAGGCAGATTGAAGGACCTCCGGGTCCTTTATGCTCAAGGTCTTGCCCACGGCGGCCATCGCCGGTTGCGGATTTTTCTACAAAGTAAACCGTTTCGGCGAGGGCGGCGACGAACCTTTGCACCAGCAGGGCTTTTCCTTCAAGGTTTTGGAATTTGTGAAAACCGAGCTGTAGATGAAGGGAAATCCCAGGTCGTTGAGGTGATAAATCACGTTGAAGCCATCCTTCCTGCCTTGGACATCCAGAGGCGGCTGGATGAGCGTGGCTTGGACGAGGTCCTGCAACAAAGCGCTATAGCGCTCTGTGGGCGTACCTCCCAGGGGCGCAACGTTACTTCCGCTTCCGTCAGATTAGACTTCTTAAGAAATGCCCGTGCGAGCCGGTGAGGCAAATCTCCTGGACGGGTTACCCCAATACTCTTGCCTTTGAGATCCGAGGGCTTTGTTATGTCCCTTCGAGCCAGAACCACGTAAGGTAGCCCCACGAGGGGGCGAAGCTACTCAGCTTGCCGTCCGCGCCGGTCGCGATGCGGACGATATTGGTGTCAGCGTTGCAGTAAAGAAACTGGATTTCGTCCGACCCTAGCGCGGCCATGGCCACAACGCCGCCTCGAAGCACGACGTGCTCGGCGCTGGATGCCATATTTGTCAAAGATGCGGTTATTGAGAGCGGCGTACAAATGGATAAAACCACCCGTAACCGCGCAGGTCCCGACGCGCGCCTGATCACCGTTTCGCCCGGCCTTGGCCAGGTAGGGGTTGGCGTGCGCAAACTCTCCACGCGCGCAGATCAACACAGTGACAAAGGTTAGCCCGATGAGGACATCTTTAGCTGGAGAAATGTTTGGTAGTCGTTTCATGTTAGAGACTCGCTACTGGGAAGGAATTGGCGCTGGTATGCAGGCACCGTCAATCCACCAACCAAGTCAATTCGAAGTGAAACTCGCTCACAGCTATTCCTCATACCGAACTCTATTGCGATCATGATCGCTTAGCAAGCAGAAAACTGATGCTGAACAATCTGCGACATTATCGATTGCGCGATTTCATTTGCTCCGCATTCCAAATTCCAAGCGCTAAGACCATTCGAGAAGGTAGGAAATTACAGGCACTGAAGGTTGAGGCCTTCAGACTTCTACAAACTTTTATGTTCAATTTTCCCTAAAAATTCAGCAGCTGACGTAAGCAAGATCAACACGCGACATCTTAGGCACGGGCTTTGCTCACTGTGAGAGAAAACTTAGAAAATTACAAATCGGAGTTTCTCTTCACTTGAGGAATTCCTGTTTGATCGCCAGCCGCGGCGAAGAGGTCGGTCTTTGTCCTTCTTCTCCGATACAAACTCGAAGAGGCATGAGGTGCAAGCGGATCGGATCATATGTTCAAACGAACGTCATCAAGAATTGATCGATGCAGCGAGCGCAGATCGAAATTTTTTCTAGGAAGGAAAGACCACTGTGACAAGAAAATTGTTGGTATCTGTTTGCTTAATCCTGGAGGCTAGCCGCTTTTCTGATTTCAACCGCGGCCTCTCCAGTCGAACCGCCAGAACCGCAGAGATCGATTCCGTCATAACGGCGTGATGGAAGATGAAGATCGCTCTGCCTTTGGCGAGCGGAGGAGCGATGCCACCGAAGCGCCCACCGGCTTTGACAACTTGACCAACGGCTTCACTGAACAGGGGCCGGATTTCGAGACACTCGAATGAGGACAATGTCGTAGCGCTGCGCTCGTTTAACGATAACCGGCTTTATCTTCGAGGAAGTTGAAAAGATTCAGGACGGACTTGGACCGACGTATAACGCTCAGAGTTGTCGGGAGTGCCATCAGAACGTCGTAACCGGCGGCGCGAGCCAGGTAGCGGAGCTTCGATCCGGGCGCACAGCAAGACGGCCAGTTCTTTGAATCTTTGGGCGGCACGCTGATCCACTCGCGCGCAACCTACCCCGATATCGTGGAGCAGATTACCCCGGAAGATAACATCCGGACTCTCCGTATATCGACAAACACTCTTGGCAACGGCTTCGTAGAAGCCATCAGCCAACAGCACGCTTGCTTGCCATTCGGAGTAAACAACCTGAGGCGATGCGCGGTACCGCCGTCATGGTTCCCGTGCTCGAAGCCGGTAGCAAGGCCCGTATCGGTCGTTTCGGTTGGAAAGGTCAACATGCGAGCCTGGTATCGTTTTCCGCCGACGCCTACCTCAACGAAATGGGTATCACCACTCCTCTGTTTCCGGAGGAGAACACGTCCAATGGCCGCGTATGTAGGTTACGGTTCGGGGTATGATCCGGTTCCGGACCCCGAGGACGACGGTGTCGATGTCGTGGCCTTCGCCGACTTCATGCGCGCGACGAAAGCCCCGCCGCGGGGAACGATAACCGCCGACGTTTCGGCGGGCGAAGCGCTGTTTAACAAGGCCGGGTGCGCTGCTTGCCACACGCCGTCCATCACCACGGCGCGCCCGGGCACGAAAGTCAACGGCGGTGCGCTCACGTGTGCCAAACGCGCTGGGTCAACAAGATCATTCATCCTTATAGCGACTTCTTGTTGCACGACATCGAGGACGGGTGACGGCATACCTGTTTTGCCTTTGCCTGAATACGCGTCAACCGCCAATCAGATGCGAACGGCTCCCTTGTGGGCGCTCAGAACTCGTAACCGCCTTATGCATGATGGTCTGTCGCTCACCAAACAGGACGCCATCCAGCGTCATGCCGGGCAAGCGGCGGGCGTGACGAAGAAATACAACGCGCTCTCCGACGCGGAAAAAAGTCAATTGCTGGCGTTCCTAAATTCGCTCTAACTTAGAATATCGAGATCGTTTCCTTGACACAGAAAGAACCGTCCGATAATGGCTAGAAAGAAACAATCGACAGGAGAAAAGCCATGCAAGTCATCGATTCGGACGGGCATCTACATGAGCCTTTTGATCTTTTCGAACGCTATATAGATAAAGAGTTCTATTCGATGCGTCCTCGCGTAGTGGAACTGCGCGACGAGCAAAGAGACGAAGGGCGCTGGTTGGTCGAGGGGCGACTCGTCCCTCGTCTTCCCTTCACCGAGGGCGTTGGTGGCGGTGGTTTCAGATATCAAACGCCGCGCCACGCCCAGATGAGAGCCAAAGGATAACTCGCTGGACGACATCGAAGGCCGGCTCCAAGACATCGACAAGATGGGGATCGATTTTCAGATCGTTCACCCCACGGCTCTGGTCTGGGTTTTCGACCTGGAAAACAGGGAATTGGCCGCGGCGGTCTGCTCGCGCCTACAACAACTACGTCGCCGAGCAATGCGCGAAAGCACCCAAGGACTCGGTGGGCGTCGCTTTGGTGCCGATCCAGGATCCGCCAGCGGCTGTCGAAGAGGCCCGCCGCGCCATCCAAAAGCTCGGTCTTCTTGGAGTCGTAATTCCGGGATTGTCGGGAACAACCCACTTCACGCGAAAGAATTCATTCCCTTCTTCGAGACGATGAATGAGCTGAACGCTCCCATCGGGTTTCACGCCGTGACGGGTATGCACTACACGCCCTGGGCGGACTGCTTCACAGATTTTTTCCACCCACGTTACCGCGATGCCCTTCTCGATGATGGTGGCAATGATGTCGATGGTTCCGCTCGGGACTGTTGAAGACGTTGCCTCGTTTGCGCTGCGCATTCTTGGAGATCGGCGCGAGTTGGCTTCCTTATTGAATTGGTGGGTGGGGAAAACACATTGAGCACGTCCTGGAACCGCGCGCGGGCCGCAAAGAAAGCAACTGGGGCAAGGAGCCCTACGAGTTACCGCCCACGGTTCATGAGCCCATCGAAGATATCCTCGAAGGCAGAATTCTGAGTGGCTTTGAAACGGATGAAAACCTGCGCTCGATCATCGATCAACTCGGTAGCAAGGGATTCATGTATGCCAGCGATTATCCCCACAGCGACATGGAATGGAACCGCGTTCAGGCGATCAAAGGATCTGAGGCGCTAAGCGGCGCTGAGAAGGCTGACCTACTGGGTGAAAACGCGCGGCGCTTTTTACAATTTACAGATTTGAAATCTCCTTGGACTCCTTTTTCGATTGCCTCTCGGTGATCGAAGTATGGCTGTGTTGGCCGAGATGGCAGCGCCGTGCCGGACGAGCTGCCCAAGGAACTCGCGCCGGCCTACTGTAATCCTGCCGCCTCTAAATATTGCAGGTCCACAAAACGCTTCGCTGCCGGCAACGGCGTTTTGATCGTGCCGGCCTCGCCCATAAACGCGATCACCTGCGTCAATCCGTTGAGGTTGAAGCTCTCCTTGCTGGGGCAAAACCTTGCGCTCGGGTTCGAAATAAAGCGCCAGCGTCTGTTCGGCGATGGGTGCGGAAGACCCCGTGGTTTCGACGATAGTCTTAGCGACTGCTTTGCGGTTTGCGGGATCGCGAATAAACTTGAAAGATGACGCAAGACCGCGCACGTAGCGCAGGACGGCGTCTTTATTTGCTGCCGCCCAGGACCGCCGTGCCGCCGTAACGGTATAGAGAAATTCCGGCACAGCTTCAGTTGAGAGTCCCAGCAGTCGATAGCCTTCGTTCAACGCGAGCAAATCTTGGGCTGCCCAAGCGGGACCGCAGCACATTCGCCTCGTCGTAAGCAGGTAAAGCGCGTAGGCGTCCCCTCGATTATTTTGACGCGGAAATCTCCCTCGCGAATTCCGTGGAGCGCTAGCAGCTTGCGCGTGGAGATCGTAATCGTGCCCGCTTCGTCCGCGAGGCCCAACAATTTGCCTTTAAGGTCCGCAAAGCTCTTGATCTCCGGCTTGGCGACCAAGCTGTAAATAGGGTTATTGAATTCGGCAGCGATGGCCACAGCGTCCGAGCCGGTGAGGGCGGCACGGATCAAAAAGGGGTGGCTACGTGGGTGACGTCGCAGGTGTCGTCGTGGAGCGCGTCGATCATTTTGTCCGAGCCGCCGGGAATCGGGACAACAACGCGGAAATTCAATCCTTCGCGGCGAAAGAAGCCCTCGCGCTCGGCGACGGAAACCGGCAGCGAAAAATGCTGCGCATGGCCGAATAAGCTTGGCCGTAGCGCAGGGGAATCGTCTGCGCCGAGACAGCGGAATGGCCGATCACGCAAAGCCACAAGGCCAGGATGACTGCGAGCCTGCGGTTCGCATTCATAGCGCTTTATTTCAACAGCTCGATATAGCCCATACGGCCGGAGAGATTGCCGGACCACCAGATGCGGTGTGGATTGGTTGGATCAACCTCGATCCTCCTCGGGTCCGACTCCGCGTTCGCCAACGGAAACTCCGTAAACGTTTCGCTCCTAGGGTCAAAGCGAGCCATCATGTCCACGTGCTGTTCACTGAACCAAACGATCCTGCTCTTCGGGTCTCCCTGAACCGAATAGACACCGGCATCTTCGGTCGGAGGATCGTAGACCGTCATCTTGGTCGTCTTGTAATCGATCTTCATCAGCTTGCCGACGCCATGAAGCCCGACCCACACGTTGCCTTCCGAGTCCATCCCTCCTTTCCGCGCGACGGGATTTTTCACGAAGATCGGGAACTCGTCGATCTTGCCCGTCGCCGGATCGATCCGACCCATTTGGTTTACGGCGTTCTCGATAAACCAGACTTTGTTGTCGCCCGATATCGCCATGCCGTAAGGACTGGCCGTGCGTCCTCGCTTGATGCCGGCGGGAACTTCGAAAACGGTAAACTCCCGGGTTGCGGGATCCAATGAAATAACTTGATTAGCAGCGATGGAATTCAACCAGACGGTTCCATTCGGATGCACGCGCATCGTGTTACCGCTGGCGGAGCCGCTTTTGAGTTTTGGCAGCTCATAGACGTCGAACTCTTTGGTCTTGGGGTCATAGCTCAACCATCGGCGGTTGGGACCGCCGTCTATGAACCACAGCTTTCCGTTCGGAGCACGGTTAATGGCGTTGAGACGATTGGTCGGTGACTGCCCGGCGGGAGGCGCAATCTCCGTGTAGCTAAAAGTTTTGGGATCGAGGCGGCCAAGCTTTCCGCCTACTCGTTGGGTGACCCAGCCGTTGCCCTCCAAGTCCACCGTTATCTCGTGCGGTTCGGCTTTGTTGTTGGGCAGTTCATATTCCACGGCGATATATTTGGTCGCGTCGCCTTTGAGTAGAGTCCGGGGTAAACGGCTATTGGGGTCCGGCGTCGCCTTGCCGCTCCGCCGCTACCAGAGAAATTCGCCATCACATAATCCATCGCGACTTTCGTTTCCTGATCGGTCAACGGCTGAGCAAGAGTTGAGCCTCTGGGCATAGGCCCGCATGTTTTGGAAAATGGTTTGCCACCGTTCTCCGTTCGCTCGAAGTCTAACGATCCGTTGGGCGTCATGGCAGGAAACACATTTCGCCTCGACGATCTGCTTGCCTTCTCCTTCCGGCAGAGCCGGACCCGCTCCTCCCTCTCCCCCCTCGCCGACTTGCTCACCCGGCAAGCGCCCGGGCCATGCTCCAGGCAATTGTGGTGCCCGTGCAACCGTTAGTGAAAGATCCACGGCCGCCGACTTTCCGGCCACTACCTCCACTGGCATCGAGGGCTCGCTCTGATAATCGCCTCCAATCCCCTGTACGACGTATTTTCCCGTCGGGAGACTGTTCACTGAGTAGTGGCCCTGTGCCTGGCTGATAACCATGAAAGTGAGGCGCCCTCGGTATTTTTCATTTTCACAAACGCCCCAGAGACCGGCGCCCCAGAGGAATTTTTACGACTCCTTGCAGAGTGCCAGCCCGGTCTTGCGCCAAGAGGAAGTTCGGAGAAAGAAATGCGATCACAACGGACATGACAACAACAGCTATGGGTTTGAACATTGCCTTGTCTCCCGCCCTCTCCAGGGCGTTTCATTCGAAAAACGCCAACCAATCCAAAAATCGGATATGGGTCTCACGCATTGAACACCGCAAAGTGCTTTTGCCTCGAAGCTACCGCAGAAAACTTTTCGCCGTCAAGCTGAAAAAGACTTTGGGTGCCCGTGGAGGTCAACCGAACGCGGACGGACGAATGGGGACGAGTCACTTTGTGGGCGGTGAAGTCTGGAAGCCAGAGGTTGGACAAAAGGAGTCCCGTCAACAAAAAGGCCCGGCTCAGAGGAGCTCGGGCCTTTTTGTGGTCCGGTTGATCCTATCGGAGCATGACTAATCCAACGGTTCCAGTTTCAGAACCGAAGCGCCGTGATTGCTGCCCACCCAGAAGGTGACTGGCGTCGTCGAGTTGTCCACGAATACGCGACGGATGTTGGTCTCCCTGGGAAGAAGATAATCGGTGAATTGACCGGTCTTGGGATCGAGCCGGGTTACGCGATCGGTCCACATGGAGCCGGCCCAGACATCGCCGTTTTTGTCCGGCACGACGTGGTACGGCGCACTCCAGGGTATCGGCACTTTCCATTCCTGGATCATTTCGGTTTTCGGGTCGAGCATACCGATGCCATTGGCGCCGTATTCGGCGAACCAGAGCCGATTCTGCGCGTCAAACCTGCCGCGGCGCGGCCGGGAAGCGGGAGTCACCGTTGAATATACTTTAAACTCTTTGGTCTTCGCGTCGATCCTGCCGATGTTATTCGAGCCGAACTCCAGCAAATAGAGGTTGTTGTCCTTATCGGATGGAATGCCGTAGGCACTGATGGTTCGGTTTGCGCCGGGAATTTGAAATTCGCCGAGATTCTCGAATTGGCCGGTGGCAATGTCCAGCCGATAGATCGCGTGGCTATCTTGGTTGTTGGTCCAGACCTTGCCGTCCACGTGAGAATTGGCCGGGCTCACCATCGATTGTTGCGTGCCATTGCCCTGCCATTCCTTCGGTATGGGGTAGACCTGGAACTGCTCAGTCTTGCGGTCAAACTTGGCGATGCCGCCCTGGTACATCAAAGAAACCCACAGGTTTTCATCCTTATCGAGTTGCAGATCAAGCGTGCCCATCGGAAAGCCCTTTTTCAGCACGGGAATGGGAAACTCCGTGACCTTTCCCGTCTTCGGATCTACCCTGCCGATGAACTGCTGGCCGAAATCTGAATACCAGGCCATACCGTCGGAATCGACGACCACGTCATGGGGCATGGCCAGTGGTCGCGGTAGATCATATTCGGTAATGATGGTCCGAGTCGCTCTGCCTTTGGGCCGCGGCAGTGTCTTAATCGGAAAACTCTCTTTGGAATTGTAACTCGCATTCACGCTGGCAAGCCATTCTCCGATCGCTTTTGGATCGACGCCGCGAGTGCGGTCGCGGGTTATTCCCCGGCAAGCATTTGCGGCTGCAACGGCGTGCTGCCGGGTGCGTAAAGCGCCATCCTTTGGAACACCTGGACCCATTCAGCCGCGGTGTGATTGGACCGCATGACGCGCTCCAACGTGTGGCAGCTGTTGCAACCCAGCAGAAATCTCTTCTGCTCCTCCGTGCCTGGAATGCTTAAAACCCATTCCGCGTTGGTCAACTGAGCGGCGAGATTTTCGCGTCGGCTTAAGCTTAAGGTTCGCCGTCGTGGGTTTCTCCGCCACGACATTTACTTCCTTGGGCCCATCGAGATCGTAGCCGGCGGCGCGAATCTTGAGCGCGTAGCGTCCCGGGCCAAGCTTCGAGGCCGGGAAGCTGTAGCGTCCTTTCTCGTCGCTCATGACGTTAACCGTAATGGTCGAGTCTTCCTTCTTGGCGCCGACCACCACGCCTTCCATTAGGCCTTCTTTCTGTGAGCTAACTTGCCCTGTCAAGGCTGCGGCGGGCGAACCATTCGCATGAAGAGGATCAGGCATCGCAAGCCGCACGAATACAACGGCAGCGGCGATAGCTATCGCGAGAAATAGTTTTTTGGCATGAGGAACCTCCCGAAATCGATTCCGATAGTCGCCTAGGAGAGCGAGCTGAAAGCTGATTCCTAGTACCACTCGGCTCTATTCAACGTCAAGGGCTTTCTTTCGCTGTATTTTTCGGTGAGGTTGGCTAGGTTGCTGTCGGTTCTTAAGCAAAGCTCTGCGATGACTCGGGCATATGAGTGGGGTAGGCTAGACATCTATTCTGAAATTGAAGTATAGAGGGACTTACACGCGTGGGAAAAAGCGAGCGGTTGTTCCAATTCGAAAGCTCGGGGGACCTCATGTCTACCACACTTCTACTCATCGCTCACGGATTGTTGGCCGTCGCTCTGCTGGGTGCGGTCACTCATCAAGCGGTCAGTGTCTGGTTGCCGATGCACGAACCGGCGAACTCCTTTGTCGGGCGGGTCCGCGGGGTGTCCGCGGCGTCCTATGTGAACGCCATCATCATTCTGTACGTGAGCACGGCGATCCTGGGAGGAGTTTTTATCTATCCTGAATACCGCCTCAGCGTCAGGATCGTGCTCGAGCAGATGCGTCTCCGCGTGCCCGTAGGAATATTCGACCTGAAGGAGCACTTCGTGACGGTCGGGTTGGGAATTTTGCCAGCCTATTGGTACTTCTGGCGGCAACCACTCGCCGACGATCATTTCCGCACGCGCGCTCTCCTGACCGCGACCCTGGCTTTCATCGTCTGGTGGAGCTTCCTGGTCGGGCACATTCTTAACAATATGAGAGGATTTGGATTATGATTCTCCCGCGCTCGTTCCCGGTGTTCGCGATCACGTTCGCCTGCGCGTTCGCGGTGCTGTATTTTGCGGCGGCCGCATACAATCTTGCTCTCTTCACCTACGACGCAGCGACGAGTGAGTTTTTTTCTGGTTCGGCGGACAGGCCTCGATCTCCCCATGTATTGGTACGGCTGGATCGTCACGTCCGCTATCGGAGCGTCTGTGGCAGGCGTTATCGCCAGTCTTATTCCCGATCAGTGGGCCCAACGACTGTGGTCCGGCTGGTCGTGGGCCATCCCGATGGTCGTGATCCTGGCTTTCTGCTATCTCCTCAGGGGCTATTTTATTCGGTAGGATGCCCGTCCAGCCACGCGGGCGATCTGATGCGGGCATCGAACAGTCGAGGAAAGGAGGCAAATGAAACTTATAAGCGGACGTATCGGCTTTCTAGCAGGTATAGCGCTCGGTCTGACGTTGACGATGTCGACCCCCGCGTGGTCGGGAGGAAGCTCGGACGAAGAGCCACACGATCATGATGACGGGCCGCGCTATTTCGGTTTCGTCAAGGATTCTAATGGCAGGATCGTTCCCGACGCCAAAGTGACGGCGGAGATCAAAGGGCGGGGACGGTGATAACTCGCAGCGACAAGGTCGGAACGTATAAACTTCCTGGGTTCGGCAAAGATATCGACCCCAAAAATGTTATCGTCTCGTGCAGCAAGGATGGCTACAAGCAGACCCGGACGTTCAGACGCCCGCCGACTGGCAAAGGTCCGGTCACTGCAATTGAGACCGAATGCACGATGCAGCGCATGGGCTCTAAATAGCTCGAGGGGATGATCCCTTCAGCTAGCAGCGGAGCCTATTCTGTATTCACCAACACCAACGACCGACAAAGCAGAAGCAGAGGCGCCGGGTGTCAATGGTGCCGGGGAAGCAACTTCGCGGCGGCCTGGGCGCGCCCTCCATGCATTCAGTCAGCTGCGGATCTTAGATGCGCTCCGCCATCGCGAGTTCCGTTTGATCTGGTACGGCCAGATATTCTCCGTCCATGGCAACATGGATGGACCAGGTCGCCCGTGGTTGGCTTATTTATGAGCTGACAGATTCCGCGTTCCAGCTGGGCTTGGTGCGGGGAATTCAAGCCGTACCGATTCTCTTTGCTCAGCCCGCTGGCGGGGAGCACAGCCGACCGCTATTCCCGCAAAATGCAGGTGCTGGTGGCCCAAATTGTGGACGGGCTATTGTACGGTGTGGTTGCACTGCTCATACTTACAGGTCAGATCCAGCCGTGGCATGTGTACGTGACCGCCTTCGGTATGTCGCATCGTCTGGACTTTTCAGCAACCCTCCAGAGCTGCCATGGTCGGCGATGCTGTGCCGCTGAATCAACTGACCAACGCCGTCGGTCTCAGCTCGATTGTCTTTAACGTGGCGCGCAGTGCAGGCCCCGCCCTAGCGGGCTTTCTCATCGCCATCTGCGGCACCGCCGGTTCGTATACGGCTCAGGCGATTTTACCTCTTGGCGACAATTTGGACCATACAGTTGCGTTCCGGCCGGCAGCCACCCGTGCGTTCTCACGGTGACCCGGCTCACCCGGCCTCGTTGGGCCAGAGCATCATCGAAGGGTGGAAGTTCAGCTGGCAAAACGAGGCGGTTCGCGCAAGCCTCCTTATCGTAGTCTTCGCATCTCTGTTTATCATTCCCTTTATGACCCTCTTGCCGGTATTTGCCGCGCGACATCCTCAAAGTCGGCGCCACGGGCCAGGGGCTGCTCTCTGAGCGCGATGGGCGTGGGCGCGCTCTGCAGCTCTGTCCTTCTCGCGTCTTTTGGCGACCGATTGCCACGAATAAACCTGATGCTGGGAGGAGTGACGTTATATGGGATCATCATCGTGGCCTTCGCGGCGTCTCCCTTGGTTCAAACTTTCACTGGTGTTGATGGGGATCGTCGGCATTGTTCATGTGACCTCCCATGCCCTCGCGCAAACGGTTATTCAAACCTACTCGCCTTCCGACTTCCGCGGCCGGACAATGGCTGTTTTTCATATGACCCATGTGGTGCTGTTGGCAGGGGGATACTCATCGGGGCATTCTCCACGTTCGTTGGAGCGCGGTGGGCTGCGGCCTCGATGAGCATCGTCGGCGCGCTGGCCATGGTTGGCATATACTTGGCTATGCCGCGCGCCCGGCTCATCCGATAGCGCACCTATCGACTCACCGATTATCAGAGAAACGGGGTTGACTGTTAGCTGGGATAATTAACAGCGAAGCGTGGCTTTTGGGTAAACCCTTTCGGGCGAAGGCAATGATCCAGTGCGTTGAGGATGTCTTCAGGCGCCTCGTTGAGAGCAGACATCAGGGAAGGGAGGGAGATCATTACCGAGCACCAAGAAATCGATGCAGCTGTGTGCTCGAGTGCCTTCGCCCTTCGAGGTCTCGAAGGTACGTGTTGAACTACATGACCAACTCGAACAACACAAGGCCTCGAGCAGCAAGACAGCTGCGGCCAAGGTAGCTGTTCTGAAAGAGGAACAAAACTACTCTGACTTGCGGAGTGAGTCACTACTGTTGGAAAGCAAACTGAAGGAACAGCGCCAGCAAAGTTCTGCCCGGATTGGCACGCCCAGGCGTCCTATCCCATCACCTGAGAAAAGTGATGTCGAAGCTTACAACCGTTTATCTTACAGACGCCCTAACACAACATCCCACAGTGTGGGAGGAGGTAACAATGGATAAAGTGGATATGGCAAGAATAGATTCCGACACTCACAGTAAGAGCACTCCCGAGATTCAGGAGTTACGGGAAGAGCATGTAATGGCCTCAGTTGCTGAACCTCATTTGACTATCAATCAAACGCAGGCAAAAAGTCGAGTCTCGTAGGGATTAAATCGTAGGAGAATTCAGTTCAATCCTGGCGTCGCGTGGTAGTTACCTTGATCAGCCTACTCGCTTCAGGCGAGCACCTCCGGCGGGATCGTCAGCCGCCGGTCTGCCTGATGGCTCAGGCGGCTAAGGTCGCTGGCGATGGAGGAGAGAAAACCGTGCCTGGCAGCATGGGTGATCCTACCAAGTGGTTTGAGTTAGCACAGAAGCACTGGTCATCGGCGCGCCGCGCTGATCGCGGCGGTTGTGTCTTTGGTTTCCGTCCTTACCGCAATTATCTGGGCGCTGGCCCCGTCACTTAGGATCATCGGCGCGACGGCAGCCATCGCGCCGTCCAGTAGCACATTCAGAAGCGCGGTTGCGGCACCGACGACACGACTGTTACTCCCAGAAGTCAATTGCCAATCGGGCCAAGAATCGAGCCGCGCTCGTCCGGGTACGGCCAACCCGGCCCCTTCAGTTCGGGAATCGTCATCTTGTTGACCTGATCGATGATCGCGGCGAACGCACGCGTGGCGCAGAGCCTGCCCTTCGGCCGGCACCAGTTCGGGCGCATCGAGGCTGGTGTGGTAGATGATGTGGTTGATGGTGTGGAACGACGGGGCATAGTCGCCGTTCTTTGGACCATCTTCGACGCCGTAGACCGAGTTGCCGAAGTCGGTCAGCGTGGCGAACGCCATGCGTTCGAACTCGGGGCTGCCAAGAGCGTTCCAGCGCGTCGCGCTCATGGTGTTGCTAGGCGTGAGGTCGTCGTTGTACATGTACAGCTGGGTCTCGGACGGATGTTCGAGGGTCAATTTCAGCGCCACCTTGTCCCAGTGGTAAGTCGGGTCGATCAACTGGTTGTGGGCATATTCGCCGTGGTGATGATCCGGAAACATCAGCCAGACCATCGTACGCGGGCGCCGCGCCTTCGGCAGTGCTGCATAGTGACGGGCTAGTTCGAGGCCGCTCGCCATGCCACCATTGTTGTCCTCGGCTGCGTAGAAGTAGCCGTCGGTGTGCATCTGGATCATGATCTCTTCGTCCGACACGCCCGGCAGCACCGCATAGTGATAGGCGGTCTGGATGTTCGTCAGCGCCGGCACGGTCAGGTGCGCCGTGATCGTGATCTTCTCGCCGGCGCCGAGGCGGTCACGCAGAGCGAAGCCTTCGTCCTGGCTGACAGTCATCTGCGTCACGGTGCGGACGCCGCCTTCCGGCTGGAACTGACCGTTGCCGGGCACCGCCATGACGTTAATGATCAAGGCGGCGCCCTTTTGGGCAGCCCGCGTGTTCGAATTGAACAGGCCTGCGCGGTCGGAGGCCGAGTGCGAACGGCCGCCGGGCACGAACGTCGAATAGATGATAACGGCCTTGCCCGCGACGTCGCGGCCCAGAAAGTCTGCCTCGGCGCCCACGCCAACCCAGATGGCCTCGGCCGTAATGCCATCGGGGATCGCCTTCGTGCCGGACGCCGGGAAAATCGTGGTCAGATTGACCGTTTTACCGTCCGCAGTCTCGTAGCTGGCGTCCCAGCTGGTCGGACGCCAATCGGTCGGCAGGGTGTAGGGCACGGAACTGGTCTGGAGGCCGAGGCGCTTGAACTCGTCGAGCATATATTGAACGCCTTCGAAGTCGGCCGTGGTCCCCGGGAACCGGCCCCACCACTGCGATTTCGTCGTGTCGCGATACTTTACGGCGACCTTGGACAGGGCAATGATGTCCTGCTTCATGCGCCTGCCGTCAATGTCGTGATAGGCCCTTCTGATGTTGTTTTAGCGCGGAACACCGGGTACTGGGCATCGGTGAACAGCGTGGTCGCGTGGTCGCGCGGCAGACCGATGCCGTATTCCTTCTCCGTAATAGGACCATCTTCGATCTGAGCGAGCGCGGGAACGCTAAAGGGCAGCTGGATAGCCAGTGCGGCAAGACTGGCGGCTAAAAATCTCTTGTTTAGCTTCATAGCAAGTTACCTCCTGGTAGGATAGGATTTTTAAACGACCTCAGTAAATGTTACCGAATGCAGGCTTGTCCAATACTATTTTCTAATGACGGCCATTAGTTTTCCTTATGGCTCTCCGGGCTTCTGGTAATCTTTCCGATCGTCGATCTCTGGACCCAACAGAGGGTAGTCGAGGGAAATACGCTCGAGTAAGCTGTTTTGTGTGCCCCCTAGCTATACTGCCGTACTTGGATGACGCGAAACACTTCTGAAAACGCCCGCGGAGTTCGAGTTTTCGGCGGCCTCTCAACGCTTGGATAGATTCAGTAGTGACCCGATAGTGACACATAGTCCCGGTACGGCATGAGGGACTGAAAATCCTCTTGTCGGCCCGAGCCACAAGTTAGAATGCGCCACCAACGCAGCCGTCGCTCCATAATGCGCTTCACGGTTTTCCGGCTTCGAGCCGTCATCCAACTTCTCGATGCTTTCCATACGCTGCTCCTCCTTTCGCATCGTTAACAAAATAGAGATTAGGTTAAAAAGGAACAACTAGCAGGAGCTGTATTTTTATTGAGTGTGGATCAACCTGTTAGTTCTTACACTGCACTGTTTGATTGACTTTGAACCGATAATCGACGACCCACCAGAAACCTGTCCGGTAAGTGTAGCCGACGTATTCCCGCACTTAATTCCGGTATTCGGTATTGCAAAACGCACAACCATGTCGCGTTGTCCGTCTCCGACATCTCTCCGGCCAACATGAACGGAAAGCCGCCTCGGTGCCTGTTGCACCAAAGCGGATGGTGTTCGATCAACGGCGGTCGCATCAAAGCCATTGGCACTGAAAATTACCACATTGATATTGTTGGTACTGTTGGGATTTATTTTATTGGGCATTGCTGCGTGGTCGAACGTCGACGGAACAAGGATCTTCCCTGGAACTCAATCGCACCGATATCGCATATGCCGACTCGTAAATTTCCTAGCTGATCACTTTAAGCAAGCAGTTGGATTTCTATAATTGACTACCCGCCAAGACCGGATAGTAAGCCTTCCCCGGCAGGTCGGGCCTTCTCCCGCTCCTACCAGCGAGCCTGCCCGGATCTCCCGCAGCAGATCGCTTGGTTGAGGATTTATGGCGCAATCGCTAGATCGCCAATAATACAAGATTATTTCCGAGGCTAGTGATGCCGGAGCAGTCAGGGCCAATCCCAGGACTCATCCCAGAATCCCAGGACCGAAACTACTATTGCCCGCAATTATGGTGTTTTTGACTCCTCGTACGGGTCCTTCTCCAAAACCTTCAATCCCATTTTTGATACCGCCGCCGCTGCCGCTGCTGAAGGGGAGAGGGGCCTCAGCTACATTCTCCCGAATCGTGCTATTGGTGATGGAGATAGTTCCGCCATTATTGAATACGCCCCCCACCTCCAAGCAAATCCTGATACATTTTTCGCGATGGTGCTATTGACGATCTCTAGATCGCCGCTATTACCAATACCAGCACCCCCACCCGTACCACCATCAGTGTTGAAAATGATTGAACTGTTCCGCACGACCATTCATTGCGCCTCGATTTAAAATCCCACCGGAACCGTTTCAAGGTGTTATTGGCAATCGTGCTAAACTCTATATGGCAGTTCCTCTAATTCATTGAGTATCCTCCGGCAACATGGGCACCGAAATTGTCAGTGACTATAGTTCTAAAGAGGTTTAACGTACCGACATTATTAATGACCTCCCCCGAAGTCTCTCTATTATCTGTGACCACGCTATCTTGAAGCGAAGTCACCCCACGATTAAGTACACATTGCAGCGCCGCCACGAAGAAACGAGAACCTCTTTGGACTTCACGCCAACTAGGCTCAATTCGCCGTCGGCAGATACCTCAAAAATGCGAAACTCCGGCGCGTTTGGGTCTCGCTCAATGACAGTAGGAGGATCTTCAGCCGATCCCTGGATTCGGATTGAACTGCTAATCACCGGTAGCCCATTCACGAATCCATTATCTACCGCCTGAAGAGTGTAGCTCCCCGGCTCAAGATTAATGATGTGATCTCCAGGCATTCCGTTGGCGCTGTTTATTGCGGCTATCAGGCATGTCACATCGCCCGAGGAACAGGAAAACTCCGTGGCATGGACAGGTTCAGTTGCCAGTATAAAAGCCATGAGCAGCAGACCTCCAAACAAATAAGAACGCCACACGGTTACAGCTAACGTTTTCATGTAATCGATCCTCCCTTTTGAAAAAGGCCCGCACCGTGCGAAGCGGGGTCTGCCTTAGCTAAGAGACAGAGGTCGGACTAAGTTAGAAAAACGCTCTCGAAGAAGAAGGGCTGTGTGGAAGGCGCAGTCATAGCACCGTAGGGAATGAGGCGTCAAGAAAATAATTTTTGTGGGGCTTGCAGAAGGCGATTATGTTGGGCTTGATATAAGTAGAGACTTGTCTAACTTCCGGGTCAGAGAAGATTTGCTGAGGTGGAAATAATGGATCTTCGTACTCTTTTTAATTGATTGCAACTGCGTTACAACTTCATTTGCGCGTGGGCACTTGTGATTTGGGCCGGAACAAAATGGATCATTTGTTATTATGCTTGTTAGTAAGTGATAAATTTAACGAGCAGTGCAGCTTTTTCTTCTGAAAAAGAATTATTTGCCAACTTAAAAGATTCATGGTTCTTATTACCGATCGGAAATGTTCTTAGGTTTAATTTTTGTCTGGGGGTTTAGTTTATTTTTATATGATCCAAATCAGCACGTCACGACAGAAAAAGTCAAAACTCTTGAAGTCGTAACCGGCAAAACATTCAGAAATGAGCAAGTGGTTATCGACGGTCGCGCATTTTATAAAAACAAGTTTTACAATGTAACTTTGTTTACGATGGAACAACGCCACTTGAAATTAGGGCTAATGAATTTTTGGTACAGGGTGGCTAAAACAAATAACCGTAGAGCAGAAAGTATTGTGGCGCTTCTTCTGGCAACAGGTATTGCCACGCTTAATGGTGAACTCATTCAACCCCCAGGTTCGAACGTGGAACTGAACTGCCAAAACCAGGGAGAAATAGTGACATGCTTTTTCCTCGAATAGTAAATGTAATTGAAGATATTTTGGTTTATGCAACTGAGCACTTCGAAGGGCGGCGTTTAAACATTGGAGTTGGAGTGTCCAAGGCAATATTCCGAAGGGGGATGGGACAGCCCAAATCCCACCCCGGAATTGTCTATAGCGTCGCCAAATTAGACGTTGCTTTGAAATGAATAGTAAGGGGTATGTGGAGGCCAAACCCAACAAGATCATGTCGTTAAAAACGATGCACAGGGATAGCTGACATGTATCAAACTTTCTATCGGCAACAATATCACCGAACTTTTATCTACCATCGTCCATCAAGATGGAACACCTTTCGTGAACACGAAGATAAGCAGATGTGTATGTTATGCAAGAAGCAGCCTATACCCGGTGAGGCACAATAGTATCTACGTCTTGAATATCTACTGCTGTAATGATTGTCACGGTAAGCGTGTGCATCCAGCGTGGTATGACTACAGCGCTAGCAAGCGTGGGCACCGACGCAAACGCTCGGTGGTCTGGGCTGAGTTAGGGTTGAAGTCTCTAGTAGCAACCCCACCCCCGGCTAATTCACTAGCTCCAACACATTAATCCATGGGTGTGACGATTCCATAACCCGAGTTGGAAGAGTTCGATTGTATTCTGGCAGTAGGTTCGACAGTCGCCCACTATCAAATGGAACGAACTGATTTTACCACGCCTATCACTTTGTAATTGACATCTGGCCACTGCCCTGTGATTTGGGACCACGGACCGCCACTGTTCCCTGGATAAACGGGGCAGTCGATTATGATAGCTTTCGTTTCTGGATTTACACCGGCAATAAGGCCTTCTTCCGCAGAGGTTTGAACGGGTCAAGTTGTGGAATTTGCGCAAGGCCTAGAGAAGTCGGGTAACCGGAAAACAATAATGCTGTTTCCAACTAGAACGTCTTCAAATTTTTGATGGTTGGTAACGCGGCACCAATGATTGCACCTTTTTGCGCGTTCTTTTGCCGTTATTCCATTTAACAGGACTAATTTTTTTAGATCTTCTTGCGATTCTGTGAGCGACCCCACTCGCACAACAGCTACGTCTTGGGTTGGATAAGTCTTGATTTGGCTCTACTGAGTGGGAGTTCGCATTGGCCGACATGATATTCCGCCCGGTCTCTTTTGAATCAGAGGGGTACGATATGAAGTCAGCAGTATTCGACACGAGCTGTCCTGCGTTGGGCTGAAGAGAACATGCGCCTGCGATAAATGGTCTCCCTGTAGATGGATGTAGAAGGCCGCATCCCGTGCGCTTAGAGCTCGATCAACACAGGATAGGCCAGATTGTCGTCAGGAATAGCACGCTGGGCAAGTAGCAGAGTCGGAAAAAAGAGGAATACAACTATGAGCGCAAGCGCAGACAACAAACGAGCGTACGACGCTTTGGTGTTCATTTGGTGGTCTCCCCGGATAAAAACCAGCAAAAAAATTTTAACCACCCCAAAAGCCTTTGTCAAATTACATATGGTATGTGGTGGAGATCAGTAGCTCAATAGTTTGGGGATAGTCCATCTCAACGCTGATCACTCCCCAACTCCAGACGCTGACTGCGCGAGTATCTGCTGTAGATCTTGCTGAGTGAAGTAGTAGAGGTGGCCAATCCGGTGAAACGGATCAGTTTCTCGGCATCGCTGTGCAAGCATGTAGGGTTTTCATGTTTAACATCGCTGCCGCCTGCTCTAGTGGGTACTGGAGTTTTGCCGGGCGTTGATCACCCAAGGCCCTTGTCACGGCTGCTGTAACAATCTCATCTAGTCTAGTTCGCCCACCGTTAATTGAACAATCATCTTGCCAGGGTCGGGTATATCTGCTTTCGGTCCATGTTTTTCCCCAGAATATTTACAAAGTTGATCTGCAGGTGCCACACAATGCGGGATCATTGAGGCGGGGGATCCGATCGACGTCGTCAACGTTGGGTACGGTCATATCAATTGTTTTTGCACTGCTATCTTCCCGATGTCTTGTACAGGCGGTCAATGTAGCCGCTATCGTCGAGCTCCTTGAGAAAAGTTACGTTGACGAATTGAGCGGGCTGAGCCTCCTTGGCTCTTGGGTTTCTAACCGCCAGCTCACTCAAGACCGCCTGGATGCCTTTCAAAGTAGGGTAGGGCTTGCGAGCAACCTTATCGACGTAGAAATTATAAGTCTCTTCGATGACTTCCGAATCGGAGGTTCTAAGGTACTTGCGCAGGACTTTCAGGCCAAACTCTCTGTCGGTCTTATAAACTTGTATTCCTTCGACCAGCGCCTTGATGAAACGTCTGGCCAAGTCCGGCTTTTTCTCGACGACGTCTCTGCCGGCGGCGATGGCCGCGTTCTGAAATTCCGCCCCCAACGATCCGAGGTCGAGAAGGATATTAGGTCCCCAGTTTTTTGCCACCAGCGTTTCAGGAGGGTAGGAAAACGGCGCCTTGGATGGCGCCTGATTGCACCGCGGTCAGCCGGGTTGGCGCATTGCCGATGGCCAGGATGGTTACGTCACTCGGTTTCAGCGCAAATTGTTGCAGGGCGCGCAAGGTAGCCAGATGAGGTCGAGCCGCCCAGGGAAGCGACGCCGAGCTTTTGTCCGCGTAGCTTGTCCGGGGACGTGATCTCCCGTGCGGTGACGAACTTAAAAAGAATCTCATTTTCCAAGCCGGCGAGAATCATGGTTCCCGAGCCGGCGAGATTGGAAGAGATCACACCGCTTCCTCCGGTCATGGCAAAGGGAATGTCTCCAGTGATCAAAGCCTGAGCGGCCTCAGTTCCGCCTTTGAGGAAGATCAGCTGGACGTTGAGGCCATTTTTTTCAAACAAGCTTGCTTCCTTAGTTGTCCAAAGGGGTGCCGTCATCCCCGAATAAATGCTGTAGCCGGCATTGAGTTTTTCCGGCTCGGCTGCCATGGCGCCAATGCTCAGACACCATAACCAAAAGGCAGATAGCCATAGCAGCTTTGGAGAAAACAGGTTAACGGACGCCTCTGCCGATTTCCAGCGTGAGCCGGACAACTTTATAGAAGTCGTGTCGAATAAGCATCACAGTCATCTCTGCGCGTGACGCGGGATTCTATTGCTAGCTCGCTTACTTGGCAAGAAGAATTCCGAACAGACAAATCCAACGGCTTGCCGGCGTCAGGTGTCAATCTAAAGTCGTCGAATGTCAAGACGATTACTCTTCGAATCATTACCTGTGTCTCCGGGAGGTTCATAATGGATTTACAAATCAAATTATTCAGCGGTTTGGACCGGGGAAATCACGTGATAATAATCACCCGCGGTTCAATTGATATCTGAGGGATTTAGAGAGATATTTCGCAACGTTGTGAACACAACCCGCTCCCTCCTTGATTGCAGGGTTCTGATCGATCTCCAAGACGCGACGTACAAACTGGAACCGGGAGATATCCGTGCTTTTGCTGACAATCTAAGGCCCGAGCAGTGGCCGCCTACTAACAGAGTCGCCTTGGTTTCTGAGCCAGACCCGCAGGACTACCGCCAGCTCTGCGTGCTGAGCACGTTTTTATCGAACCGGAGCGATCAAAAATGCGGTTTTTAAGGATACCAGAACAGCCGTGAGTTGGCTGGCGGACGCGCAATGTAGCTCTGGGTGGCAACCCGAGCAGCGACTAGTTTTTTCGCCGATACGTGTTTACACGGTAGCGCGGTGAAAGCTAACTTCGCGGTTATTCGTACACTTCTGCGCGCAATTCTAGCTGTCGGATCGGATGAACCTTCGCCGTCAAGCGCCCCAGGGTTGATAAAGACTGCTCAATTCTCTCAGACTCCCCTGTGTTCGCGGAGATACAGGACCCTGAGCCTACTGTCTTAAGAAGTTATGCCTGTCAAACGACCGCTTAGTTTTGAAACCCGAAGATCTTGCCGTACTCGGTGGTGAGCCGGTCGACCATTTCGGCCTGTTCCTGTTTCATATAGATGACCTTTTCCCTTGCGCATATTTGTAGGCCGGTGTTCCAGGGACGAAGGCTGAAGTTTGGCCACCGAACTTTTGCAATATTTCCTGAGCCGGCGGTCGTCGACAGGAACGCAGAGAACAGATGTCCCGCGCTGGGGTGTGGAGACCCTTTGAGCACGCCGGCATTGTATGCCGGAGAAATCACCGGCGTCACCTCTTCGGCATGCACAATCGGCGCACCCTTCACTTTGGCCTGGTGCGTGAAGCTATCGGTCATTGTGATCGTGACCAGAATTTCACCTAGTTGCAGGCGAGTGTAAAGCGTGCCGAATTCCCCCAAGAGAGGTTCTTGTCTCGATAGAAGTTTCACGTACTCCGTGGTTTTGCTCTCGCCCCAGAGCGTCGCCAACCGGGCCAGGTGGTGAGTGGCGGTGCTCATACCCAATTTGCCGCCCTTCCACTTGGGGTCGAGGAGATCCTGCCAACTCTTGGGGACGTCCTGCGGCGGTACAAGCTTGTTGTTGTATGCTCGGCAGCACGAACTGATTGGCTAAAATAACCGTGCCGCCATCGTATTGAATCGCCTGCGGATCGACACCGACCTTGGTGTAGTCGAATGTTTTATGGAGCTTCTTCAGCCAGAGCGTGGCATGACCTGCCGTCATGAACCAGCATGACGTCCCATTCTTGCGGCAAGCCTGAGGCGGCGATCGCAACAATTTTGCCGACATCTCTGGTCATCGAACCAGAAGGGTTAAAATGCAGCTTGAGGTTAAGGCCGTACTGCTTATTGAACGCTTCGCCCAACCGCTGGGCTCCTTGGGGAGTCAAGGTGGACGGCGCATAGAGCTCGATGACGCCCTCCTTTTTCGCGCCAGCGATGAGTTCGTCAATGGGTGCGCGCCCTCGCCGTCTGAATTGACCCGACAACAATAAACAGAGCTGTTATGCATGATCCATTGAATCGCCATTGGTTCACGGATCACCTCCTGGTTACGATTTGATGGGCACTTTATTGCGGCTGTCACGGCTTGGCAAGATAAATTGATAGTTGATGCGTGGTACGATGCGTACGCGCCTTATATCGAGACTAATCTTTGCCGTGCGGGGATCAAATCATTCGAGCGGAGTTGAGGTACCTGGACCCAAAAGAATTTCCCCTAGGCCAAGAATGCGAATCCAAGAGAGTTTGTCGATAACTCGTTCGTCGATAATCTGAGAAGTCAGGTTTCTTGGCGACGATCGGCTTGGACAGATAAAAGTGACCGCGTACTACACAATGAGGCGAGTCGTGAATGCTTGTCAGCTGGTGCTAGGGGCGCTTTTCCGATAGCGCGCCGCGCCGATGTGGCCCATTCCGATGACTAGCAAGCCGAGCACCAAGTGAAGTATCTGGACAACCCAGTGAAATGGGCCAAGCATGAGCGTTGACTGATTGAGGCCGATGATGATCATGGCTGCCCCGACTACCAAAGCACAGGCCGCGAGTAACCAACTGCCACTCCTGGAAAGTGCCTGCCCGATGCCGATGACCCAGAGGGCACCCACCGCCAAAAAACCGAGCAACAGTGTGCATTTGAATCAGGTTCAAAGCGCTGTTGGCCCAAAAAAGGAGACCGAGGATCAACGCCAGCAATCCCGCGAAGCTCAAGACCACGGACGCGATACGGATCACCATAACGGGAAGATTTCCGATCCCAGTCTGCTTCGAAGTCTGGATAGTTCCATGTGTATGCTACCGGCGAGATCTTCTTCGACCGGATTTCACCCGGGAAGTGCAGCAACAGTATAATTAGGCTTGCAATCGACACGTAACTATACACGGCCGCTGTGACGGTAAAGCTTTGATCGTTAGGGATCGTCGTCTGTTCCTCAGGGCAAAGATCAAGAAAAGCAAAACACAGGCAAACGTTTTCGAATAGAATAAACCCCAAACCACACCCCCATTCCGATATGGCGCGGCTGACAAACGGATTCGCCTCGGGCACGCCCTCAGATAAGACGTGGTAGCTCAGCAGCCCATCAAAGACCTGAAGCAGTAAGTTAAGGATAAAAGGGAACCAAACAGCGGGAATCAAAGGTGCAGTCATAGAACTTGCCTTATGTCCTCAGCTCTGCGGTGTCAAGACTGATGGCAGAAAAAGTTTCTCTTTATGGTCGGCCAATTGAAGTCAATAGATCTATTCGATGAGACAGGCCAAAACTCCAAACGCGGCGCGCGCGATTGACAACTATTCCTAGGGCGAGCTATTTTTCGCGTGATCTCCCGTACGCCGGTAACGCGCCAGGGAAGACGTAATCCTTCAACAAGGAGTTCATCGATGACGTTATCATTTCACTCTAGATTTCAACTTATAGCCGTAGGGTTCTGTGCGTTTTTATTCCGAGACGCTGCGGCTCAGAATCAACCGTCCTATATGCAGCTCAGCCCCACAGTGAAGGCCGTGCTTTACTCACCTTCCCCGAGCTCTACGGCCCGCGTCGCCGTGGTCAACATGCACGAAGATGGCAACCGGTTGTCCGACATCGCGTGCACGGAGTTGGCGAAACGAGGCTTCTACGTTCTCTGCATGAATGGCCGTTCGACAACAACGAGGCCCTGGATTTTTGGAACGATCTACCGATGGACGTCGCTGTGGGCGTCAAATATCTGAGGGAAACTTTGAAGGTATCGAAGGTTTTGCTTTTACGGTGGTAGCGGCGGTGCACCGCTGATGACGTTTTATCAGAACGTCGCCCAGAACGGCCCGTCGGTTTGCCAAGGGACGAATAAGCTCCATCCCTTGCACAAATCAATTGGCTGGGCTGCCCCCGGCTGACGGTATCATTTTGCGAGATGGCCACCCGGGAACGGCGGTCAATACTTTGCGATCCATCAATCCTTCGCTGCAGCGAGATGATAAACCGGGTCAAATGATTGCGTCGTTGGATCCGTTCAGTCCAAAGAATGGTTTTAACTCCATCCGGTTCGTCAAACTATTCGCATGAATTCAGGGAAAAAGTTTTTTAGGGCGCAAGCCGTACGGATGAACTGTCTGATTGATCGATCAGGCATTGGGAAAGCTGCGAGAGCCATCGAAGGAGGCAAATACTATTACAACGACGATGATGCTTTCATGATCCATCAGACCGAGGGGAGCGCGTCTTGCGGAAATGGACTTGACGATCCATTCCGGCAACGCTAAAGCCACAGAAGTTGCTGAAAAACGATGGCACGATCGTGACGGAAGTCATAAAAGTGTCCGTGCCCCGAATCCGGGAAACGCTAAACGCGCCAAGTCATTCCAGGAAGGCTCGAAATTGTTAACCGTGAAGTCTTTTCTGGGCACGCGGGCGATTCGTGCGAAGCATTCGATGGATGACATCGATTACTGTTCCAACAATAACTCAACACCTTGCCATCTACAAAAGATTACCGTGCCCATACTGATTTTAGGAATGGGCGGACATTACTTTCTGCGCGACAATGAGATTCACTATGAGGTATCGGCTAGCTCTGACAGAGAGTATATTGTCATCGAAGGCGCCTCCCACGGAATCCGGCCCTGTACCTCTTGCGAAAGTTTTCCTGGTCAGTATTCCAACACTGTGAAAATACCTTCGATTACGTTGAGAAGTGGATCAACGCGCGCTTCTGAAGGGAACGAGCCGCCATGGCGAAATAACGGTAAGCCTCACCGAGCGGCGATACCCCCGTTTTTCTTCGCGGGCGGTAGCGTTTTGTCGAGCCAGCGGGCGATCACCGCGGCGATTTGCCGATTGTTCTTCTCTAGCATCATGACGTGGTTATTGCCGCGAATACCAAGATCGGCGAGCTTGATCCAGCTGGGACGGAGGCCCGCCTGTTGGAGATACTTTACAGTGCAATGGTCGTAAGGCGCGTGATAGGACGCTTCAGCAGTAGGCATTAGCACGGGCATCTTTTGCAGGTTCGGCAGCTGCCGCGCCGGTGTTGCCTGCATCCAACACTTGACAAGGCCGGGACCATCCGAATTCTCCTCCTGCACGAAAGACAGTTCGGATGCGCTCGCGACGGGCGGCGAATAAGAGAGCGGCATGGCGGTTATACCGTAGATGAGCCCGAGCCGGCCTTGGCGAAAGTAGTCAGGCGCGCCTATGAACTCAACGCTGTAGGCAGGCGCGGGCCGTTGGGTTCAACGGCGAGAATGGCCTTCACTCAGATTTGGCCGCGCGTCCGCGACCGGCCAGCCAAAAGCACCGGCTTGTGAGTGGACGAGAAGGATCGCAGGGCCGATTTTATCGAGCAGAGAAATGAGCGCGGGAGTATTTAGCATTTGTTGCTTAGTAAAATCCCTTATCGCCGGAATTTGACTGGCAAGCAATTGCTGCACACTCGGGTCGTCTGGATTACCGCTGCCAGGCCACTGAGCATGCAGGCGGCCTGCGGCCAAAGCTTGTACTTCTCCTGTGCAATGTAGCGCTGCTGCGAATTTTGGCTATCGACCAACTCTGTCGGTCCGTAGGTTTGCTCCATGTAGGAAGACCGCCCTTTGCCGACCTGATCCACACACGTACACGGCATAGCCCTGGCGGATGAAGTATTGCGCCCATCCTTCGCGGCCGTCGGGAGTACCGGTGTAGTTTGTGCCCGACATGGTGCCGCCGTGGACCATGATGATTGGGTAAGGATAAGTCCTCTTCGCCGGAATCCGATACTCCACGTACATCTGACCGGTCATGTACTGCTTGTTGTCGACCGTGGTCATATGCCCGCCGACATAGAACCAGCCGTCGCGCGCAAGGGACATAGCTGGATCTTCAGCTGCCAGTGTAGAGACTGACATTACTGATAAACACAAAAGCCACTACTAGAAAAATGCGTCTTGGTGACATAATTGTCTCCCTTCGCGAACGATTAATGCCATGCAGAGTATCAAAGATCGGCACAAACTTTTTAATGTCTCCTTCGGGGAATGGGAGAAAATCCCTCGCCTTTAGGCGAAGCCTTCAAGGTTGATGATCCGGTTGCTCCCCAGCTGAAGCTGGGGGTTTAAGGAAAAGATGAAGCAAAGATCGGCGACCAAAGTTTGGCGGCAGTGGTAAAGGCAGAGGGGATCGCGATGTTTGTGATGCGTTGGCGCGGGGCTGCGGCTTGACGTGGCGACAAACTGTGTGAGTGTTCATGGAACTTATATCGCCCTTGAGCCGTCTTTAGACGGAGAGGAACCCACCGCCTCTAAAGGCGGTGGTTCTCAGTTATCGTGGTGGACTCTATTGCGATCGGAACAGCTTGGCAAGACAAATCTAAGGGAAAGATCGCAGCTTAGCTGTCGGTCGGTGAGTTGTTCGTTACCGTCCATTTTCGTGTAGTTCCGTATGGAAAATCTGCTCGACTTGGACAGTTGAATGGATACTTTTCCGGCTTGAGTCGCTGTCTCCATTCGTTTCTTTTACCTAGGAAGGATATGACTCTTGGGACATCGCGAGGAGAATGCATTGGAATTGCCGGCGGTAAGGCGAGAAGGGTAGGTGAGAGTGCGACAGTTTACCCTTTGATATAACTTCCTTACGATGGAGGGATGGGCATGGACATAAACCTTGTACAGGTTCTTATCAACGTCGTCGGTGCCCCCAGCGCTCGGGTGGTAGGTAGTTTTGGCGTTCGCCACGGACTGCAGCGAGCCCAACGCGAAAGAGCTTTTGAGCGCCGATTGACCTGGTTTGAAACTGCAATACGGGTCACGCTTCGATTCAAATACCTGGTTGACTCAGGTGCCATTGCAATGAGAGAGACAGACTTGAATAAGAGAGAACAGATAATGAAACCGGTAGTCGAGGAAACAGGAGAGATTTCGCGTGACCTACAGCGCGATCGCCTCTCTAAGCCTGGCAGCGGAGCATCCTAAGGAGATTTCCAATGCGTATGAAGGGAACGACATTTGATCGAAGAGAGTTCTTAAAACGGGGCGCGACCTTAGGCGTGGGAACTTTGATTGCGCCGGTTTTGCTGCGGCAGGGATGGGCGGCATCAAAAGAGCGGGTGGTTATTTTCCAAGGAGTCGGTTTGGATTCACTGCATCCTTACGCCTATAGCGGCGGCGGCATCGTCGGCATTTGGCTACACATGATCGAGCCGTTGGTCCAGATGGACTTTGGGCGGAATGAATATATCGGGGTTCTCGCTGAGTCTTGGGAGTTTCAAGGCAAGAAATGGGTATTCCGCCTCAGGAAAGGCATCCGCTTTCACAACGGATCGCCTTTTACCTCGAAGGATGTGGTGTTTTCCTTAAATAGAATGAAGAGCGACAAGAGGAGCTTGCAGGGAGCCGACATTGCGGATGTGGACGTGGAGGCTGCAGACGACTTCACGGTCGTAATGACGACCAAGAATCCTAGCGCTATCCTGCTTGACCGCCTCGACACTCGCTACATTATAAGCAAGGCAGCAGCGGACAAATTCGGCGATCAGGCGGACAATAATCCGGTAGGCACCGGGCCGTATAAGTTTGTGAGCTGGCAACGGGGCGGAAATTTGGCGTTGACGCGGAACGACGACTACTGGGGAGCAAAGCCCGAAATCAAGGAAGTGGTATTGAAAGGCGTGAAGGAGGAAGCCGCGCGGGTTGCGGGTTTGCTGGCAGGCCAGGCAGATGTCATCAGCAATCTGTCCATCGAAGAAATCCCGCGGGTAGATAAGCACCCGCGGACGCGTGTTGAAAAGGTCCCGGGCTTCAGGATGTATTTTTGGCGATGCATGTGACGTACAAGCCCTTCGACAACAAGCTTGTGCGCCAGGCCATCAATTGCGCGGTGGATCCCGATGTGATCATGAAGCACATCTTCGACGGCAATGGTTCGGTTCTCAATGGGCCTTTGGCAGCGAATATGGTGGGCTATGATCCCAACGTGAAACGCTATTCCTATGATCCGAAGAGGGCGCGGGAGCTCCTGACTCAGGCGGGTTATCCGAACGGATTTGAGGTGAAGCTGCATTTTTCGCCGGACCGTCATCTCAAGGGCAAAGAGGTTTGCGAGGTGATCGCGAATCAGCTCGCGAAGGTCGGTATTAAGATTGAGCTCATTGGCCAGGAATACGCGGTCTATTGGGGTAAAGATGGCGTCAATGGCGGCAAGCTGCCCTTCTATTACGCCGGTAGAACGGCCAGCGATGGCGACACGCTCTATGATCAGTACTTTCACACTGGCGTCACCAAACGAAGCGGTTACAGCAATCCTGAATTCGACAAGCTCATCGAGGAGGAGCAGAAGACCGGTGATCAGAAGAAACGCGTGGCCTTTCTACAGCAGGCCGGACGGATTCTTATGGAGGACGCTCCCTTTGTCCCGCTTTACACGCTGGCCGAAATTTACGGACTGGCGCGAAACATTATCTGGAAAGGCAATCCGGACAACAGAGTCCTTGCGGCGGAAATGAAGATTAAGTCCTAACGAGACCATTACAGTATCGCTATTTTTTTAGTAATCCTAAGGCGAATTTGTGTACGCGAGCGCACCAATCTGATCGGGCCTGAAGGCTCTCCCACTAACGCCGTGTCAGAAATTCGTCGAGAGCTTGACCGAAGGCTGCGGCATGGATTCCATAGGAGCTCAAATCTCCCGTGAAGGCGCTTAAACCCCAGAGCGCGGCATCGCGGTAGCTGGGGTTGCCGGTGGCTTCGGCCAGCGCGATGAAAATGACACCGCCGCGCCGTTTTGCTCGATCAACGTGAGGCGAAAGCTCAGGTAGGCGGATCCCGGAACGGCGAGGTCGTAGTAGCCTCCTTCGGGATTTTTGAGCCGCGCCAGAATAAACTCGCCCAGCTCTTTGGCCCGTTCGAGATATTTCGCCTCGGCCGTAGCCCCGTGAGCCTTCAGCAGCGCGGCTCCCATGCGCGCCTGATCATTGAGCAGCCCCGGGACGTGGGCCGCGCCATCAGAAGTAATGAAACATTCCTCCATCCGGGCAGCGGCAATGGTCCCAAAGAAAATCCAGTGCCTTCAACGCGCGCTCTTTGTAACTTGGCTTTCCCAAAAGCTCAGTTGCTTCGAGATAGGCGCCGATGGCCTGGGCATTGGCATCGGTGTAGACGCAGTCGTCGATGATCGTAAAATATTCTCCGTCCAGTTGACCTTGCGGAGCTTCATTGCGAAGGAAATCCTCGCAGCCGTAAAAGCCTGGTTTGCGGAATCGGAAAGCTTACGGTCGATGTAGCCGATGATGTCTTCGGCCATAAGGGCATATTCCGAATGCTGCGTGATCCGAAAAGTCCGAAGGCAATTTGCCAAGAGACCGGCCTGCTCCCCGAGTAGCTTCTCGCGGTGGGGCCGGCTCCAGTCGGCGTTGGAGCAAGTGCGAAAATAACCACCCTCTTCCTGATCGTGCATCTCGCCTGCTCTCATTCTGTCTAAGGTCAGACAAACGTGGTCGAGATAACGAGTGTCCTTGGTCGTCTCATATCGGGAAAGCAAGAAATCGCTCGCTTCCGGGTGAATGAATTTCTGCCCCGGCCGTAGCCGCCGTTAACCTGGTCCGCAAGCTCCATAATCACGTTGGTGACAGCCGATAGGCTGGAGTCATTGGGGTGTCCGCGCGTTACCGCTGCCGTTGTACTGGAAGAAGTTTCGGCCGACGCGTTTCGCCCTGCCCGGATTTCATCTTTCTTTTCCTGATAGAGCAGATGGAGGCGGACCAAGAGACTGCCGAACTCCTCCGGCGGAAGATAATTCGTGGCGCCGAGAAGTTCTCCCTCGGGAGCCATGAAAGCAATGGTCGGCCAGCCGTTTAAATTGTAGCGCGTGTTGACATCGGGCCGTTGCATGTCGTCAGCGCGAATGGCGATAAAGTAGGCGTTCAGCAAGGCAGTGTTTTCATCGTCCGAAAACGCGCCTTCGTCCATGCGCTGGCAGAAGCGGCACCAAAACGCCGTCAGAAAGAGCATGAGCGGTTTGTCTTGCTCCCGGGCCTTGCGAAAGGGTTCGTCACCCCACTCATGCCAGCGAATGAGATTTGCCCGGTTTGGATTTGGCGAGAAGCGAATCATAAGTGCGAAGAATTATAAACTACTCTTCGTCGCTTTTATCATCATTCACGTTGAAGAAGAAGCGAAGGACGAGGTCCCGTCTTGGAGTGTTCGCTGAGGAAGTCGGCAAGGTCTATCTTCATTGTGGCGCAGGTATTTGTAGGAGCAGGTTTTAAATCTGCCGCAAGCGCTTGCCGGACGTTGACAAAACCAGGTGGCCGGCCTTAAGAATACCTCAGGGTCTGGAGGAGAGGAGAGAAGAATGCAGCTGACTTTGGCACGCCATCCCATCACGGAAATCCATTTTGGAACTCAGACGCAACTAGACGGGACGACGCTCGTCGTCGACTCCGGAGGAGCTGCGCCGCGTGGTCCTGAAGACGAAACAATCGAAGGCGTGAATTTCGAAATCGTCCGCCCCGGTGAGAACTGCCGCGCCGGGCCGATCTTCGACATTGTCCAACCACGAGCGAAAGAAACTGGATCAAGTCCTGATTTCCCGGGATTTTGGGTCCGCCGACGAGCGCGGGGATGGGGACAACGCACGTTCTCGAGGGAGCCGCAGTTTCAGTTCTGGCCGAACGATCGCCGGGAGAGTCGAGAAGCGTTACTGGCCGGGTCTTGAGATGAGCGGCGTTGCTGCCGAAGCGACGGTGTACTCTTCGCTGCAACACTTGGTGGTCATCCCGAACACTCGAGCCGGATTGCCGATTCACACTATCGACAAGGCGTACCGGAAAGCGGGCATAAAAGTCGCCGTTTACCTTGGCCGCGCCGCACTCAATCAAACTCCGGAATCGACCCAGACCTTCGAGCCGGTGGGTCCAGGCGAGGCAGGACGCGCGGGGCTGCCTCGCTTCGCCTACGTCGGCCAAATTTTTCCCGCCAGCGGAAACCTGCGGTGGACGAGCCCATTCTCTACGGCGCCAACACGGAGGGAATGCTGCCGATCGTGCTTCATCCCGACGAATGGCTGGATGGAGCCATCGTGCCGTCGCTGCAGTCCTGGTTCGGCGGCACCGAAACTTATTTTTATCAAAATCATCCCGTGATCCTGAACTCTACCGGCGCCATCACGCCGGGGAAATTAACTTCGTCGGGACCATCGCCACGATCGCCGGTTCCGATAACTTCGACCGGGATCGCCACTGCCGGGCGGCGGCGAATCTAGTGAAGTGGAATTTGAAGGCCGACGCTGTGGCTCTGACAAAGTGGGGCGGCGGATTGCCCCACGCGGATCTGGCGGAAACCGCGCGGCTGCTGGAAGGCATGGGCATACGGACCGCCGTCATGGTTTCCGACATGTCCAAAGACCGCCGCGTGGAGTCGGCGTTGCTTTTCAATTTTCCGGAAGTGAACGCCATCGTCTACAACGGCGGCAACGGAACTCAGTGGCGAGATACCGCGAGTGGAGCGAATCATCACGGCAACGCCGGCGCTGGCGGAACTGCTGGGAGGACCCATGATGATCGGAGCCTGGAACGTCGTTGGCGTTACGAACCAGCAGGGAGCGTCGCGAATGCGAGCACTGGTCTACTGATGTAATGCATGCGACACGGGTTGAACGGCTGGAACGGTTGGAACGGCTTGAACACAATGTCGCCTGTGGTTCCAACGTTCAAGCCGTTCCAAAGTTCGAAGTCGACGTCTTATGAGTGAGGAGTCATGAAATGCGAGTCGTACATTATCTGAATCAATTCTTTGGTGGTATCGGCGCGGAAGAACAAGCAGGCGTGGGCCTCGAAGTCCACAATGGCGCAGTTGGACCTGGCAAGCTCTTGGAGCAACTGTTGGGCGAAGGCGCCGAGATCGTGATGACCCTGCGTTTGCGGTGATAACTATGCCGTCGAACATGAGGAAGAGTTGGTTGCTTCTGTTCTGGAAAAGTCCGGGGAGCAGGCGCCGATCTATTCGCCGCAGGACCTTGCTTCGAAGCCGGCCGTTATGGCATGGCGGCCGGCGCCCTCTGCGTTGCCGTGCAGTCGCAGCTCGGCATTCCCGTCATCACTGGGATGAGCGAAGAAAACCCCGGCGTGGATCTTTATCGCGACGCGCTCTACATCATCGACTCGGGCACGAACGCTGCTCGGATGCGCGACGTACTGGCGAAGATGGCAAACCTTGGTAGAAAGCTAGTTAACAAGAACGCCATCGGTTTGCCTGCCGAGGAAGGCTACCTGCGACGCGGATTGTTGCGCGACCAGGTGGTCGAACAGACGGCGGCGAGACGGCTCATCGACATGCTGGTGGCGAAAGTTAAAGGTGAGCCGTTCGAGTCAGAGATGTTGCCCACATCATTTGAATCGATACCGATGCCCTCCGGGATCAAAGATCTTTCCAAAGCCAGAGTGATGCTCATCACCGACGGCGGGCTCGTTCCGAAAGGCAATCCGGACAAGATCCCTGGAACCGCAGCGACGCGCTGGGGTTCTTACGATATAAAAGGTCGTGACGACCTCAGCGGCAAAGATTACGAAATTTCCCACGGCGGTTATGACGCCCGGTTTGTTCAGGAAGATCCAGATCGTCTTGTGCCTCTCGACGCCATGCGCGAGATGGAACAGCGCGGCGTCATCGGCAAGCTCCACGACGAATTTATTTCGACTTCGGGCCGCGCGAACCCGCTCTCGAACACGCGCCGACTCGGCCGGGAAATGGCCGAAAAGGCAAAGCGGGAGGGCGTCGATGCCGTCATCCTCACCTCCACCTGAGGGAACGAGCACTCGCAGCGGCGCTGCGATCACAACCGAATTGGAAAAAGCAGGGATTCCGGTGGTGCAGATTACCTCGGCCATGTCGATTGCCAAGATGGTCGGGTCCAACCGCGTCGTCTTGGGAAACGGCATCATCCATGTTACCGGCGATGCCAAATTGGCGCCGGAGGAAGAAAAAGACCTGCGCCGCAAGCTGGTGCAGAAGGCGCTCGGACGCGCTGCAATCGAGCGAGAAGTAGGTTTTCAAATCCCCTCAACAGGTGCTGAAAATCTCTGTCGGAGTCCTTCGATGGCGCTCAGGACGAACGGAGGGATTTTGATATCATCGAAGATTTCCCGTTCATGCTGAGGTCCTCGAAGCATTCGTAACTTTTTTCAGCAACCTGCTGAGAGAAACGCATCTCTCAAAGCGTTCCCTGCGTTCAGTTACCTAATACCTTCTTTAAACGATCGATGATCTCCGGTGGCTGGGTCGTGACTTCTTTGGCCAACTTCTCAAGCTCTTCGCCGCCTACAGGATCGAATTCATAATTCCTCTTCTTCACTTCCTCTTGCAACTGCGGATCGTTCATCGTCTTCGTATAGGCGTCGCGCAGGATCTTTAACCGATCCGCCGGAACACCGGGAGGGCCGAGCACGGGCCGCCCCATAGAATCGGCCGCAACCAGCACGGCAGCGAGGCGCCGGCCGGCTTCGGTCGTCTTGTATTGATCCATGAGCTCAAAGACGGTGGGAGTGTCCGGCAGTCTTCGGTCCCGTTTCTGACCGGTCTGAAAAAGGTTACGTACGAAGCCGGTCTTGCGCCACGTGTGATAGGGCTCACGGCCAAAAAAGGCCTCTATGGTAAACGCGCGGCAATGAATCTCGCCGCGCTCGACACCCAAATCAATGTCAGTACCTCCCGGATAGCCGGTGACGATGTTGAACTTCGCGCCCACCGTATCCTGCAATAGCTTGGGCAGATAAGAATCGGGCCCGGTGACTCCTGTCGCGCCACATTTGGGCGGCTCTTTGGCGGTGCGGACATCTTCAATAGTCTTGTAAGGAGAGTCCGCGCGCATGTACATCTGCGATTCGCCGCGGGCCGGAGAGCCGATCCACGTAAATTTGGCCCAGTCAAACTGGATTTCTGATCTCCCTAGGAGCTGATTCAGATAGAGAGAGGGAATGATGGAGCCGATCAGAGTTAAGCCGTCAGGCTTAACCATCGTATAAAGATGGTTGGCAGCGACTACGTGGCCGGCACCGGGCATATTCTGAACAATGAATTCCGGATTGCCCGGAATATGCTTCCCCATGTGGGCGACGATGAGGCGGGCCCACAGGTCATAAAGGTTTCCCGGGAGGCGTGCCCACGATAACCCTGATGGTTTTTCCCTGATAGAAGGGAGCTTGGGCATGAGCGCTGACGCTCCACAACAGCGAACACAAAGACAGGAAGGATAAACCTTTTCATGTCGCACCTCCCCGTGGCTCTTTTCCGCGCTCACAGTTATCGCAGCTGGAACGAGCATGTCAAACCTGAGTCGGCATCGGTTGGAGAAGGCCGGTGTTGCAAGACTCGATGCAGTAAATCTGGTTTGGATCTGTTGAGATGTGATAAATGGTTGAGAGCCATGGGATGTAGTTCTCAAAGCCACGGCAAAAATCGTCTTTCTTCTGATGCTTTGTGTAGAAGCAGCCTACGCTGCGGATCGCGTGCGCCTTGGCTATTCTTCGATTACGGCGAATCGACTGCCGCTTTGGCTAGGACAAGAGGCGGGAATTTTTGCGCGCCATGGAATCGACGCCGAGCTGCTTCTCATTCCCGAGCGGGACGACTGGCGTCCAGGCCCTCGTGGCGGGCGAAGTGCAGATCTTGTCCGCCACCGGCGCGACGGCGCGTTGCCGCCGCGCTCCGCGGCGCGGATGTCGTAATCATCGGTAGCCTGGGAGTCATTGAATACAAGCTTGCAGCGCTGCCGCAGATTCGTAATACGGAAGCGCTCAAGGGAAAGCGGGTGGGGATCAGCCGCTTCGGATCGTTCACGGATTTTGCGTCGCGGCGAGTGCTTCGCCACATCGGGCTCAATCCAGAAAAGGATGTGGTGCTATTACAAACCGGTATTGCCGGCGCCACCCAGCGACTTATGGCTATGTTCAATGGAACGATGGATGCCACCCTCACGCAGGTGGATACCATCTTGTTGGCCCAGATCAAGCTGGGAAAGGAAGTCTCAGTGCTCGGCGGCCTTCTGGAGACGGGGTACCGCGCCACCGGAGGGGATATCATGACGTCGAGACGCTTCCTCAAGGAAAAGCCGGACGTCGCGAGACGCTTCATGATGGCGATCGTCGAAGGCATCTCATATGGCGCGCACCCAGAAAGATCGCGCCTTGCGCATGATCAGTAAGCAGCTAAAAGAAACATGACCCGCGGATTCTCGAAGCGCAATATCGGACCTTCGTGATCGATGCCTTTCCCACAAAACCCTACCCTGATGAGGTCACGGTTCGTTTTTCACTTGAGGAGCTGGATCGGGAGTTTCCAGGAGCCAAAGACAAAAACGTGAGTCAATTCATCGATGGCAGTCTTCTCAAGGCCATCGACCAGAGTGGTTTCATCGATCAGCTGTACAGGTGATCGATGATCGTGACTCAAGAGCAGGGATCACCGAAACCCTCATGTGCTAAAATAAGGGCTAAAGATTTGCTGTAAGATTCATTAAGCTCACGCCTTTGATGTCAAACCAAGCACAACCAGGAGATTCGCAAAGCCAATCCGCGCTCAGCTTCGCCGTTTCTTTATCGCGACTTTTGCGTGTTCTGGACAGGCTCCTTTCTCTCCGGAATCGGCACCCAGTTTACCACCGTCGCGATGGCGTGGCAGATTTATGAGACTCACCGACTCGGCGTTTCAGATCGGTCTTCTGGGGTTAGCGCGCGCAGTTCCGCAAATGATTCTATTGCTCGTTGCAGGGCTGCTGGCCGATGCGATGAATCGACGCAAACTCATGATGTGGATGGAATTGGGTTTGTTTTGCGTTTCAATGGCACTCGCGCTTTTGACTCGGGCAGGCAACGCCTCGGCCGGGATGCTCTATGCGGCGACCATGCTGCTGGCTCTTTTTACGGCGTTGGAACAACCATCGCGGCAATCCATGGTCCCGAATTTGGTGCCGCGCGCGCACTTAGCGCAGGCATTGACGCTTCAAGGCACACAACGCTATGTGCCCATTATCGCCGGTCCATCCATCGCGGGTGTGGTTCTAGCCATGTTCGGCCCCGCCGCTTGTTATACGATAGACGCGCTCTCTTGGCTGGCGATGATGGCATCACTGGCGCTCTTGCGAACGAAGATACCCGAAGGCGGCGGATGGAAGACGGTTTCGTTAAGATCGCTTGGTGAAGGAATGAAATTTGTCTGGAGCCATGGGGTGATCTTTCCGTTGATGGTGCTGGATTTCGCCGCCACCTTCTTCGGCAATGCGCGGGCGCTGTTTCCTATCTATGCTCGGGATATCTTGTTCGTCGGGCCAAAGGGACTCGGAGTCCTGTATGCGGCGAGGGCCGTCGGTTCCCTTTTGCGGCCGGGACCATGAGTCTGTTCGGCCCTGTGCGGCGGGGCGGCCGGTGGATTCTTATCGGCGTTGGCATCTATGGTGTTGCGACGGTCTTGTTCGCCGGCTCCCACGTCTTCTGGTTTTCCGTCTTGATGCTGGCGGTTTCGGGTGCGGGCGACACCACCAGCGCAATACTTCGCTCGACGATCAATCAGTTGAGCACGCCCGATGAGCTGCGGGGTAGAATGTCCTCCATCAACGCCGTCTTCACCAGCAGTGGTCCGCAACTCGGTCAGTTTGAGTCCGGAGTGGTTGCGGCCTGGCTCGGAACGGAGGCATCAGCGATGACCGGCGGGCTCGCGACTCTAATTATTCTCGCGGTAGTAGCGGCATGTTTTCCGGCTATCCGGCGATTTCAGATCCAATGGGATTTGCTGCACGAGCACGCGCGACGGCACTATGTCGGAACGAGACAACCAACCGCCTCGATCGTTTCCAATCGAGCCCGACCGATTGCTGATTTTTGTGGAAGGTCTGGCAAAAACTTGTTTGGGAGCTATTTCGCGCTCAGCTCGCGCCGAACCTCTCTGAGCAGGCGAAAATCGACCGACCTTGTCCACCGGAATCTCGCCGATATTTTTTCTGTCCTGCGAATGATATCAAAATGTATCTTCAACTGCTTTTCGCCGATGATGCCGTCATCGTTGAGAGCCTTGACGATGGCCGCATAGGATTCTTTGGCCACCTCTGGCTCGACTTTCCATTCCTTCTGAATCACTCCGATGGTTCCCTCGGGATTCTCCTTGGCGAAACGCAAGCCGCGATACATGGCTCGCAGGACTTTCTTCACCTCCTGTGGGTTTTCCTTGATCCGCTGGTCCGTAGTGGAATACCCATTGCTGGCGAACTCGACCACGTCGCCGACGAATGAAATCTCATTGAAGCCGTCCCGCTTCAGTAATACGACGGCGGGGACGGGGACGATGATCGCGGCGACGGAGCCCGCTCTCGAGCGCCGCCATGCACGGGTACCTTCGCTGCCGATTTGAATAATCAAGGCGTCACGCTCAGGCTCGACTCCGAAATGCTTGAGGGCAAGACGGGCGGACAGATCGGAGGTGCCGCCGAATTGGCTGACGCCGACTCGCTTGCCCTTTAGATCTGCGACCGAACGGATCTCCTTTGCGCTACTAAATAGTACATGGGACGGTCGGCGCCGTAGAAAATCGCTTTGATGGGCGCGCCTCGTGCCGCGAGCCGCAGGCCGGAGTCGGCGAGGCCGTGATAGTGAACGTCTCCCGACATCAACGCGTTTTGAGCCATCGCAGGAATCAACCGGGGCAACTCGATATCGATGCCTTCATCTTTGAAGAAGCCGCGATGAACCGCTACGAACAGCGGCAGGTAGCCCATCGAATTGCCAGGCAGCGCAAACTTGACCTTTGTCGGCGCCCAGCGCCGAGGCAGTCATGTCGCGGCGTTAATGTAGACGCGACGGCTACGGCTAATCGCAAAGATCTGATCATGCCTCAATCTATTCTCCAAGATTCGATGACAGTGCACTATCGTAGTGTCTCCTTCAGTTTAGTTTTCGCGTAACGCCTAACACAGGAGATTTCATAGCGTCAATGCATCGGACAGCCGAATGAGCTGGAGCAAATGAGAGTCCGGGATTGCATTTGGTGAGTTGAACCCTTTACGCCGCGTGATGGAGAACATGCTAGGTTCCGTGCTCACTAGAGCGACGCAGAAACGAAGGGATACCCATATGAAAATCATCGAGCGGTCATATAACTACGAAAGACGACGGGATAGCGGGGTATCATGGCTTATCCCGAGAGAAAGGAGCCAGGGCCGGCACTGTTGCTTATCCATCCGAAGGGTGGGCTCGGCGAGTACATCAAAACCGAGACGCGCAAGTTTGCGAAGCTCGGCTATAGCACGTTTGCGATTAATGTTTTCGAGCAGCTCGGCTATCCGGCCGCGACTCACATCGAAACGGGGTCGCAAATTCAGGCCAAGACCACGGATCCCGAGTTTACGCGGGTTCTCACGGAGGGCTGGCGTCATCTGCTGGCGCAACCTCATGTGAACAAAAAGCAGAGTCGCGGTGTGCGGCTATTGCATGGGCGGGCGGATCGCCATTCATTTTCGTCGCCGCAACCCCGGAGGTCCGTGCTTTTGTCGGCTACTATCCGACAGTGCGGACGAACCTGAAACCGAATTGCGGCCGATTCACCCATCGAAAGCGGTAAGAAAGATTCGTTGCCCATCCATTGTTCTGTACGGTGCCGACGATGTTACGACGGTGATTCCGGTTCAGGACAAGATGATGTACGCGTTCAGAGAAAATGGCCAACCTTTAGAGTGGCACTTCTTCCCGTTCGGTGGCCACGGTTATGTAGATCCAGGGGCGCCGGGCTACCATCGCACATACCGCTGACCTGTCATGGCCGTTGGTGGCGGATTTCATGGAGCGCCACCTCAAGTGGGACTCGCCCTCGTTCCTAGAGTAAGACTCTGAAAAAATTGAGCCAAAAGTTTTGGCTTGGAACAGGTTCCAACGCGCCGTCGAACGCGTCGGAACCGCTGCAGGTGAGGTTAAATCTAACGGTGGTTAGGTTCTTACTGTGCTTTTGAAACCTTCGATCGTAAGCTTGCCGATCACCATTCTTTCCAGGTCCGACGCGCTGGCTGCATGATGCAGGTCGCCGACTTTGAGGTCCCAGTGAAAATCTCGCCAATCGACGGCAAGCTGCCGGGCAGGCGCTCGTCGGTATGAGCAATGGAAATATCTTTGCCGCGGTAAACTCCGCGGACGTCGGCGCCGTTGGCGCGGCACCACGCAAGTACCTGTTCGAATGTCATGTTAGCTCCTGGTTTCCTCGACAGGATCCAACAGGTGCGCTTTCAGGCTGGTGTGGACTCCATAGATGACCTTGCCGATCTTCGGTTTCGGATTAGGCTCCGTGCTGACCTGATAGAGGATCAGACGGCTCGAGCCCGGTATTGTTCAGCTGGTAGAAAAACCTGCCGGAACGTGCACTGCCTGGTGTTTGGTTAGCTTGAACTCTTCGTCATCCTTGAGGCCTTTCATGGTGCATTCGCCCTCGACCACAAAGAAGGTATGATCTGGAACCGGGATGACAGTGCAACTCGTCATTGACTCCCGGCTCATAACAGTTGAGCGCAATATGGGCGCGATCGGTTTGAGTTGGGCGAACGTAGTTTCGTCCCGTCGGTCTGCCCCATTGGGCCTGCTTTCTCCGGCATCGACTACGGTTATTTTCTTTATGCTGTCCATTTCACACCTCCAGCTGAATTTTGTATGATTTGATACCGAAACGCTAATTTTTGCAAGTCTACAGGAGTTGATCGAGACAAGACAAGACCAGCCAGCATTCTTTTCTTGGTACGTTGACAAGAAAGAACATCCGGCCATAGAGTCGGTTCGGGTTTTCTGTTCAGCGCGTCGCTGCGGAGGCCCCTGATAGGCGCCGCTTCTTCGTCTCAACGAAATCTCATTTGCTCTGAACTGCCGACCGTAAAGCACGACTGATACCAGGAACGGGCGGACCACCGGTTGAGCTGCTACGCGAGATCACGCGCAAGTGATGTTTCGTGCCTTAAGCTTCCTACCAATTCTGTTATAGTTATAGAAGGATTGCCGGTCATCTTTCTCACCCTCGTTTTGATATTGCCACCTACGCACCGTGATCCGTTGGTTGAGGATTAGTCAGTCAAGTCCTTAAATAAAAAGGGTAATACCGAACAATTGTTCGGGGCTGCAGTGCCTGGTGGACTGGACGTCGCTGTTAGCGGAGTGGTATGAGTACAGGCAGCAAAGAAGGGAGGAAGAATATGGCAGCCAGGATCGACAGCACGGTATGCCGCAAGCGGCCCAAGAAACGGCAAGGCGCCAAGCAATAAATTTGAATACGAAGAAAAACGAGTCTTTTGACGAAGGCTCTTAATTGCTTTTTCAAGCAATAAGCTAAGACCACGAAAGGCCTGCGTTACGCCGACGCAGGCCTTTTTCGTGGGTGATGGATCGTTGAGCGTGGTGATTAGAAAAATGCCAGGGTCCGCATTTCGATGCTTTCCCGCGGTGGGGCGTTCGGCGGACTTGTAGGGTCGTCGAACGCACAATGGGCGGTCCAGCGGGCGCGGCCGTCTCTTTCCGACTCGAAGGTTTTGAACTACAATCGCTTCATTGCGCTGCATGTTGGGGAAATAATACCAGACATGGTCGGGGTTGAAAGTCATGTGAGCGGTTTCGCCGACCTCGATCCGGGTAAATCCGCGCGCTGGCGACCAGTTCCTTCGTTCCGATGCTGCGCGCATCGGCAATCGCCAGCGGCTCCGCTGCACGGGCTTGTTGATCGGCCGCCAGGTTTGGACGATGGCAAAGCGGCGTTTGAGAAGCTCTTCTGCTTCGTCGGGGAGTAGGTCGCGCACGCGCTGCGGCCCGGACCAATCGGTGTAGTCGTTATGAGCGTGGCGCACCGGCCCGCTGATCTGTTTCTCTTCACGCATCGCCTCGTCGGCGGAGCGCAAGGTGTGATCGAAAACCACCGACGCGCTTGGCGCCGGAGGTCCGCTTTACCAGTTCCTCGGTTTCCTTGTAGTACAGGTCGCGAATTTCATTCTCGTCGTAGAAGTTTTGTCATCTTGGTTTCATGATTGACGAGAATGAAACCTTCGCGCTCCAGGGACAATTGATCGGCGATGGCGCGGGCGTTGTAAATCGTCATTTTGTGCTCTTGATATTTGCCCTTTTTCTTCTGGTGCGCCACTGATTGCCTTACGCCACCATAGCTGGCCGGTTTTTCGCCCTCCTCAAGGTAGTGGATCAATGCTTCGATCGATTCTAACGATTGGCCAATTCTTTCGGGTCGTGCCATGGTCATCTCCTCTTGGGTCGTGAGCATGCTTCGTCATGCTACCCAATTTTAATCGTCGTTAATATTTTGGCAGCATCTCGCAAGGGGTCTGTCGCGGTCCCAGGCTTTCATAGTAACGATTCTCTTCCGGAACATAGCGTCCCTGATTGAACTCGCCGCCTTTCTGGCTGCGAATAATCACGGCAACGGTGCGTTCACCAACGGTGATCTCGGTGTGAATCTCATAGGGCTTGACGAGGTCGATCTCTCCGGGGCCGACGAGCACGTTGCAGCTCTCCCGGATTTCGGCGTGGTCAGGCTTCGAGCGATCGTCGAGCCGGTCGTAACGGACCACTTTCTCATGTCCGTCGAGCACGCCGTAGAGTGTGTAAATATGGGCGTGGTCGTGGATGCGAGCGCGCCCGCCTTGCCTCGCGTCGCCTTTGGTCAATCCGTTGATGGCAAAGCCGTAATCCGGATCCTCGTAAAAAGCAGATTCTCTGCTCGCCCGTTCGCCGGCACGCAATCCGGCCATTGCTTCGATGCCGCGATTACGTCAGGATCGGCCAGCAGCTCGGCGAGTATCGGCCTCAAGGCGTTCCAACGCTTGTCGAGGTCCGGTTCTTGGCCGAAGAGCGCGCGGGTTTTGCGCACGAAGCGCTCCATGGCATTTTCACTTTGTGTCTGCGACTGAGTTTGCCGTTTGGGTTTCCATTTTCTCCTCCTTATTGTTGGATAGGTTGATTGTTCTCTTCAGAGGGTCGGGCGGCCGCTGCTTGCGGCCGTGCATAGAAGCGCGCGCAGTTGTCCCAAAGAATTTTCCGCTTGTCGTCGTCGGGTAGATTGAGCTCGAGAAAACTCTCGACGGCGTGCGGGTATTTCGAGTCGCCGTGGGGATAGTCGGTGGAGAAGACGAGCTGGTCGCAGCCGACCTCTTCGATCGTGTAGCGCGCCGGCGCTTCGTCGGGTTCGACGGAAATCCAGCACTGGCGTTTGAAATAGTCGCTCGGGTTTCATGGCCAGATCCCGCATAAAGATATCGCCCTCGCGCTCGTAGCCCCCGTCAAGCCGCCACAGGAGCCAGGGCAGCCATGAACAATTGGCTTCGAGAAAGGCGACTTTCATCTTTGGGTGGCGTTCAAGAATGCCGCCGCCGCAGAAAGGCGCCCATGCCCATCATTTGCTCGAAGCGGCTGCGCGTAGACGCGCCTGAGACCGAAGTTGGGCTCGAAATGTTCCGCGGCTTGACGCGAGCGGGACGCAGAAGCTTCGTGAAAACCGAGGGGAGGTTTAACTCTTCGAGTGTGTTCCACAGCGGCTCGTAGTAGGGATTATACCAGTTCTTGCCGTTGACCAAATTCGAGCGGAGAAACACGGAGCGAAAGCCATATTCTTCTGCGACCCGGCGAGTTTCTTCGACGGCGTCGTCAATGTCGTAAATTGAAATCATCCCCGCGCCAAGCAGGCGGGAGGGGTCGCTTCGGCAAAAGTCATGGAGCCAGTCGTTGTAGGCCCGCGCTAGGGCCGCGGCGAAACGTGGGTGGCTGATCGGGATAGGTAAGCACGCCCAGTCCCCGCGTGGGAAATAGCACGGCAACGTCAATGCCTTCGGTGTCCATCGCCTCGAGTTGGACTTCGCCGGTCCAGCCGCGCGCCGCGTGATCGCGGTAGATGCCTTGGTTCTTTCGTAGTTGTGACCTTTGTGTGGGAGTGCCGCCGGTGCGCAGGCGCGACGGGAGAAGCGTTCGGAAAGATCAAGCCCAGGTCGCGGACATTCTCGGATGTTCTGCCGCGTGGAGCGTCGGGGCGAAACTCCGGCGCGATGTAGCGCTCCCAGAGATCGGGTGGCTCCATCGATGTGCATGTCGCTGTCGAAGACTTTGAATCCGTTTTTGGCCATGGTTGCTCCATTTCCTTCAGGCGATGGCAAGCCGGACAGTTCTTCTAGACTTGAGCGTAATGCGGCGTCAACTACTGCGTGTCAAGCTCCCGCGGCGCCGCTGGCTGGCTGTTCCGTGTTGCGGAGTTCCAGGTTTCGAGTTAAACCGAGGTGCAAAACGTAAACTGTCCGCGGCGCCAGTTGCGCGATATCGAGCTACGCCGCGGAAATTAAGCGCACTCCATAGAGCTTGGACGGCAATACGTCGAGCTGCCGCCAACTCTCGCCGGCATCGTGGCTCGCATAGACTGAACCATCCGTGTAGGCGACGCAAATTGTATTAGCATCCTCCGGATGTGCGGCGAAGCCGCAAGTCATGTGAGGATAACCCGCCGGCAAACCGCCACCGAGGCGCCGCCAGCTCTTTCCGCTATCGTCGCTACGCAAGATTTGTGTGTGAGCGCCACCTGTCTCCTGTGAAGTATCACGACTGAAACGAATCGTATTGTAGGGTCCTGCGCGGACAGTGCGGTAGCCTTCCAAGATGTAGGTCCATTTTCAGCCGCGCCGAGAAAGATTCGGTTTGGCGCGTCTGGATGAATCACCGTCGGAATGGCATAAGCTCGTCCCATTCCGTATTCCGCCTTGGTCCAATATCTACCGTTGTCATTCGTTATATAGGTGCCAATCCCCGTGGTGGCGTACAGTGTGTCGAGCTGCGCAGGGTGGCGGATAACCAAATGAACGTCGCGGTAAACCCGCCCGTCTTCATGTTTGCCCATCTGGTAGGGAGAATGCCCGCGGGTCGTTGTACTCCGGATAGGCGGTGGCACTGGATGGGCCGCTGATGTCCTCCCAGCTTTTCCTCTATCGCGGCTGCGCGCTATACCGCCCTCTTCGATGCCGACGAGGATTTCGTCCGGCACGCGCGTGTCCAAAGTGATGCAGCGAATGTGAGCAGTATGTGGCGGCGGTGGAAACGTCCACTTGGTGGTATTCCGGCAATTGCCGGAATGCCGACAGCTCGCGAAAAGAGCGACCGCCGTTCTCGCTCACATAGACGGCGGCGGGTAGAGTACCCACGTAAATTTCGTTGGGACGACTCGGATGCGCCGCCATGGCCCAGATATCGCGAAAGTCGATGCCGCCGGCAGGCAGCCATTTCCAACTTTCGCCGCCGTCTTCGCTTACGTGAATCTCCGTTAAGGTAGCTGCGTAGAGGTGCCGCGGATTAGCGGGGTCCTGCGCGACTTCGCGAAGGGTTTCGCCCTCAAGAGCCGTGTTCATAACTTCCAAGCGCCCGAGCGACCATCCCAGCGGCAGCGAACGAGCTTGTCAGCGGCGAGAAGAAACATCTGTAAAGGTTTCATGATGATCCTCCGTATTCTATTATTTGCCGGTTGAAGTTATTCCGAGCTCCTGCTGTGCCCGCCGCAGATAGCTCAGATCGAGATATTTTTCCGGAGCAGGGTAGGGTTTTTGTTTGAAGAGTCTATCGCCCATCAAATCAATGAGCCGCTGAAAGCCTTCGCGGTTGACCGAACCATCCCGGCTGATTATTCCCTGCGACAGAGTATTCCTCCACGGTTGGCTTGGTATATTTGATGGGAATTCCGGTTCGTTTGGTGACCAGGCTCCGCTGATTCTTCTTTGTGCGAGTGCACCCACTGCATGGCGCGGAGCATAGCCTTGAGATAGCGTACCGTTAGCGGGCCGTTGGCCTCTGCCCACTTGGCGTCGACGATCAGGCTGTGAAACTGCAGGTTGGCAATGTAGTCCTGCAAGCGGGCAATCTCCGTAAATCCCAACTCTCGAGCGCGCGGCAAGTCGCCGCCGAGAATCATAGTCGCCGAGGTGTTGCACCCGGTAAGGCTTGCCAGTCGCTGCCCGGTGGGGCCGTTCTGAATGATCGTGTAATCGCGATTCAGCTCCATTCCGTTGGCTTTGAGCATCTCGCGAAGAAAGATCGTGCTCCCGGAAACCAAGCTCACTACTCCGATGGTTGTGCCTTTGAGCTCTTTGATGGATTTGTACTTGGGACAACCGACGAGAGTGTAGGCCGCGATGGGAACCGTACCGCCGATAATCTTTAGCGATGCTCCTCTCTCCACCGCATTGATAGCTGCGGAGGGATCGACGATGGCGACGTTAATCTGGGAGGCAATGAGTGCCTGAATCAAAGTATCCGTCGATCCGATCAGGACGACGTCTCCTTGAATGCCTTCCTGAGCGAAGAAGCCTTTGTCCGAGGCCGCGTAATTCGGCAGCTGTTCCACTAGTGCGCGAAACGTTGCCGATGATCACGCGGTCCGCAGCCATGAGATGGGACCCTTGCAGGAAGGCAGATCCCAAGCGCGATCAAGCTGCCGACTATCCGAAAAGAAAGCCAGGGCCACATAACTGACCTCCGTCTCGACGACCGTCTAGAGTTATGGTTTCTCGTAACCGTGTAGGTAAAAGTGGTCTGCGATCTCGGCACCCGTCGTTTTCCAAACCCCATGGTGCGAACAGATATAATCAAGCGCCATGTCGAGGTATTTGATGCGAAACGCAAGGCCGATAACAAAAGGGTGGAGGGGGATTGTCATCACCCTGCTTTGAGTTGCAGCCCTCGGCGTAGAGCGTATCGAACTGATCGCAGACCATCTGATACCAGTCCTTGGGCGTGTGGCCGCCTTGAAAAATCACTCGGATATCATTCAGCCCTTGCTGATAGGGAATGCCGATCATGCGGCCTGATTTCACTCGCATCGCTATCGGTTGATCATCACAGCCCCAATCACAAACGTAATCGAAACCCTCGGCGGCCAGATGATCGAGCGTATCGGGGCTCTCGTCGCCGCCGCCTGGTCCCAGCCAACCGCGCGGCGCTTTTCCCGTTGCAGTGGCGATGGTTTCTCGAATCTGGCGAATCACATCGCGCTCTTTGTCTGGGGGATATTGGTTGATTCGAATATTGTTCGTGACGCCGTGGCTGAAGCCACTCCCACTGGCGTTTTTGTTACCTTCCTCAATAATGGCTTTGTGATGTTCACAGACATCGGAGTTCAGGAGCACCGTGGCCCGTATCCCATGTTTGTCGAGAACTTCCATCATGCGAAAGACGCCGATCCGCGATCCGTAGTCTCGAAGCGCATAACCGGTGACGTCCGGCGAGTTGGACGCTGGGCGCGCCAGGAATTACTTTATCGACATGAAAGAATTCAATATTCGGGGCGACCATCAAGGCGATTCTAGCGTCATTGGGCCACTTCAAACCCTTACGCTGGATGATCGGCGAATAGTCATAGCGATGGGTCTGCACGCGGAACTCTCCATTGAATAAAGATTGCGCGATTGGAAAGGAAGACAGTAGTTCAGAGGTATTGAGGTGTCAACATTTGGTTTATATGCCAAAAGCTCTAGACGTGCATCGCGGGCTTTTCTTCTATGGTAAGTCCGGCCGCTCCGACTTTTTACTCAAGTTTTCTTGCTATCCAACTGTCCATTTTTGCTTCGAGCAAGTCCAACGGCAGCGCGCCGTCTTTTAGGATCTCGTCATGGAACGCGCGGAGGTCAAACTTATTTCCTAAGGTCTTTTCGGCTCTGGCGCGAATGGCAGAGATTTTGAGTTGGCCGATCTTGTAGGCCAGCGCCTGACCGGGCATGGCGATGTAACGATCGATCTCGTTCTACAACATCGAGCTCCTGCTTGGCCGTGTTTCCCAGTAGAAAGTCAATCGCCTTTTGCCGATCCCAGCGCATGTAATGTAGACCCGTATCCACAACCAGACGCACAGCTCGCCACATTTCGTATGTTAGCTGGCCGAACTTCGAGTAAGGGTCGTCGTAGAGCCCCATCTCTTCGCCGAGTGACTCCGCATAAAGCCCCCACCCTTCGACAAAGGCCGTGTAGCCGCCGTGGCGCCTGAAGTTTGGGCAACCTCTCCTGTTCCATCGCTAGGAGATCTGCAAGTGGTGGCCCGGCACTGCCTCGTGAAGCGACAGGACCATCATTTCATACTTGGGTCTCGTCTCTGGTTTATGGAGGTTCACGAAGTAAGTGCCCGCGCGAGAACCGCCTGCCGCCGGCGACCGGTAGTAGGCAGTGGTCGTGTCAGGCGCGATATTTTCAGGAACAGCTTCTACGCCGTAAGGTGTGCGCGGGAGAGTTTTAAAAACTTTCACCAGCATGGGGTCAATGCGTCTCGTTAGAGCTCGATACGCCGCAAGCAATTCATCCGGCGTCTTGTAGTAAAATTGCGGATCGCTGCGTAAAAAGCGGCAAATTCCGCAAGGGAACCTTTGTAGCCCAACTTGTCGATGATCGCCTGCATCTCATCCTCGGATACGCCTCACTTCATTTTGGCCGATTTCGTGGATCTCACGCGGCGTCATGTTAGTCGTCGTGTGTCGGCGCGTGTGGAAGCGGTACATTTCTTCTCCTTGAGGTAACTGCCAGATGCCGACCTGATCCGGCGCCGCAGGACGATACTCCTTGGCAAAAATTCTTTAAACCGTCGAAAGCCGGGAACCACATCCGATTTGATGACGTCCGCCGCAGTTGACAGCAAGCCGTGAACGATCGGCTTCAGCAATCGAGCCTGGCAAATTGCATGAAAGGTTTGTAGAACGGGCTTTCTTTGGGTCGCTGACAATCTGATGGTCAATCTGGGCTGGAATTCGTTCCAAAACAATCTTCGGTAGAATTATTCGTTGTTTTATCCCCTCGCGCATCAGCACGATCGTCTGCTCGATGTAAGTCGGAAACGCACGAAGCCGCGCCAACCAATCGTCATAGTCTTTAACGCGCTCAAAGAGCAGCGCGTTGGCTAGATCGTCCATATTCTGGACGCCCCAGAGTTGATTGATCGGTATCAAGTACCAACGATACCGGTGACCCTCGATTTCGTTTTCATAGTCCTTGGAAAATAGGTCGTAGTTCAGCTGGTCAGAAGGCGAAAGAGCCTCGCGGTCAATTGCCTTGAGCTTTGCCAGCACTTCAATATTATGGCTGTGTTGCCTATTGATAGAGTCAAGGCTTCGATCCTCCCAGCGATCATTCCAGCGGCGGTCTCCTAATCTGGATGCCCAGGTCGGATGTTGCTCTAACTGGTAATCCCATTCCGACGCGAACAGCTCATGGAGTTTCTTGGATTCGCTCACAGGGACCTCCTGGCATTGAAGATCAGCAGAGAATACAAGCACCACTGCAATGAAGCTGGTTCCAAGGATACGGACGATCGGCGCGATGGGCCTTTGCCGCCGGAGGCTGCGACGCATTTGCAATTGTACCCTTGGGGTTAATGGTTCGCTATCCACGCATCCATCTTGACTTCCAGCAAATCTAGCGGCATCGCGCCGTCTTTTAGAATCTCGTCGTGGAAGGCGCGGATGTCAAATTTCGAGCCTAACGCTCTCTCCGGCTTTGGAGCGAATACCAGAGATCTTGAGTTGGCCGATTTTATAGGAAAGGGCCTGAGCCGGTAAAGCTATGTAACGATCGATCTCCAGGCTTGCGCCCGATTCGCTCGCTCCGGTATTGTCCATCATAAATTTAAGCGCTTCATCTCTAGACCAATTCTTGCGGTGCAGTCCCACGTCCACGACCAAACGCACGGCGCGAAACAACTCCGAATTCAGGCGGCTGAAATACTGGGAAGGCTCGTTGTATAGTCCGAGCTCCGGGCCGAGGCTCTCGGCGTAAAGGGCCCAACCTTCAACGAAGGCGTTATAGTCGACAAAGCGCCGGAAACGGGGCAATCTTTGCTGCTCGCGCTGAATTGATATTTGAAAGTGATGGCCGGGGATGGCTTCGTGAAGAAACAGCGCCTCTGAAGGTCGTCTCGGATTAATCTCAATGCTTGATGCGTTGACATAAAAGACCCCGGGTCGGGATCCGTCGGGCGTTGCTGCTGCGTACTGTGATGGTGAAGATTTTCGCGGAACTGCTCGACGGTTCGAATTTCAAATGTCGCTTGCGGAAAATGGCCAAAGAGTTTGGTCAGCTGCGGCATGACTTTTTGCCGGATTGCCTCGTATCCCTTGACGAGCGCCTCCCGGCTTGTGACGCCGGCAGGCGCATTGTTGGCGAGATAGCGGGAGAACTCTTGCAGGCTGCCTTGAAAGCGCGCTCGCGGCGCGCGATGCGCTCCATCTCTTTCTTGATGCGGTAAATTTCGGCTGTTCCCAGTTGGAAGATTTCCTCCGGAGTCAAGGTCGTCGAGGTCTGGGTTCTAACTGCTTGCTCGTACCAAGCGTTTCCATCCGGCAGATTCGAGAGTCCGTAGGTACCGCGGGTTTCGGGAAGGTACTCTCTCCTGGACGAAATTGCGGAGCTTACGGTAAGCCGGGACGATCCTTTGCTCGATGGCTCTCGAATAGGCGGCTGTCAGCCGCGCTCTATTGGAGTCGCTGAAATTCTGCGGCATCTGTTGGATCGGCTGAAAGAAAAGGCTCTGCTTGGGTTCGGCGACGATCATTGAGTCGAGTTGAGGCAGGGTTCTTTCTATGACAACCTTGGGCTGCACGATACCCACTTCCATGCCTTTCCGCATGTTTGCAATTGCGGTGTCGACCCAAATCGGGAATCTGTCAATTCGTTTTAGAAAATCGTCGTAATCCGTGACGCTTTTGAATGGATGCAACCCACTGCCCGAACCTATGACCGGAAAATCCACCGCCATGCTGCTGAGCTGGCGCACCGGCTGAAGGTGCTGGTTAAACTGCAATGCTTCTAAATTTCTCGTCAACGTGCGCTCGAAGACCGCCAAGATCAGTTGGTCGTCGGCTTCGAGTCGCTCTCTTGGGATGGCTGCTATCCTATTCTGATAGTTCCGGTAAAGGTCGCGTCGTCGCCCCCGCTGCTCTTCGCTGATGACGATCGCGAGCTGATCGTTATAGCGATAGTCGCCGATGGAAGTCGCAAACAGGGGGCCAGTCTGAGGAATTCTTCAAAATAATCCTCCAACATTTGGCGCAGCTGTTGGGATTCGATGGAGGATTGGCTGTTGCCTTGTGGTGCGGCGTGCCGTGTCTCGGCCGTGCAACCGAGGAGGGCTAGAGCGAGAATCAGAAGTCTGAGGTGCCGTTTCATTCTTGACCCTGTTGGATCCACAACGAAATGATTTGGAGTTGGATCATGTTAAGACGATGCAAGCTGCTTTAGTGAACACTCGCCATTGCTTGGCCGCGCAGGGCGACCATCCGTTGCCTCCATGGTTTAATCAGAAGGATATTCAAGAGTGTCGCGAGCGCAAGCACCGCGAATAGGGTCCAGAGTACTGAAGCGTAACTTTCGGTGCGATCGTAGACCGCGCCGGCAAAGACCGGGCCGGCGAAGCTGCCCCACATGTAAAAGAAGCTCATCATGCCGCGAATGGTCGCGAAATAGCGCCGGCCGTAGAAATCGCCGACCGTGGCCCAGACTACGGGAAACGACGCGTCGAGGAAAGTAAAGACGGTGGTGAATAACCAAAGTTGCCATGGCGCCGCGTCCCTGATGAGCGGCAAAAGAGCGACGGCGCACACAAGGTGGCACAGGGTCATGAGCCCGGGCTTGTTTACCTTGTCGGCGATCCATCCGATAACAAAATGGGCCACCATGTTGATAAAAGCGAAGGCTCCCAGCAGGAAGGCTGATTCCTCTTGGGTGAGACCTTTCCAAACCATCAGCGGTACAAAGTGCACGGTCACCGTACTGTATGCCGCAACGCGCCCCATCATAGAGATGACGAGAACCCAGAAAACAAATGTGCGCATGGCCTCGGCAGCGGTGAAATCATCATCAGCTCCGGCCGCCGATCCTCGTTTTACGGGACGGGTCATCCCCGGAAGTATCCCGCGGTATATCGCCGTCCGGAAAAGACCCATGCTTTCCGGAGAACGGCGCACTTTAAAACTTAGAGGTACGCAGATGATGAGAAAAATGCAGCCGGAGAGAAATGCGGCCCAACGCCAACCGATGGAACTTACGCCGAAGGCGAGCACCGGCGATATGAGTGCTCCTCCTACGGGCACGGCGGCGCTAACCACCGTCATTGCGCGTGCCCGCTGGCGGATGAACCAGCTATTGGCCACGACCATCGGCGAGTGGACGAAGCCGGCGACGAAAGCGAGGGAGATAACACCGAGATAAACGATCAGAAAGCTCGTGTAACTGTTGACCCATGAAAGAAGGATATAACCGATGCTCCGCCAATAGGGCCGCAGCGACAATGACCGGCCGAGGCCCAAAGCGATCGACTAGGTAACCGACCAACGGAGCCTCAGCGGCCCCTTGGGCTCTCGAGAGAGAGAAGGCGAGAGAGGTGGCGGCCCGGCTCAAGCCGAGGTCCTGGCTGATGGGAAGGAAAAAACCGTAAAGCCGTATTGATGCAGGCCGCCGCCGACTACCCGAATTGCGGAAACCAAACCCACCATGCGCCAGCCGTAGAAGATACGCGAGACAAGATTGGAGATGAGTTTGAAAGTCATTGCTGGACGCGGGAACGGCTGCATTAAAGTTACGCGAAAGCGTAAGCCAGCGTCAAGCACTTTGAAAAGTTCCATCGTGTATCACCGTTGTTTAGCCTTGACCGGTGCGAGCACGGTATAATACAAAACGAAACAAGCTTCACGCGCAATCACGTTGGGTGAAAAATTTTAGCCGAGAAAGGAATGTCATGATCGCTCCAAATCCAAAACCGTCGGCCAACGAACTGGGCGCGAAGACGACCTACCAATTATTTTTGGAAAGGGAAGAAATTCCGGCAATTCGGGCGTTCCATATCGAGGATATTCGTAAAGTAGAGCTTCATCCGTGGCCGCGCATGGGGGCGGGGCGTGTATCTCAATTTGGAAGGAACCGAAGGTGTCAACGATTGCTACGTTTGTGAGATCCCGCCGGGACAATCGCTTGAAGCGCAGAAGCACCTGTTCGAGGAAATGATTTTTGTCATCAGCGGCCGCGGCGCGACCACCGTCTGGCGCGATGGAGGCAGGAAGCAGACCTTCGAGTGGGGAGAAGGCTCTCTCTTCTCGCCGCCACTCAACACCCGCTACCAGCATTTCAATGGCCAGGAGACAAACCCGTCCGGTTGCTGGCTATGACCAATGCGCCGACTATCTTGAACCTATTTCACAACATCGACTTCGTCTTCCAATGTGACTATCCGTTTACCGACCGCTACAACGGCGAGGAGGATTTTTTCAACGGCAGCGTAAAAGTCCCGGCCCAGGGATTCTCGGACACGAATTTTATTCGCGATGTGGGCAGCTTCGAGCTTATGGAAAGAAAAGACCGCGGCGCGGGCGGCAGACTGATCATGATCGAGATGGCTAACAACGTTATGTCTGCTCACATCTCGCAGTTCCCGGTGGGAACCTACAAGAAGGCCCACCGTCATGGTGCCGGAGCACACGTTATCATTCTTAAAGGGGAAGGCTTTTCCGTGATGTGGCGGAGGGCGAAGATCCCAAAAGATACAACTGGCGCGCCGGCAGCTTGCTGGTTCCGCCGGAGCGTTGGTTTCATCAGCACTTCAACGTCGGCGCCGAGCCGACCCGCTATCTGGCGCTCAAGCCTTTCAGCAGCAGAAAATTTCCCGGCCTCAGAAAACAGTGGGGTACGTCGGAGAGCGTGAAAACCGGCGGAGATCAGATCGAAGTACGAGGACGAAGATCCGCGCATTCGCCAAATGTTTGAAGACGAATTGGCAAAACGCGGCGTCCGGTAGCCAAATGGATAGTGTGTTCAGGCGGCGCTGCGGGCTTGAGAGTTATTGTGGGAAAGTCTGCTGCGTCTTACTGGCGCTATCGGTTCTTGGGATAACCGGCGGGTTCATCGAAGCTGCCGACAAGGTACGCATCTCGGTAACGAATCCCAATATGTCTTTTCTTCCGTCAGGAGTCGCTTTGAAAAAGGCTTTTTCAAAGACGAGGGCTTGGAAGTAGAGATCATTCGCATGAACGTGCCAAATATCATAACCGCCCTTGTGACCGGGGATATTGGCTACACTCTGATCTTTGGCTCGGTGGTACGCGGTGCGCTGCGGGGCATGCCCATGCGCGCGCTCGCGAGCCTGCTGGACGGTTCAACCCACGCCTTGGTTGCCAAACCGGAATACAAATCAGGCAAAGAGCTTAAGGGGAAGACCGTTGGGATCGGGAACTTTGGCGGCACGGACGAGGTGGCGGGTCGCATGATGTTGAAATCGTTTGGCCTAGACACGGAGAAGGATGTGAAGTTCATCGCCCTCGGACCGGATCGAGCTCGCCTCGCCGCTTTAAAAGAAGGTCTGGTGGATGTAGCGGTGATTGCCCCACCCGGCGACGCCCTGGGAAGACAGATGGGATTCAATGTGCTTCTGAGAGCCTACGAGGTTTTTAGTTTCCCTTTCATCGGCATTGGCGCCAATCTCAAAACGATCAAGGAGAAGCCGGAAGAAGTCGGAAAGTCGTAAAGGCCATGGTGCGAGCGAACCGTTTCATCCGCGAGGACAAGGAGGGCGCTGTGAAGATCCTCATGGAATGGGGGAAGGTGGAACGTGACCATGCTGCGGCCTCCTACGATTCTACTTGGAAAGTCTTCAGCCCGGATGGAAACATTCCCGAGGAAGGCCTGCGCTTCGTGCTGGAACAAGCGAAGGCTGAGCTCAAGCTGAATCGGGAGGTCGCGTTAAATGAGATTATTGAGTCCGCGCCTCTGCGCGAAGCGCAAAAGAGAATTGGGAATCAAAAGATAGCGCGGATTTCTTTAAAAGTAGTAGGGAGACGAACATGTCGGAAGAGGAACTGTTACGGGAGCTCGACGAAAGACTGCATCAACTAAGCGTCGAGGGACTTTGGTCTCAAGCCTCCGACGCGGACATGGCCACTTACAGCAAGGATCCTCACACGACGGTTCTGCCTCATGTTTGGAAGTGGCAAGACCTTTACGATGCGATCCAGATAGTGGGCAACATGCACGGTCTCGACGGCAAGGCGGAGAGGCGAGTGCTGCGACTCATCAATCCGGCCTATCAGGGACAAACGAACAGACGATCAACGCACCACCACCCACACCATGCTTATGACCATGCAGTTGCTGAAGCCCGGTGAGGTGGCCCAAGATCACCGCCACAACTTCGCGGCGTTTCGTTTCATACTCAAAGGCAGCGGTGCCTACACGATTGTCGAAGGAGAAAGAATTCCTATGGAGGAGGGAGACTTGATTCTTACTCCTTCGATGACGTGGCATGGACACCGGAACGGCGGCGAACCGGTGATCTGGCTCGATGGTCTCGATAACCCGTTGCTGTTCTTGCTTCAAGTCGATCACCTGGGAAGCCTTTACCGGCGGCCTGCAGCCGATGAAAAATGACGCCGATTGTGTGCGCCCAGAGTTGGAATGGCCCGCCCGGTTTGGGAGAAACGGCCGGAGCGTCCCGAGCTACAACCTGCATTACCGATGGAAAGACACTTACGAAACCTTGAAGCGTCTGAGTGCTGGTCCCGGAAGCCCCTTCGACGGCGTGGCCTTAGAATATGTAAATCCGGCGGGCGGGCATACGATGCCCACGCTATCCTGCGGTATTCAAATGCTGCGACGGGGTGAGGCAACCCAGACCCACAGACATAACAGCAGTACCATCTACCATGCCTTCCAGGGGCAGCGGGAGCACAGTGATCAACGGTGAAAAGTTTGACTGGGAACAGGAGATTGCTTCGTGGTGCCACTGTGGAGTTGGCATAGTCACCGAAATCGCTCGAATAAGGAAGAAGCGATTTTATTTTCCACAAGCGATATGCCCGTGATGGAAGCCTTGAAGCTCTATCGGGAAGAGCCCGGAGAGGGCGCTTAAGTTTGTTCTCGCGAATGAGTTAGTCAAGGCGCAATTCAAATGACCAAAAATAGGTTTTGGTTTTTGACGCTCCTTCTTAGTTTGGCCGTAGCAGCCGATTTGCGGGGCGCCGACCGGATTCGGGTCGGTTACGGCTCTCTGACGGTGCACTACGCACCCATCTGGGTTGCCGGGGATGCCCAACTCTACCGAAAAAACGGTCTTGACGCGGAAGTATTATACCTCGAAAGCGCCCTGGTTCGGACCGCTCTGATCGCCGGTGATATCGCCATGGGCGGCATGTCCGCGACCGACGATGGCGGCGCCTCGGTTGCAAGGAGCAGACGGGGTGCTCATCGCCAGTTTCTTGAATACGCTCCAATATCGATTGGTCGCACGACCGGAGATCAAAGCCGTCGCTGACCTTAAGGAAAGCGCGTGGGGTCGCCGGCTTTGGCTTGGGCGCCCATCGCGGCGCGCAGATCATTCTCGCTAAGCTCGGGCTTAACCCTGACACCGACGTGGTCATGCTCCAGATTGGCGGCGAGCCTACTCGGGTGGCGGCTTTGGTTGCTGGTTCCATCGACGCCACGGTGCTCAATCCGCCGGCTCACAACCGGGCGGTGGAAGCCGGCATGCGGATAGTGGCGAACATGGAAGAGATGGGTTTCCCCTACCAGTCGTCGTCGCTTGTGACCACCGGATGGCTTCGTCAAGAAAAACTCCGATCTGACGCGGCGCGCCGTGAAATCGATCATCGAAGCGATTCACGTGATCAAAACCAATCCTGAGCTCACTAAGCGCACGATCAGAAAATACATGCGCCTCAAAGAAAATCGCGACGTGGACGAGGCCTATCAAATCATCCGCGACGTGTCGCAACGAAAACCTTACCCTAGCTTAGAGGGACTGAAGGCGGTGCTGGATGAACTGGCCGTCAAGATGCCGGCCGCCAAGACCGCCAATCTTAAAGACTTCGTTGACGTGCGGTTTATCGAAGAGATGGACCGTTCCGGATATATCGACCGGCTCTATCAATAGCTTGCCCCTCCCTAGTCGGGTTTACCGATCATCTAGACCCTTCGCGGGGTTTATCCTGAGCGCAGCCGAAGGACTCAGGGTGACTCACTCCGTCACCGGAGTGAGTCAGTTCAATATGCGTGGGCCGAAAAGCTTGACGGCGTTATCCCACAATATTTTACGCCGCGCCTCATCTGGAATTGGCTGCGCGTCGAGCTCGGGTAGCGCCTTGGATGGTTCGATAGCGTCCGGATGCGGGTAGTCCGTATTCCAGACAATGTTCTCCCCTTTCAGATAGTCGACCACATACTTGAGGGCTCGCTCGTCGCTGTCGCAGGCGATGATGCATTGACGCATAAAGTACTCGCTCGGGAGCATCCGCAGCTTGTCTGATTTTCCCATGACGCTGTTCCGCCCATGGGTGTGGTCATCCATTCTTCCGAGCCAGAAGGGCAGCCAACCGGAGTTGGATTCCAGGATGGCAAGCCGCAATTTCGGAAAGCGTTCCAATATGCCGGTAAAAATATAATGGCCGAGAGTGGTCATGTTATCGCAGGGAAATCCGAGGGCATGATCCAGCCCGCGCAACGCCAACTGGATATCTTCTCGTCTTTCGCCTTCGATTTCTCTGAAGGGTTGAAACCGGCGTTGGCGATACTCTCCATGAGCGGAGATTGGAAAATCGAGTTCACAAGCCAAGTTCCATAGCGCGTCGTACTCCGGCTCATGGAGCCATTTCCCCACGGGGAGAAAAGGATTTCTCACCGACACAGCACCTAGGTCCACGACGGCGCGGCGCGCCTCCTTTACCATTTCTCCAACGTCCGAGCCCGGTAAGACCGCGACGAACTTGAGACGCTTGGGGTCGATGCTGCAGTAATCGTGGGCCCAATTGTTGTAAGCGCGGCACATCGCGGCCCCCAGATTGATGTCTTTGAGTGCGACGCGGTAGGCGAAATTGCCGTTGTTGCCGGTGGGCAGCAACACCTGAATGTCCCAGCCGTAGCGGTCCATATCCTTCAGCCGAATCTCCGATGACCACCATTGCCGATAGGCCTCGCCATATTTGCTTTCCATTACCGCCCATGCGCTTTCAGGTGGTCGCGACTGGATTTCCCTTGGGAATAAATTTTCCGTCGGGCTCATAGACCATAAAGACGCCATCCATAAAGGCAACTTTCGGCACCTGGTCCCTGTATTTCGGTTCCACATACCGATCCCAAAGATATTGCGGTTCGTGCATATGGGCATCGGCGTCAATGACTTTGAATTGTTTCCACATAGATTTGACTCCTCGCGACTAAATATAAAGCGACGCTATTTGATTTGAACCGATGGTGTCAAGTTGGTGATGGATCACGTCATGAAAGGAATCCTCGTGATCGAGTGGAAAAATTCTCTTTGGAGTTAGTCCACCGCTACCAGGTTGCCGTCTCGGTGCTCCACCGTCCTGCCGGTGAGTTCCATGGCAGGCTTGCGCCGCCAGCACAAAACCATTGCCCAAGCACTCCGGCCCGGGAAGGCGCTTGCGTGCTTCTTCCGGCGCATCCTCTGTGGCGATGGCCTGCTTAGGACTGAAGGCCACCACGCAGACATTCCACTCGCGTTCCTCTTCGGCGACGAACCGCGTGAAGGTTCGGATCGCGTCTTTGCTGACGACATAGGCTGCCGCCCCGTGGATTCTCCGCCCTGCCACCACCCCAGAGGTTGACAATGTTGCCGGAGCGGCGCGCCTCCATAAACGGAACGACATATTTCGTGCATAAGAAAGTTCCGCCGAGGTTGGTTTGAATGACGCTGTCCCAAAATCCTTGCTCATGAAACGGACGCGGGGCCAACGCGGGATGCCCCAGTTAAAGTGGGGAACGATACCGGCGTCGTTGACTAGAACGTCGATTTGACCAAAGCGATCGACGACTTGATGAACCATTCGGCGTACCTCGTCCTCATGGCGGACGTCCGCGGCCAGAGCCCACGCCTCGAACTTGAGATCGCGGAGCTCGCCTAAAGTCTTGTGCAATCGTTCTACGTCTACGTCCACAACGACGACGGTGCCGCCGGCTTGAGCCAGAGTGTGCGCAGCGTAACGACCAATTCCCTTGGCCCCGCCCGTAACGATAACGATTTTTCCCTGTAACATAATTGGTCTCCTCCGTAAGACTAAAGCGTGTACGGCGAAGTTCTGAGTTCTGCGAGTACTCAATACTCAATCACTCCAGCAGGATGAAAGCCGGAGTATTGAATTTTGGATAATGGCCTTTGCGCGACCCATTCGTTGCCGGTGTCGCTTTTACCCCGCGGTCTCCTCGGCTTTGAAGCCCGCGTCTTCGTGGCTGCCGTCGCAGAAAGGCTTGTTTTTAGACTGGCCACACCGACAAAGATAGAGCGGAGGGAATTGATCTTCTTGATACTCCTTACCTTGGTGGTCGAACAATTTGGCTCCGCCCTCCACCTCATAGGGACCGTTTTTCGATACACGAATTATTACATCAGCCATAGCTTGCTCCTTTTAATAGAGTGATCCGCCCATCCATTCCGCTGCCGAGCATGACACAGCGCGGAACAGGCTTCAACTACGGATTGCCGGTTGAGTTGAGGTTGTGATAGGAGAAGCGTCATGAAAAACGATGTGCCTAATAACTGTATTGTTCTTCCTCGCCGCCGCGCGTGAAGCCCGCTGCCAGGAAAAGATTCGCGTCGGCCAGGGCTCCGTCAGTCTGCAATCCGGCCTCATGTATATCGGCAAAGACCGCGGGCTATTCGCTAAGTACGGCCTCACTACCGAGGTCATTTACATCCCGGGCGGCTCGACCAACGTACAGGTTCTCGTTTCGGGAAATCTCGATCTCTCGCAGTTAAGCGGGGCGCCAGGCGTCGCTGCGAATCTTGAAGGAGCGGATATCATCTACTTCGTCGGCCTGCTCGACAAATTAAACTATCAACTCATTACGCGTCCTGAGATCAAAAGTATCGAACAGCTTAAGGGCAAAAAGTTTGGCGTCAGCCGGTTCGGTTCTTCGGCAGATTTTGGCATGCGGGCGATGCTCAAGCGGGTCGGCGTCGATCCGGTAAAGGAAGCGACGATACTGCAAATCGGCGACGAGCCCGCGCGCATTGCGGCGATTAAGTCCGGCAATATCGACGGCACGGTCGCCAACGCTCCCTTCGGCACGGAAGCGGAACGGTTGAAGCTCAATATCATCGCCGACTCCGTCAAAATGGATATTCCATTTTTCAATACCGGATTGCTCGGCAGCAAAAAATATTTGGAGAAACAGGACGCCAAGGTCATGAATTTTCTACGCGCCTATCTTGAAGCGATCAAGGTACTTAAGACCGAACGCGAATATTCGGTCAAAGCCCTCGCGCAGTTTACGCGGGTGCAGAATCTAAAAGCGGTCCAGGAAGGCTACGATTACTTTGTCAATCAACTCCCGCCGGTTCCGTATCCTTCCGTAGAAGCGATGCAAGCGGTGGTGACACAGATTGCTGAAACCAATTCGAAAGCGCGAAACGTTGATGCGAAGAATTACGTGAGCGACCGGTATCTCAGGCGGTTAGAAGACGAGGGGTTCGTGAAAAGGCTTTGGGGGAAGTGACGCAGAGAAGGAGACGCGGAGACAGGGGAGACGTGGAGACAAGCAGAGGGAGACACACGGAAGTTCTTAGCGAGGGTTTGAATAAATCCGTGAGAGGCTACTCGCCAAGAAAATCCAAAACCAGTTTCGCGATCTCGTCGGGCTTCTCGACGTGAACGCTGTGTCCAGCGCCAGGAATAACTTTCAATTCTTCCGCGCCGGGAATTAGCTTCGCATAGGTCTCGCCATGGGAGCGCGGTACAAATCCGTCCTTCGCGCCCCAGACAACGAGAGACGGGCACGAAATGCGGTGCAGTCGATTCCTGAGCGGTCGATTGTAAAAGTAAGGGGTTTGAAGCCGATGCGTGAGCCGAATCTCAACATCTGATATCTGCGCACCTCGTCCTCCAGCTCGCCCTTTACCGTCGGGAAACATTTCCAGAGCGTTGGGTTGATCCGCGCTGGAAAACAGCATCTCCCTCAACGAGGCGTAGCTCGAGCCGTACTCGGGCTGCGCCATCATGAAGACATCGCCGATCAGCGCTCCCTCGACGAAGAGCCCGGTTGCCCCGATGAGAACCAGTTTTCGAACCTTCTCCGGATGGCGCGCCGCAATCTCGGCAGCGATCCAGCCGCCGACGCAGCTGCCTACCAGATCAAATTGCGTTAATTTCAGGGCGTCAAGAACTTCGAGATAATGAAAAACCACGTCCTCGATGATATCGATGTCTTTATTCTCGTCCGTCTGCGCGCAGCCGGGGTGGGCCGGCGCGATCACGCTAGCGTGTTGCGCCAATTTTTCATGAAACGGCATCCAGCTTTCTTTCACCGAGTGGACGTCGGCGAAGCCATGAAGATAAAGCAGCGGGGCACCTGTGCCGGTTTCGAGAATCCAAACCTTGCGCCCGTTGATTTCGAGAGCGCGCCCGCTCAATGGAGTGCCTCCCTGCTTGCACGACATTGATACCGGGAAATTCTTTCGTGAACTGCTTCAAAGAATCGTGGCGCAGTGCCGGAGCGACCTTTTCCGCAAACAGTTTCATGCTTTTACGCGCCAAATGGTCCGGCATGTTGCCCAGCTGAAATTGAATCAGAAGATTGCCTACCTTGGCTTTCTCGATGAGATTTTGAATGCGCCGATGGACGGTTTCCGGACTCCCGACAATGATCGACTGCGAGGCGTCGAGCTCCTCCCAATTTTCCACATCGCCCAAAAGTTTACGGCCGGGCGTGTATCCCTTGAGATACTCTCGCCAAGCCGCTGCGGGAATGTAGGGAACGCCCGGCCCGTATGTAAGTTGGCGTCCTTCGCGGCGCAGATGACCCTTAAGACAATTCTTCAAAAAGTACCACACGCCTTCTTCACATTCCTGGCGCGCTTGCTGATCCGTCTCGGCGACGTAGGTCGACATCAAAATGCCGAAGCGGAACGGATGGTATTGATCCCCGTGTTTTTCCAACACTGCGGCGAATTCCTGTTGCGCACGATGGGTTTCGCCGCCATGACTGCGGGAAGAGAGAAAATAGCAGTAGCCGCGCTTGGCGACCTCCGCCATGGTTGACGGGCTGCGGGAGCCGGGAATCCAGACCGGTGGAAACGGCTGCTGCAACGGCTTGGGCCAGAGATTCACATAGCGGAGGGGAAAGTAACGGCCTTCGTGCGCAAACGGACCGTCTTCAGTCCAGGAGCGCACGATCAAATCCGCGGCCTCCCAGAATTTTTCCCGCGTGTTTGCGGATGGAACGTCGTAGTTGAACGTCTCAGGGCCGCCGCCGGGGGCGAAGCCGGCGATCAAACGACCATTGCTCATCTGATCAAGCATGGCGTATTCTTCGGCCACGCGCATGGGATTCAAATGGAGGGGTAGGAGATTGCCGAGGACGATGATCTTCCCACGCGCTGTTCTTTGCGTGAGTGCCGAAGCGATGAGGTTCGGCGAAGGCATTAAGCCGTAGATATTCTGATGGTGCTCGTTAAGCACCATGCCGTCGAAGCCCAACTCATCGGCATAGGCCAGCTGGTCGATGTATTCCTGGTAAAGGCCGCGGGCTTTGTGATTGTCCCACAAACCGTTGGGAACCGTGACCCAGCCCGAATATTGTTTCTCGTCAAAATCCTTGTCGAGATAGGGATAAGCCATGAAATGCCAGCAGAAGAGTTGCACAGGCTTCATTGTTAACCTCGTTGGTTTGAATCTGCCGCGATCAAAAGTACGGCCCAAAATCGCGGGACAATTATTTCCCGGAATATAGCTTCAACGGTTCCTGCAACGCAACAGGTTCAGGCATCGAAATTCTTGACATTTTATTTCTGTCCATTGTATGAGCGACCGATTCGCGTAAATATGATGAAGTTGAAATCACAATCTTCGCGCGAGTATCGGGGCGAGCGCTTGCAGGCTCTTACTGTGCGCCAGGCCCGATTTATCGATGCGATTGCCGGGCGGATTCTACCGGCCACTGATACTCCCGGTGCCATTGAAGCGGGGGCGGTTTTACATTGACCGCGCGCTCGCGGGTCCGTTTCCCCGTTTGTTGTCTCGATACAGCCGAGGATTGCGAGCCTTGGATAAACACTCCAAGAGGGAATTTGGCGCATCCTTCGAAAAGCTTAGCGGTGAGCAGCAGGATTCGGCGCTGGGCGATCTTGAATCGGGGAAAATAGTCGAGGTTGCACGACGGCGAGGTGTTCTTTGAGCTGCTTCGCGCCCACGTGCTGGAGGGCGTTTTCGGTGAGCCGAGCTATGGCGGCAATAAAGATATGATCGGCTGGAAATTGGTCGGCTTTCCGGGGCAACAGTGGGGTTATGCCGAGACTTACATCAATAAAGCGGTCGATCTCCCTCCGATCACCTGGGAAGGGTTGCCGAAGAAACCGGCGCAATCATGAACGGATCGGTTGCCGATGTCTGCATCGTTGGCGTAGGCGCTGTCGGCGGCATCTTGGCGAAGCAACTCACTTCGGCTGGTCTCAAAGTCGTCGCCTTCGAGCGTGGACCGGCGTTGAAAACGGCAGAGTACGCGCAGCGCGATTCCATCAGCTACATCGTGCGCCCGGATCAACTCGAAGGCGTGCGCCACGAGCCGAGGATTTTCCGCACCAACGCGACGCAACCCGGCAACCTTCGTTACGGCACGAGCCCGTTCAATGTCCTCGGCGGTTCCATGTTGCTTTGGACCGGCCAGGCATCGCGTTTCATGCCGGGCGACTTCAAAGTTTACAGCAAGGAAGTTGCCAGCGGACTCGCCGACCGCGCGGGAGTCGATCTTAGGGGCTATGATGTCGTCGATTGGCCCATCGACTATGATGATCTGGAGCCCTATTACGAACGCTTCGAATGGGAGTTTGGGGTCGCCGGCGTGGCGGGGATGAATCCCTTTGCCGGCTCGAGGCGCAAGGCCTATCCGTTACCACCGCTCAAGATGACCGCACGCATGCAGTTGTTCGGGAAGCCGCCAGGCGGCTCGGCTATCATCCGTTTATCGGTCCTGCCGCCGTCACCTCGAGCCTTATCGTCCACCGGCGCCTTATGACACGCGCATTCCTGAGCGCCCGGCCTGCGTTTACTGCGGCCACTGCAATCACTACGGTTGCCATGTCAATGCCAAGGCTTCCACGCTCCATACGGCCATTCCGGTTGCGCTGCAAACGGGTAACCTGGACCTACGGACGAACTGTAAGGTGGCTAATATAACCACGGACGATAAAGGTATTGCCACGGGAGTCAAATATTTTGATCCAAACGGTGTGCTTCAGGAGCAGCGCGCTCGGGTGGTGATCTTGTCGGCTTTTGTTTTCGAGCATGTGCGGCTGCTGCTGTTGTCCAAAGGCGACGGCAAGCGCTTCAAGAACGGCTTGGCTAATTCCAGTGGGCTCGTCGGCAAATGCTTCTTCGGCCACGGCGATATGCGTGTCTACGGATTGTTCGACAACTTTATCATCAATGGTTTTATCGGTTCCGGGGCGGCGGCGATGCGAATCGATGACTTCAACGGCAACAATTTCGATCACACCGGTCTGGGTTTCATCCGCGGCGGTACCGTGGGATGCAGCGGCGATGGGGCGCCGGTCTCGCGTATGGATATCGTACCGCCGGATGTGCGGAGCTGGGGAAAAGAATTCAAAGAATATTTCACGCGCTACTACACGCGCACGTTCGATATTCACATGGCTCCGGAAACATTGCCGCGACGCGACAATTGTGTCGATCTCGATCCGCGGCGGCACGATCGTTGGGGTTTAGCCGCTGCCGCGGGTGACTTTTGCCTTTCACGAAAATGAAAAACGCATGCATCTTTTCTTAGCCGACATTGGCGAGCGGATCCTGCGTGAAGCCGGCGCCAGCAAGGTCTGGACGGAGCTTCCAAGGCCGGCGCCGACTCGACAATGCGGCGGGACACGTATGGGCAGCGATCCCAAGAATTCCGTAGTCAACGGCTACTGCCAGTCCCACGACGTCCCGAATCTTTTCATCGTCGGTTCTTCTGTTTTCCCAACCATGTCCGGCTATCCCGCGACCGCGACGATATCGGCCCTGGCTTATCGCACGGCGGAGTACATTGAGCGACAGCGGGATTGGTTTCATTGAGAGAGTTGCTATGATTCCCTATGGCCGAAAACTGTCCGGCTCGCCGTGATCTTGACTCCGGAAGCATCCGTCGGGTTTCCGCTGTGAACCGGGCAAGAAACTTTCTCCTTTACATCTTCTTTGGCTTGCTCCTCGCTTCATGTATTGGCCGTGGGCTCGAAGTTCCGCAGTCGTTTTTGATCCCCGTCCACCTGCGGAACGGGTTTTCATGAACGCTAAAGTGGTGACCGTGGACTCTTCCTTCTCGATTAAAGAAGCGGTGGCGATCAAGAACGGTCGATTCGTCGCGGCGGGAACGGACAGTGAAATGCGCCGCTGGATTGGACCCAAAACGGTGGTGGTGAACCTCGGCGGTCGCACGGTTATTCCTGGGCTTATCGACTCGCATATGCATGCCACTGTTGCGGGTTTGAGTTGGAATTCCGAATTACATTGGGAGTCGGCACGATCTCTCGCCGAAGGGTTGAAGCAGATCGAGGCTGCGGCGAAGGACAAACCTGTAGGGACGTGGATCGTCGTCGGTGGCGGCTGGGCGCCGACGCAGTTTCCCGAGAGACGTTTGCCGACTCGCGCTGAAGTAGACGCCGTCGCGCCGAAGCATCCGGTCTATGTACAGTATTTGCGGCAAGCCGCGGTGCTGAATAGCGCTGGTTTGGCTGCGGTCGGGATTGATCGGAAAGCGGCCGACCCGCAGGGCGGAAGGTTTGAGCGTGATCCGACCAGCGGCGAGCCAACGGGTGTCCTGCAAGGCGTGCCGGCGTGGGAATTTGCTTATGCCAAGATTCCGCGTCCGACGTTGGACCAGATGCGGCAGGGTCTCCGCAATTACTTTCGGGAGTTGAACCGCTTGGGCCTTACCTCCGTGGGTGACCTGCAAACTGGCGGTGTTACCTTTGCCCATCGACGGCTACTCGCGGATATGGCAAACCGCGGTGAACTGAGCGTGCGGCTGGATTACTATCTCGCCCCCAACGATCCCGGTGATGAACTGGAGCAACTGCAGGTTGCGGCGGAGGAAGTCAAGCCGTTGCCTGCCAACGATACGTTCCGCTTCGCCGGATTCGCGGAGACGCTGATACGGGGCACCGGCGACGGTGATGTGCTGTCAAATCCTAAAGGATTTACCGTGGAAGCGGCAGCGAAGGAAAAATTTCGCAACCTCCTACGTTTCTTCGCCGGGACGGGTTACAACTTCCACTTGCATACGACGCAGGACAATACCGCGAGACAGCTGCTCACCGTCATCGAAGAGGTCAACCGCGAGACGCCCTTTTCCCGGCAACGGATCGCTTTCGCCCATCTCGAAGACGTGACCCCGGAAACTATTGCGCGCATCAAAAAGCTCGGCGGGGGAGTCTCGGTTCAGGATCGGCTGGTCTTGACCGGCGACTCCAACATGGAGCTTTGGGGTCAAGCAAAGGTCCGCAACGCGCCGCCTCTGAGAACCCTCATCGATTCCGGTGTTCCCCTAGGCGCCGGTACGGACGCATTGCGTTCAGGGAACTACTCGCCGATGCTTTGCCTGTGGTGGTTAATCACAGGGAAAACTGTGGCGGGTACTCCTATCCGGGACTCCAGCCAAAATGTGACGCGTGTGGAGGCGCTCCGCATGTATACGATGGGCAGTGCGTGGTTCACTTTTGCTGAGAAACGCAAAGGCTCCATCGAACCTGGAAAGTTGGCGGACCTAGCGGTTTTGAACGCCGATTACTTGACGGTACCCGAAGACCAGATCCGCTCCATCGAGTCGGTGCTGACGATGGTCGGAGGCCGCGTAGTGTATGCCGCAAGTCCCTTTCGGGCCTTGGGTCGAAGTAGTCAAGACCTTCATCGTGATTCGTTGACGTCTTAGGTCTCCTCAATCATTCGGGGATCATCCATCCGGGTAAACTGGCCCATCGCCGACTTAACCGCGGCTGGATCTCTGTTAGTAAGAGACTCCTTCAGCAATGGTCTTCAGAAAAGCGTAGATCGCCGGAACGCTCTGTGCATAGATAAACTTGATATCGCTGTCTATGGTGTAGCTCTTCTCCTGTCAATGGCCTGCAGTCTGCTGTCTTCATGACGCTGCGTAGCGGACGAAGACCTGTAGTTGATCATCGATGCATGCCGCCTTTCGAATGGATGGCAATCTTCCCGCCCGCTGCCGAGAAGTCGACGCGGAGTATCAGAAGAGTTTAATAGAGAAGTGGAGAAAGGAACTGTTTAACTAGACTCCTAATATTGCTGCGTCAAGATCGCATTCACCAGTACGTCTGATCGCGTCAAAAGATTTCCGGTACTGCATCGAGAACAAAAGCGAAAAGGGCCCGAGTCCTAGGTACTCGGGCCCTGCGCGACCTTCCAACTGATGTCGAACCTAGTTGTCTTGCGAAGGTCAAACTGTTGACCGAGAGCTGCTAATGCGTCCCGGTAGCCAAGTTTTCACTTTCCTCGACCGGTAGGAGATAATGAAACGGACGACGATTAAACCTAAACCAATAAGAAGAAAGACATGAGGCCCGGGAGTGCTTCCGCCTTCAATTGCGGGGTTCTTATGAGCTTGTGCGCTGGTGACTCCTGGTCGGTAAGGGATAACGTGCCTCCCGGAGTTGCGGCTTGAACATCACCTACATCACTAACATTCGCGACTTGAAGCACGCTAGTTCCGTCTACCGAAGTGAAGCTCGCCGTGCGAAGATCTAATGCCTTGGTATGGGGGAGCGTTGCTGACCGTTCATGACTTTCACAATTGCCGGAACAATTCTGATTTTGGGCTACAGAGTAAGGCCATGCTGAACTCCCGAGAGAAAAAGCCGATAAGAGTCCCAGGAAGATTACGAAGAAATTTTTGTGCGTAACTCTAGCCATAGCTGCTTTCATTAAGACTCCGTCAAAGCGAGTTCATGTTTCGATCTCAATGTGATTTCGCACTCTTCCTAGCAAAGGTCGTACCGTCGACTGGAGGAAGATTCTTGAAAGGCAGGATCGCGACGGACGAATGGCGCATGGCTAGATGATTAAAACGTCCTTCTACCTTTCGCCCCTATGATCATAGAGAAGCTTGATCAATTTTCTCTCAAGAAATTTGGTCATCCCGCCAACAGTCACCGAATCTTTCATTCTTAGATTGCAGGCCGCTTCACCTGAACGCTGAAAACAGAAAGGCCAGATTCTTAGAAGTCTGGCCTTTCGCCACTGAACGAGTGCCGTTCAGTGGGGCCGCTTATCCCGGGAGCGTGCTGAAGGAGGCAGCACGGGAAGCGGCGAACGAGCAAACTAATTTAGCTGAGTCTTTTCCGATGCTTGGTACCACCTCAGCTCGCCGAAGACGACGCTGGAAATAAGTATTTTTGGCCAGTCCCAACTGCGCCCCGGCAGCTGTTCCCCCAAATAGAGCGCTCCATTCACTTTACTTTGCGCAAAGACCAGCTGCCAAAAACTCGGTTTCTCCGATTCCCTTTCACTTGGTTTCATTTAAGATCTCCCTCCTCGCAATTGCATGCACATACCGCCTTAGACATTTGAAAAAGCGGATGAAGAATCGTATTTCTATGCAACAGCTAATTGGTTTGTCTGGTCTGTGGAAAGAGCAGGAGGCATGCCATACGTTCCCATCCAGCCGAGGCATCCCGTGTCCGGATTTTTCTTGCATGACTCCCAAAATCCGGTAGGGCGGTCTTGACCCGTGCTTAGACCAGTAGAATCTAATCGGTCAAAGTTGCCAGGACTTGCGAAAGCCTAAACTCATATATAAACATGTTAACTATCTTTACAGTTTCGATTATTAGCGACTTCAGGGGTTCGAAAATTTTCTTCGCGTTCAAGATTTCGCGGTCTTAGCATTGCGTTCCAGACAATTCTAAATAATCTTATTGTGGAGGTGTGATTAAATGAATACCAAAATTGCACGACTGGACTCCAGACGAGATACCGAGGCGATCGACTGGGCAGATGAATTGCGCAAAACCGAGGCCTGGTTTCAAAGCCCACGATTCCAGGAGATTACACGCCTTCATACCGCCTTCGAAGTCGTCGCGCTGCGTGGGAACACCCGCGAAGATCACACCGTCGCTCGAGAGTCGGCGGTGAAGATGTATGATTACCTGCAGCGATTATTCAGAGAGAAACTGCAAGAAATCACCTACGGTCCTTTCTCGCCCACCGGGGCAGTGCGAGCTGTCATGGAAGGAATCAAGGTTCTCTATTTGGGGGATGGTCCACTTCCGCGCGGGGCTCCGATTCGGAGGACCCGGGCGCCGATTTGGCGAATTACGCCTTGGATCGGGTCCCCAAAGAAGGCGGCTCTTGGGTGCGTGCCATGCTGCATCAGGATGAAGTGCAAAGATCCAACCGAATGAGAATGACGTCGGTACAGAGAAAAAGACTGCCGCAATTGAATTCAGCCCGCCGATGATCATACCTGACGGAGATACGGGGCACGGTGGAGAACATCACATTCGCAATCTGGTAAAGAAGTTTGTCGAGAACAAGATCGGCGCGATTCATATCGAGGACCAACGGCCGGGTTGTAAGGTCTGCGGTCATCAGGGACAAAAGGTGCTGGTCTCTACGGCGGAAATGATTTCTCAGGCTCAATACGGCGAGGCTACAATTCGATATTATGGGATTGCCCGGCGTGATCGTTGCCCGGACCGATTCTAACGACGCGACAGCAATCGATAGTGTGGAAGACGAGCGGGATCATCCTTTCATTTACGGGGCGACCAATCGGCGCATCGTTCCTTTTAAAAATGTCAGCCTGGCTGTAATCAAAAAGTTTTACGAACACGGCTTCAAGGAAATTAATGGACATCTGCTTCACAGGATTTCAGATAAGGCCTATCGAGAAGCGGAACAGTGGCTAAAGGAAGAGCGTCTAACCTCTAGAGTTAATGACTCGCTCGAGCGGATAGATGGAGAAATCCAATCCTTAAAGAAACTGCGGCAGCAAGCTCGTCGCCAAAAGAAAGGGCACAGGGACGTTCGTGAGCAATTGTCGGCGCTTGAGGTGATGGTCAAAAAGGTTACAGAGGAAACTGTGGACCATGTTTTGGCCGACATCCGGGAAGCGTGGGCTCAAAGAGCAGGTCTTAAGACTTACGCTCAAGCGGTTGCGCAAGCGATGCAAGCCAAAACGCCGGGCAAAGCGAACGTCGAACGATGGAAAAGTTTGCCGACTCGGTCTCCCACGAGGAAGCTCGTGAGCGTGCCGAGTCGATGGGGATCGACGTCTTCTGGAATTGGGATCTCCCGAGAACGCCGGAAGGGTTTTATGAGGTTACCGGCGGGCGCGATATGGCGACCGCGCGGGGGTTGGCGATGGCCCCATTCACCGATTTGATCTGGCGAGAAACAGCTCAACCCGACCTGGAAGACGATAGGGCGTGGGCGGACGCGATCCATGCCACTTTTCCAAAGAAGATGTTGGCTTACAACCTGTCGCCTTCTTGGAATTGGGATGCTTGGGGCTTTACGGATGACCAGCTGCGGAGCTTTGCTAACGAATTGGGCAAGATGGGTTATGTCTACAACTTCATTACCTACGCTGGTCATCAAACCGAAGCGCTGATGAACGGGCGCTTGGCGCGGGCTCTGAGAGAAGAGGGTGTGCTTGGCTTTGTCAGATTGATTCAACGCTCCTTACGGCTTGCCAACGACCCGGCGCAGTATCCCCAGTCGTTTGTGGGTGGGGCGTGGGCGGATCGTTTTCGCCGGGCAGCACGTGGACCGTCACTTACCACATCGTCCATGGGTGGAAAGTCCACGGAAATGCAACATCGTAAGGCTGTCGAAGTGCCTACCAGCGTGCTCGAAAGATGGTTGCGCATATGGACGCAGCATTGGAGCGAGCAAGGTCTATTGGACAAAGGTGAGCTGAGCGTCGAGCTTAAGGAGCTATGGGCCGGATCCGAGCAGATGATGCTTAATGTTTTCGACGAAGCCCACGACAAGATCGCGGAGATTACGTTCCGCGTCGATAAGGACCGCGATGGGCGAAAATACCTCGCCGTCAAAGACCAGAATACGGTCAAAAAATATCGCTCCCGGCGTCTGATGACGCTGATGCATTTTTTCCTGCTGCACCGCTACAAGATTGATCTGGTCTACTATGTAGCGCCGACACATGATAACCGTATGTCGGTTCAGCGTATGATGTACAATGGGGTTTTCAGGCAGGCTCGAACGGACGATCCGAATATTATTGCCATCGAAGTCGACACTGCGCGCGCCCAGAAGATCTTCGCCAATGATGAATCGATCAAACGGTTTATTGCCAGACAGGCGACGGGTGCAAGCCGTATCGCCATTGCTCCGGTGCGCGCTGCGGCAGGATAGGCAAGCACGGATTAGTCAGCAGTTGAATTCCGGGAGTCAAGAAGTTCCTTCATAGTTTAAAGTCTGCAACTAAGTTAGCTTTTGAATCATCTGGGCGGGCAACTTGGTTGAACTGGATTTTTGCGTGGTTGCGGCGTTGAGTTCAAACGGCCTTACTACCGCTGGCGATGTGCCAGCTCAACGGGAAAGCACCTTGCCAAGTCTGATTTTTCAAGGCCGAAATAGAAATACAGGAGACAAGCCATGGCGGACTTCGTTGAGATAGGTGGGCTAAAGGTTAACGAAGAATTGTATCATCTTGTCAGAGATGAGATCGTGCCTGGCACCGGTGTGAACGCCGATCGGTTCTGGAAATCGTTCGGCGAGATTGTGAGAGATCTCGCCCCGAAGAATCGGGCGCTGCTGGAAAAGCGGGACAAACTGCAAAAGCAGATCGACCAGTACCATTTAGCGCGCAAAGGACAGCCCTTCAACAGGGAAGAATATAAGACGTTTCTCAAAGAGATCGGCTACCTTGTTCCCGAAGGCAAGAGTTTTAAGGTCACTACGGCTAACGTTGACCCTGAGATCACGGAGATTGCCGGCTCGCAGCTAGTGGTGCCGCTCGATAACGCTCGCTACGCCTTGAACGCCGCGAATGCACGCTGGGGAAGCCTCTACGACGCGCTCTACGGCACCAACGTGATTACGGAGGAGGGCGGCGCGGAAAAGGGAGAGTTTTACAATCCCAGGCGCGGCGCAAAGGTGATCGCCTATACGGAGGATTTTTAGACAAAGTCGTAAGTCTAAAACGGGGAAGTTTTTCCGAGGTTACCCGATTTTTCCTCAGGCGCGCCGCCGGTAGAAAACAGCTGGCAGCGACGCTTAAAGACAGCAGCACCGTCGGTCTCGCGGACGCACGCAAATTCCTAGGCTATCAGGAAAGCAACGGCGAGTTGACCGCCATCTTGCTGAGCAATAACGGATCGCGCATCGAGATTCAGATCGATAGAAGCCATCCTATCGGCAAGGCGCATCCGGCCGGGGTGAAGGACGTCGTGCTGGAGGCGGCGATTACCACTATCGAGGACTGCGAGGATGCCGTGGCCGCGGTCGACGCTGCCGACAAGGTCACCATCTATCGTCATTGGTGCGGCATCATGAAAGGGACGCTCGAAGCCACCTTCGACAAAAACGGCCGCCCACTGACCCGGAGGCTGAACCCGGATAAAACTTTCATTACGCCGATCGGAAGAAAGCTCACCTTGCCGGGAAGAAGCCTGCTCCTGGTTCGGAATGTGGGAATTCATATGTACACGGATGCCGTAACCACCGCGGACGGCCAGGAAACTCCGGAAGGCTTTCTCGACGCCATGGTTACGGTGTTGGCCGCCATCCATGACCTCAAGGGAAAGGGGAAATACACCAACAGCAAAAAGGGCAGCATCTACATCGTCAAGCCGAAACAACACGGACCGGAAGAGGTCGCGGCGCACAGTGGAACTGTTCGCCCGGGTGGAAAAGGCGCTCAGCTTGAAGCGGAACACCCTCAAGATCGGGATCATGGACGAAGAGCGGCGCACCACTGTCAATCTTAAAGAATGCATCCGGGCGGCAAAGGAGCGGGTGGCCTTTATCAACACGGGATTCCTGGATCGGACCGGCGACGAAATCCATACCAGTATGGAGGTGGGCCCGATGCTGCCGAAGGAAGAGATCAAAGCTCAGCCGTGGATCAAGGCTTACGAAGACTGGAACGTGGACGTCGGCATTGAAACAGGACTGCGGGGGAAGGCGCAAATCGGCAAGGGGATGTGGACGATGCCGGATGAGATGCGCGAGATGGTGAGGACCAAGATCGCCCATCCGCAGGCGGGCGCGAATACCGCTTGGGTGCCGTCGCCCACCGCTGCTACGCTGCACGCAATCCACTATCACCACGTCAATGTCGCCGGGAGGCAGTCGGAATTGGCCAAAAGACGCCGCGCGAGCCTGGATCACATCCTGAGTCCGCCATTCTTGGACCGTGAACTCAGGCCGGAAGAGATTCAGCGGGAGTTGGATAATAACGCGCAAGGCATCCTAGGTTACGTCGTCCGTTGGGTCGACCAAGGAGTCGGTTGCTCCAAAGTACCGAACATCAACAACGTTGCCCTAATGGAAGATCGAGCGACGCTTCGGATATCGAGCCAGCATATCGCCAACTGGTTACATCACGGTATCGTCACCGAGGAACAAGTGAGGAAGACTTTCGAACGGATGGCGGAAATCGTTGACCGGCAGAACAAGGGCGATCCCAACTATCGCAATATGGCGCCAGATTTCGAAAAGAGCATTCCATTTCAGGCGGCTCTGGATCTAGTATTCAAAGGACGAGAGGCGGAAAACGGCTACACCGAGCCCGTGCTTCATCGTCGGCGGCGACAGGTGAAAGCAGAGAGTTAGTTAACAGTGTGGGCATTGTCACCCCCATCTTAATCTTCCCCGTCGAGGGGAAGAAACTCAGATCGTGAAAGCCCTTCCATTGCCATTGTCATCTGCCGCTGGATTAATGCCAGACTGAAGACTGCAGGCCCAATAGCCGGAATTCCGCGCGGCTACGCATAGGCGTCGTAAATACCGTCGAACTTGGCGATCTTGAAGCGCACCATGTGACGAGCGCTATCCCGCACCAGTTCCAGTTGGTGGTCTGTTTGGGCGTGACGCATAATGACGTCGGCAGCCATCTTCGTGTGCTCTTGGTCCGCGACACTGTGCACGGTAAAGAACTGCAGCGCTTTGTTGTCAAGGCCGTAGTGCTTGCGCAAAGCGTCATTGAATTCTTCGGAATAGCGGCAAACCATGGTTTCATTCACCAATGCCGAAGCGCGATTTTCCGAAGCGGAGCCCAACAACATGCCATGAATGGTCTTACTGGTGTGCGCCAGGCATTCAAAGACCGGAACCGCTTTCTGAAACTCTTCGTCAGTTAACCCAATCGCCAGGCCAAACTTCTTGGCGAGGTCCGGATGGTATTGCTCCTCATTCAACTGATAGAGAAAATAATTGAAGAGGTCGGGCTCGTGGCCGTTCTTGACCATGCAGAGAGCGAAACCCTTGAGGAGCGCTAGATTGTGGATGTAGTGCTGAATCGCCCAGCCCTGCAACCGGCGCTTGGATAGTTTTCCTTGCCGCAGCTCTGAGAAGTAACGGCTCTCCATGAGCCGGTCAACGCCGGGTTGAATAATCTCTTTGATGACCGAATCGACAAAAGCTTGAGTTGCCATTGCGCCCCCGGGTTTCCTAGCTCAGTTCTACCTTTTTTCTTTTAGCACTTCGTCGAGCTGGGTGTAATCCATTACGCTTTTAACGGTGACCGGCGTAGGAATTAGCTGAGATGCGTAGAGCTTGATCGTATGTCTCCTGCAAATCTTTGAGGGGAATTTTTCCGTCGTTTGTCAGACCCTGCAACCAGTAGCGGTAGGCTTCCTCGGCGACAGAGGGAGTCAATTTCCATTTATTCTGGATGTAACGGATCATCCAGGACTTTTCTCTTCGATTGAAATCCATCGTTTCGAATGTCGCTCGGAGTACGGCTTTGACCTGGGCCGGCTCTTGTTTGAGTTTCACTTCCCGCGTTGCGATTCCGCCGGAGGCGGCGCGCATGTTGAATTCTGTTGCCGACGCGAGGTCACGGTAGCCCTTCTGCGTCATGATCACATTGTGAGGTAGCGAGAGGAGAGCGGCGGCGACGGATCCTTGGCTGAGCGCCTGGACGCTGTTGGAGACCGAGCCGGTTTGGATGAACGTGACCTTTTCGGGGTTCATCCCTTTTCTTTTGATCAGGTCTCTGGCGACAATATCTTGGAGGGTTGCCAGGCGGTCCACTGCCACCGTCTTTCCGATGAGGTCTTCCACGCGACGGATTTCTGGATTGGCAATCACCCAGAAAAGCGGCCGATCGTGAGTGATCATGATACCTTTGAACGGTAAGCCGCGCGCGGCGGCGACCAGCGGCCCTGTGATGCCGGTCAAATAATCGATTTCACCAGCGACTAGGGCGGAGGTTTGGACCGCGCCGGCCAGTTGCACGAGATCGACATCGAAACCATTTTTCTTGAAGATCCCCGCATCCTTGGCAACAAAGAAGGTAAGAAAAGTGAGACTAAAAGCCGGATAGCCGATTCGGACTTTCTTTAGCTCCTGGCCTTCAGCCGGTGCAATCGTTGACGCAGAGAGGCTGAGTACCGCGATGAGGGGCGCGACCCAACGCATCATGGTTTTCCCTTTCATCATCTCGGTAATACCCTTTTCATGTCTTCGCGGTTAACGCGGGAAGGGCGCTCGGGAATTTTGCCTCTTTCATACGATCTACCTTATCGTTGTCGGCGAAAAATTACGACGGGAATGGTTGCTAGAAGGGAACGAAGGTGTGGATCCGGGCCCCACTTCTAAGTGGAGGCCCGGATCCGACTAAAGAAGCTGCACCATCAAGTCCTTAAATTCTTCCTGAAGAACTCCATCGTCCTTTCCCATGCTTCCTTTGCCGCCTTGGCATCATAGCGCTCAGGGTTCGTGTCGTTGTTAAAACCGTGTTGCGCGCCCGGATAGATCTTGTAGTCGTAAATCTTGTTGTACTTCTTCATCGCGGCTTCAGTATCCGGAATGCCTTTGTTGATGCCGGGGTCTTTTTCACCGTAGTGAGCCATAACCGGCCCTTGAATGTCCTTCACGAGGTCCAATGGGCTTGGACTCGCGCCATAATAGACAACGGTGGCCTTGAGGTCACGTATTTGGGTTGCTGTGACGAATGCCATGCCGCCGCCCCAGCAAAATCCTACGACGCCTATCCGGTCGCGGCGAACATCGGGAAGAACCCGCAAATACCTGACTCCCGCTTCTGCATCTTCTGCGACGCCTTGCCACGGGGCAAGCTCACGGATGTTGGGTAAGCCTGTGCCTTGGGGTTCGCTTTCATCGTCCCCCCTTGGCGGGAAAGGAAATCCGAGGCGAGAGCGACGTATCCCGCTTTAGCAAAGCGGCGCGCGACATCGCAGACGTGATCGTCCAGCCCGCGGTTCTCATGGATCACCAGCAGTCCTGGAAATTGTCCTGCTTTCATCGGGCGAGCCAGATAACCAGCCACCAGCCCGGCTTTCCCTTCGTATGAAACGTTGTGAGTCAGGACGTCCCGGTCATTCGGTGCGACCTGAGCCGCGTCGGAGTCTGGCGGCAACAAACCACCAATCAAGCTATTGGCAGCGGCCAGGCTGCCCGTTGCGATCACGGCTCGGCGCATGAATTCTCGCCGGGAAATTCTTCCGGTTCTCATATTCATGAATCAGTTTTTGAGTTCCTCGGCCATACGGTGCTCCTTTCTTTGCGGCAAACGATTTCCCGAGGGCATTATGCCTCTCAGAGGCGGCACCATAATCAATATTCGGGAGGGTCGTCAAAGAGGTTTTTGGTCTGTGTTTTTCGGCGTTCGGGGTGTGCTCAAAAACGATTGATTTGGTGTTGCGATTGCCCAACGGTATCGGGCGTGCTGAACCGGATGGTCAGAATTGCCAGCTTGACCTTCCGGACCCATATGATTAACTCAAGATAGTGATAAAGGAGGTTATTTATGACTAAGCGTGTAGGTCTGGTTGCCTGTCTGCTATTGCTAAGCGTGTCCCAGACCGGTGCCCAAGACTATCCAACTAAAGTCATCACTATGATCGTGCCGTATGCGGCCGGAGGACCGACGGATACCGTCGCCAGGTTGATCGCGGTGCCGATGAGTAAAACCTTAACGCAGCAGGTTATTATAGAAAACGTGTTGGGTGCCGGCGGAACAATTGCCGCGAACCGAGTGGCTAAGTCATCACCCGATGGCTACTCGATTCTTATACACCATATCGGTATGTCGACCGCGCCGGCGCTGTATCGCAAATTGCCCTTTAACCCAATCACTGACTTTGAGCCCATTGGTCTCATTAACGAAGTGCCGATGACTCTTGTAGCTAAAAGAGACTTTCCGGCCAAGGATCTCAAGGAGCTAATCGCCTATGTGAAAGCCAACAAGGACAAGCTCAATTACGCCAACGCCGGCCTGGGCGCTGCCTCGCACTTGTGCGGCATGCTTTTCATGTCCGCGATCCAGACAGACGTCACTACGGTTCCATATAATGGCACGGGGCCAGCCATGAACGATTTACTCGGCGGCCAGGTAGATTTCATGTGCGACCAGACGACGAATACGACCAGCCAAATCAAAGCCGACAAAATCAAAGTCTATGGCGTTACAACCAAAAAACGTGTGGCCACTCTACCGAATGTTCCGACCATGGACGAGGCTGGGTTAAAGGGCTTCGAGGTTTCGGTCTGGCATGGGCTCTATGCGCCGAAGGGCACACCGAAAGCGGTGAGCGACAAGCTGATCAATTCGCTACACGTGGCGTTGAAGGACGATAACGTAAAACAGCGATTCGCCGAATTGGGCACGGAACCGGTGGCAGAAAATCGGGCGACGCCTGCGGCGCTGGGCGCCCATCTCAAGGCTGAAATCGATAAATGGAGCCCGATCATCAAGAAGGCCGGCGTCTATGCCGACTAAAGGTGGCATTCTCAAAGTCGCAGCAAGGAAGGCCGGGCATTGCCCCGGCCTTTTTTGGGCTTTTTTTACCAACGCCCTGTTGTACAAGGCGCTTAGTCTGCAGCTCTAAACGAGGATTTTGAGAACTCTAATGACGCGCAACCCAAAAGATTTCTGGACTGGACTGATCTACATCTGCTTCCGGATCAAGCGCGATTCTTATCGCTCGTGAGTACGGAATGGGAACGGCGATCAAAATGGGCCCGGCCTATTTCCCCACGATTCTTGGCGGTTTGCTCGTGGGCATCGGCGTGATTTCAGTGATCCGATCTTTCATCGTCCGTGGGACTCCGATCGGGGCGTTCGCGTTCAAAGGACTGACGTTGGTCAGCGTGTCGGTTCTTGTGTTTGGCTTCATCGTGCGAGGCGCGGGATTGGCGGTTGCTTTACCATTGCTCGTGATCATCAGCGCCTATGCAAGCACGCGCTTTCGTTGGCGCCCGACCCTCCTCATGGCGGTGGGGCTCACGATCTTTTGTTCCCTCGTGTTTCTAAAGGCTTGGGCATCCCGCTGCCGATCATCGGTCCATGGTTCGGTGGTTGAAGGACAGATAACCATGGAATTATTGGGTCACCTTCTGTTGGGGCTGCAAACGGCTGCTACTCCCGCCAACTTGTTTTACTGTTTCGTGGGCGTTTTCCTCGGCACTGCAATCGGCGTCTTGCCCGGTCTTGGTCCCACCGCCACCATTGCCATGTTGCTGCCCGTCACGTTCGTGTTGCCGCCGGTAACTGCGCTAATCATGCTGGCGGGCATTTACTATGGTTCCCAGTACGGCGGTTCGACGACATCTATTCTTGTGAATCTCCCAGGAGAAGCGGCCTCCGTCGTCACGACTCTCGACGGTTATCAAATGGCGAAGCAGGGTAGGGCAGGCGCGGCCCTTGCCGCTTCGGCCATCGGTTCTTTCTTCGCGGGTACCGTCGCGACATTTCTTATAGCCGGATTCGGCCCACCGCTCGCGGCGGTGGCACTTAAGTTCGGACCGGCGGAATTTTTCTCGCTGATGGTCCTCGGTCTGGTGGCGTCCGTAGTGCTCGCGCAGGGCTCGTTGCTCCATGCCATCGGTATGGTCGTGCTCGGCCTGCTTTTAGGGCTCATCGGGACCGATGTTAATTCCGGCACGCAACGTTTCAGTTTCGGGATTTATGAACTGGCCGACGGCATAGGTTTCGTGACCGTCGCGATGGGAATGTTCGGTTTAGGGGAAATTATCCGCAACTTGGAAAACGAAGAAGAACGAGGAGAGATGATCACGAAGATCACCGGTCTATGGCCGACCAAGGAGGACTGGAAACGAATGGTCGCGCCGATCCTTCGCGGCACCATCATCGGCTCGGCATTGGGCATTCTTCCTGGCAGCGGTTCGATCTTGGGTTCCTTTGCCGCCTACTCCATCGAAAAGAAGGTCTCGAAGCATCGTGCCGAGTTTGGCAAGGGCGCCATCGAAGGTGTTGCCGCACCGGAGTCGGCCAACAACGCCGGCGCGCAAACATCCTTTATTCCGTTGCTGACCTTGGGAATTCCGTCAAATCCGGTGAGTGCGCTGATGGTTGGAGCGATGATCATCCACGGCATTCAGCCCGGACCATCAGTGATCAATGAGCAACCCGCGCTCTTTTGGGGCATGATCGTGTCGATGTGGATCGGAAATCTCTTCCTAGTGATTCTCAATTATCCGCTAATCGGTATGTGGGTGCGAATGATTATGATACCCTACCAGTTCTTGTACCCGGGGATTCTGGTATTCTGCGCTATCGGCGTTTTCAGCCTCAAGAATACGGAATTCGACATCCACCTCATGGCCTTGTTCGGAGTTCTCGGTTATTTGTTTTCCAAGCTCGGCTGCGAACCGGCGCCGATGCTGCTGGCATTTATCCTCGGTCCCTTGATGGAGGAGTATCTGCGCCGCGCCATGCTGCTTTCGCGCGGTAATGCCTGGGTCCTCGTCCAACGGCCGATCAGCGCGACACTTTTAGCGCTTGCTTTCTTGGCAATGTGTTCGGTCCTTATCCCGGCCTTTAGCAAGACACGTGAAGAGGCCTTCGTCGAAGGTTCCGGTTAGAAAGAGCGCGCCCGCTCTTGCCCTGGTAATTTCCTACCTGTTCCACCTTACATTAACGCCAAGGATTTCTCGAAAGACCTAAGGGATTTAGAACCCCAGAAACAGGCCCTGCCTGATAGCGCCCGACAGACCGATAGAGTAGGCAGCAGTCAAGTAGGACAGCTGACGAAAGAATTACGGTTGGGACATGCGAATCGGCGCATCCTCCAAAGGGGCTTCTCGGAAAACTTGTGGGAAAGGAGTTCGGTATGAAAAATTTCGCCAGAACCAAGCATCTTGGCGTTGTGATCGTCATCATAAGTCTCGCGAACGCGTGGATTTTTGGGATCGCGACCGCTCAGACCGCCGACGAAGGTATCGCTAACTTCTACAGCGATAAGTTTCAGGGAAAAAGACCGCCAGCGGCGCGGTTTACGACACAAGAACAAACTCACTGCGTCGCACAAAACACTCGCCTTCGGAACGAAGGTGCGGGTGACAAATCTTGACAACGGCAAGAGTGTTGTCGTCGCCGTTAACGATCGGATGAAACCAGGTAACCCGGCCGTGATTGATGTTACGCGGCGAGCGGCACAGGAGCTCGGCTTCGCCAAGACGGGAAAGGCGAAAGTTGAGTTGGAAGTGGAGAGGTAGAAAAGCAGACGGCGTGGTTTGCCGTTCCCGGACGAAACTAATGGCCTTCGCCATCGCCGGTGTTGGTTTTCAAGGGCCCGCCGGTAGAACCTCAACGCGTTGCCACCTAAGGCGGCCTCGCTTGTCCGCTAGCGTGAGATCATCACGTTCTAGGAGCTCGTCGATTTCATGACGGCACTTGGCCGCGTCGAAAACTTCGTGGGGAAAATCGCTGCCGAAGAGAAATGGCTCTCGTCCGCCTTTCTTGACCGCGGTTCCTAGTCCGTCATCATCACAATCGAAGCCGACAAAGATTCGTCCTTCGCGTAGCTGCTTTTGAAGTAATCGCTTGCCTTCTCACCTTGTTTGGGCCCGCCGAGAGGTTGCCATCGAGATCCAATTGAATGTGGCCGTCGTGATAGGAGCGGTCGAGACGATCCATGAAAAACGGCACCCAGGTGGCGCCGCCCTCGAGGAAAGCGACGCGCAGTTTTGGAAAGCGCTCGAAGACGCCGTGAGCGAGCATTCCCGCTGCCTGAATCATCAGGCTGAAGGGATGCCCCAGGGCATGGGCTGGATAGTAGGTGCTGAACGAGTCGAGACCCATATGATGGAGACAACCCACGTGCACGGCCAGAGCGCAGCCGAGTTTTTCGGCTTCTTCATAGAGAGGCCAGTAGATCTTGTTTCCGAGGTGTCCTTGAATGGCTTCGCCGTTCGACGGTAGCATGCCGCCGAGCATGCCGAGTTCTTTGACTGCGCGGCGCAGCTCCGCAATGCCCGCGTCAACATTCTGAAACGGAATCAACGCCATGCCTTTGAGCCGCGGATTCTTGTTCAGAAACCGCTCGTAAAGCCAGGTGTTATACGCTTTGCAGGCAACGATGGCCCAGTCTTCCGCCATGATGCGCCCCACCGCTAATCCAGCGGTAGGGTAGAGCACCGTCCAACTGATGCCGGTCTTGTCGAGGAAATCCGTCCAGTCTTCCGCTGTTGGGTTGCCCGTATTGCGCCGGTTTTGCTTGAGATAGCGAAAGTGTAGATGGTCGAACTCCGGAAACAGCCGCGCCATCTGGTTGCCCTCAGGCATGTAGGTGGCGATCTCGTCACCGCAGGCGTGGTCGTTAATATGGCCGTCCGCATCAATGATCTGCATCGGTGAATCCTTTCATTGCTGCGACTTGCGTGTCGCCGCGCTCGATCTACTGAACGATTAGTACAGAGAACTCGCGGGCGTCAAGAGATGGATCAGCATGATTGGTGAGGCGAGGTCTATGGCTACGCTGACGTGAGTTCGATAACTTTGTGCTCACACCACGGCGAAGATCTGATAGCCCAGCCCTTCGCGCCATGCTGTTGGTTTTAAACGTTTTGAACGATTGGAACGGCTGGAACGTTTTGAACTGCTTTGAAGCGGGCGCAGCCCGCGCGCTCAGTGGACGTGATCATCCGGCGCCGGTGCTTGGGACTTTTCTTTTGTAGCATTTCGATTTCCTGTAGGAGATTTTCGATGTCGAGCCAACCGCCACCCTCCCTCGCAATCCATCGGGCGCGAATATATCCTCGCTTGTCGATCAGAAATTCCGTGTGCTTGGGAAGCAGAGCTTCGGGGAATTGCCGTCAGCTTCGAAGGACTGGCTAAAAAGCGAATAGGTCTTGAAGATCTCATCGTTGCCCTCAGTGACAAACGGCAGCTGGGAAGGCTTGCTGTCGACCATGCTTCGATATCTCTCGGCATCATTGGCAACCAGGAATGATTTCAACGCCGGCGCTTGTAAGTCTTGCAGCCGTTTTTTCGAGGTTGTTCCAAACGCTCTCTGGATTCGGGAAAGAAACGAGAACGAGCAAAACGATCTTGTCGCCGCAGTGATCCTTTAGTGTTTTTGTTTCGCCTCGGCTCGTCCCATAGGCGAAATCCGGAGCGACCAGCCACACCTCTGTGTCCGAGACCGGCGCGAGGGTTCGAGCTCGTCTCGGCATTGGACAAAGCCGCGCAAGAAATTAATCAGGTCCCAACGTTCATCTTCGCTGAAGCTCTCCTCTAAATCCGGGCATAGCGGTTTCTTTAATGCCGTGACTCAGCCACCAATAGAGGTCTCCGACGGTGTGACTTGCAGCGTGCCGGGCGGTGAGGTCGGCAGGCTTGGGTTTTAAGTCGGCCGCTGCTGGGCCGTCTCCGTAGCCGGCGATTCCGTGGCAAACGGCAACTTTCACCATAAAGAAGCATTCCATTGGCGACTGAAATAGCATTGTAGGCGACCGACGGGCGCACATAGGTGGTCGGATAGGCATCGATCGATAAGGCATTCGTTGCAACGAGGACACCCATGACGAAGCTAATGCCGCCCCGGTAACTATCCACTGACGGTCGGCGTCGGATCAAAAACAGCAGATGCGAGTAAAACAATTCCGACGATCGATAGTGCGGCCCCCGTGTTGGTCAGGAATCGGACGTCGGCTGAAGCCGCTAGATTGCTCCAGTCCAACCTGAACGAAAACGGCCAAATCCGGTTGAACGTGAGCGGGCCGGCGGAGTGATGCTCATCATGCCGACGATCAGCAGAATGACGCGCTCCAAGGCTCACTTCGGCAATTACGCCGTGCTGGAGCTGCGCTAGCAGCGCGGGGATTTTCTCAAATTCATCGTGCGCCGCTAGATTAGCCAACCGTGGCTTCAGGTGCCAACGGTTTCTACTGCTAGTCCCACTAGGGGAATCAGGATGCCGAGCTTTGCGAGGAGCAGATATCCATAGGTTGTCCCGAGCAGCGGAGGAATTCCGCCGACCAAATACCACGCATTGAAGAGCCCTGTGACGAGCAAGAGGGCGACGCTCGCAAACCCTAGACGCGAGAACCTCGCCGTGGCCTCTCGGGCTATGCTAAGGATCGAAGGCTCTCGCGCTGGTTTAGCCCAACTGAAGAATAACGCGAGGGGATCAGCCCCCCAACCATACGCCCGCCGCCAAAAGATGAAGCTCCGTCCATAGCGAGTTGGATGAAAAGTGTTACCCCCTCCGCGGCTGATGCGTGACCGGCCGCGGCCATCATCGTCAGTAGAGTAATGCTCAGGAGTAATTCAGTAACGCGAAAGCCCAGCTGAATCGTTTTCGAACCGACGCTGGAAGTGAGCCGACATCACGACTGCGAGCAGACAAAGAAAGACATTCGGACAAGCCAAACGATTCCGAATCGTGTTCCGCGTGAGAACGTTTATGATAGTGCCAAGATCTAGGGATTCGGACAAAGGTAAACCCGTCGCGTCCGCAACCTTGATGAATAGCCCGAGAACGGCGGTGCCCGATCGCCAGTAGCAAACTCAACCGTGCGATTGAAAACAGAGCTTTGTAGAAAGATGGGATATCGAGGGGCGTTTGCATTCCCACATTCTTGAATACGGGCCGGCTGACAAGAAGCTCAAAACTGAAGCTTCCAACCAAAAGCAGGACGCTGGCCAAGTGGACGAAACGGACCGACAACTTCCAGGCCGGTCATGGCGCTCGCTGCGTGTCGCGGATGGTAAAGGGAACCTCGTCCTCTACGATGTGGCCGTCGACGGAAAGAACACGGAATCTAATTTTGTATTGGCCCGGTACAAGAGGCTTGACTCAACGGAGATTGTTTTTGGATCGTTGGTATCGACTTCAACGTTGTCCAGATCGACGCGGTTGCCGCCGGAGTCGATCACTCTGAGAGAAGAGAAGCGAGCCTCCAGGCGCTCACTGAACCACAGTTGAATTTGGGGCGGCGACTTAAAAATTTGCGCCCGGCGCGCAGGAACCGATTTTACCAAGCGAGGCGTGAGGTAAGACGGTCGAAGGCGAGACTAACAAGATGCAAAACACTAAAACCCACAACCGACCCATCACCGGCGACCCGTTTCAGGGGGTAACCCCGCTTCACCCAGCCGGGGTATCCGTCGAGCAAGACGAAGATGTTTCGATAGCCGCGAAATCCCAGGAAAGCAGCTCGTTCTGCGATCTCATTTATTATACAGGCACAGTAAAGAATCACCTGGCCGGTCCTGGGGATTTCTTCGAACCGTTTCGGCAACTCGGTCATTGGGATGGAACGCGCTCCGGGTAACCTATTCTCTTGGAATTCCTTTGTCGGCCGGAGATCGATGATAACGAGCTTTGCTCCAGAATCCAGAAGACGTTTCACCCGGTCGGCCGGGATGGTGTCGATGCTATCCTCTACGCCATGGCCGGCAAACGCAGAGGTGTGCCAGAATACGCGCCATCCATGCCGACAACAAAACAGCGAGAGGTGTTCCCTTAGTTCTCCGGTCGCTTGTCATACTTGACGGTTACGTTCGTGTTGTCCGGTGTCCAAGAGACGGTTCCCTTAACTCCCGGCGTGTAGCGCATGATCCATAATCCTCCTCCTGGATCGGAGGAGCTGGCAAATACCAGTCCGTTGTCATGGACAAAAACATCGTCCGCATGGCCGGCCTCTGAATTGACCCGTCTAAATGCCGGCGGGACAAAATGGCCGGCGGCCTTCGGTTGGTGCGGATCCGAAATATCGACGGCCCAAAAGCCGGAATTTTCCCAGGCGCTAAAAACGATGTTTCCTTTATCATGCGTTCGACATCGTGAATGCCGAAGCGGCGGCCAGGGCGATCGGGAGGACAAAACCGGTTCAAAGGTAGCCTGAAGGTGGAGATTTGAACAGGATTCTTCTCGTTGCGAACGTCAGATGACATGCATGTAACCGAAGGGGACAATTTTCAGGACGAACTAATTCATCGCCGGCGATGATAATATCGGGTTTGCCGCCGTGGGGCGGAATGACGATACCGATGCTGTGCGTGTTTCCTTCCTCGGGAGGCGACTCACTTGATCTGGCTAATCATAGTCGGCTTGCGCACGTCGCTGATATCCAGAATGATAACGCCTTGGTCGCGATAGGCGAGATAGGGCGCGGTCTTTGTAGGTCGTAATATCGTGCAGCGCGACCCATATCTTGGGCAGTCCTTCACGCAGTCCCCGGTCGGGCTCGACCCAGTTTTCACCTGGCTTTTCCCCTCCGGCAGTCCACTGCCCCGGAAACCACCAGCGCGCAACCTCTTTCGGATTGGCGGGGTCGTTAATGTCGATGACCATCAGAATGTTGTCGTAGTAACCTTCCTTGGTTGTCGCAATGAATGCGAATTTTCCTTGTTTTGGATCCTCGTGGAGCCAGAAGCCATGGACACCGCGGCGCGGTGCCACGTCGGTTTTGAAAAACCCACTTCGCGCGGCTTTTGCCGGATCGCTGATATCGTAGAGTCGAATGCCGCCGACCCAGGTTTTGATATTCTCGTCGCGAACTCCGTCTTGGTTTATAACTAGAATGTTTCCCAAGACGTCAATGTACTGGCTCTGAACGCTGGGATCGTTCTTAACTTTCGAGATCACGCGCGGTTTCGACGGATCGCTGACATCTACGATGCTGAAGCCTTGATAATTCGATACGTAAGCATATTTGCCATCTTTGCTCACGCGAAACTCAGCGGCTTGATCCCAGCCGTCGAGATCGCTGTAAGAGAGAATGGTAAAATTTTCCATCTCCCCATAGCTCGGTTGGCGCTCCTTGGCGCCGCCGAGAATTTGCGGCTGGCCTAAAGCGTGGTCTGTTGGAAATCCAAAAGCCAAAAACGCGCACAGAAAGAGGTAATAGGCGAAAAAGTTTTGTTGCGGTCATGTGGAATGCCCCCTTTAATGGCGCTCGTTATACTACAATCCCGATGAAGTTCACAAAGATAAATTTACTTTGAAACCTTGCCCGTGCGAGGCCGCCTACCTTTACTGTTGATCGAGGATCTTTTTTACCAGCGGTACGACTTCGGGCGGTTGATCCATGATTTCTTTAACGATGGCCTCGATCTCCTCTCCGGTTGACGGCTCCATATCCAATCTCGATTTGGCGACTTCCGCTATCAGCTCGGGATCCTTCAAGCGCTTTGTTGTAGGCTTCACGTAAGAATTTTTATTCGATCCGCGGGAACCCCGGGGGCGCGATCATGGGGCGACCCAGCTCGTCACCACTGAGAATCACTTGCGCGAGACGGCGGCCGGCCTCCGGAGTCTTGTATCGATCCATGAGCTCGTAAATCGTCGGTACGCTCGGTGAGCCGTGGTCCCTCTTTTTCCCGCCTGCACGAGATGCCGATCAAAGCCTTTTTGTCCCACGTGACAAAAGGCTCTCGGCTGAAATGTACCGTGATTCGTGTAGCTCGACACACGACTTCGCCCCGCTCCATGGCGAGATCGACCTCACTGCCTCCCGGATATCCCAAGACCCGGATAAATTTTACGCCGATGGTTTCTTCCTAAGAGTCTCGTCAAGAGGCGCGGTTTGATCAGCTGCGCCGGACCCGCCGCACTTGGGCGGGTCTTTGGCTTTCATAATGTCTCCGATGGATTTGTACGGCGAATCCGCGCGTATGTAGAGCATCATCTGCCCTCTTTCTTGCGAGCCTGAGCCAGTTGAATTTTCGCACGTCGTATTTCACCTCTGGGACTCCGACCAGTTGTTGCAGGCACATGAAGGTTTGGAACATACCGATGGTCAATCCGTCCGGTTTGGCCAGCCCATAGAGATAATTTGTCGCGATCATCGAGCCCCGCCAGGTACATGTTCTGAGCAACGAGATTAGGATTGCCCGGTATGTACTTGCCCAGGTACATGGGCGAAAGCCGACCCTAGCGATCGTACAAACCGCCCGGTGCCGATCCTGATGATAACCTTGGATGGTTTTTTCTCGTAGAAGGGGCTTGCGCGGGCGCTTACGAAAATTGCAGGAGAATTATCAAGAGTCCCGATAGGACAGTCAATGTCATTTTTCTTAGATTCATAAATCCTCCGGAGCTCAAGCGCTGGGTTCGTCCGCGTTCAAAAGCTCCATACTCTATGCAAATTGGGTTGTCCACCGGCGCATTGGTGACAACCTCTTGGACTATGTGTCGCACTCTGGCTTGACAGTCTGCGGTTCCATGTTAACCTACAAACCCATTAGAGTTAGGGACTGCTTTAGGAGGTCTCATGGAGAGTGGTGTCAAAATTCGAGGATTCATTCTGATTGGAGTTTTTATCGCAAGCTTGGTCTGGACTACTTCGGCGTCGGCCCAGAGCGACTTTTACAAGGGCAAGACCATCACGGTTTACATAGGGACAACGCCAGGGCACTTTACGACCAGTGGTCTCGTTTGCTGGCCCAATACATGCCGAAACATATTCCAGGCAAGCCTGACATGATCTCGCAAAAATATGCCGGGAGCGGGCCACAAGATTGCAGGCCAACTATGTTTATAATAAAACCAAACCGGACGGTTTAGTCTCGCCAACGCAATACGC
>ERZ1370068.4539-contig-3605_pt1 | contig 177577 bp, 219 predicted proteins | sample MGYA00561227_ERZ1370068 | MGnify/ENA primary metagenome ERZ1370068 (study PRJEB38410, sample SAMEA6850437) | metagenome | study: Metagenomic assessment of the ecological functions of the soil: analysis of the soil microbiota associated with the...
CGCAACTGGCGTTCAAGTTCGACAAGCTTGTCGTAGCGAAGTTCGACGCCGAGCATGCCAGTTCGGACGGTGGGGCGGTGCTGCTCAAGGCCGTCGATCGGCAGCTCGGGGTGACCGCCACCGTCGCCCGCTGCCTGCGGGATCCGCGGCAGCCCGGCAAGGTCCAGCACGAGATCCTCGAGCTGGTGCAGCAGCGCATCTTCGGGCTCATCTGTGGCTACGCCGATTGCAACGACGCCGCCCGCCTGGCCGACGATCCGGTGCACAAGCTGTTGCTGGATCGCGATCCGCTCGCCGGTCCGGCCCTGGCCTCGCAGGCCACGCTGTCGCGCTTCGAGAATGCCGTCACCCCGCTGATGCTGACTCGGCTGGGGCATGCGCTGGCCGACCTCGTGATCGCGCAGCATCGGGCCCGGCGCCAGGGGCGGGCGCGCCGCATCACGATCGACGTCGATCCCACCGACGACCCGACGCATGGCCAGCAGGAGTTCACCTTCTTCAACGGCCACTACGACACCTGGTGCTACCTGCCCTGCTCGGGTTCGTGAGCTTCGACAACGAGGCCGAGCAGTATGGGGTCCTGGCCCTGCTGCGCCCGGGCAACAGTGGCGCCAAGCTGGGCGCGATCCACTGCCTGCGCCACCTGTTCCGGAAGCTGCGGGCGGCCTTTCCCGGCGCGCGGCTGCGCGTGCGGCTGGACGGCGGTTTCGCCGGCAACGATCTGCTGGCGTTCCTGGAGGCCGAGCAGGTCGAGTACGTGGTGGCGCTCGGCCGCAATCGGCGCCTGGACAAGCGCGCCCAGCGGCTGATGGGCAAGGCGCGGATGCGCGCCAAGACCAGCGGCGAGACCGAACATCTGTACGGCGAGACCCGCTACGCGGCCGCCAAGTGGAAGCGCAAACGCCGGGTCATCATCAAGGCCGAGGTCGTCTGCCACCCCGGGCGCCCGCCCAAGAACAACCCCCGGTTCGTGGTGACCAACCTCCCGCACACCCCGCAGCATGTCTACGAGATCTACCGCGCGCGGGGGACGTCGAGAACCGCATCAAGGAGCTCAAGGCCGGCCTGGCCCTGACCGGTTGAGCTGCACGCGCTTCGTGGGCAATCAGTTTCGCCTCCTGCTCACGCTGGCGGCCTACATCCTGGTGCAGGCGCTGCGGGGCCACGCCGCCGGAACGGCGTGCGCGACGGCGCAGGTCACGACGTTGCGCGAACGGCTGCTCAAGGTCGCCGTGTGGGTCGAGCGGTCGGTGCGCCGCATCGTCCTGCACTTGCCGACGTCGTTCCCGTGGCAGCCGACATGGCGCCGGGTCGCCTGCGCCGTCGGCGCCACGCCCTGACGGCGGCCGCGCTCGGCGCCCTGCCCGCCCCAGGGACCCGTCTCTGTGTCGTCCCTCACGCGGCCCTCGGATACCGCGCCGGGAAACGCCCTCAGGCGCTTGGCACGAGCGATCGACGCCGCGGTGTCCTCAGCCCGCTGCTTCGACGCGCCTTTGTGGTCCGTGGCGCCTCGTGCACCCTCCAACTGCGTGCCTTCACGCATAATGCGGGCTAGGACGGCGGCAATGATGTGGAAAAAGAGGCTTGTAATCCTGGCGAAATACCTCGCGCGGAACTGCACCACTTCCCAAACGCGGTGCCGCCCGCCCTCCCGCCTTCGAAACCATCCTGGGCACCCGGCATGCTGGCCCTCATGGCTTCTTGTCAAGTCATCTGCGGGTTGGTGTAGTGTCTTTTTGAAGCTCCGGTCCAACCACGGCGGCAGGGGTAGACCGGAGGCCACCAGCTGCCCAGGCGCTGGCGGTATCACAAGATGATCTCGGATGGTCCGTAGCCCATGACGTCACTGATCCCGCCTGGAGACCGGCGAGGCCCGCGTCCTTACCCGCCAGAGCGAGTAGATCGTGCAATGCAGGTCATGTGGTCGGCGGCGGGGATGATCAAGTCGCAGCATCGGTGCGAGGGGTACGGGACAGATTTCTGGTTCGTGCGAAAGCGCGTCCCCGGAGAGTGCCGCCACCTGGTAGGCGTATTCACTGCGGGACTCCCAACGCGCCCCGGCCGCTATGGAATCCTCAGATCATGGGGTGTCCGTGCGTGGCGAGGGGACTTCCCGGCGTGAGTGTCGGAGGCATCATACCACGCGGCGTGCTGGCGCGATTTTCGGCAAGAAACCGCTGATGAGAACGTGAAACGTGCCGGACGCTTTCCCCTCCTCGACGGTAGAGACCACCAGCCCCACGGCCCGCGCTCACGCAATACCGACGGGCGAGCGCCGACACGTCCCACGCAAGACCGGCACTTCATATGCACATGGGTCAGGACCGTGCAACGAAACGACTCGGAGGAACGGACATGGAACCCGACTCTCGCGGCATGGGAGATCAAGCCACACAGAAGCGACTGCCGACCACCCCACAGGGGGCCGCGCTCAACGAAACCGTCAAAGCGGGGCTTGACCGGGCCGGTGCGCTGGCCAAGGACGCTGCCGACAAGACCCGCGATACCCTGGCCGGTTACCGCGACGGTGGAGTCGAACAGATTGCGGAGGACATCGTCGAGTACGTGCGGAGCCAGCCGATGACTGCCTCTGCTCATCGCTACAGGAGTCGGCGTCTTTGTCGGCATGCTGCTGGTGCTGGCCCGCAAAGCCGAAGGCAGGTAACACCGGGCTCCTCACTCAATAGCGAGCGCAACCCTTGCAGTCCTGTCCATGCCGTCACGCGAGCCCGAGCTGCCCGAGACCGAGGATCGCCGCTGCCCCTACTGCCGGTATCAGCGACTCGCGCCGGAAGGCCACGTCACCATCGCGCAGGGGATGATCAAGGAGACGCTCCGGTGCGAGGTATGCGGGGTCCGGTTCGTGTTTGTGCGAAAGGTGACCGGCTGAGTGTCGCTCGTGCGTGCTCCTCCTGGCCGCACGCGGGCAGGTCACTGGGACTCATGATCGGTCCGCGCACCTCGAGGCAGCGCGAGGGCATCCGGCCGCGATTGAGCGCTGGCTGTTAGCGTTCGCCGTGCGCGCCTGGCGCAGCTGCGGCTCCCACTATGGCAGGTCATGAGCGCTCCCGTTGTTGACGCGTTGCACTCGTAGATCGGAAACTTCAACCTGCGCGTACCGCTCAATCCAAGGGCAGCGTGTGGTGGTCGAGGGTGAAGGCCGGAAAGGTGACCGCGGCTCGATGCCGAGTCGCCGTGGTTCGTGAGGCTATCCGGGCTGGCATCATTGACCCGACCAAGGTGGAGCGGATGGCGCTCCAGAATGCGGCGTCGGTAGCGTCCCCTCTTGCTAAACCGAACAGAGCGTTATCATGCCTACTTGCTCGAGGAGAAGCCGGCGGCTGGCCTGCCGATACCCTCACGGGGACCTACCAGCGGCGGCTTGATTCGGCAGTTCCAACGGCACGGCGGTCGGTCGATGCGCGCTTCGGGCCATCGTGATCAACTGATCGGAGCACACAGTAGATCACGTGATCGGTCGATCAGATCACCAAGATCGGCATCAGGATCACCTGATCGGTCCATCGTGACCACGCCCGCCGGTCGGGCACTCGGGAGGCGGCCGGGACGTGGGGTGCGATGCTGGCTGAATGGACGGGAGCCATTCATCCCAGAGCGGGACGGATGGCGATCGGTGATCGTCCATGCGGACACTCGGAGAGGTCCTGCGTCAGAGTAATTCAGGCCGGCGCCACCGCGAGGTGACGCGGAGCCCGGGGATCATACCGGGTCGGTCGGCACCAAGGATGCCGAATCGCGCCATCTAAAATGTTACCGAGCGACATATCGTCGCGCCATTCACGATGTTACTTTCCGCGGTCATGGAGAGACCCCTCGTGAGTGTGCAGACCAAGCAGGAGTACGTGCAGGCGATTTATGACCGGTATCGGGGCGCGCGGCGCCCGGAGAAGCAACGGATCTTGGACGAGTTCTGTGCGGTGACCAAGCAACACCGGAAGCACGCCATCCGCCTGCTCAACGGCCCCGCGCCGGGGGCCCCGCGGCCGGCGGCGGGCGCGCGCCGTGCAGTATGGGCGGGCGACCATCGCCGCGTTGCAGACGATCTGGGAAGCGGCCGGCTATACCCTGGTCCGTCCGGCTCAAGGCGCTCCTGCCGCTGTGGCTGCCGTGGGCCCGGCGCCGGCTGGCCCTGCGCCCGGCGGTGGAGCCAGCAATTGCGCCTCAAGAGGGGTCGTTGGGATGTTGCCCGTTCCCGGATTCACAGAGATCGACGTCGTCGCCCACCGTACTGTGGCAGTCTCGGCGACGGCGAGTTCGCGCACTTATATCGGACCCGATTGACATCTCACGAGCTAGTGGTGGGATGAACGACCAACCAAGGAGGTCGGGATGAAAGCAAAGCGCCACAAGGCGAAGTCTGGGGGCAGTGAACCGCGCACCAGGTCCGGCCGCCGGAGGAGCTGCCGGAGCGCTGGAGCGTGCAGCGCAAGACCGAGTTGGTGCTCCGACTGGTGCGCGGGGAGAGCCTGGATGCCGTGTCGCGGGAGAACCAGGTGCCGGCCCACGAGCTCGAGCAGTGGCACCGCGTCTTCGTCGAGCAGGGCAAGCGCGGGCTGCGGACCAAGGCCGAGCCGGAGGAGCGGGAGCTGACCCTGGCGCGCGCGAAGATTGGCGAGCTGATGATGCGCCTGAGCTGGCCGAGGATCTCATCGAAAAAGGGGCTTCACGGACGAGTGGAAGAGGCGCAGGGGATGAGAGAGCGGCGCAGTCCGGGCACGGGTCGCCGCTACCCGTTGACCATGATCTGCACGACATATCGGCTGGCCCGCTCGTCGGTCTACGCCACGGCCCCGGCGGCGTCGGCAGAGCCGCGGGGCAAGCGCGGGCCGAAGACGCCGATCAGCCGACGCAGCGTTGCTGGCGGAGATCCGCGCCGTCCTGGCGGCGTGTCCGTTTCATGGGGAGGGCTATCGCAAGGTGCGCGCGCGGCTCGCGCACCGCGGGCTCGCGGCGAGCGGCAAGCGCGTGCTGCGGCTGATGCGTGCGCACGGCCTGCTGGCGCCCGCGCCGCCTCGGGCCGCCGAACGGCAACCCGGCGCACGATGGCACGATCACGACCGAGCGCCCCGACGTGATGTGGGGCACCGACGGGACCCGCTTCTATACCGAGCAGGACGGGCTGGTGCTGGTTCTTCGGCGCCATCGATCACCACCTCGACGAGATCGTGGGCTGGCACACGGCCAAGATCGGCGATCGGTGGGCGGCGCTCGAGCCGATTCGCCAGGGTGTGCGCCACGCCTTCGGGCGGTTCGGCAAGGACGTGGCGCGGGGCCTGGCGCTGCGGTGCGATTGGGGCCCGCAGTACATCGCCGATGCGTGGATCAACGAGGTGAAGTGGCTCGGGTGCACGATCTCGCCGTCGTACGTCGGCGAACCGGAGTGCAACGGCGTCGCGGAGCGCTTCATGCGCACGCTCAAGGAGCAGTGCATCTACCTGCATCAGTTTCGCAGCCTCGAGGAGGCCCGCCAGGTCATCGCCGAATTCATTGCCCGCTACAACACCCAGTGGCTCATCGAGCGGCTGGGGTATCGAACGCCGGCGCAAGCGCGTGCGGATGCCCAGCGGAGGGCCGCATGAGCGAGATGCCCAGTCGGCGCGCCGAGACCGAGGGCCGTAGAGGCTCCAGGATCGACACGGACGAGGGGGTCGCTATGTTGGTATCCCCTGAACGGCCAGTGCAGTGTCCAGGAAACCGGGTGCGGTACACACTCGCTAAACGCGACCGACATCCATAACGCCTGGGCGGAGACGGCTGCCGTGCCGGCAACGCGGCCAGGGTCGCGGTGCAGACGGCGCTCGATGCGCTCCGTCAGGCCAGGCCCAGGAGATCCAGTCTCACCCGCGGGCGACCGCGGCCAGCAGGACGATAACGTCCACATCTTATAGAAGAATCCGGACAAACGCCGAGTAACCTGGCGCTTCGGCTGCGTAGCGCTACGCGCCGACATTGCGCCTGGCGGCGCAGGTGGCGATCCAGTAACCCGCACGGCGGCGCCCTCCGGCCATTCGAGAATTCTGCTCTGCCTGCCGTCAAGCTCTTTCCGCAGCGTGGTCGGCATGTCGGCTGGTCGCCAGCGATGCCCGCAGACGCCGATCGACCGCGTCCTCGCGCGTGTGCGGATCCTCGAGCACGTGGCTCCCGCGCAGCTGCGGCGCCAACGTGCCCGCCTGGACTCCTCTCGCCCTTGCCTGCAAAGCGATCGAGCACCAACTCGGAGGGCGCGTTTGGCGCCCCGGCCAGCATCGCGCCATCTTCGCCGGCGCCCGCTTCGGCCGACGCCGCGCCCACGCCGGCGGCCCCAGTGCCGTGCCGCGTCCGCACGCTTCGCTCAGCATCCACCCAATCTCTCCTCTCCGGCGGCCCGCGCGCGCCGGGTAAACATCGAAGACGGCGCGACGATGCGGGCGAAAGCAACATTTCAAATGGCTTGATTCATGAGAGGGGCCTGAGGCCAGGCCGAGACGAGAGGCCCGCGTCCGACAGGGCGTGCCCGCATGGGCGCGCGTTGCCCTCCGGGCAATCCCGCCCATCCGGGCAAGAGTGAGAGCACTTCATCGCTCTGGCGCTCTCGTACTCGACGATGCCTCGGACCGCGCCTTCATTTCTACCGGGTAAACCATGTGCCGACCGATGCCCCCTCATCCTACGCCTCCTGACAAGGACGCATACCCGAGCCTGACGTTTTTCCGGTTGGGACGGGATGCGATTCGTCGTCACTGTCACAAATTAGATAGCGAGGGTCAGGATGAATGACTCGAAATCCTTTCGAGACCTCTTAAGCCCCAATCCGGCTGATAGCCGCTGCTGCGGGTAAAGTCTGAAACTCGGCGTCAGGCGTGCTCGCAGGTCTCGTCGGAGAGGCCACTAAACCCCGGAAATGTCCACGCTGGTATTCCGCAAATCCTCTGTTGAACGAGTATTGGGACGTGTCAGCAGGTCGGACATCTTGAGCGTCAACGAAGTGGCCGGGAAATGGACGGGCTGCGTCGCCCTTCTCATCCGCTCTGAGCGCGCCTCCAGCAGACGCATGCAGGTCCGATTGGCGGAACGACGGTCCGTCCCGTCCGGGCTCAGCGGGGACCTGGCTCCGACGAGCCCCGGTCGTGAACTTCCCCCGGGGCCCGTCGAGTCGAGGCTGCCGGAAGATTGGGGATTTGCTTGGACCATAACCATAACAATCGTGAAACCATCACCTCCGATGAGATCAGGGAGTGGGATGACGACCCCCCTTACTTGGAGAATTGAGGATGGCCCCGGGTGGGGGCCTAATAAGTTCTTCGGCGAGCTGTGCAGCTTCACTGGATGCGAGATCGACTGGCGACCCGTGAGCGACGCGCTCTGCGCTCGCCTCCAACCGCCAGTAGATCTCATTTCGGTGCGCAGAAGCCGCGTTTACCTTCGCGAACACGCTAACGCCAATCGGTGTATAGCCGCGCCGTGGCGAAACAACAAGATTAGAAAGCGGCGGCTACTAACCTGCTCCTTTCCGCTCGGAAGTGTCCTTCTATAAACTTTCGCTCAGGAGTCGCCCTGAACTCAGGTTCCTTAGTCCCGCGATTCGTCGGCGTCGATGCGCAACCCAGGGCACTCTCTATTTGGAAGCGGCTGGCGATTCTGAGGAAGCATGACCGATTTTCTTCTCCGTAGCCGGTTTCGCCGTCGGATAGGGGCCGGACTGTTTGTCCAACCTCGGCAAAAAAACAGTGGCGGCGCTCCACATGGCTTCGATCCGAAATGCAGCGTCACTCAATCCGCTCACCAGTGCCGGTTATTCACATGCTCTACCCATCTCCAGTAGAGGCCGCGCGGAAATTACGGCGCTCAACTCGAGTACCTCCGGCTGGCGCAAGGGAGCGCGGGCATTCCCAGCAAACGTCGCAGCACCTTGGGTCCGTTTTGCGATCCACGACACTCCACGGCGGATCTCCGGCTTCGCCAATGTATTTATGTAACCCTGCCGGAGGCTACAACCCTGATCGACTGGGAGACGCGGGGCAATCGGTGACCTCTCGCTGGGACCTTGCCTCTCAGTGCCTGCGCAGACCAGCTCTGGACACGTCAGCAGACGCTCGAATGCCAACTTTAGGGCAATGGACAACCTTAGTGAGAGAGAAGGTGCTGCAGAATCGTATGCTGGAAATCGAGCGTTGCTGGCAATCATACATAGGCTCGATGTCTGACTCTGCGTGACCTCGAGGCCTACTGGCATGGAACCCTCGGGCGCCATATGTCTCGGATGAGGCTTTTTCTGGGCAGGGGTTACGAATCTCTCAGCAACCGAGGACCAGCTCTTCAACGGAGACAGCGTCCGTCTGCAGAAGCCGTTGTACCGAGAATTTTGCCCAAGCACCGGGAATCATCGCCTCCTCGCATTTTGGGAATTTCTCGTCCATCGCCCCAGTGCGAAGCGTCTGCGAATGCTGTATGAGCGGACATAGGTCGCCTCATGGAGTTGACGGAGGAGCTCACCCCAAGGCAAGGAGAGAGCTTGCACGCACGATCGCTCGTCCTCCTCCGCCCCGCCTGACTCCACACGCGCATACCCGGTGCCACCGGGGTGAGTTGAGAGGCGGCTCGCCGGACGCTATCTACCGGCGGATTCAACAATGCGCGGAACCGTCGGTCCACGAAATCGGATCTGCCGGCCCGGCCAATGTCGTGCGAGCGGTGGTCAACGAAGTCCGCAAAGCAATTCCTGGCGCGACGCCCGTGGTGGCACGGGACTGCTACAAGCTGGCGTCGTTGACGAGGACCATCTGCTGGCGAGCGGAATTCTGTTCTGCCTTCGAATTAGGTGTAGTGATGGCGGCCATGCTCGCATCTGCCGACACCAGCACTTCAGGCGAGTTTCCCCCTAGCGTGTTGGAAGGGTTGATTCCGGGGTGGATTCTAATCAGCGGTCAGCAGCGGCCCTTGCGACAGCGCCGCCCCAATCGCGGGTTACGTACTTGACTCGTGGGAAGTCGGCGCGGCGGCAATCGTGTTCACGGATGTCGCGTGTGGCAGCGCTAGACTCCGCAGGCATCCCGGTGCTCCGGGAAATCTGTCGTCTGCAGGTGGCGGCGAACCGAAGCGACTCGATGGCTAGTGCAATTTCCATCCGGAAGCCACGAGGCGACGGTTCTGGGACAGCGCCATCCGCCCGAGCGATCTCGCAGGCCGATCAGAGCATATGATCGGACAGCGGCGTCCCCCTTTGGCGGAACGCGCATCGCGCCGGGTATCCGGTCTCGTGCGTACTGGTGCCACTTCGAGCTTCGTGGAGACGAGTTTCGAGTGGCGGCCTCATCCGGCCTCGCCAGAGCTCATACTCCAGCGCGCGGTACGGTCACGTTAAGCACCATCTGTACGTGGGGAGGCTGTGAAGGGCGAACCGAGAGAGCAAATCGACCCCGGGAAATTCAATCGCCAACCGCCTCGGTGCATCACGAGAACCAGTGCGCCTCCGAGCGCGACGACACTTGGAGAATGGAAGGAAGGTAGTCGACGTTGATCACAATTATGTCGATGCCATGGATCAGCGCCACACATGTTCCATTCGGCTTGGAGCCGTCCATGCGCACTTGCGCGACATCAATCATTTTTGACGTGCGTAGCGAAGCGTCAACTATGGAGTTCGCAGAACCGATAGGGATTCGATCTGTACGACTTCCTGTCAAGTCGGCCGGGTCCGGCCGAAGAGTGGACTTTCAGCTCGATTTTACTTCAGACAATGATCCTGGAGCGGGGGTGAGTATCCGACCAATGAATCCTGGGCAGTAGCTGGTGATGCCCGAGGCATCGCGAGAGATTTAAGAGCCGACGGCTAACAAATTTCTGGACTTCAGTGGCACAAGACTTCCCACCCTTCAGGAGAGCCGAGTTATTGGATTTACGCTTTACGATAGTCTGCAGCTCGGGTCGTCGATCGCCTTTTTCGCCGGAAGCTGCGGAAGGAGGGTACGCCGGCTCGACGTATCTTCGGCGGCTCAGCGTGCGATGGCTCGGGCCGCCGAGGCCATGTTGGGCTAAGCCCGAAATCGATGTTGACATCTCTACCAAGGACGTGTCGTGACTGGGGAGTTAGTATCGCTTCTTACCAGCGCGCTCTCTACGAAGGTACCAGAGCACCGCACGTCAACCGGGAAAGTCGTCATCCACTTTGAGCCTGCGAAGAGCGGCCGGACCCCCAGAAGGATGTGCAGAGTGGCACGCCGCCGGCATCCCCGCGCCTAGTTGCAGCGGCACGGTCACCAATTGCCGAGTAGGCGCGCGCGCACGGCCGTCGCGGCCCAACCATGAGCGGTTCGTTCTGCCGCGAACTGTGGACGCGAGTGCTTCACTGCCGACTCGTTTTTGGCTCCCGCCGTACGGCCTCCGAGGATGCGTGGCTTCCCTCGAGAGCAGTGTCGGCGGGTGTTGGTGGGGGGCCGAGAAGATGCAATGTACCTTCTGCGGATTGGCTGCCGGCACGCGACCCATCGCAGGTTGGCGTCGTCGGAAGTCCTATGCGGATGCGGTGAGTCACACATTCACGAGCTGGTACGGGCAAGCGATCTGGCTCTCTATGGTGGTGGGGATCTGATTATTCCACCGGAGTCTGGAACCGAGAGTCGCCCCGGCCTTGCGCGAGAGAAGCGCCGCTTTCGATGCGCAGTTTTTTCGAGATGAAGTCACGACTACTCACGCGTGAGGAGTTCGCAACGGCGGGCTCGTTGGTGAGCGTAGTATGGATGCAGCCAGGGATCCGAGACGCCGGCCGATGGCCCGAGCTGAAACGGATGCGGAAGGGTGCAAGTGTGGGCCACAATCTTCAGACGATTCTGGGTGGGCTGAGGAGCATGGTGTTCCGGCTGTCGTGGAATCTGTCTTCGCCCGCCCATCCGGAACTCGGCGGCTGACTATGCGCAGACAGATGTTAGCGGCAGCGATCATCCGAAAGCTGCACCACCTACCGCCGCCAGTCCGGTCTGGGACGAGTCCAGTCCGTCGATTCAGCCCGCTATTCGACGAGCCCAGAGATGGGCTGGAGACTTCACTCCATCACGGCTGCGTCCGTCGGCAAGGCAGCCATTCGCCGGGCGCGTTTCCCGCTGACGATAAGAGTCTTAGAGACCTGATAGCGTGAGTACGAGTATTGCGGGGACGACTACTGGACTGGCGCAGAGGGAGTTCGCGCTCTCCGAGTCGGCGCAAGTGGATGATTGGAAGATCGCCTATCTTAGGGGGCGCCTCTGTCGATGGATGGGAACGAAGTGCGCGACATCCCGCTCCGGCTTGGAGCGCCGCTTTCAGTGTGTCGAGCGAGGACCGACGTGAGGATCTTTGGCGAAGCGCCTGCCAGTTTAGTCCCGTTGCGGTCGCGGCAGCGACGGCTTGAAGTCGATTCTTTGCCTGCATTCGAGGGGACGGATCGCGAGGAGCTCAAGGGAACGGGGTTTCCTGCGGAGGTGAGGGGAGAGCGCATGCTGTCCCCTGGTGCTTCCGCATGGAAATCTCTCTCGCAACGGGACGCTCTGTCTCCATTGCGTGCTTGGATATCTGAGAGAGAGAGGTTCGAAGGATGGGCCGGTTGACTCTTCCGTTCCTCTGCAGATCTACCAGGATCTGGTCAGCTGTGGTCCTAGCTAAGATGATGGGCCAAGGTGGCGGCACCTCTCGGTCACCGGAAGCACGTTCGAGGGGAAGTGCCACCACCTGTCGAGTCACCGATCGAAGGGTCACGCCGTTAAGAACCGCACGCGACGACGACCCACCTCAAGGCCGGCTGGTGGGACGGTCCACCTCGCGCGACGCGGGCCATTTCACCGGCAACCGATATTCGCCGCTTCCCACGCGTCGCATGGTTCCCCAGATATCCTCCTGGACACTCTCCGGGTGACGGGAGAGGTTCTGGCATCTGTCTGACCGAGGGGTTGTGCGGCGCTTCCGGCGCATTGATGACAATCACCAGCTTCAGTAAACGATGACTGCAGCACTGCGCGGGCGCTGCTGGGAGTGTTAAAGCATAACGTGAAGCCGTCGCAGGGTGAGTTAGCATAGGTGAGTAAAGGAGATTGAGGCCGACCGCGAGGCGACGAGTTGCGTCCAGCGACGCTGGACGGCAGCCGCGCGGGCCGATCCTTGCATCCGTTTTTGCGGGCCGGAGTTCTCAAGCCGAATGAGACAGTCAGGTCGGAAATGGTGAGTCGCCGTCATGAGCCGATCCCCTCTGGCACGGCAAGCGCCGGCGCCGCCGGGGGCTTGTTGATCCACGCCGCCGTCGGCAGCGGCGGCGGGACCGGCACCCCGCGCGGGAAGCGCTCCGGGTGGGCCGCGTAGGCGGCGCGCAGGACTTCGGCGCGCTGCTGCCACTTGGCCGCGGCCAGGCCGTAGTGCATATCGTGGGGCGTCATCAGGCCCAGGGCGCCGTGACGATGCTCGCGGTTGTACCACGGGAAGAACCGCTGGCCGAACGTCTCGGCATCCTCGTAGGACCCGAACCGATCCGGGAAGTCCGGCCGGTACTTGAGGGTCTTGAACTGCGCCTCGGAGAAGGGGTTGTCGTTGGAGACGTGGGGCCGGGAGTGCGAGGGCACCACGCCCAGGGTCGCCAGCAGCAGGGCCACCGGCTGCGAGGTCATCGACGGGCCGCGGTCGGCATGAATGATGAGCTGGTCAGGGGCGATGTGCTGCCGCGCGCAGCTCTCGGCGATCAGCACCTTGGCCAGGGCCGCCGCTCTCCTGGCGGGCCAGGAGCCAGCCGACGACGTAGCGGCTGAAGATATCGAGCAGGACGTAGAGGTAGTAGTAGGTCCACTTGACCGGGCCCAGGAGCTTGGTGATGTCCCAGCTCCAGACCTGGTTGGGCCCCGTCGCGAGCAGCTCGGGCTTGTGGTACGCCGGGTGCCGGAGCTGGTTGCGGCGCTCGCGCACCTCCGCGTTGGCCGCGAGCACCCGGTACATCGTGCGGATCGAACACGGCGGCACCTGGCCGGCATCGAGCACCTGGGCCCAGACCTGCGCCGGCGGCAGATCGACGAACCGCTCCTCGTGCAGCAGGGCCAAGACCCCTTCGCGCTCCGCCGCCGTCAAGGCCTGCCGGGGCGCGCGCCGCTCCGCGGGCCGCCGGCGCCGGCGGCGGGCCACCCCGCCGCCGGTAGAAGGTCGCGCGGGCCAGCCCCAGGGCCGCGCACAGCGGGGCGATGCCGACCTGAGCGCCGGCGCTCCTCGACCAGGGCGATCATGACCGCGCGCTCGCCCCCGGCCGGCCGAGCAGCGCCGCCAAGTTTTTGGGCATCCACCAGGGCCTCGGCCCGCTCGGCCCGCCCGGTCATCTCGGCCAGCTGCCGCTCGAGCTCGGTGACCTTCCGGTCGCGGGGATCGACCGGCGTCGGCTTGCGCCCGCGCTTCTTCGGGGCCAGGGCGGTCAGCTCGCCGCGCCCCCGGGCCCGGCGCCACACCACCAGGTGCGACGAGTACAACCCCTCGCGCCGCAGCAGCGCCCCGACCGCGCCCGGCGTCGTGCAGGCGTCCGCTTCCTTGAGGATGCGCCGCTTGTACTCCGCCGTGTACGTCCGCCGCCGCGCCTTCGCTGCCACCTGCACGTCCTCCGACCACTACCGGCACCTGCGCGTCCATGGGGTCATCCCGTCTCGCCCTCTACAATAAATTCGGGGGAGGGACTGTCTCACTCATCCCGGCACAGAGGGGCCCCGTGGCTGCCCATGCCCTGGCTGCCAGCAGCGGTCGGCGATCCGGTCGCGAACGACGCCTGGTGGTGGTGAAGCCTGCTCCCTCCGCGCTCTCCTGAGCTGGTGGCGATCGAAGAGGGGCGGGTCACTGTCGACGCGTCGATGGAGACGCGGGATCTCGCCGACGTGCTGGCACAACTTCCTGGCGCGCGGGCGGGATTCCGAGTGAGGACCTCTGCGTCGCTCGGACGGGTGATCTGCCACGTTCGAGATGGCCTGAGCGCGCCGCCGGGGCGCGCATGACGCCTCCCACGGCCGGCTCGTGGCTCCGCCGCGGCGACTTGCCCCATGCACGGCACCGTTCCAACGGAATTCACCTTGCCGCCATCGGTACCAATCGGACGGCGGAGGCGCGCAATGCCTCAAAGTGGGCCGGGGTTTGGAACCCGAAGAATATGACGGCTTAAGGCAACCGTCCCGGTGGGTCTCGGCAAAGACGCATCACCGCTCCACGCGGGTCGTCTCCGGCGGCGGCAAGGATCGCGAAGTCACTGAAGAATAAGATCAATCCAGTAGCTGGCCGGCCCCGTGTGGCATTCAGCATATCCAGCCCTGGCAACCACCAAGCCCCCCAGATTTCAGCATCTTGGGGGCTTTGGTTTTCTTGGTACTGCGCTGGAGCAGCCCCGCTACCGGGTTTCTTTTTGGCCTACGGGTTTCCTCGCCGGCAGCGTCGCTTTCAGCACCTTGGTGTTGACTATCCTCTTCACCAACCGGCACCGGGGCACCGAGATCTTCCGCGACCAGTTCCACGGCGCGAAGGTGGCGATCACCAATCTCTCCGAGACGTCCCGCGTCCAGATCCGGGTCACCCTGTGTCCCTGAGCCTCTGGCGGCTCGGTGGCGAAGTTCAAACCGTACCGCCGCTGGCGCCATCAACCGCCTTCCAGGAGCAACGCCGGCCAGGCTTCGCTCGTCTGCAAGCCGCACTGATCGCCCCACATCGATAGCTGAGTCGCATCGGCTCCGCCCGCAAGGCGGAGCCGATTGGATTCGCGACCGGGCTCAGCCCAGGCGGAACAGCCCGGACGTCCCGCCGGGGGGCCGCGTCGTGGCGTAGAGGCCCTGCCCCGCCGCGAACAGGGCCGCCGCATCGGCCGGGGGCGTCGGCAGGTCGCGCCAGGCATCCGCGGCGGGTCATAGCCCAGGAGCACGAGCCCGCTGGCGTTGCGTCCCAGCACTGGCGGCCGCGCGTCGTGCCCTCACATGACCGAGAAGCTGCTCGCGCTCGTCGTGGTGCCCGCCGGGGTCGTCACGGTGATCGGGCCGGACGCGGCACCCGCGGGCACGGTCGCCGTGATCTTGATCGGCGAATTGACGGTGAACACGGCCGAGGTGCCGTTGAATTTCACCGCGGTCGCGCCCGTGAGGTTCGCGCCATTGATGGCGACGCTCGTCCCGGGAGCCCCGCTGGCCGGCGTGAAGCTCGTGATCCGCGGCGCCACCGTGAAGCTCGTCGCGCTGGTGGCGGTGCCGCCCGGAGTCGTGACGCTGATCGGACCCGTGGTGGCGTTCGCCGGTACCGCCGCCGTGATCTGCGTGCTGCTGTTGACCATGAACGTGGCGGCGAGCCCGTTGAACTTGACCGCGGTGGCGCCGGTGAAGGTGGCGCCGGTGATCGTGACGCTCGTGCCCGGCGCACCGCTGGCGGGGAGAACGAGTTGACCGTGGGCGCGACCGAGAAAGTCGCCGCGCTGGTGGCGCTGCCGGCGGGCGTCGTCACGCCGATCTTGCCGGACGTGGCGCCGGCGGGCACCGTGGCGGTGATCTTGATGGCCGAGTTCACGGTGAACACGGCGGATGTGCCGTTGAAGGTGACCGCGGTCGCCCCCGTGAAGTTCGCCCCGTTGACGACGACGCTGGCGCCGACCTTGCCGCTGGCCGGCGTGAACCCGGTGATCCGTGGCGCCACCGTGAAGGTCGCGGCGCTGGTGGCCGTGCCGCCAGGGAGGTGACGCTGATCGGGCCCGTGTTGGCGGTCGCCGGCACCGTCGCGGTGATCTGCGTGCTGCTGTTGACCGTGAACGCGGCCGCGACGCCGTTGAACTTGGCCGCGGTGGCCCCGGTGAATGCCGAGCCGGTGATCGTGACGTGCGTGCCCGGCGCCCCGCTGGTGGGGGAGAACGACGTGATCGTGGCCGCGACCGCGAAATTCGCCGAGCTGATCGCGCTGCCGGCGGGCGTCGTCACGCCGATCTTGCCGGTGGTGGCGCCCGCGGGCACCGTGGCCGTGATCTTGATGGCCGAATTCACCGTGAACGCTGCCGCGGTGCCGTTGAAGGCGACGGCCGTCGCCCCGTGAAGTTCGCCCCATTGATGACGACGCTGGCGCCGACCGCCCCGCTGGCCGGCGTGAAGCCCGTGATCCGCGGCGTCACCATGAAGCTGGTCGTGCTGGTCGCGGTGCCCGCGGGGGTCGTCACGCTGATCGCGCCGCTCGTGGCGTTCGCCGGCACCGTGAACGTGATCTGAGTGCCGCTGTTGACGGTGAATGCGGCCGAGGTGCCGTTGAGCTTGACCGCCGTGGCGCCCAGCGAGATTGCCGCCCTGGATGACCACGCTGATCCCCGGAGCCCCACCGGCAGGGCTGAAGCTCGTGATCGACGGTCCTGTCGCCACGCCGACCCCCGTGACCGTCCTCGACGCCCCGCCGCCGCCCGTGAAGCTGACCGTCCCCGGGAACGTCTGCGCCGCCGTCGGGCTGAAGCGCACGGTCACCGTCTGGGTCTGTCCGGCGGTCAGGCTGTACGCGCCGCCGGCGACGATGCTGTACGGCGCGGCGGTCGTGGCCTGTCCGGTGAGGGTGCCGGTTCCCGTGTTCTCGACCACGAAGGACGCATCGGCCGAGCCGCCGACCGAGACGTTCCCGAAATCGCGGGAGGCCGGCGTCACGGCGATCGCCGGCTGCGGCGCCTGCCCGAGCGTCCACAGGAGCGAGGTCCCGTCGGCGAGGCTGGCCGTGTTGAAGCTCCACTGCGTCGCCACCTGCGGTCCCATCTGGATGCCCACGGTCGCCTGCGCGCCGCCGTCGGCGTCCGGGCATTCTCCGCCGAACGTCGTGTCCCGGTAGTTGAACAGGATGTCGCTGCTCGACTCGAAGAACACGACCTGGAACGAGACGTAGCCTTCGAACAGCGCGCAGTAGCGGTCGAGCCGTTCGAGGCCCCGCCACTCCACGACCAGCTCGCGGTTCGGCGCCGTGCCGATGACCTCCCAGACCACGTCGGCGTCCGGGTTGTAGTAGGCGCCGATGTCGTCCCAGAAGGGTGCGATGAGCGTCGAGCGGAACGGCGAGGGCAACGGCTCGTTGAACGCCGGCAGATCCGCGCTGAACCCGCCGCCGTCGAACTGGATGGCCCCGCGATGGTCGACGAACAGGGTGGTGAAGCTGCCGCCGCCGAAGCGGATCGGAAACGGCGACGTGATCTCGCCGGGCTGCAGGGGAAGAATCGTGATGCTCGTTCCGGTGATCGCGCGATCCGCGAACGGCACCGGCGTGGCGGTGTAGGGGCCGGTCAGGACCCGGACGGTCACCACGTCCGCGCCGGGGAAGGTGAGGGTGTAGTCGCCGGGCGCGGCGGGAGTCCACTGTCCGGAATAGATGCCGTCGCCGGCCTCCTGATCGGGCCCCGCACCGTCGTCCCGCAGGGTCACGGCCTGGCCGCCGGGGGCGACGGTGACGGTGATGTTGCCGTTCGGCGCCGCGCACCTGATGTGCAGGGCCGCCAGGTCCATCGGGCGCCCGGCCACGGTGTAGAGGACGTCGCGGATCGGCCGGAGGCGGGACAGCACCGTCGAGTTGGTACACGCGAGCGAGCCGCGCGCGTTCAGGCGCTTGTTCGTGATGAGCTTGTCGTTGTCGGGGTACAAGTCGCCCTCGGCGCCGGCCAGGATCAGGTTCTTGATCGCTTTCCAGTCGCGTGCCGGCGGCTGGGCTTTGAGCAGTGCCGCCACGCCCGTCACGTGCGGCGCGGCCATCGACGTGCCCGTGAACACCTCGTAGGCGTTCCCGGGATCGTGCTCAGGATGTTCGTGCCGGGGGCGGCGATGTGCATCGTGCGCCGTCCGTAGCCGGAGGTGACGTTGAGGTAGCCCGCCGAGTTCGAGTTCGCCACGGCGATGACGTTGGGCAGGTAGTAGTTGGCGGGCCAGGTCGGCTTCCGGTCGTTGTCGGGGTCCATCCGGCAGCTCGGGCAGTACGCGTAATTGCCGGCGGCCGCGACGAACAGGATGCCCCGCTGGCGGTGGGCGTCGATCGCGTCCAGGAGGCTCTGCGAGAACTCCTGCAAGCTCCAGCTGTTGTTGGTCGCGACGATGTTCACGCCGCGGTCCTTCATCAGGGCCACGTAGTCCAGGCAGGCGATCGCGGCGGCGATGGTCCCGAAGCCGTCGGCGTCGAACATCTTGCACGGCAGGAGCCGGACGTTCCAGTTGACCCCGGCGATCCCGATGCCGTTGTTGCCGACCGCCCCGATGATCCCCGCCACGTGCGAGCCGTGGTCGTTGTCGTCGATGGGGTCCGAGTTGCCGTTGATCGGCGCGATGCCGTAGCAATCGTCGACGAACCCGTTGCCGTCGTTGTCGAGGCCGTTGGCGTTGCAGTCCGCGGTGTTGCGGAACATGTTCGCGGCCAGGTCCTCGTGCGTGTAGTCGATGCCGGAGTCGATGACCGCCACCACCACGGTCGGGCTGCCCGTCGCGAGGTCCCAGGCCTCCGGCGCATCGATGTCGATGTCCTGCGTGAGGACCGGCGCGTCCAGTCCCCACTGGTCGCCCGCGAGGAAGTGGGGATCGTTCGGCGTGGCCTGCAGCGTCACGACGTGATTCGGCTCGACGTAGAGCACTTCCGGGAGCCTCCGATACCGGGCAATCGCCTGCGCCGTCGACAATCCGCGCGGTAGCTTGACCAGGTGGAGATCACGGACGGTGGTGAAGCTCCGCAGGGGCACGGCGCCGGCGGCCGCGTGAAGCGCCGCGCCATGAGCCGGAGCTGTCCCGGCGCGAAATCTGACCAGCAGCTCGTCGGGCACGTGGGCGGCGGGCCCGCCGATGGCCGCGACCGGCCAGAGCAGCGCGAGCAGAACGATGGCGAACGATCGCGAAAGCCTGGGCATCATCGGTGCTCTCCTTCTCGCCCGGATCGAACCGGGCGTGTGGCCGCGGGACGCCGCCGCGCTGCCGGCGCCTCGATGGCTGCGGGGGTGCTACAGTACCGCCGTGCGTCGATGGCCCGTGCCGTGTCTCCGGGGCCACCGACGCCGGCGTGGGGGACTGCCAGGTTGCCTGCCTTCGTCGTGGTCATGTGCGCTGCCGCCTCGTGCCGTGTGACGGCAGAATGGCTGCGAGGGCCGGCCGAAGTCCTGGGGAAACTCAGGGATTACTCGGGGAGACCTTAGGGAGCGGCCAGAGCGCAGCATGAAGCAGCCACCGTCCGAATCCCGCCCCGCCGTGCGCATCGAAGCGGAGAACGAATGGGCGTGGTGTGGGGAGCGGCGCCTGCGCTTGACGCCGAAGGTGTTCGCGGTCCTGCGGCATCTGGTCCAGCACGCGGACCGGCTGATCACCAAGGAGGAGCTGTTCAGCGCCGTCTGGGGCGAGACGATCGTGAGCGAAGCGACGCTGGCCAGCTGCATCCGCGATCTCCGCAAGGCGCTGGGCGATTCGTCGCGCACACCGCGCTACATCCAGACGGCGCACCGGCGGGGATTCCGGTTCATCGGCCCCATCGCCGCTTCCATGCACCGGCCGCGGCGGCACGAGCCCGCCGTCCCGCCGGTCGCACGGGATGGCCAGGGTCGCGGGCCCACTGTCCTCTCCACCATGTCATCGCTGGCCCCGCTGCTGGTGGGGCGCGCGGCCGAGCTCGCGCGGCTCCATGCCCGGCTGGCGAGCGCGATCGATGGCCAGCGCCAGCTCGTGTTCGTCACCGGCGAGCCAGGGATCGGCAAGACCACCCTGGTCGAGACGTTCCTGTCGCAGATCGCGGTCGGGCACGGACCGCGTGTCGCGCGCGGCCAGTGCGTGGAGCAGTACGGCGCCGGCGAAGCCTACCTTCCGGTGCTCGAGGCCCTGGCGCGATGGGGCCGCGAGCCCGGGGGCGAACGGCTGGTGCAGGTCCTCAAGCAGCACGCGCCGACCTGGCTCGTGCAGCTGCCGGCGCTGTTGACCGACCAGGAGCTGCACGCCGTGCAGCGGCGCGCCGAGGGTCGACGCGCGAGCGGATGTTGCGAGAGCTGGTCGAAGCGCTCGACGTGCTCGGCAACGACGCGCCGCTCGTCCTGGTTCTGGAAGACCTGCACTGGAGCGACTCGGCCACCATCGACCTGCTCTCGATGCTCGCTCGCCGGCGTGAGGCGTCACGCCTGCTCGTCGTCGCGACGTACCGCCCGGCCGACATGATGGCCAGCGGCAGCGCCTTGCGCGCGGCGAAGCAGGAGCTGCAGCTCCACGGGCATTGCGACGAGGTCCCCCTGGACTTCCTGGACGTCGTTGCGGTGCGCGAGTACCTCGCGCGGCGGTTTGCCGACAATCGCTTTCCGGACGAGCTGGCGGTCGTCCTCCATCGACATACCGACGGCAACCCGCTGTTCCTGGTCAACACGGTGGACGACCTGGTCGCGCGTGCACAGGTGCACGAGGTCGACGGTGTCTGGGAGCTCGAAGGGGCGGCGGACGACATCGCCCTCGGCGCGCCGGAGACGCTGTGGCAGGTGGTCCACAACCAGGTCGAGCGGCTGACCGCGGACGAGCAGGCGGTGCTCGCCGTCGCCAGCGTGGCGGGCGCGGAGTTCTCGGCGGCGCTCGCGGCCCCGGCCGCAACGCACCCGCACGAAGGCGAGTCACGGTGCGACGCGCTGGCACGCCGCGGCCAGTTCCTGCGCGCAGTGGGCGTGTCGGAGTGGCCGGATGGTACCGTGGCGGGCCGGTACGCGTTCATCCATGCGTTCTACCAGAGCGTGCTCTATGCGGGTGTCTCCATCGGCGAGCGCACGGGCCTGCACCTGCGGATCGGCGAGCGCCTCGAACGAGGCTATCGGCCAGTCCACCGGCGAGATCGCCGGCGAGCTGGCGATGCACTTCGAGCGTGGCCGCGATTTCGAGCGGGCGCTGCAGTATCGGAGGCAGGCCGGCGAGCACGCGCTGCGCCAGCACGGATACCGCGAAGCTGCCACGCACGCGACCCGGGCGCTGGATCTGCTCCGCGCGTTGCCGGACACCGAACGGCGCGCGCGGCTGGAACTATCGTTCCAGGTCATGCTCGCCGCCGCGCTGACGGCGACCAGGGGCTACGCGGCGCCCGAGGTCCACGGCGTGTACGTGCGCATACGCGCACTCTGCGACCGGGTCGAGCACACCCGCGAGCTGTATCCGGTGTTGCTCGTGCTCGTGCGGTTCAATCTCATTCGTGGGGCCTTGCCGGCCGCGCGTGACGTGGCACGGCAGCTCTTGACGATGGCGGAGGCGGCGCACGAACCCGCGCTTCTCCTCTGGGCGCACAGCGCGTCGGGGGTCGTCGCGTTCTACGCGGGCGAATTCGCGGCCTCGCTCGACCACCTGGAACGCGGGATCGCGCTGTACGATCCGCGAGAGCACAGCCCCGAGCCGTCGCGAGCGCTGCTGGCCTGGCAGGATCCCGGCGTGTCGTGCCTGGCCCACAGCGCGTTGACACACTGGATGCTCGGGCATCCGGCGCGCGCGGTGGCGCGGATCCACGAAGCCCTGACGCTGGCTCGGACGCTCGCTCGCCCGCTCAGCGTTGGCTATGCGTGCCACTACGCCGCGGCGTTGCATCAGTTTCGCCGGGACCACGCGGCGATGCAGATCGCGGTCGATGGGGCGTTCGAGCAGGCGACGCAGCACGGGTTCGGGATCCTCGTGGCGACCGGGACCGCCCAGCGCGGCTGGCTCCTTGCGGAACAGGGGCAATCCGCGGACGGCCTCGCCCGAATGCAAGAAGGCATCGCGGCCCTGCGAGAGGTCGGCGCGGACTTCCTGCTCCCGGGCTTCCTCGCCTCGATGGCCGGCACGTACGAAAGGATCGGTCGACCGGCGGACGGCCTGTCCAGCGTGAACGAAGCGCTCGCCCTGGTCGAAGCCTCAGGCCAGCACTACTGGACGGCGGAGCTCCATCGGGTCAAAGGTGCGCTCACGCGCGAGGCCGACGAGAAGGCAGCCGAAGCCTCGTTCCGCGAGGCCATCGCGATCGCGCGGCGACAGGGGGCGAAGTCCTTCGAGCTGCGCGCGGCGACGAGCCTCGGCCGGCTATGGGCGAGCCAGGGCAAGGCGGCCGAGGCCCACGCGCTGGTGTCGGAAATCTACGCGTGGTTCACGGAGGGATTCGACACGGCCGACCTGATCGAGGCGCGAGCCCTGCTCGAGGAGCTCGGGCGCGCAGACGGACGGCAGATGGGCGCGCGCCCTCGACGCCGCCGAGCGTAGACAGTGTCGCTCGACGACCTGCTCGACGCGGCCGCGTGCGCGTGGGCGGCGGCGCGTGCCGATGCCGTGTCGCTGCCCAACCCACCGGAGAGCTGCGACGGGCTCGCGGTCGCGATCTGGTACTGATCTCATGGCTGTCGCGGAATACCCGGCGCGGGCCCGAGAACCACGCTGTGCCCGCTGTTCGCTGCGGCTCCAGCGGGGTGCGGCGTGCGGGACTGGAGCTGACGTCATGGGGGCGCCCGTGTTGTACGCTCCCGGCGGCGATGGGCGAGCAATACCAGTGCGTGCCCGCGACCACATCCGATCCAGTGCAGGCTTGGCCGAGACGCGAGAGTCGGCCCGCGACGCGCCGGACAATCTGGCTTGCGGGAGGCGGGCATTCTGCCCGCGCAGCCAAAACAGGAGCGCCTCCGCTCGCCGTCGTGGCTCAAGCTTGGCGGTGTTGAGGTACCCGGAACCGGAGTGCTAGCATCCCAGCACGCGAGGGAACTGTTTCCTCGCCAGGCTAGAGGATGGCCGCCAACGCTGAATCGGCGCCGCGGCCCGCTGTCGGAATCCTGTCAAAGGAGCGGTCGCCATGCGAGAGAGCGCCTTGAGCATTCCCACCTCCGACGGCTGGAGCCGATCGTGAAGGACGCCCCTCACGGATCCGCTCCAATCGCGCCCATGGCGTCGCTCGCCGCGCTCGTCGCGGCGGTGTGGCTCCTCGCGGGCTGTGCCTCCGCGATCCCTGCGAGCGCATCGTCGCCCGTCCTGAGCCGCATCCAGGGGAAAGGGGAGTTGGTGGTCGGGACGGCGGCCAGCATGCCGCCGCTGAACATGACCACCAAGACCGGCGAGGTCATCGGGCTCGAGGTCGATCTGGCGCGGGCGATGGCGGAGGCGATGAACGTCAAGCTTCGCCTGGTGACCATCCCGTTCGCGGGTCTGCTGCCCGCACTCGAGGCCGGGCAAGTCGACATGATCTTGTCCGGGATGACCATGACCCCAGCCCGGAACATGAAGGTGGCCTTCGTCGGCCCCTACTTCGTCTCGGGCAAGTCCTTCCTCACCAAGGCAGCCACCTTGGCCTCAGCGAAGGGATCGGCGGACCTGAACCAACCGAGCATGCGGCTGGCCGCGCTTCGGGCGTCAACGAGCCAGGCGTTCGTCCAGCAAACCATCCCGCGCGCCACTCTCGTGTTGACCCGAGACTACGATGAGGCCATCGGCCTCGTTCTGCAGGACAAGGTCGAGGCCATGGTCGCGGACCTTCCAGCCTGCGTCTTCACGGTCCACCGCTATCCCGATCGGGGCCTGTACGCGCTGGCCACCCCTTTGACGTACGAACCGATCGGGATTGCGATGCCCGGAAATGACCCGCTGCTCGTGAACTGGACCCAGAACCGGCTGCGCGAGCTGGAGGCGACCGGCGCCCTCGAGCAGACGAAGGACCGCTGGTTCAAGGAGACCTCCTGGCTCGGCCGCCTCCCTGAAGTTCTTCATGGGCGCCTATCCTGCGCCAGCGACGGGTACATACGCCGGGCTCGCATTTTCTTTGTGGACCGTCAGTGGCCGGATCATAATCGTGACGGCGTGCAAGAAGAACAGGTTCTCGCGACCAGTCATTGGTGCCGAAACGCGGCGAGGATGCTGGCCGGTGTGCTCGTCATCGCCGGCTCCCTGGCCGGACGAGGCACGGCCGGCGAACCCAGCGAGCTCCCTGGTGGCCGCCGCGCCCGGGCCGAACCATCCCACGGTCCGCCGCGGCGAGAACTGCCTGGGAGTGGAGCAGCGCTCCCTGCCCCTGCCGAGCACGGTCCCGGCGTCTCAGTTCGTGGAGTTCGAGAAGCGGTACCTTGCCTTCCTCCAGAGTGGCGAGTACCGCAAGCTGGGCTGGTGTGTTGACAAGGGCGTGCGCCGCTCGCCCGTGCGCGACACGGGCCCGTTCATCGAGGGCGTGTACTACGGAACGCATCCCGCGGTCAGGATCTACTACTCGCCGACGTTCATGCGGTGGCTGACCGGCGGCCGTCAGGGCCCGGTCCCCGACGGCGCGATGGTCATCAAGGAGCAGTATCCGCCGCCGGCCGGCCGCTACGCTGGGCTCACCGACGCCCGGCTGCCCGCCGTCGCCGACTGGACCATCATGTTCAAGGACTCGCGGGGCTCGAAGGACGGCTGGTTCTGGGGCGAGTTCTTCAACGGAATGACGTTCGACGACGACCAGCCTCCCTTCCAGTACCCCTGCGGCGGGGTTCGGGCTCTACTGCCTGCGCTGCCACTCGATCGCCGAGCGGGAGCAGCACGTTCGGGGCGCTCAACAACATCAAGGGCTTTCCCGGGCAGCCGATCGTCTTCGTCGACGACGGCTCCTGGCGAACGATGCCCCCGAAGACGGCCAGTCACGGCCCCATGCGCCCGGACTTGCTGGCGCTGCCACAGGTCGAGAAGGTCCCCTGACCCGGAATTCCTGCGGATCTTCAGCTCGATTCCCCGGTGCCGCTGGCGACCGTGCAGTCGCTGCCCTCGGAGACGTTCGACAACATTGGTCGCTCCCGCGAACGGACCGGGATCGTTCATCGGCTCGAGCCAGTGCCTGCCGTGTCACTCCGCGCTCAACGGGCCATTCGGGCCCGTGATGTTCCTGCCGTCACCCGTGTCACCGTCCGGCGCCAACGGCGCGAACGTCTCGCCTTACGGCGAGTGGCGGTGGTCGCCCATGGGCCTGGCCGGGCGCGACCCGATCTTCTACTCGCAGCTGGAGGGCGAGTTCGCCTACTTCAACACGCTGCCGCCGTCCCGCACGCGACCAGCTGACCACGACGGCCAGGAACCTCTGCCTGTCCTGTCACGGCGCGATGGGCAAGCGGCAGCTCGACACCGACAGCGGGGGCAGCGGCGACTTCAAGCTCGACTTCATCCAGCTCACCGACCGTGACCACCCGCAGTTCAAGTACGGCGCGCTCGCCCGCGACGGCATCAGCTGTGAGGTCTGTCATCGGCAGGTTCCCGACCGCACCCCGCCGGGTGTTTCGCCCCTCGAATACTTCCTGACGACGTCGATCACCGGGAAGTTCCAGGTGGGCACACCCGACCAGATCTTCGGGCCCGTCGCCGACAACGAGATCGTGCCCTTCTCGATGGCCAACGGGATCGGGATCACACCCCAGTTCAGTCCCTACATCCAGTCCTCGCGGATGTGCGGGAGCTGTCACACGATCGACCTGCCGGTGGTGGACGGGGCGCCGGGCCAGATGAGCATCGAGCAGGGGACGTATCTGGAGTGGCTCAATAGCCAGTACCAGACCGAGTTCGGGCCCCCGGGCCCAACGCCGTGTCCTGTCAGGGCTGCCACATGCCGCGGAGCTATCACAACGCCAAGAAGGAGATCGACGCCCCGACGCTCGAGCAGAAGATCGCGATCATCGAGGACGAGACGTATCCGGAGGCCGAGCACGCCGTGCCGATCCCGGACCGTACCGTGAGCCTGCAGCCGGACTTCGCGCGCCACGAGCTCCTGGGCGCAAACGCCTTCCTCCTGCAGATGTTCAACCAGTTCACGGACGTGCGCGACCAGATTCCGTTCAACTACGTGCTCGGCGTGCGCATCCCCGACTACATGAGCGGGTCGACGACCGACCTGCCGGACGCGATCGACAACGTGACGCAGCAGGCCCAGGAACGGACGGCGCGCATCGAGCGTCCGCCCGGGCCCTCAGGCCGAGCCAGATCCAGGCCGACGTCACCGTGACCAGCCTGGTCGGACACAGGTTGCCGAGCGGCGTCGGGTTCCGCCGGGCCTTCGTCGAGGTGCTGGTCAGGGACGCGCCAGGACCGGATCGTCTGGTCCTCCGGACGCACGAACCGTCTGGGCATCATCGTCGACGGCAGACGGCCAGATCCTGCCGTCCGAATTCCTCACCGAGTACATCGACGCCCAGGGAGCGGTCCGGCAGCACTACCAGCCTCACTACGAAGTCATCACGTCGCAGGACCAGGTGCAGATCTACGAGGAGCTCGTCCAGAACGCCGACGGCAAGTTCACGACCAGCTTCGTCCGTCGTGACAAGTCATCGTGAAGGACAACCGGCTGCTGCCGATCGGTTGGACCAAGGACGGTCCCGATCCTCGCTCGCTGCGGTGATACGGGCGCTTCCTCCATGCCACGCACCCCGAAGGCTCGGCGGCCGACGACCCGGACTACCAGAACGGCCGCGGGACGGATCACATCACGTACCGGATCACGCTGCCGCCCGGCGTGAAGGCGTCCGACTGCACCGTGCGGGCGACGCTGCGCTACCAGGCCATCCCGCCGTACTACCTCGACGCGCGCTTCTCGTCCGCGCCGGTCGGCGACGCGACACGGCGGCTCTACTATCTGACGTCGAACCTCGATCTCGGCGGCACGTCCATCGAGAACTGGTCGTTGCCGCTCGCCTCGACCACCACGCCGGTCACGCCTGGCTCTGGCGGTGGTGGCGCTGCTTGGCGCCAGCCTGCGCAATCTGAGGCGTTCTGACGTCGCCCAAGCTCGTCCCATGAAGACCCTGCTTCGCGGCGGAACCGTGCTGACCCTTGACTACTCTGACCGGATCCTCATCGGCGAGGACGTGCTGATCGAGGACGAGCGCACCGTCCGCGTCGGTGGCCGGCTGGACGAGCGCGATGGCCCCTTCGACCGGGTGATTGACGCCGGCGGACGGCTCGTGATGCCCGGGCTCGTCAACGCGCACTTCCACTGCTACGACCGGTTCCTGCGCGGGATGTGGGAAGGGATGCCGCTCGAGATGTGGATCCTCTGCGCGAGCCCGATCTTCCAGCCCATCGTCGACCCGCACGCGCTGTGCCTGCGGCTCCAGCGGGGGAGCGGCGTGCGGGGCTGGGGGCGTGATGGCCTGGGAACGGGGGCGCGGGGAAGGGGCGCGAGGGCGCGGAGGGCGTTGATGTCGACTACGCGCACTTCCGGCCTCCCCAGGAGCGGGTTGCGCCGCCAGAAGCCGGCGCTCGAACCATCGGTCCCCTCGCTGGAGCGTTGCGCCGAGGAACTCGCAGCCGGCGCTACTGTTTAGTGACGACCGCGTAGAAGTTGGCCCACAGGTCGTTCATGTAGAGCGTGGGCTTTCCGTTGCCCGCATAGAACCGGAAGGTGCCTTCGAGCGGCGGCGGTGTCATCTGGTAGCTGGCCTGCCCGTTCGCCACCGTGATCCTGCCCCAGGCTCCAGTTGAGCCCCCAACTCGCCACGAGCGTCTGATCGGCGTTGATGGTGAGATTGAAGAACTCCTGAGACCCTTTTTCGGCCGTCACGGTGCCGGCCCACTTGCCGACGAGCGGGCCGATACTGGCGACTGGCGTGGGGGGACGACGCGCAGCCGGTGAGGAGCATCAGCGAGATCGCTACCACCGCGGATCGGCTCAGCGAACGCCCGCTGCGGCTACTGCTCCTCGACGGCGAAACGCGGGAGCCCTTCGAACCCATGTTTCAGTCCGCTTCGCCCGGACCTGGCGAGGGCGCGTGCATCTGGTCGGGCGGCCCCGCTCCACGACGTCGCTGTCGAGGAGAGTCCGACGCCGTTATCGCCTCTGCCGTCGCCAGTGCCTCGCGTGCGGCCAGCCCGGAGGGTCCGCCCAGGAGCCAGGCCACGACCGCGCTCGACTCGGCGGAGACGATCAACGTTCCGCTCGAACGGGGTCGAGGAGCCGCCTGGCGCGTCCCGGTTTTGGACGCCGCCGGAGACGGGAATAGAGATCGGCCGAATTCACGGCTCCGACCCGGAGAAGGCCCCGGCGACGGAGCGCCGCCAGGCCTGGATGCTGCTCGCGATCGGCGGCCGACCCGGGAAACCAGCTCGGCGACGACCTGGCCCATGACGGTCACCTGGACGTGCGCACCGGACCGCACCATGCGCACGTACTCGCTCAACCGGTTCTTCAGCTCCACGGTGCGGTTGCGGATGCCGGCCATGGCCGAGATGTAGCGTCATCAAGCTTCATTGTCAAACTGGTGCTGTTAGCAAAACTCGTTGCGATGCTTCGCCGGCGCATCCGCCGTGTCCTCTCAGGGCGGACGAACTCTAACGGAGGCGCTCGAATTCCTCAGGGAGAGGCCGAGTTGGCGGAGGATCTTGTGGACCACCGTCGGTGATCACGGAGCACGATAGACGAAGGTCCACCTTTCACCCGGCTCGGCGCGGAGAGACTGTGGCAGCGTCAGTCACACGCGAGAAGAGCCCCACCATGGCGAAAGAAGATCCCTGGCATTCGAAGACGATGGCCCTGCCCGGCGCCTCGCTGGTGGGCGGCGATGGGCGCGTGTATCACGACAACAACGCGTGCCCCGTGGGGCAGCGAATCCCGGCAGTCCGGCGGGAAGGTGGGGCGGGGAAGGACTTGAAGCAGTGCCCCACGTGCGCAGAATTCGGGGCGCGGGCGCGGTAACTCAAGCAGAGCCCGGCCCGAATCAGTAAAGGACCGATTGGTCAGCGACTCAGTCAAGTAGCAGCACAAACTCCTTGACGCACTCGCGGCAGAGATATTCGCTCCGGAGTCCATTGCGGTCCGCGAGAACATGCCCACTCGGCAACACCTCGACGCTGAGGCAGTGTGGGCAGAGGCGCTCGCGAGTTTCTCGAAGCGAACGAGAATCGTCTGACATGGTTGCGGCCCCCATGTGCGGGAGGAGAGGCAGGCCCGATACGAGGGCGGCTGGACGCCACGATGCGTCAACCTGGGTTCCCATGGTAGGCGCGGTCAGGCTAGACGCCCCCACCAGGTGGGGAGTAGTGGACCTCTGGTCCACTATCGCTTGGGGTCAAACGAGCGGCTTCCGAGCTGCCTGCTTAGAGCTGGCTAACGAGCGTGCTTTGGCAGGGGTCTAGTGACACGAAGACCCCGGGGCGAAGTTGATGGGAGCGAGCGGAAACAAGGAAATAGCTTGGCGCGCGGTGCGCCGACCTGTTCTGGAGGTCGGCACGTCCAGGCCCGCCTTGCGTAAGGGCCAGAGGCACGCTTCCGACGCCGGACGACTATTGGCTCGGGCTGCGCTTGGCGCTCTTCCTTGTAATCTTCCGGCCTGCGCTCAACTCCTTCACTGCTTCTGTGAGCTTGAAGAACGCAGGGCCGCGCGGCCCAATCTTCCTGATCTTACCGTTGACCACCATGAACCCTGAGGCGCCGGCTGAAACGCCGGCCGAGATGAATGTCGCGACGAGTGTGACCCCGGAAATGGTTTCTTTGGCATCAATCGTCCCTTCGAAGTTGACTTCGCACCAGTAAAACAAAACACCTCTTCAGGTCGAGTGTCAAGCGACAATCGGAGCTATTGTGCTTCGGTCCACGACAAAGTTCCCGGCCACGGGGCAGACGACGAGCTACACGGCTGGGTGACGACGGCGACCTGAAAGCCGGGGCGACGCTCAGCTACACGGACAACGGCGACGGGACGATCACTGACAACAACACTGGTCTCATGTGGGAGAAGAAGAGCCTCGAAGGCGACACCAGCAGCAACATCCACCATCGTGACAACGGCTACACGTGGGCCAACGCCTTTGCGGTGCACATCGCCGGATTGAACGCGAGCGGCGGGTTTGCCGGGCACACCGACTGGCGCCTGCCGAACGTGAAGGAACTTTGGAGCATCGTGAACTACGAGGTGATGCCGGGCACGCCAGCGGTTTCTGCTGCATTCAACTCCGCGTGCCTGCCGGGCTGCACGGTGCTGACGTGTAGCTGCACGGCGGGGTCCTACTACTGGTCGTCGAGTACCTTCGCCGGCGATCCGACGCTCGGGTGGGTCATCTTCTTCAACGGTGAGCTCGTGGGCGCGAGCTACAAGAGCCTCAACGACGTCTTGGCCCCGCGCGGTCCGGGGCGGTTTGTGATCGCTAGAGGGCCCCATCAGCGACGCGCACACGAGGACCCGTCGAGGGCGGTCTTGGGCTCGGGTCTCCCTCGGAGATTCGCATGCTCCCAACCGGGGTGCGCCTGGGGTGCAGATTCCGCTCCCAGGTGCGTGATGATTCGCCGGCGGATGTCACGATTCGCCGAGCGGTGCTGGCGATCACCATGCCGGGGACGGGGTGAAGCAACTCATAACCCAAAGGTCGCGAGTTCAAATCTAGCCCCGCAGACCACCAAGCCTCCAAGATTTCAATATCTTGGGGGCTTCGGTTTTCTGGCTAGAGTGCTGGAGCACACCAACTACCGGGTTTCTACCGGGCTTCTTTTCTTCGGGTTTCTTTTGGCCTACCGGGTTTCCGGCTGGCAGCGTCGCTTTCCGGAGCGCGGCCTCGATGTCCTTGGTGCTGGCGATGCTGTACCGGCCGAGCGCCGGCGCGGCACGCGGGGATCCTGGACGGCGAGGTGTTCGATCGTCGCGTCAGAGTACGCAGGGGCAGCGCCCGGACGCGCTGGATGAAGCCCTCCGCACTGCCGGACGGCACGCGGTAGCCGTGCTGGCGGAGCAGGGCCCGGATGATCGGAGATGTAGCGCGTGCGCGTGTGGACCAGGGCGTCGCGGACCCCGAGGCGGCCTCGCACGTGCCGCTGGGGATCGGAGAGGCGATGGGCGGGGCGGTAGGCGCCGAGCAGGCACGCCTCGGCCAGGGCGCGGGCATCGCGCCGGTCGGTCTTGACCTTGCGGGTGCGCGTCGCATACATGGGCGCGAAGTTCGGGTCGGCGACGATGACCTCGTGGCCGAGGGCCTCGAGACAGCGGGCCACCCATTCGCTGTCGGTCGAGGCCTCGATCACAATCCGGGCGCGGGGCCGCGACCCGAGCACGGCGGCGAAGCGCTCGGGCTCGGTGCGGATGCGCTGCTCGATGACCTCACCGCCCTCGGCGAGGATGTAGATCTGGCTTTCCCTCTTGTGCACGTCGATGCCAATATGGTCCATGGCTGGCCTCTCCCTGTTCTGCGGGCGTTGACCGCGGGTGCTCTTGTGGGGCAGTGTATGCCACCACGTCAAGCGGGAGGCCAGCCGGCTTCATCTCTACGCTCGAGGGCGAGATGGTCGTCAGCGACCGCCAGCTCGCGTCGGCCTACTGGCAAGGGCCGGACAAGCTCGTGCCGATTCCCCAGGACGGCTTCAGAAACGGCGACCTCGCCCGGCGAGACGACGAAGGCTACGTCTACATCACCGGCCGCAAGAAGGACATCATCATCATGGGCGGCGTGAACATCGCCTCGCTCGACATCACGAACTGCCTGCTCGAGCACGCCGACGTCGCCGACGCCGGCACGCTCGGGATGAAGGACGAGATCTACGGCGAGGGGTTCCCGGGGGATTCGTCGCGCTGCGCCCCGGGCGGAGCGTGCCCGAGGCCGCGCTGCTCGAGCACTGTCGTGGCAAGCTTGTCGCCTTCAAGGTGCCGGCGGCGCTGGTCGTCGTCGACGCGGTGCCGAAGAACGCCAACGGCAAGCTCGACCGCGACGCGCTGGCCGCAGTCTGGCAGCGGCAGCAGCGCGGCGCCTGAGCTTCGACGATGGAACGCGCCCCACGATACGGCCTGAGCCTGCCAAACCGGGGCGTGCTCTTCGGCGCGACGAGCGTCGACGAGCTGCTCGCGGTCTCGGAGCAGGCTGACGCGTCAGGGGTCATCGACTCCATCTGGGTCGGCGACAGCCTGTTCGCCAAGCCTCGGCTCGAGTCCCTCGTGCTGCTCTCGGCCATCGCCGCGCGCACCCGGCGCGTCCGTCTCGGCACCTGCTGCCTCTCGACGTTCCCGCTCCGCGATCCGCTGTTCCTCGCCGCCCAGTGGGCGGCGCTCGACCACGTGTCGAGCGGCCGGATGATCCTCGGGGCGTGCGTCGGTGGCAGTCTCCCCGCGAGAAGGCCGAAGCCGAGTTCGAGCCGTTCAAGGTGAAGCTCGCCGACCGCGGGCCCCGGCTCGAGGAAGGGATCACGATCCTCCGGAAGCTCTGGACCGAGGATCGCGTGAGTCATCGGGGCCGGTTCTATGAGTTCCGCGACCTCACGCTCGAGCCGAAGCCGCTCCAGAAGCCGTGCCCGCCGATCTGGATCGCGACCAACCCGAAGCCCGAGCTGACTACGCCGCGCATCGCGGACCGGGCGCTGCGGCGCGTAGGGCTCATGGCCGACGGCTGGATGACCGACAACACGCCGGCCGCACGCTTCAAGGAGCGCTGGGCGCTGATTCGCGAAGTCGCGCGCGAGGCCCAGCGCCCGACGGAGTCGATGGAGTCCGCGTTACACCTGATGGTCAACATCAACGACGACCGGCGGGCCGCGTTCGAAGAGTCCGTCAAGTTCCTGCACACCTACTACAGCCCGGCCATGACCCGCGAGTACATCGAGGGCTGGCTCGCGTACGGGCCGCCCGCGGCCGTCGTCGAGAAGATCCGCGCGTACGTCGACGCCGGCTGCACCACGCCGATCCTGCGATTCGCGTCGTGGGATCAGAAGGGACAGCTCGTCCGCGCGCTCGCCGACGTGATGCCGGCGGCGCTCGCGCTCCGCGTGCCCGACTGAAGACGCGTCAGCTCGGGATACAGGCCGTGACGGTGATCTCGATCAGCAGCTCGGGCGAGTTCAGCGACGCCACCGTCACGGTGGTGCGGGCCGGCTTGTTGCTCGGAAAGTACTTCGCGTACTCCTCGTTGTAGGCGGGCACGTCGTCCCGCCTGGTGACATAGGTCGTCGCGGTCAGCACGTTGTCGAGCGACGTGCCGGCGGCGGCCAGGATCTGCTTGATCCGCTCCAGGATGTTGCGCGTCTGCTCGCGGATGTCCTTGCCCACCTCGCCGGTGACCGGATGCCGTCCGGTCTGACCCGACACGAACACGAGGTTGCCGAACCTGGTGGCCGGCGACAGGTTGGGATTCGGCGCGGCCGGCGTGACGCTGGATGATCTCTTTCTTGGGCATGTCGTCTCCTTTGCGGGGCTAACCTAGCCGTACCCGCGGAAATACTTCCTCGGCCAGCATGTGCAGCTCGTCGAGCACCAGGCTCTGCGCCATCCCCGGCCACTGCACGCTCATGATCAGGTGGTTGATGCCGGTGGCGCGGTTGAGCGTCAGCATCTGCTCGGCCACTTCGTCCGGCGAGCCGATCAAGAAACGGTCACGGATCAGCTCGTCGAAGCCGACACCCAGATCGTTGTCGCCCACGGGCATCGCCCGGCCCTGTCCCCACTGATCGTACGCGCGGTACTTCGCGGCCAGGAACGGGCCGCAGAGCCTGATCGCTTCGCTGCGCGACTTCGCCACGAACACTTCGCGGCGTGCCGGGAACTCCGCTGGGAACGGCTTGCCGTACTCGTCGAGCGCCTTCCGGTAGAGGTCGACCTGGCGCACGATCGTGTCGATCCGGTTGTGCGGGTTGACGTACCAGCAGTCGCCGAGCCGCGCCGCGCGACGGATCGCCGGGTCGGCGTTGGCGCCGATCCAGATCGGCGGGTGGGGCTTCTGCACGGGCTTGATAGACGCGGCGGCCCCGGCCAGCGTGAAGTGCGAGCCGACCATGTCCACCGTGTCCTCGGTCCACAACCGCTTGACCGCTTCCAGGTTCTCCTCGAAGCGCTTCACCCGCTCCTTCTGCGTCGTGCCGAAGGCGAGGAACTCGACGTCGCGATAGCCGAGGGCGGCGCCGAAGATGACCTTGCCGCCGCTCAGGACGTCGGCGGTGGCGATCTGCTCGGCGACGTCCAGCGGCTTGTGGAGCGATAGCAGCACGAGCCCGAAGTTGATGCGCACGTGCGGGGCCTCGGCCATGATCCGGCAGAGGAACGGCATCTGCTGCAGGTCCTGCCACGGCGCGCTGCTGTAGTGCATGCCGTTGGTGATCGACGCGTAGCCGAGCGCGTCGGCCAGTCGCGCCTGCTCCGCGAGCTCGCGGAAGCGCGCCTGCATGTCGTCCCCGGCCGGGAACTGGGCGCGCATCATCAGGCCGAACTGCATCGCGGTCGGCATCGTGCGTGGAGAGTACACCGGAAGGTGATGCAGCGCACCACCATCCGGATCGCCGGGGTACCTACGCGGCGGCGACCTCCGCTCTGCGGCCGAAGCGCGAGAGCAGGGTCGCGCCGGCGGAAACTGCGGCCGCGAGGATGAGCGCTGCCATGCCGATCCACGGGACCAGGCCGACGACGACCAGGATGGCGGCGCCGCGTACCACTGACTTGATTGGCGTTTTGCGCTCCTGACTGACCGGCATCCTCTCGCCGAGCCATGCGGCCGACACCGTGAAGCCGAACAGGAAGAGGGCGACGAGGAGCATCACCGCCACCGGGATCAGCGGGATGCCGATGATCGTCACGGCCAGCAAGACGCATAGCGGCACGAATCCCAGGAGGATCGCGACGCCGCTGAGCGCTGAGAGCCCTGGTCGATTGACGAGGTACGCCCCGATGCGCGTCAAGGCGCCTGGGAAGGCGACCGCGATGAGCAAGGCGATGACGAACAGCAGCACGGCGCGCGTCAGCCGCGAGGCGAACCTGAACATCGAGAACATGTGAGGCCCGCCGACCACCCAGCGGGTCATCGAGCCGACCGTCGTCGGGATCGTCCCGCCGAGACTCACGTTGTCGCCTTCGAGCGTGGCGCCCTCCGCGACCGACACGGCTCCGCCGATCGCGACCGCATCACCCTCGACGCGGGCGCCTGGCAGGAGCGTGACTGAGCCACCGATCGCCACCGCATCTCGCCGTACGTGGCCCGCGATCGTGACGGAGCCGCCGATGGCCACGGCCTTGTCGACGGTTTCGTCGGTGCCGACGTTGAGCGATTGGCCGAACACCACGCGCTCGGATCCGTGGCGACCGCGTCGCTCACGCCGTCGCTCGCGCCAGGAATCGCCTGATACTGCTGTTGCGTCCGCGCGAACCCGGAGGACGCCGTCGGCGAACGAGGCCCGGAGCGAGCCCGCCTCGAGGATCAGATCAACTACCTCGCCGGCGGGACGCTTCGAGACTTGCAGGGTAAGCGGGCGCGTGGTCGCACTCTCCGGTGCGGTGACCACGAGGCTCCAGCCCGTCTGCTTGGCGATCGCGCTCAGCGCGTCGAGGACCGTGCCGCGCGGCTGGTCGATGGAGACGACGGGCGCGCTGTCGGGAAGGCGACCCTCCAGCCGCCCGCTGGCCGGCGTGGCCGCCCAGGCGAAGCGCGGCAGAAGCACGAGAGCAACGGCGAGAACGACGATCAGCCTGGCTGCGCTCATCTCGGATCTCCCTTCGCCCGGGAGTACGGTCGAGCGCTCGCCTTATTTCACGAGCGCCAGGGATCGTGCCCGGGCGATGAGGACCAGTGACAGGACGGACACGGCGGAGCCCAGTATGGCCGACGTCCAGATGCTCAGCGGCACGAGGGCGATGACGACGCCGACACCGGCCGCCCATCTGGCGAGGTCGGCCGCAACCTCCGCGAGCCAAGCGACGAGGGCGGCCGGCTCGATGGTGGTCGTCAGCAGGGTGACGATCACTACTAGACCGACGACAGCGGCCGCGAGGCCGGCGAAGACCGCGCGCCGATCGCGGGCCTCGATCGCCTCGAGATACCGGCGCCGCGCACCGGCAAGGAGCTCGGCCGACGGCTCCGGCGCGGGAAGCGCCTGGAGCAGGCTGGTGAGCTCATCGCTCTCGTCGGCTCGCCGGCTCATGCGAAGGGCGTGCCTTCCAGCGCCCTCTTGAGCCGGGCGCGGCCGCGGTGGAGCCACGTCATCACCGTGCCTATCGGCACCTCGAGAGCCGCCGCGATGTCCCGGTACGACATTTCCTCGATGTGGAAGAGGACGATGGCCTCCCTCGGCCCCTCGTCGAGATCGGCGAGAGCCCGATCGAGGCGCGAAAGCTGCTCGCGCAGCGAGGCCTCGCCCTCGGGCCCTGGCGCCGGCGGGCCGGTGACCGGCACCTCCACGCTGGTCATCATCTTTCGCCGTCGCAGCACGTCCACGCAAAGCCGGCGAGCGATGGCGATGAGCCATGGCAGAACCGGTCGCTCCGGATCGAACCGCTCGAAATGGACGAAGGCCCGCACGAACGTGTCCTGCGCGAGATCCTCGGCGTCGGGGGATCGGAGCAGTCGCCAGCAGAAACGATGGACGGGCCGATGAAAGCGGAGCACCAGCTCGTCGAAGGCCGCCGCATCGCCGCGGCGGGCGCGACGCGCCAGCTCGAGCTCTGCTCGCCGGTTGTCCGCATCCGAGCCCTGGGTTGTTGCCACACTCCTCGCCGTCTGCCAAGAGAGTACGGCCGACGCCCGAGGATTATTTCAGCAGCGCGTGCCCGGGTATCACGACTGGGCGCCGCGGGGCGGTCCCTTCTTGTCCTCGAACGACTGCGCGAAGGCCAGGAGCTTCTCGTCGGGCTCGTCCAGATCGTGTTTGTAGAACCTGGCCGCATTGTCCCACAGGAGCTTCTTCTTCGTGTCCGGCTTGAGGCTCGCGGCCGTCACCGAGGTCGACCGGCCGCTGCCCGAGATGGCGCCGCCCCCGTGACCCCGGCGATGCGGCGGATCAGCGAGCAGATCGCGGAGATGATCGGCGACGGCGATTGTCTCCAGATCGGGATCGGCGGCATCCCGAACACCGTCCTGGCGATGATCGGCGACCGGCGGCACCTGGGCATTCACACCGAGTTGCTCACGGACGGCATCGTGGATCTGTACCGCGCCGGCGCGATCGACGGGAGCCGCAAGACGGTCCTGCCCGGCCGCATCGTGTGCACCTTCGCCGGGGGCACGCGGGCGCTCTACGACTTCGTCAACGACAACCCGCTCGTCACCTTCCGCGCCGCTGACTTCACGAACGATCCGTGCGTGATCGGCCAGAACGACAACGTCGTGGCCGTGAACAGCGCGCTCGAGATCGACCTCACCGGCCAGGTCGACGCCGACTCGATCGGCCCGCACATCTTCTCGGGCATCGGCGGGCAAGTCGACTTCATCCGCGGGGCGTCGCGGAGCCGCGGGGGCCGCCCGATCATCGCGATTCCGAGCACGGCCATGAACGGCACGGTGAGCCGCATCGTGCCGACCCTGTCCGCCGGGGCCGGTGTCGTGACGAGCCGGGGCGACGTGCACCACGTCGTGACGGAGCACGGCCACGTCAACCTGTTCGGCATGGGGGTCCACGATCGAGCGCGCGCGCTCATCTCGATCGCCCATCCGGCCTTCCGCGAGGAGCTCGAGCGGCGCGCCCACGAGCTCCGTCTGACCTGGGCAGATCGCGCCGGCTGACGGCCATGCCGCCGGGTCGGTCCTATCGCCGGGCGTGACGTCGCCCGACTGCAGCGACCTGCCCGTGCCCGAGGACCGCGCGCCGGGTCGGCGCGCCGCCACGGGCTCGTGCGGCTTCAGGAACATCCGGACGTGCTCGACGACCTTTTTCGATCGTGTCCCGGGACTCCTTCCACGGGTAGATCGAGGCCTCGGCGTTGGGCGCGAGGCTCACGATCTCCATCGCCACGGCGTACGGATGCGGCGGGATGTCGTCCGGTAGGACCAGGGTCGGGGTCGGGCAGGAGCGCACGAACTCGCGCGTCACCGTGAAGACGAAGTCGGCCGGCGCGCGATAAAGGTTGTGCGGGTAGCGCTCGATCATCGCCATCGTGATGTCGGGTCGCCGCGCGCACGGGGCCGGTCCCCAGTTCGCGATGTTGTTGTTCCAGAAGATGTCCGGGTCCCGGTCGGTGTCCGCTCGGCTGGCTCAGCACCGCGGCCACCACGCCGATGCCGTCGGCTCCTGGGGTGGTCAGCGTCCGAGTCTGGCAGCTTATGTCACGAAGCGGCCGTCGCCCCGTCCTTGGACTCCGTCAACGTGAGATAAGCTCCCATTCTCGGAACTCCCCGCGCCAGGTGACCGGGCTCCGTGACCCCAGGTACAGAAACTGGATTTATTCGAGCACCTCATCAGCGCGCGCGAGCAGGGGGCGGAATTCTCAGGCCGAGCGCCTTGGCGGTCGTGAGATTGATGACAAGCTCGAACTTGGTCGGCCGATCGACCGGGAGATCGCCGGGCTTCGTCCCACGCAGAATCTTGTCTACATAGTCTGCCGAGTGCCGGAAGCGTTCCGTGTAGCTTGGTCCGTAGGACATGAGCGCGCCGGCCTTGACAAAATGGCTCTTCGGGAAATCGTGTGGGTAGGGATGGTCGGCAGCTATGCTCCGATCCGGGAGGATCGGGGCAATGCGCGACATCGAGTTGTATCGAGCACTCCTGGGGCTGACCGCGCCATGGACCGTGGCCGGCGTCGACGTGGACATGACCGGGCAGCGCGTGGTGGTGCGGGTAGACGCGGGGCCGGGGCCGTACTCCTGTCCGGAGTGCGGGACGCCCGGGCCGCGGTATGACGGCAAGCCCCGGCGCTGGCGCCACCTCGACACGATGCAGTTCACGACCTGGATTGAGGCCGACGTGCCGCGGGTGGAGTGCGCCACGCACGGCGTCAAGCAGCTCCGGGTGCCGTGGGCCGAACCGGGCTCGCAGTTCACGGCATTGTTCGAGCGGCTGGCCATTGATCTGTTGCGCGAGTGCTCGATTACGGGGCGATCCGGCTGCTCCGCATCAGTTGGGACGAGGGCTGGGGATCAAGGGGCGCGCGGTCAAGCGGGGCTTGGCGCGGCGGGGCCACGAGGTGGTCGCCCGGCTCGGGGTCGACGAGAAGGCCATCGCCAAGCGGCATCGCTATCTCACGATCGTGGCCGATTTAGAGCGGCCGCGCGTGCTCTACCTGGCCGACGATCGCAAGCAGGCCAGCCTCGATGGCTTCTGGCCGACCTTGACGCCCGCCCAGCGCGACGGCATCACCGCCGTGGCCATGGACATGTGGGAACCCTACGTGCAATCCACGCGCGCGCACCTGCCCGACGCGGACGCCAAGATCGTGTTCGATAAGTTCCACGTCGTCAAGCACCTACACGACGCCGTCGATCACGTGCGGCGCGGCGAGCACCGCACGCTCAAGCGCGACGGCGACGCGCGCCTCACGGGCTCCAAGTATCTGTGGCTCCGCCGACCCGCGGACCTGCCGCCGGAGCAGCGCCTGGTGCTCCGGGCCCTGCAGCGGGAAGACTTCAAGGTCGGGCGAGCCTGGGCGCTTAAGGAGCGCTTCCGCACCTTCTGGGAGTATCGGTACCTCGGCGCGGCCCGGACCTTCTTCACCCGCTGGTGCTGGCGCGCGACCCACAGCCGCCTCAGGCCGATGGCGGCCGTCGCCAAGCTGATCCAGCGGCATCTGCCGAATCTGCTCACCTACCTGCGCCATCGCCTCACCAATGCGGGCCTCGAGGGGCTCAACGCCATTATCCAAGGGGTCAAGAAGACGGCTCGCGGGTTTCGCAACGCCGAGCACTTCAAGACGGCCATCTACTTTCACTGCGGCGGTCTTGACCTCTACCCACACGAAACCCGGTAGAGCCGACAAAATCACGGGTACTGAAAATCGTCGGCAGCCGCGCGCCAAGTGCAGACGTGAGAATGCTTGCGCGGTTGGCAACAATGAGCTGATCGACCGCAACATAAAGTGCGTCCGCTCGGGTTTTGAGCGCCTGAAAGGCGGGAGCGATATCCTCGGCCCGCTGGATCACGAGTGGCACGACATCGAGACCGAGCATGCGTGCCGCGGCCTGGGTCTCGCCCATTTCGAGCACGGGCTGGGCATTGCCAACGTTGAACATGATTGCCAGCCGGTGAAGCCGAGGGACAAGCTCACGCGCGAATTCCAGTCGCTTGCCGGCGAGTTCGTTCGCCTGGATCGATAGTCCAGTGACGTTGCCTCCCGGTTGCGCCAGGCTTGCGACCAAGCCGCTGCCGACCGGGTCGATCCCCACTGCAAAGACAATGGGGATAACCGCCGTCGCCTGCCTAACGATGGGGACGGCGCTTCCGACTGTGACAATGACATCGACCTTGAGACGCACAAACTCGGCTGCAATCTCGGCGTAGCGCTCGGTCCGGCCCTGCGACCAGCGATACTCGATCGCGATGGTACTGCCCTCGATCCAGCCAAGTTCGCGCAGGCGCGCCACAAAAGCAGCCGTCCATGGACTAAAGGCCGAAGCATCCGCGCCCAAGAACCCGATGGTCGGCAACTTGCCCGCCTGCTGCGCCCGCACAGCCAACGGCCAAAATGCTGCCGCGCCGCCAAACAGAGTGATGAACTCGCGCCTTCTCATTGCCGCCATGCTGCCAATCGCGCCAAGTTCAATCGCTCCTTCAGGACGACGACACCGATGATGACCATGCCCTGAGGTTCATCGCGCCTTCTTATCTCAGGCCACCCGATACCAGGACGGTTTCCCCGGTCATGATCTGGCTTGACGTCATTGTCGCCCTCCCGAGGTTGAAATTCCCACGCTGGCCGCATGCTAAGTCGCAGGTCCGTTGCGAGTCAAGGCTCCGCTCCCGCGGAAGCATGCGCAATGAGCATATGGGATTGCAATACGATGATGCATCGCGCTGGTCGGCGCCGCCGAGCCGCCGCCCAGCCGCGATGCAGCCGATCCGAGCGTGATCGGCTCGGGCGTCAGCCGGAAAAACCCTGGGGGAGGATAGGCGACATGCAGGGGCCCTGCGAGGCGAGCCGCGCCACCCTCTTGCCCCCTCGGCGCCCGTGAACGTGACGTCGGTTCGCACGCTCGCGATCCCGCTTCCTACCGCCTCGGCTCTGCGACGAAGACCGGGATCCTCCGCGTGGTCTTGGCCTGGTACTCGGCGTACGGCGGAAATGCCGCCACGGCCAGCGCCCACAGCCGCGCGCGCTCCGGCCTCGTCCTCCACCTCGCGGGACGCGCATCCGCTGCACCGCGGCGAGATCGCGGATCTCCACCGACGGGTTCGCGCGGAGGTTGTACACCCACACCGGGTTCGTCGGTGCGCCGCCCATCGAGCCCACGAGCACGTAGTGGGCGCCGTCCTTGACGCGCATCAGCGGGGTCTTGCGGATCGCTCCCGTCTTGCCGCCGGTGTGGGTGACGATGATCACCGGCAGACCCGTGTCGCGAAGCGTGGTGCCCTCGGTGCCGCCGCTCTTCTCGTACAGCTCGACCTGGTCGCGCACCCACTGTCGGGGGCTGGGGATGTAGTCAGGCATGGCGATCTCCTCGCCCCGGATTGTACGGGATGCGCCACCGGGCAGCCCCGCGAGATGCCGTGGTCCGCCTGGACTCGACGAGCCCGCGTGGGCAGGCGGGGCTGGCGGGGCAGGACGCACTCGAGGGGCCAGAGCCGCGCCCGCTCACTCCCCGACGGCGGCCCTCCGCCCGAGCCAGGGCCCGCACCGGGTGGTCAGCGCCGGCGCAGGCATGCTAGCGTTGACGCGCGGACCCAACGGGTCTGACGTCGGAGAGCGACGGGAACGCGGCGGTATAGGCGCAGGTTGGGGGAGGGTGTGACCTTGGACACTTCGGACCGCGAGCTGCAACAGTACCTATTCGATCTTCAAGGCTATCTGGTGCTCCACAACGTCCTGGGGGCGCCGGAGTTGGCCGAGCTGAATCGACTGATCGATGCGCAGCGGCTCCCCAGCCCTCGCGAACGCATTCGCTTTGGCTCCGCCGCCGGCGTGCACGGACCGGATCATGGCTTCCTCAACTGGGGGAGCCGTTCTGTCGCCTGCTGGATCATGAGGCGATCATGCCGATTCTTCGCTTTCGGCTCGGGGACTGCTTCCGGCTGGACCGTCTCTACGGGATCCGCATGCACAAGGGGCAGACCATGGGGTCCATGCACGCGGACTACGGGGCCTCGGCGCGCAACGCCTTCACCAAGCCGGGAGAGCGCTTTCAGTTTGCCCCCAACGGCATCTACGAGGGGTTCACGGTCGTGGCCTGGAGTCTTACCGATGCCGGACCGACCTACGGGGGATTCTGGTGCATTCCCGGGAGTCACAAGAGTCACTTCAAGCTGCCGCGCCAGATCCACGAGGCCCCGGAAAAGGCCTCGTGCGTGGTCATTCCGGAGGTACCGGCGGGTTCGGTCGTCTTGTTCTCCGAGGCGGTGATGCACGGAACAGCCCCGTGGAGGGCCGACCACGAGCGCCGGACTCTGCTCTACAAGTATTGCGTCTCCCAGATGGCCTGGTCGCGGGCGCGGGTGCTTCCACCACCCGACGTCCAGCTCACCCCTCGGCAGCAAGCGCTCCTCACCGAGCCGGCCGATCCCCACACGTTCGTTCCCTCGCTCTTCGGCGACGGACCCGCCGCGGAGCGGTAGAACGCCGATCCGGGAGTCCTTACGCTGACCGCTCCCGGGACACTCCTTGAGCGGAACGTAAAAGTGGAGCCGTCCAACGGTCGAGCGTAGTCAACATAAACGCCCTCCGCGCCTCGCTCCCCGCACCTGAGCCCCCGTCCCCAGCACGTCCGCTTCCAGCAGCCCCGCACGCCAGCGGTCCTGCCCCGGCTTGCGAGTGTAGCGGCCAGCGACACTGCGGTTTCTCGGGACGCGCGGACCTGTTCGCGGACCGCCACCACGCTGGCGCTTCACGACGAGCGGTCTCCTTCGCGGAACAGGATCCTTCCGACCGCCGCGAAATCTGTCTGAGTCACGGTCCCCCTCCTGACGCGAGAAACATGGGGAGTAGTAGGGGGCGGGCGGCGGACCGCCTCGGGACGAGGGAAGGGCGCAATCGCGGTTCATCGGGTCGGGCGTGGACCGTTCGACGCGCTCCGCGGCGACGCTTGCTCACCGGCGACGAGTCAGCCGCGGTAGCATCAGCGCCGGTGCGCGACCCTCCGATTGCCTACGGATTGGTGGGCCAGACGATGGAGACCATGTCACGGGGTAGCGGGAGCACAGTGCGCCCAAGAGCGATGTGGCAACCGGCCTCATCGCGCGCCATCTTGGCGATGTTCTCGCGCACCTCGTATGAGGCGACGTTTCGAAGTGCCCCCGGCGAGAAATTGCTGAGCGAGATCGACCGCCGACTCCACGAGCAGGAGATGGCGATGGTTGGATGTGGCGCAATGCTGGCTCCCGCCACCTGGACCTGGGGCGCTCCTGTATTCTCATTCGTGCCCAGCCTGATCTCAGGCTGCCGTTGATGCGACGGGTCGCGCACCTCGTCCATGAGAACAAGGGTTCTCCCCTCGTCGGTCAGGCGCGGCGTCATCGGGAGGAGTGCAGTCGGCGTGGCGCTGATCGGAGTGATCGTCGAGGAGGATACCGACCGGCTCGCGACATCGCGCCCGTGCTGCTGGGCAACCCCGTCGCGGCGATCCTCCTCCTTCGTCCGGTCCATCGCCTCTTGCTGATTGCAGATCATCTGCTTCGAGGCCTCGGATAGTAGCGCCCGGGAGGGACTCCTGTAGAGCCCGGATTCCAAGCACTCGTTCGTCTGAGCTCCGGCGCCAGCCCATGCGGCCCCAGGGCGAGAAGGATTGTCAAGGCGATGGCTCGCGTCGTCGGGGCGAGCACGGCACGAGATCGCGCAAGATGCATGTGCGTCTGCCTCATGACTACGTCCCAGACGTCGGAAGCAGGCAACGTGGAACTGGCTGGCCGCGAGCTTTTCCTGGATCAGGAGACGAAGGATCGGGCTGGTCCATTGGTGGCCTCCCAGCGTGTCCAGAGTTCGAGATGCCAGATTCACCGGGGTCTCGGCGCCAGCGCCAACCGGACGGCCGAGGTGCAGGCGAGAGGAGTGTGCCGCTGTGGACTCTGAACCGCCTAGTGGACCAAGGTCCACCACCAGGCTCCGAGCGACCTGAGGAAAACTCAGAGCATCCGCAGACCGTGGTCCCGCAAGGCCGTGCACCGAAGCTCCTCCTTGATCACCTTGGTCGATGGCGAGGATGCGGCCACGGCCGCGGTCAAGGGTGCCATTGCGCCGCCTCTCAGCCCTTCGGAGGTCTAGCCCATTGCTGACACACTAACCCGGTGCCCAAGTCTCGCCAGGGACCGCACGTGCGCCTGTGATAGCTCGCCGCGGGCCACCTGCGAGGCCTGCGAGGGCGCCCATGCCGGAGCGAAAGGGCAAGCGGGCGTGCTCGGGAAGTGTCGGGCGGCTCCTCAGCCGGCGCCGCCGCGATGATGTGCAGGTTACCCGCGATCAGGAGATTCGGGCGTTGCTCGAGGCAGCGCTCAGGACGCTGGGGAAGGGAGCCTCAGTGAGACGACGACGCATCCTTGCCGGGCTGCTTCTCTTGCTCGCCGCGCCGCTCGTCGCGGAAGCGCAGCAGCAAGGCAAGGCCGCGCGGGTCGGCATCACCGTTGCCACCGACGTCTACTACGATGCGTTCCTCCAGCGCCTGGGCGAGCTGGGCTGGGTCGCGGGGCAGAACCTCGTGGTCGAACGCCGTTCCGTTCGGGGCGACCGGACCCAGTATGGCGCGATGATCGCGGGGCTCGTCGCCGTCAAGGTCGACGTCATCGTGGCCACCGGCACGCTTGGTCATCGAGGTCGCCAGGAAGGCGACGAGCGCCACCCCCGTCGTCGGGATCGACCTCGAGAGCGATCCTGTCGCGAGCGGATTCGTGGCCAGCCTCGCGCGGCCGGGGAGTGTCACCGGCATCTTTCTGGATCTGCCGGAACTCGGTGGCAAGCAGCTCGAGTTTCTCAAGGAGACGGTGCCGGGGCTGGCGCGCGTGGCGGTGCTGTGGGAACCCGAAATCGGGGAGCCGCAACTGCGGGCCGCGGAAGAAGGGGCGCGGGTGATCGGCGTCACTCTGAATGCGCTCGGTGTCAGGCGCGCCGAAGGAGATCAGGCCGGCCTTGGAGCGCGCCGCTCGCGAGCGGGCCCAGGCGCTGGTAGTGCTCACATCCCCACTGTTCTCAGCCAATCGCCGTCACATCGCAGAGCTGACCCAGAAGTATCGTCTGCCGACCATCAGCCTATTCACATCGTTTGCAGAGGCGGGAACCCTGATGGCCTATGGCCCGAGCCAACCCGAGATGTTCCGGAACGCCGCCCGCTATGTTGACAAGATCCTCAGAGGTGCCAAGGCAGGGGAGTTGCCGGTCGAACGCCCGACCAAGTTCGAGCTGGTGATCAACCGCAAGACCGCGAAGGCCCTCGGCCTCACGATCCCGCCGTCGCTCCTGCCCGTGCGGACCAGGTCATCGAGTGAACGGGGAGTACCGGAAGTCGCGCGCGGTCGACGCAACCTCTCACGGAGGGGACATTCATCGATGAGCACTGCGCTCGGCGCCCTGATCCTGGTCGTTAACACGTTGTTCATCGTTCCTGTGGTAGCCGCCCAGCCGTCGCCGACAGTACGAATAGGCGTCCTCTCGCCGTTATCTCCCTCAGCGGTCACGTCACCACCATTCGAGGCGTTCCGGAAGGCTCTTCACGATCTGGGATACGTCGAGGGAGAAATGCCACGTTCGTCTACCGGTGGGCCGACAACAGCCGCGAGCGGCTCGGCACCTTTGCGACGGAGCTGGTCGACCTCAAGGTCGATGTCATCTTTTCGGGTCCAGGCACACCAACGGCGGTGGTCGCGAAGAAAAGCACGGCCACCATTCCGATCGTCTTCGTTGGCGTTGGTGACGCGGTGGGCACCGGAATCGTCGAGACCCTCGCGCGCCCAGGTGGTAACGCAACGGGCCTCGTGAACCAAAGCCAGGACATCGCCGGAAAGCAGCTGGAGATCCTCAAGGAGGCCATTCCCAAATTGTCACGGGTGGGCGTTCTGTGGAGACCATCCAATCCCTCCTATAAGAACCTGTTGAGGCGATTCGACGACGTGGTCCGCGTGACAGGGTTGCAGGTCGTACTGATCGGCGTGGAGAACCCCGAGGAACTCGTGTCTGCGTTCGAGACGATGAAGAAAGGCAACGTCAACGGCCTGATCGTACAGGCCGATGACTTGTTCATCAGAGAAGGCAAACGCATCGTCGAGCTGGCGGCGACCCACCGGGTGCCTGCGATCTACCGACTCGGCGAGCAAGCTGCGGCGGGCGGTCTCATGGCATATGGCCCCAGTATTCCGGAGATGTATCGGCGAGCAGCGTTTATTATCGACAAGATTCATGAAGGGTACCAAGCCCGGTGGTATCCCCGTAGAACAGCCAACGAAGATCGAGCTGATTGTGAACCTCAAAACCGCCAAGGCCCTCGGCCTGACGATCCCGCTGTCGCTCCTGCAGCGCGCCGACCAGGTGATCGAGTGAGATGAGCCCGCCCCGCTGGGTCGAGGCGGCATCAGATCCCCTCGCGCCGGCCGAGCGGCGCGCGCGATCGAGTGGCGGCTCGCCGACCAGGCCGCGCGATGACCTTCACCGAGTACGTGTCGACGCTCTCTGGGGCCGTTCACCCTCGCCTGATCATCAAAACGAGGACCGGGGACGAGGAGCACGAAATCCGCGTAGCATTCGTGGCAGAGGTAGTCAGACCGGACGCCGGCTGATGCTGGCCATCACGCGCCCCGTCGCAAGCGATGGAGCGACTGCCGCAGTCGGGGCACTGACGATCGTGGGTCTCTCGCCGGGACGATGGCACCGGGACGGCCATGATGGCCTCACGCCTCTATTCGTCCAGCCGGATCGTGACAATCCGTACGAGTACGGGAACCCCGGAAACGGGGCGCCACGCGGCGCGGAGGCGGCGCTAAGGGTCCGACAGGGCGGGGACGCGCTCGAGCGCGCTCCAGCGGCCGCGAGCGGCGCTCAGGGCTCGCTCTTTGCCGAATCGTGGTAGGCGCGGCGCCTCTACGTGTTCGCCCGCCGATCCCGCTTCCCCGCGCGCCGCTCCGGTCCGACGCGCGGCTCAGGGTTCGCCCGCCTATCCCGCGGTCCGACGCGTCGCTCATTATGGGGCAGCAAGAACTCCTTGCCGCACGCTCGGCAGCGATACGTGCACCTGATCCCCGTGTTGTCGGCGAGAACACGTCCTAGGGCCAGGATGTCGGCGCTGCGGCACTGCGGGCAGATGCGCTCGCGCGTTTCTTTGGGAGGAGGAGGACTGGAATTCGGCATGGCCCACCGCCACGTTGTCGTCTCAGTGGGCGAGGAGTTGCCGCAGTGTCTGCTTCATTTGGTTGGGCGACACCAGCCCCACCAACTGCGCGTCGGTCACGGCGACGAGCCGAATCTGTTCGCCACCCATGTCGCGCAGCAACGCGGCGAGCGACCATCCGTCGATGACCGGCACGCCACGCCCGTTGGGCTCCTCCACTATCAGCACTCGATCCTCGCTGATCGCATTCATGGGGCAACCCTCCATACCGCCTACGGAGGCATATTGCGTGCCCCGTCTAACCCAGTGATCTTGCGCGAATGGCGCAGGGCCGGGACGGTGATCCCTACCAGGTACGGAAGGGGAACTCCGGGTGCCCCTCGCCACGCCGCGAGCGGCTGGGAGGCGGGCCACGAGCGGCGCTCAGATGAAGGGTTTTCGGACGAACCAGAACCCGATCCCGCACGCCTCGCGCCGGTGCTCCACCGTGGGCTGACTCGCGCTTCGTGGCAGGTGTACGCTTGGGGAGATGACGCGGTTTCTCGCTGCCCTAGTCATCCTGGTCGCCGCTTGCTCGACGTCGTGGGCGGACGAGGTGCAGTTCCCCTTGCCGTCGACTACGAGGTGCTCGGATCGCGTTCTGGACACAGCTCGAGCAGCGCCGGAGCGGGCTCGAGCTGTGGCGGACCCCTGATGGCTGCGGCTCGTTCATCCTGCGCGGCGCGTCGGTCGATCCGGTCGATGGCGCTCGCGTGACGATCACCGGCCCGGCCTCGGCCAGCGCCGGCATCCCGTTCCTCGGGCTCTGCTGGGCGAGCGTATCGTGGAGCGGCCGCGTCGAGATCATGGCAAGCCCGGAGATCGGGCCTGACTGGCAGCTACGGCTGCGAAACCTCGACACCCGCCTCTACGCCGCTTCAGGTGAGAAATCGGGTATCGCCGGACGGCTCTGGTCGGTGGCGAAGGGCTGGGGCGAGAACGAGCTGTCGGCCCTCAGCTTTGATCTCGGTCCGCCGGTCTCCGAGTTGACGATGTTGCTGGGAACCTTCGCGGGCGCCGGCGGAACCACTCCGTTGACAGCGGCGCTCCAGACCATGCGCCCCGCCGGCCTGACCGTCGACCGCGATGCCGTGCGGATACGGGTGGCCCTCGATGTGCCGCCCGGGGCAGGAGTGTCGCGCATGCGGGAACCGGCGCTGACCCCGGCACAAGTCAGGCGGTGGGAAGCGAGGCTCGACGAGTGGGACGGCTTTCTGTCCTTCATCGTCAAGAACTCTGGCCGGTGACAACGCGGACTCGGCCGTTCGCGACGAGCTCCTGAGCCTGTTGCTCGATGCGCGCCGCGAAGTCGTTGCCGTGCTCGCGAGCGGGCCCGCGCCGAGGACCGACGCAGTGCGGTCGATCTTCGTCCGAACCTGGGATCGCCTGCGCGCCATCGTGCGGCGGACGATGGTGCAGCAGCAGCGGGACCCGACGCAGGCGTTCCGCTACGTCGTCTTCCTGGCTGCCGGCGATGCGCTCACCGCGATCGATGCCGCCGCGCCGGCAGCCGGGTTGGACTTCTCCGCCGATGGGCTGCGGCGGCTCGCCAGGAGCCTCGATCCGGACTTCGCGGGTGACCCGCCTCGAGCAATCCGACCTTCCCGACCGGCGCCTGCAGCCAGCTCTTTCGCTTCCGGGACCCCGACGCCTCGCCGAGACGGCCGCGCACGAGGCCGCCCGGGAGCAGCTGGCACTGGCTCGGACCCCGCCCGGCCTACGCCGCCGACGGCGACGCGGAGTGGCAAAAGCCTGGCCGCTCGGCTAGACCGCTGGGTGCCGGCTGACAATCAGCTCGGCGACTACCGAGCGGCCGTCGATCGGCTGCTGACGGTGGCGGCCGAGCGCACCCTGGATCCCGACGCGCTCGACGAGCGCTTCTGACGAGCTGTTCGCCCACCTCGTGAAGGCGACGGCCTGGCAGGAGAGCTGTTGGCGCCAGTTCGTGCCGCGGGGCGGCAGCGTCACGTATCTCGCCTCGTCGACCGGCGACGTCGGTCTGATGCAGATCAACGTCCGGATCTGGCGTGGGTTCTTCAGCGGTGCGAAGCTCAGGTGGAACGCCGCCTACAATGCCGGCGCCGGCGCCGAGATTCTCTCAGCAGCTCCTCATTCCGATACGGCAGGCGGGAAGGCCGTGTCCGGCTGGAGAACGCGGCGCGATCCACTTATTCCGCGTATCACGGCGGCCCGGCCCGCTACACGCGGTACCGATCCGCCGAGGTGGCGTCCCAAGGCTGGGCCATCGACCGAGCATTCTGGGAGAAGTACCAGGCCGTCGCCACGCACACCGCGGGCGACCAGGTGCTCTGCCTTCGCCGCCAGCCGACATGCGTAGGTCGGGAACACTTAGAGCCATTGGCCGGCTGCACGGATTGCGCCATGGAATTATCCTCCCAACATGCTCATGGCCGGGCGTGACCCGGCCATGAGCGTGAGAAGAAATGCGGGCGAGACGCCCGCGTTCCGGTTATTTCGCCGCGTCGCGCGGGGTCGGGGCGCCGCGCTTCAACAACGCCGCGGCTTCCTTGGCCACCGCCGTGCCCTCGAAGAAGCGCGGGTTCTGCGTGCCCCACAGCCGCACGGCATTGCCGAAGACGAAGTCGTGGAAATCGCTCTTCGGTGATGTGGCCGTCCTCGACCAGCTCGAACGCTTCGGGCAGCGGGTCGCGCATGTCGACGACGTCGAAATGCCCGATATCGGAGCTGTAGATCGCGTTGATCCGCGCGCCCAGCGGCATCGCCTTGCCGAACGCCACCGCGTTCATCCGGTCGTCGGCCTCGCAGCCGAAATAGTACGGCGTGGCGTAGAGGTCGATCCAGTCCTGCTTCTGGGTGATGTTGCAGTGGATGTAGTCGTCGGGCGGCATCCCGCCGGTGAGGAAATCCTCTTCGAGCGGCCAGCCGTCGCGCTTGTCGAGCTCGGCGGCGATATCGGCGTAGCCGTATTTGTCGACCAGCTCGCGCAGCAGCGGACGATTGAGCTTGGTCGGGTCCATGTTCTGCATGACCCTTGGCACCGCGCCGCTCCCAATGCTCGATCAGATCACAGAACAGCTGGCAGCCCCAGCCGACGCCGCCTTCGAGGAACGCGAAACGCAGATCGGGGAAGCGCCGGGTCACGCCGCCGAGGAACAACGCCTTGGCGACGTTGTGGCCGGCCGCGGCGAAGTGACCGATATGGTTGAAGGTGAAGTTGGACGGGCTGTTGCGCTCGCCATAGGAGCGGCCGCCGGTATGGAAGGTCGGCGCGATGCCGAGCTCGCGGCATTTCTGCCACAGCGGGTCGTAGTCGTGCTCGCTGTCGAGGCCGAGCTGATCGAAGCCCTGGGCATAGCGGGCGAGGTCGGCGGGGGCGCCCTTGGCGTGCGGGATCGGCCGGCGCACGCCGCTGCCGAACATGCAGACCTTTGCGCCCAGCTGCTTGGTGACGAACGTCAATTCCTCGATCGCCTCTTCCGGCGTGTGCACCGGGATCACCGCGGCCGGGGTCAGCTTGTCGCTGAGGTCCTTGAAATACTCGTGGGTGACGACGTTGAAGCCGCGGATCACTGCGCGCCGGGTCGCGTCGTCGGCGATGCGCGGGATGCCGAGCCCGGCGGTCGGGTAGACGATGCCGAAATCGATGCCGAGCTCGTCGAGCCGGTCGTACAGCATCTTGGGCATCATCGCCGTCGCGCGGTCGCGGGTGTTGGTCGATTGCCGGCCCCAGAACCCTCCATCGCGACGCCGCGTTCGGTGCGCTGCTCGGGGGTCATGCTGAGCGAATCCGGTATGCGACGCTGCGACTGCAAGAACCCGTTGGCGCCGAGGTCGCCCGTGACCTTGCGGATCTTCTCGGCAAAGACCGGGGCGTACTCGACCCAATGCCCGTCGCCGTCGACGACGGGGTGCGTGAGACTCTTGCGGATTTCTTCGGGCGTCTGGTGCGCGCTCATCTGGCTCCTCCCGGAAGGGCGTGGTGGGATCCTCGAGTGAGCGTATGCTTCAGCGCAACCCAAGTCAAACCGCCAAATCGCGCCGTCTAAAATGGTACCGAGCGACATATCGTCGCGCCATTCACGATGTTAGAAGGGGATGCGGGGCCGTGCTACATTGTGCCGGCCACAGATCGTCTGCGATGTATGCGTCAAACCCCTCATGGAGGTAGGGATCATGCCCAGGAACAGCGACGCGGACCTGTTTGCGGAGCTACGGAAGATCGACACACCATCGATCACCAACGTCGTGGCCACGTATCCGACCAACCCCGTCTGTCTGGGGCTCTACAATCCGTGGAGCGAGAACTGGTACACCGACACGTCGATCCGTTGCATGTATCCTGAGCTGGGCGCGGTCGCGGGGTATGCGGTGACGTGTGTCTACAGCGTTCCGGACCCGAACTACAACCGGCTGACGTTCATGGATGTGATCGATGCGCTGGATGCCTCGCCGAAGCCCACGATTCTCGTCCTCCAGCAGAAATTCCCGCCGGAGCTCGCCGCCAAGGCCGGCCTCGCGGGCGAGATCATGGTGACGTCGATGCAAGCCGTGGGGTGTGTGGGCCTGGTCTCCAATGGCCCCTCACGCGATATCGATGCCATCCGGGCGCTGCGATTCCAATATCTGCTGAGCGGCGCGTCTGCCGGCCACGGCGGCATGGCCGTCCAGGCGGTCAACGTCCCCGTCACGGTCGGCGGCATGGATGTCCAGCCGGGCGAGATCGTCCACATGGACGAAAATGGGGCGTGCAAATTCCCCGCCGACAAGATCGAAGCGGTACTGGCCAACGTGAAGGTGCTGTTGAAGGACGAGGCCACCCGCCTCACCGCCTTGCGACAGGCCAAGACCGCCGCGGAGGTCAGGGCGGCCTTCAGTGGCGCGGCCTACAGCGATCCGAAGAGCAGCGCGCCGAAGCGCTGACGCCGCGGAGCGATCCGATCGGGCCGGCAGCACACCGTGTAGTCCTCGGTGACGAGGCACCCTTCGAAGGCCGAGCGCGGGCCTGGTTGGCGTAGCCCGGCCTTGGAAGGTCTCGGGAGGAAGACGGGCCGTCTTCGACGTGCTTCAGTCTTGCTCGATCATCAGCCTGGCTGACACCCGCCGCTTCTGCGCTTCCGGCACCCCGCGATCGCCGAGGGCCCCGAGGCCGACGGCCTGGATCCGGCTGGTCTGGACGCCCTTCTCGACGAGGAACCGGCGCACCGCATCTACCCGACGCTGGCTCAGGTTGTAGTTGTACTCGCGCGCGCCCTTCATGTCCGTGTAGCCCGACGAGCTCGACGGTCAGATTGGGGTTTGCCTGCAGATCTTTCACCAGACCCAGCAAGGTTGTCTGGGCGCCGTCGTCCAGATCGGATCGATCGAAGCCGAACTGCACGTTCACGGTCTCCACCGTCCTGGTGTTGTGCCGATTGAGCTTGGTGTTGCTGCTGATTGCTCCACAGCTTCGTGAGGCCGCCGTCCACCCCTTCAGCCTTGGTCATCGCGGCGTCGGCGCGCTCGCGTGCACCTCTGGCGGCTTCGCTGGCCGACGTCACCGACGACTGGAGAGCGCCGACGCGAACGTCCGTGCTCTCGGCCTTCTGGAAAGCCTGGCTCACGCGGCCCTCGACGCTGTCCACCCGCTTGTTGACGCGCTGCGTCTCCGAGCCGACCTGATCGATGCGCTGGCCCATCTCGGCCTGCTGGTTGCCCATCTCGGCCTGCTGCCTGCTGAGCTCCTCGAGAACCCAGCCCTTCGTGGCGCAGCCTGAAGCGGCGATGAGGAGCAGCGCCGGCAGCAGGACGCCCATCCGGGAAACGTGTCTCATCTGTCCGTTCTCCTTTCAGCAGGTTGAGAAGCCTAGCAGTCGAACGCCGGCCAATCGGCAAGAAATATGCCCCGACCTCCCGGCCGCCGGAGGCTTCAACCCGCGAAATCACGGCTCGGGAGAGTGGCACTCGGCCCCGACGTCAGTGCGACGTGTAAGCTTTACACGGGTGGCGTTACACGAGGGGGTGTAAAACCGCCCGGCTGATTCGGTCACGTCCGTCGCGCTTGGCGAACGACTCGGACATCGTTCGGCCGGATCCTCGCTGAGTTCCTCACTCGGGCCGAGGCTGGGATCAGGACCGCCCTGGACAAGAAGGACTTGGTGACCGCGCGCAAGCTCGTCAACGGCAGGTCGCACCGCCTGAATTCCTTCCGCACGGCGTACGTGCGGAGTCAGGAAGTCTACTGCGACGACCTCCGGCTCGTGGGCTGGGTCCGCGGCCGCTTGGCCCCGGACCCGCGACAGGGCCTGACGGGCCGCCCCCCAGCACCGTCAGGAAGGAGTCCTGGGCGAGCCGCCGTCGCATTTGACAGGCCTGGCTTCGACGCGCTATGTCTCGCTTCGCACACCAGCGCGCCGGGTCGTCGGCCTTCTGGGCCGGGCTGCCTCGCGAAGGAGGACAGGATCATGGCTCTCAAGGAGCGGGGCGCGATCACCGGGATCGGTGAGACGGCCTACAGCCGCAACTCCGGCAAGAGCGTGGTGGCGCTCCAGATGCGAGGCCTCGCTCGCGGCGATCGCCGATGCCGGACTGTCGCCGACGGACATCGACGGCGTCATCGTCTACGCGCCCAGCGGCGTGGTCGCGGAGGACTTCGTCACCAACTTCGGCATTCCGGACCTCCGCTTCTCGGCGACCACCCCCATGGGCGGCGCCAGCGCGGTCGCCGCCGTGCAGTGCGCGCTCGCGGTGATCGCGAGCGGCGTCTGCCGTCACGTCCTGATCCCGCTCGGCCGCAACGGGGCCTCGGGCAGCCGGATCGGCACCCGCGTCCGCGAGATGCCGCAGTTCCGCGTCGTCGGCGAGTTCGAGATGCCGGTGGGGGCGATCGCTCCGGCGCAGCTCTACGCGCCGATGGCCCGCCGTCACATGGAGCTCTACGGGACCACCAGTCGCCAGTTCGGCGAGATCGCCGTGGCGACCCGCCGGCACGCGGCGCTCCACGGCAACGCCATCATGACCGCGCCCATGACGCTCGAGGACCATCAGGCCTCGCGGATGATCGCCGACCCCCTCCGGCTGTTCGACTGCAGCCTCGAGAGCGACGGCGCCGCCGCGATCGTCGTCAGCGCGGCGGAGCGCGCCCGGGACCTGGCGCGGCGGCCCGTCTACGTGATGGGCGTCGCCGAGGGCCATCCCGATTCGCCGAGCGTCATCTCGCAGCGTCCGGACCTCACGACGCTCGGCCTCGCCAAGGCGGCGCCGCGCGCGTTCGCGATGGCCGGGGTCGGGCCTGGCGACATCGACGTCGCCGAGATCTACGATTGCTTCACCTACACCGTGCTCTGCGAGATCGAGGACCTCGGTTTCTGCCGGAAGGGCGAGGGAGGCCCCTTCGTCGAGGGCGGGGCGACGGCGCTGGGCGGCCGGCTGCCGGTCAACACGCACGGCGGACTCCTGTCCCAGGCGCACATGGCGGGCCTGAACCACGTCGTCGAGCTCGTGCGGCAGCTGCGCGGCGAGGGCGGAGCGACGCAGGTCCCGGACGCCGAGATCGGCCTCGTCACCGGGTATGGCGACATGGGCGACGGATCGGTGGCCATCATGCGGCGAGGCTGACGCGATGGCCGACCGAGGCGGCCGCGAAGCCCCTGCCCGAGCCGACGCGCGATTCGAAGCCGTACTGGGACGGCCTGAACGAGGGTCGCCTGCTGCTCCAGCAGTGTGCGGCCTGCCGGAAGATCCGCCACTATCCGCGGCCGGTCTGCGACGCGTGCTACTCGATGGAGGTGGCATGGATCGAGGCCTCCGGACGGGGCCGCGTGCACAGCTGGACCGTGGCGCACCACCCGTTCCACCCCGGGTTCAAGGAGGAGTTGCCCTACATCGTCGCCATCGTCGATCTCGAGGAAGGCGTCCGCATGAACGCGCAGATGCGCGGGGTGACGCCGGGCGAGATGCGGATCGGCTTGCCCGTCCAGGTCACCTTCGAACGGACGAAGGAGGGGCTGACCCTGCCGGCGTTCGTCCGGGCCCAGTGAGCGGCCACGAACCCTGGCCTGCCCGCTCGGGCACGTACTCCTCGGCCACGCCTCCCCACCCGTGTGCGACCCTCGGTCCGATGCCCCACCCTAAGGAGGCCCCTATGTCCGCCAGCGTCTGCGACTTCACCTTCCTGCAAGGGCGTGAAGGTCGTCGATTTCACCCAGTTCGAGGCAGGCCCGTCCTGCACCGAGGCACTCGGCTGGCTGGGTGCCGATGTCGTGAAGATCGAGAACCCGAAGATGGGCGACCCCGGCCGTCGTCTCCGCCCCGGCCAGCCGGACACGGACCCCTATTATTTCCACGCCTTCAACGCCAACAAGAAGTCGATCACGGTCAATCTCAAGTCCCCCAAGGGGCTCGACCTCGTCAAGGACATGATCCGCAAGGCGGACGTGATGATCGAGAACTTTGCCCCCGGCGCGATCGAGCGGCTGGGCCTGTCCTATGACGTCGTGAAGGCGATCAATCCGGGCATCATCTACGCCCAGGTCAAGGGCTTCGGCGAAGGCAGCCCGTTCGAGCAGTAACCTCGCCTTCGACATGATTGCCCAGGCGTGCGGCGGCACGTTCAGTGTCACCGGAGACAAGAACGGCCCGCCGACCCGGCCCGGCATCTCCCTGGGTGATACCGGCACCGGCATGCTGATGGCGATCACCATCCTGGGCGCGCTGTACAAGCGCCGCGAGACGGGCGAGGGCCATCGCCTGCAGGTCGCCATGCAGGACGCGATCATGCACTACATGCGGATCAACTTTGCGACTCAGGGCCTGACCGGCAAGGCGGCCGAACGCGGCGGCAGCAAGGTGCCAGGCGTGAGCAACGCGCCGATGGGGCTGTATCCCTGCGCGCCTGGCGGGCCGAACGACTATGTCTACATCATGACCAGCCGAGCGAACCCGGACCACTGGGACCGCCTGCTGAAGCTGATCGGTCGGCAGGATCTGATCGGCGACAAGCGCTACCTGACCCCCGCCGACCGCGTCGAGCGGGAAGCCGAGGTGGATGAGGTCATCTCCGCGTGGACCCGCACGCACACCAAGCTCGATGCCATGAAGCTGGTGGGCGAGGCAGGCATTCCGGCCGGGGCGGTGCTGGACACGGATGAGCTGAACAAGGACGTCACGTTCGAGCAGCGCGGGATCATGCAGACCATGATCCATCCCGTGCACCGGCCGTTCAAGATGCCGGCCTGGCCGGTGCGCGTCGATGGCAAGGCCACGCGCGTCAAATCGTCCCCCATGCTCGGCGAACACACGGACCAGGTGCTGAGCGACTGGCTGGGTCTGAATGCCCCGGCCGTGGCGGAGCTGAAGAGCGAAGGCGTGGTCTGACCGGCCTGCGCCGCGCGCTCCCGACCGGGCCCGATCTCGGCCGGCCCGAGCTCTACCTCCCTCGGGGCCCATCCTCTACTAGGAGGCGGCCGAGCCGCCTGTACGCGCCGCTTGTCGTTCAGCGCCTCACCGCCGCGCCTTCGCCGGCTGGTAGCCGAGCGCGCGATTGAGCCAGCGCACCAGGGGCACGAGCAGCTCGAAGTCCCGGCACAGGCGATCGACCAAGCGCGGGCTCGTGACCACGCTCGGCTCGATCGAGGCGCGGGCCGTGAACGACTGGAGCTTCAGCCACTCGGCCGCGGGGTGATCGGGCGGGAATCCCGGGGAACCCGGCGGAGCTTCGCCTCCTCGCTCAGGCCGTCGAATCGCCGCCGGAATCCCGGTGCGCTCGTGAGCCGCGCCAGAGCGGTGGGCTGGGCGGCGATCGCCTCGCGGATGCGCAGGAGCGCGGGCCGGGCGGGCATCCAGATGCCGCCGGCCATGAAGCAGGTGGTGGGGTCGATGTGAAAGTAGAATCCCGCTCCCCCACCCTCGCCCACGGTGCCCACCTTGCGCCCGGCATCGCGGTGATAGAGCCAGGCGCCGGCGTTGGTCTTGTACGGAGACTTGTTCTTGGAGAAGCGGACGTCGCGGTGGATCCGGAACATCGAGCGCTTGGGGTCGCCGACGATCTCGGGCGCGATGGAGCCCAGCCTGGCGTCGAGAGCCTCGACGAGCAGGCGCATCGGCTCCCGCACCTCTCGCTCGTAGACATCACGGTTGGCCTCGAACCAGGCTTTCGCGTTGTTCCGCTCCAGATCTCGCAGGAAGCGGAACGCGGCGGCGCGAAATCCTCCGAAGCCGGCCATCACCGATCGGTCATGGCTTCCAGAACCCTTGCGATGGGATGCGGAACGCCCGGTTGAAGCGCGAGGACGCGTTCTCCCACGCGATGATCATCGTCAGCTCCGCGATGGTGTCGTCGTCGTAGTGCCGTTGCATGCGCGCGAACAGCTCGTCGTCGACGTCGCGGTTCGTGTCCGTGATCGCGTCGGCGTATTCGAGCGCCACCTTCTCCGCGTCGCTGAAGAGCGGGCTCTTCGCGTAGTCGTTGAGCGCCTCGATCTTCTCCGTCGAGACGCCGTTCCTGCTGCCCACGGCAGCATGGACGTCCTGTCAGAACTCGCAGCCGTTCCACGAGGCCACGCGCCGATTGAGCAGCGCCCGGAGTGTCACGGGCACGCGCTTCGTCTCCTGCTGCGAGCGCGGCAAACATCGCCTTGCGCGGCGCGGAAGTACGCCGGGTTGCGCGCGTAGAACAGGTAGGGATAGAGCGGCGCGCCCCGGAGCTTGCGCTGTTCCTCGAGCGTTTCGCGCAGGTCGTCCGGGAGCGTCTCGACGTCGACCGGCGGGATGCGTGTCTTCCCTTCCAGCATGGCCACCTCCTGCCATGCCGCGATTCTTACATGCGAAACGGTCGGACGCGCCGATGAACACTTCGACGGTGATCGAAGCGTCCGGCTAGTGGTTCCTCCGGTCGCCTGGCGCGGACGCGACGACGCCGAGGGTCTTCAGGAAGCCCCGCTGTCCTAACGAGGTGACGACGACGGCGTGGCTGCGCCTTCGTCCTTTCCATCCAGCCGAGATCGAAGTAGCGCTTGGTCAGCGCGGCCCCGATCGCGCCCGCGATGTGTGGGCGTCGCTCGGTCCAATCGAGGCAGAGTCGGCAAAAGTGGCGGCGGGTCGAACGCCGTGGAGGAAGCTCGATCCCGAGCTGGGTGAAGAACCGGATACCCGCGGTCGTGATTTCAGCGGCCTCGTCGTCGTCGGGCACGACGTATTCTCGGGCGATGAAAGAATCGGTGAGATCGACGCTGAGACGGCCCGCGAGGTGGTCGTAGCAAATTCGGCGCCGCACCAAGCGCGCGTGCTTGACCGATAGCGGGCGGTATCGCGGTCTCTTCTGAAGAGCGACGGCGACGATCCCGTCGATCATGTCTGCCACTGCCGGCGAGGCAAGCCGGAAATAGCGATGCCGCCCGTTGCGGACCACCGCGAGCACGCCCGCCTGCTGTCAGCTTCGCGAGATGGGTGCTGGCGGTTTGAGGCGTGATTCGCGCCGCAGAGGCAAGCTCGCTCGCGGTCAGGGCACGACCATCGAGAAGCGCCGACAGCATCGTGGCTCGCGCCGGATCTCCGACCAGCGCCGCGATCTCGGCGATGATGGGGCCTGTGATCATTTCCGCGCTCTCACGAGGAGGGAGAACGACCTGCGTGTTTCAGGTCCGTCCATGATCGGCCGGGGTTGGCGTCCTCGTGGCTTCCATTCGATCCTCCGCGGCGCGCATCATAACATCGGGGACGGCACGGCGACGAGGCGAAGGTGCTCTGTTTCTTTGCCCAGATCGAATTCTCATGTCGATTTTCAGGTGCGCCCTTCGACTATTGGGTGTACTCCGCACCGATTGCGCCGGGATATGGTACAAAACTCGTTTGTCTTCAAGGAGATACAACCATGCGATTCATGATTCTGATCAAGGCGAACAAGGACAGCGAAGCCGGCGCCATGCCGAGCCAGGAGCTGCTTGCGGACATGGGAAAGTTCAATGAAGAACTGGTCAAGGCGGGCGTCATGCTCGCGGGCGAAGGGCTGCATCCCAGCTCCAAGGGTGCGCGAGTCCGATTCTCCGGCGACAAGCGAATTGTCACGGATGGGCCCTTCGCCGAGACGAAGGAACTGATCGCGGGGTTCTGGATCTGGCAGTGCAAGTCGAAGCAGGAGGCGATCGACTGGGCGAAGCGGTGCCCGAATCCCATGCCCAACACCGAACCCGAGATCGAAATCCGGCAGGTGTTCGAGGCCGCGGACTTCGGCGCAGAGTTCACGCCCGAACTGCGTGAGCAGGAAGATCGCCGGCGGAGCCAGATCGAGAAGAACGCGAGCTAGCGCCGAAGCCGAGGGCTCAACGCGTCGTTCAGTCCCTCGCCCACGAGGTTGATCGCCAGCACGGTGAGCAGGATCGCGACCCCGGGATCGTGCACAGCCACCACGCGCTGCGTAGAAACGTCCGCCCGGCACCGATCATGAAGCCCCAGCTCATCACGTTGGGGTCGCCCAGACCCAGGAACGACAGCGCCGACTCGATCAGGATCGCCGTGGCGACGATGAGCGAGCCGGTCACGATGATCGGGGACAGACAGTTCGGCAGGATGTGGCGGAAGATCACGCGGCCGTCGGTCATGCCGAGACAGATGCACGCCTGCACGAATTCCCGCCCGCGCATGGCCAGGAACTCCCCCGCACCAGACGCGCGACGGTCGGCCAGTTCACCACGGCGATCGCGAAGACGATGCTCCAGACCGATGGCGCCAGAATCGCGACGAGGAGGATGGAGAACAGGAACGTCGGGATCGTCTGAAAGAACTCCGTCGTCCGCATGAGCAGGTCGTCGATTCGGCCTCCGTAGTAGCCTGCGAGCCCGCCTATTGCGGTGCCCACCAGCACCGCCGCCGACGTGGCAAGCATCCCGATCGTCAGCGACGTGCGGGCACCGTGGGCGATGCCGGCGGCGACGTCGCGGCCCAGCACGTCGGTGCCGAGCAGCTGGCGCCCGAACGGTGGCGAGAACGGGCGGTCGACCCGCCGGAACGGGCTGCCTGGGAAGAGAACGGGCGCGAGCGCCGCGACCGCCACCACGACGACCAGGATGGCGACGCCGAGGACTCCGGACCGGCTGCGCGCGAATCGTCGGACGAAGCGCTTCATACGTCGATGCGCGGATCGAGCAGCGTGTAGACGACGTCGACGACGAGGTTCACGGCGACGACCAGGCACGCGGACAGGAAGAAGATCCCCAGCAGCAGGTTGAAGTCGCGGGCAAAGAGCGACTGGAAGGCCAGCAGGCCAAGCCCCGGCCACGCGAAGACCGACTCCACGACGATCGAGCCGCCGAGCAGGCTGCCTACCTGCACCCCGGCCATGGTGACGACCGGCAGCACGGCGTTGCGGAGCACGTGCGACAGCGTGATGCGCGTCTCGCTGAGGCCCTTGGCCCGGGCCGTGGTCACGTAGTCCATCCCGGCCTGCTCCAGCATCGCGGCGCGCATCAGGCGCACGTAGAGGGCCATGTAGAAGGGCGACAGCGTGAGGGTGGGCAGGACGAGATGGCGAGCGATGTCGACGACGCGAGCCCAGCCCTCGTGGAAGGCGGCCACTGTTTCCATGCCGCTCGTGGGCAGCCAATCGAGCTTCAGGGAGAAGACCACGATCAACATCAGGCCCAGCCAGAAGAGCGGGGTGGCGTACGACACGAGGGCGAGGATCGAGATCAGCGTGTCGCGCCAGCTGCCGGCACGGGCGGCGGCCAGGAGGCCCAGCACGATCCCGGTGGCCACCGAGGCGACGAGCGTCGTCACCATGAGCAGGAGCGTCGGCCCCAGCCGCCCCAGGATCAGCTCGAGCACCGGCATGTTGTGGCGGAACGAGAACCCGAGGTCGAGCACCAGCATGCCCTTGACGTAGAGCAGGAGCTGCACGGCGAGCGGGCGGTCGAGGCCGAAGCGCTGGCGGAGCTGGGCCATGTACTCGGGCGTGGCCGAGGCGGCCTCTCCGGCCAGCACCTGGGCGGCGTCGCCCGGGGCCAGCCGGAGCAGGAGGAAGTTCAGGACAAGGATGGCGAGGACGACGGGCACCACCTGCAGCAGCCGGCGCAGCACGTAGCTCGCCCGCCCCGCCCCTCCCGTCATGCCGCGCGTGGACGCGGTCGGCTACCGGTCTTGATACGCGCGATCGAAGGACGCGTAGAGACCGAGGGGACTCACGATCAGGTCCTTGAACTGCTTGTTGTAGACGGTCACGAACTGCAGCTCGTGGACCCAGACGAGCGGCGCGGCCTCCACGACGAGCTTCTGGAACTCCTGATAGAACGCGGCGCGCTTCTTCGGATCGAGCTCGACGGTGGCCTGGTCCATGAGCTGATCCGTCCGCGGCGAGGACCAGCCGGTCTCGTTGACGAACACCGTGCCCGGGCGAATTTGCTTGGAGTGGTACAGGCGATGGACGCCGATCACGGGGTCGGCCAGGCCCTGGATCCAGTTCGAGCTGAGCTGGAAGTCGTAGTCGGTGTACAGGCGCTTCAGCCACGTGGCCACGTCCTCGTAGCGCAGCGTGGCCTTGATGCCGAGCTCGGCCAGCACCTGCTGCACGTACTCGCCGTAACGCTGCCACTCCTCGCCGTACGGCGTGAGATCGTGGACGATCTCGAATCGGATGCCGCCGGCCCCGCGCTTGAAGCCGGCGTCGTCGAGCAGCTTGTTGGCGGTCTCGACGCCGTTGGGGACGTTATAGTTGTGGACCTGCGACGTGTAGAAGCCGACCGGGGCGAAGTTCGAGTTGATCGGGCCCGTGGCGGGCTTGCCCCACCCGAACCACACGTTCTCGATGACAGCCTTGCGGCTCACGGCATAGGAGACGGCCTGGCGGACCTTCAGGTTGTCGAAAGGCGCCTTGCGGGTGTTGAAGTCGAGCTGGACGATGGGCGACGACATCTCGTAGCCCTTCGTCGTGGTCTCGATGGTGGGGAGCTTGGCCAGGGTCTTGACGTCGGGCCAGGGGATCGCGGCGAAGCCGCCGACGTGGGCCTCCCCTTCTCGATGGCCGCGGTGCGGGTGGCCGAGTCGGCGACGAAGCGGGCCACGATGCGGTCGAGGTATGGCCGCCCCGGCTTCCAGTAGTCGGGGTTGCGGTCGAGCCGGATGAACTGTCCGCGCTGCCACTCCACGAACTTGAACGGCCCGGTCCCCACCGGCGCGTTGCCGTACTTGCTCGCCTTGATGTCGGTGCCCTCGTAGAGGTGCTTCGGCAGCATCGGGGACTCGTAGCCCGACAGCGCCATCAGCAGATAGGGCGCCGGCCCGGCGAGCCGGAAGATCACGGTGTGCGCGTCGGGCGTGTCGATCTCGGTGACCTCGCGGAAGGTCGCCGGCCCGCGCGGATGCATCTTCTTGAGCACCTCGAGGACGGAGAACTTCACGTCGGCGCTGGTGAAGGGTTTGCCGTCGTGGAACTTCACACCCTTCTGCAGGCGTGAAGGTGATGGTCTTGCCGTCGGGGCTCACCTTCCAGGACTCCGCCAGCCCGGGGATCGGCTTGAGGCTGAAGTCGTACTCGAGGAGTCCCTCGAAGATCTTGCTCGTGACCTGGCCGATGGGGCCGGATGTGCTGATGTAGGAGGCCAGGGTCGGCGGTTCCGGCTGGACGAGCATGACCAGCGTCCCGCCGCGCTTCTGCGCCGACGCTTCATCAGCGGGCAGAACGAGACCGACGACAGCCACCACAGCGAGCCACAGGGCCAGCGAGCGTGCGAGCTTCATCTCGATTCCTCCTGTCCGGGTCGGCAACGAATCGGACGCCGAGTATACGGCGCGTAAGAGCAACTAACGTCGCCCACGATTCCGAGGCTCAGCCGCTGCCGAGATACGCCTTCTGGATGAGGGGCTCTCGAGCAGCTCCCGGCGGAGCCGGTGAGGACCACCTCCCCATCTGGAGCACGTAGCCGCGATGGGCGATCGAGAGCGCCATGTTCACGTTCTGCTCGATCACGAAGATGGTGGTGCCCTGTTCGTTGATCTCGCGAATGATGTCGAAGACCTCTTCGACCAGTCGTGGAGCCAGCCCCATCGACGGCTCATCCATGCAGAGCAGCGTGGGCCGCGTCATCAGGGCGCGGCCGATCGCGAGCATCTGCTGCTCGCCGCCGGACATGGTGCCCGCGAGCTGGTGGCGCCGCTCCCGGAGCACCGGGAACAGGCCGAACACGCGGTCCAGCTCCTCGTCCCAGCCCGGCTCCCCCGGCGGGTGTAGCGACCCATCTCGAGATTCTCGAGGATGGTCATGCGCGGGAAGACGCGACGGCCCTCGGGCACCGGGGCGATCCCGCGCTTGACGATCTCGCTCGTGCGCAGGCCGTGGATCGGCTCGCCGCGGAAGCTGATCGTTCCCTCGCTCGGCCGCACCAGCCCCAGCACCGTCTTCATGGTCGTGGACTTGCCGGAGGCGTTGCCTCCGAGCAGCGAGACGATCTCGCCCTCGCGGATCTCGCAGCTCACCCCCTTCAGCACGTGGAGCGCGCCGTAGTGGGTGTGCACGTCGCGGACGTCGAGGAGCACGCCCCCGGAGCCCTCATGCGGCCCGCCGCCGCCGGCCCAGGTAGGCCTCGATCACCCGATCGTCGCTGCGCACCTGGGCGGGTGCGCCCTCTGCGATCTTCACGCCGTGGTCGAGCACCACGACGCGATCCGAGATGTCCATGACCACGTCGAGCTTGTGCTCGATCAGCACAATCGTGATGCCGAGATCGCGGAAGGCGCGGATCAGGTCCATCAGCTCGAGCGTCTCGGCCGGGTTCATGCCCGCCGCCGGCTCGTCCAGCAGCAGGAGCTTCGGCCGCGTCATGATCGCGCGCGCGATCTCGGTGCGGCGGCGATTGGCGTAGGAGAGCCCGTACACCGGATGGTCGATGCGCGGCAGCAGCCGGTTGCCGAACATCTCCACCGCCTCGAGCGCCGCTCTTGACCGCCCGCTCCTCCTCGCGCCGGACCCGCGGCGGCCGAAAGATGGCGCCCAGCACGCCCGCCTCGAGACGCGCGTGCTCGCCGACGAGCAGGTTTTCCATCACGCTCAGGTTGTTGAAGAGCCGGATGTTCTGGAAGGTCCGCGCCACCCCGCGGTGACGATCTCGTGCGACGGGCGCCCGCCGATCTCGTGGCCCTCGAGGCGGATGCTCCCCGCGTCGGGCGCGATGAGCCCGGTGATCAGGTTGAACAGCGTGGTCTTGCCTGAGCCGTTCGGCCCGATCACGCTGACCAGCTCTCCGGCGCGGACGGTCAGGGTGATGTCGTCGGCCGCCGCCACCCCGCCGAAGCTCTTGCGCAGCCCCTCGATCTCGAGGAGTGGGCGACCCGGCCCGCCCGCCGTCTCCGGACGCGCCCACGCCAGATCCACGACGGAGCCGCGGGAGGGCGCGGCGGCCTGCTGCTCGCGCGTGAGCGCGGAAACCCTGCGCACCGCCGGCCACAGCCCCTCGCGCCGGAAGATCATCATCAGGACGAGGATGAGGCCGAAGATCAGCTCGAGCGAAGTGATCAGCTCGACTCGCTGAAGGAAGGCGCTCCCGACGAGGCGGCCGAGGGCGTGCACGTACTCGGTGAGATCCTGGAGAATCACCGACTGGAGAAAGGCCACGAACAGCGCGGCCAGGACCACGCCGCGAATCGACCCGAGCCCGCCCAGCACCACCATGACCAGGATCATCACCGACACCGGGAAGGTGAACATGTCGGGCGTGGCGGTGGTGAGCTTGGCCACGTAGAAGGTGCCGCCGAGGCCGCCCACCGCCGCCCCCATCGCGAAGGCCAGCAGCTTGTAGTGGACGTGGTTGACGCCCATCGGCGCCCGCGGCGAGCTCGTCCTCCCGGATGGCCATCCACGCGCGCCCGACGCGCGACTCCTGCAAGCCGGATGGAGATCCACACCGCCGCCGCCACGAGCGCCAGGCCGAGGAAGTAGTACGGGTAGGGGAGAAGCCGAAGTCGAAGCCGAAGAGGCGGGGGTGCGGATGCCGCCGAGCCCCTGGGCCCCGTTGGTCAGCCCGTCCCAGTTGCGCGCGACCACCGGGACGATCTCGCCGAAGCCGAGCGTCACGATCGCCAGGTAGTCGCCGCGCAGCCGCAGCGTGGGCGCACCGAAGAGCAAGCCGAATATCGCGCAGATGATCGCGGAGATCGCCAGCATGGGCCAGAAGGCGAAGTGGAACTGCACGGTGTCGGCCTGGCCGGGCACCACGAGGCGGGTCACCTGGCCGGCCCACTCGAGCGGTGCCCAGAGGCTCGACCAGGCAGGCTTGAGCTGGCCGGAGGCGGCGATTCCGTAGCCGTAGGCGCCGATGGCGAAGAATGCCGCGTAGCCCAGGTCGAGCAGGCCCGCGAAGCCCACCACGATGTTGAGGCCCAAGGCCAGGAGCACGTAGGTGAAGGCGTTGGCCGCCGCGTCCACGTTGCCCGCGTTGCCGCTGGCGAACGGGAAGAGCAGCCCGATCACGAGCAGCACCGGGGTGAGGATCTGTCGCCGCCGGGACACCGGCAGCGCGCGCCAGCGATCCACCCCAGGCGCGCGCGCAGCCGCCCACGAGCACGCTCATCCTCAGGCCTTCTGCGGGGCCCGGACGCCCAGGAGCCCGCTGGGCCGGAAGACCATGATGACGATCAGGATCGAGAAGATCATGACGTCCGTCCACTTCACGCCGAGAAGCTGGCCGCCCAGCGACTGGATGAGACCGATGAAGAGGCCGCCCAGCACCGCGCCCGGGATGCTCCCGATGCCTCCGAGCACCGCCGAGGTGAAGGCGCGTAGCCCGATGGTGTAGCCGATGTAGTAGGCGGTGAAGCCGTAGTAGAGGCCGAAGAAGAGGCTGCCGGCCCCGGCCAGCGCCGAGCCCAGGAAGAACGTGAGCACCACCACCCGGTCCACGTCGATGCCCATCATGCGGGCCGCGTCGGCGTCCTGGGCGGTCGCGCGCATCGCCTTGCCGAGCGTGGTCCGCTTCACGAGGTGCGACAGGATGATCATGAGGACGAGCCCCACCACGAAGAGCACCACCTGCTTGAAGGTGATTTCGACGGCGCCCAGGAGCGTCCAGCGCCAGTTCGGCAGGAGCTGGGGAACCGTTGCGTCTGCGGGCCCCAGGCGAGGAGCATGACGTTGATGAGGATGAACGCCACGCCGATGGTGGTGATCATCGGCGCGGTCCCGGAGACGTTGCGCAGTGGGCGGAGGCAGAGCCGCTCGATGACCACGCCCAGCAGCCCGGTCATGGTCATGGTCGCCAGGAAGAGCACGATCAGCGTGCCCACCAGGGCGAGGCCGGTCAGCGACTGGGAGACCGCGGTGACCCCCATGAGGTTCAGCACCAGGAGTCCCACGAAGGTCCCGGTCATGAAGACGCTGAAGTGGGAGAAGTTGATCAGCTCGATGATGCCGTACACCATGGTGAAGCCAAGCGCGAGCAAGGCGTACATCATGCCGAGCGCGAGGCCGTTGACGACCTGCTGGAGGATGACGTCCAGCCCGCTCATGCCCGGATGCTCACGCCCGCGCCGTCAGGCGAGACGATCCCCGGGCCGGCGTTGCCGCCGCGCCGGCCCGGGGATCCGGATATCACGGCCTACTTCTCGGGCGCCACGCTGACGTACTTTGATCTCGCCGTCCCGCCACTGATAGATCGAAACGGTCCGGGTCAGGATGTCGCCGTTGGCGTCGAAGGCGATCGGGCCCTGGATCGAGGTCATTTTCGTCGCCTGGATCGCGTCTCGCAGGTTGGTGCGGGTGAGCGGCTTGTTGGCGCCGGCGGTGCGGCCGATCGCGTCGGCGACCACGAGCACCGCGTTGTACGAGGTGATCGCGTAGTTCGTGGGGTCGCGTTTCATCTCCGACTTGAACTTGGTCACCCACGCCTCCACCTTCGGGGAGGTGACCAGCTCCGGCGAGGCCTGCGAGCAGAACCAGCCCTCGACCGACTCCTTGCCCGACTGCTTTGGCCAGGAGAGATCGTACACTCCGTCCGACCCCGCCTTGATCACGCGCGGCATCACCTCGTAGGCCTGCGTCGCGAGCTTGGCCGCGGCCTGCATGACGCCGCCGTAGTAGAGCCCGTCCGGGTTCACGCCCTTGATCTTGGTGAGGATGGTCTTGTAGTCGGCTTCCTTGGGGTCGAGCCGGTCGCGGCCGAGGATCTTCACCCCGAGCTCTCCCGCCCGCTTCTGGAAGCTGTCCGCGATCCCCACCCCGAAGGCCCCGCCGTCGTCCAGGATATAGACGCTCTTCACCTTCTGCGCGTGGAAGAGGAAGTTGGCCATGTTCGGGCCCTGGTAGGCGTCGGTGGTCACGGTGCGGAAGTAGACCGCCTTGCCCTTGGCCCGGTACTGCGACTGGAACTTGGGATCGGTGATGTCGGGGTTGGTCGAGCTCGGCGTGATCGTGGCCATGTCGGCCTCGGACAGGATCGGCGAGATCGCCTTGCCCTCGCCGCTCATGACGGGTCCGACCGCGGCGAGCACCAAGCTGTCCGCGATGAACTTCTTGTAGTTGGTGGCTGCCTGCGCCGGGTCGTACTGGCCGGCCGCCGGAGTGGCGCTGTCGAAGACGATCGCTTCGAGCTTGTAGCCGGCGGCCCCGCCCTTGGCGTTGATCTCGGCGATGGCCATCTGGGCGCCCTTGAGGATGGCGTCGGCGCCGTCGGCGTCCGCCCCGGTGAGCGGCAGCGAGAGGCCGATCTTCACCACCTTCCCCTGAGCGGTCAGGCCTCCCGGCAGGCCCGCGAGCATCGTCATGAGAGCTAGGAGAGCTATCCCGGCCACGAGAACGCGTCGATTCATGGTGTCTCCTCCTGAGCGATGGTGGAGGGCCTCGGGCCTGCAAATCAACCGGGCACCGCAGCATTGCGGGGCAGCCCCGCTGTGCAGCCGTTGTTCGGGGGTGTGTGGCAGGGAAACCCCTCGAGCGTCGTTGGATGGGCCGATCAGTACACCCGGCCTCGAGGCCTTGTCAAGGGCTCAGGGGCCACGTCAGCTCGAAGCATGTACGAGGGCCGCGGAGGCAGATCTGCGCCTATAGAGTTATCGCATTGGTACTGAAGAGGTAGAGCGAAGAAGTCAACCAGAGTCCAGCCAGGATCGCGAACAAGAGACCGCCTGCAACGGGCAGCGCCCATCCGGAGAAGCCTCTTGAGCGCACCAGGATCACTTTGACGAGGAATGCTCCATAGAACGCCGATCCCAGGATCGAGTGGATCGCGACCCGCAGGCTCGTGGTTTCAAACCCCAGCAGGAAGATGCAGTGATAGGCAACCGGCAGCGTGAGGAGGATGGCCAGGTATCCGGATGTGCGATGCATCCTGCCCCAGAAACGCCCGGATGGCGCACAGTGGAACAGCTCGAATAGCCGCGCCGCGCTGAGGACCTGAAAGAGGGCGAGCGTGATGGCTCCCGTGGCCAGCCAGGCTTTCATATGGATCGTGTCGCTGAAGAATAAGTGAAAGAAAGGAGGTGTCGGGTAGCCTCCGGCGCTCCTGCCGGCAAGCAGGCGAATCGTCAGCAAAGGACAGCACGAAGACCGCCAGAAGCGCGACGAACCGGGTCCAGTTCCGTGGCTTGGATGTCGACCGTCCGCTGTGCTCGATCATGGTCGCCTCGTCCTTGCAAACGTCCTGTTCCCCCGGCGGTTCCATCGGCCCGCGGAATGCGTGTGCACCGGCGTTAGCGGAGGTGAAGACCCGGCGAGAATTACTCCTTCCGCCCCTTGGGAAACCAGGGGCTTCCGTTGCGTCGCCGGCCATCTGTTCCTTTCTGTCTTGCTAACGCTCCGCGAGCAAATTCGTTCACAGCGACACGTTGCGGCGCGGCCGTCTTTCAGCACCTGGAACGAGTCGAGGGGCGAGGCGTTGGCAGATACGGATGGGTGTTCGGGCATCGAGGCGCCGATCTCAGAAGGAGGCGACGACATGATGAAGCGACTCGCGGCAGAGGGGATGATCGCCGGCACGATCGGGGCCACGGTCGTGGCAGGGTGGTTCTTGCTGTATGACATGGCTCACGGGCAGTCCTTCAGGACGCCCGCGCTGCTGGGCGCCGTGCTCTTCCAGGGGCTCCGCGACGTCGGCTCGCTGCGGATCACCGCCACGCTGGTGCTCGAGTACAGCCTCGTCCACTGGGCTGCGTTCGTGGTTTTCGGCTGCATGGCGGCCGCCCTCTTGGCCGCCGCCGACCGGGACCCGCGGCTGCTCGCCGGCCTGTTCGTGTTCTTCTGCTGCTTTGAGGTGGCGGCCCTCGCCGTGATCGCGATCCTGGGTGAATGGCTGTTCGAGGCGTTGCCCCAATGGAGGATCGTCATTGGAAACCTCCCTGGCCGCCGCGGCCATGCTCGGCGTCTTCTTCCGCCGACACCGCATCGCCTGGCTTGAGTTCCTGTTGGCCGACAAGTAGTCGCGCCCATCGGTCTCGCGGGGAGACAGAAGCTCATCGACGTGGAAGGCGTGTCGAGGGCGGTACGGGTTCGAGCAGCGTGACGGTGATTGAAGACACGAATGGAGGCCGACCATGGCAAGACTTGTCGTGTTCAGCGTCAGCAGCCTATGTCTCGCGCTCGTAGGGGTGGTCGGATTGGCCGCGTACACCGCCGCTCATCTCCCCGATAGCGGAGTCGTCGTGGTGTCCGCGCCCGCCACCGGGAGCTGGCAGGTCAAGCCCATGTCGACGCGCATCCGCCCGGGGCTTCGCACCCACGGATGTGCGGCCGGCAGCAAGCTTGTCGGCTGAGCGCTTTCACGGGTTCCTGACCGGTGTGTTGGTCGGCGCCGTGGTGTGCGGCGTCAACGCGATCGCTGGTCAGACGCGGCCTCCGTGAAGCGGGAAGACTCACGCCGAGCTCTTCATCACCGTTAGGATGTGGGGGCGGCGGATTCGGCGGATCATGCGAGCGGCTCGCCTAGCCGCCCGCGCACCTTGACCCTGCAAACGCCGTCACCTACTATTCCATCCTCGATCCACGGACCCGTTCCGGTCCGCAAACCAGGCAGCTCACCGAGGAGGACGGAGCATGGCGCAGCTCGACGTGGTGATCCGAGGCGGAACGGTTGTCGATGGTACCGGAGTGCCGCGGTACCAGGCAGACGTGGGCATCAAGGATGGCCGGGTGGCCCGAATCAGCGGGCGTATCCAGGGTGGCGGAGCGAGAGAGATCGACGCCCTGGGCTGCATCGTGGCCCCCGGAGCCATCGACCTGCACACTCACTACGATGCGCAGCTGAACTGGGATCCCTATGCCACCTTGTCCGGCTGGTTCGGCGTGACGTCCGTCAGCATTGGCCAGTGCGGCTTCGGCTTTGCGCCCACTCGCCCCGAAGACCGCGACCTCAACATGCGCATGATGAATCGTATCGAGGCCATTCCCCTCAAGTCCATGCAGCTGGGTATGCGCTGGGACTGGGTGACCTTCCCGGAATATCTCGACAGCCTGGATAGACAAGGTCTGGGCGTCAATGTCGGAGCCCTGGTACCGTTCTCCCCTCTGCGCGGCTACGTGCTAGGCATGAGGGCTGCGAGAGAGCGCACGTCGGTCACGGGAGCCGAGCTGAATCAGATGAAGCAAATTCTCCATGAAGCCATGAAGGCGGGCGCCTTCGGTTTCTCAGCCGACAAGAACCTGGAGGACCGGACAGAAGACGGCAGCGCCTTGCCCAGCCATGTTGCGTCGCCCGAGGAGTTTCTGGGGCTCGCTGACGTCCTGGCGGAGTTCGGCGTCGGCCACCTCGGCTGGACGATCGGCATCTCCACCACCGCCCTGGAGCAGCAGCAGCTCCTGACGGAGATGATGCGCCGCAGTGGGCGGCCGCTTCACGTGGCGGTGGGAGACGACGAACAGGGATTCGCCTGGGCCAAGGAAGCGCGAGAGGCGGGTCTTCCGGTTGTCGTACAGCAAAATTCCATGGACCCCGTGGCCGAGTTCACCCTGGCCGAATACAACATGTTCGACTACATGCCCAACTGGATTCAGCCTCTGGTCGGCGCTCCGGAAGAACGAGCGGCAAAGCTGCGCGACACGGCCACGCGACAGGCGATGAAGGGCGATGTGGAGAAGTTCCCACATGCTCGCACGGACTGGTGCACCATCACGGTGGTCCAGGTGCTCCACGAGGGGAACCGGCAGTATGAAGGCCTGAGCATCGCCGACCTGGCAGAAAAGCAGCAGAAACACCCGCTCGATGCCTTCCTGGACCTGGCCCTGGACGAAGGCCTGAAAACCATCTTCAGCCACATGCTGGCCAACCGCGGCGACGAGACCCTGGCTCGGCGGATCACCAATCCCCTCTCGCACATTTCACTGTCAGACGGCGGGGCGCACATTCGCTATCTCACCATCAGCACGTGGCCCGTGCATTTTCTGAGCTACTGGGTGCGTGACAGGCAGCTCGTCAGCCTGGAACAGGCCCACTACAAGATGAGCGCTTTGCCGGCGTGGCTGGCCAACTTCAAGGGTCGGGGTACCCTGCGCATCGGCGACTGGGCCGACATCATGGTCTATAACCCGGCCGAGCTGGGCTACGTCTATGACAAGCCGACGTACGCCAGCGACTTTCCCGGTGGAGAGTGGCGTCGCATGCAGAAGCCCACGGGCATGCGCTACATCCTGGTGAACGGTGCTGTCACGTTCGAAAACAACGAATGCACCGGCGCGTTGCCCGGCAAGTTGTTGCGCAGCTACGACATGACCGACTAGAGAGGACGAGAAAAATACTATGCCAACGATTGACGTCCAGGTGCATGCCTACGAACGCAACCACCCGGGCCGCCCCTGGGTAGGACACCTTGCCGGCCCGCCCTCGGTCACGGGGGCCGAGATGGTGTCTGCGATGGACGCGGTCGGCGTCGACGGGGCGTTGCTGGTTTCACCGTTCAGCCTCTACCGATACGACGCCAGCTACGCGCTCGAGGTCTACGCCGCTCATCCTGGACGGTTCGGGCTGATCAAGCCGGTCGACACGACGGACCCGCACGTTGCGGATACGATCGCCGATTGGGCCACCACCAAAGGCACGGTCGGCGTTCGGATCATGCTGAATCAGGAAGTGTCGACCGATCCGGCCGATACCGGCATCAACCGCGCGCTCGCCGGCGCAGCGCGGCAGTCGCTGCCGGTCAACCTGCTGTGCTGGGGTCGGTTGGACCAGGCCGCAGGGTTAGCCGCGAGAAACCCTGACACTGTGCTCGTGATCGACCATCTCGGTCTCCAGCAGCCGTTCCGTCCGCCGCCGCCGGCCGAGCCGTGGGCCGATCTCCCGAAGGTGCTGGCCCTGGCAAGCCACCCGAATATCAAGATCAAGATCAGCGGGGCCTGCACTCTGTCCCATGAGCCGTTCCCGTACAACGACATCTGGGACCCGGTCATGAGGATGATCGATGCGTTCGGCCTTGATCGCTGCATGTGGGGTACCGACTGGACCAGGGCGACCGAATTGCTCACCTACAAGGAGGGCATCGCGGCGTTCCGCGTCACCAACCGATTGTCCGACAATGACAGGGCCAAGCTCATGGGTGGCACGCTGGAGCGGGTCTACAAGTGGGTGCCGTCGAAGGCGTCGTGACGATATCTTGCATCACACGACATGACAACCAACCATCGCCTGCTTCTCGCGGCGCGGCCGGCCGGTATTCCGGGGCCGGTGAATTTCACCGCCGATGCCGTACCTGTACGCGCGCCCGGACCGGGAGAGGCGCTGCTGGAGACCCTCTATCTCTCCATCGATCCCGCCATGCGTTCCTGGATGGGCGAGGGCACGGGGTATCAGCAGAGCATGCCACTCGGCGAGGTGATGCGCGGCGGCGGCATCGCCCGCGTGCTCGACAGCCGCGCCGAGGACCTTGCCCACGGCGATCTGGTGCAGGCGCGGCTGGGCTGGCAGACCCGTCCGACCATTCCCGGACATTTCCTACAGAAGCTTGATCTTGGCCTTGGTACCGCTGAGGACTGGATCGGCCCGCTCGGTCTCAGCGCCGTCACCGCCTATTTCGGGTTGCGGGACATCGGCGGATTGCGACCGAATGATCGCGTGCTGATCTCGGCCGCCGCCGGCGGGGTGGGTCAGGTCGCGGTGCAGATCGCCCGCATCGAAGGCTGCCGTGTGGCGGGAATCGCGGGCGGGGCGGAGAAATGCGCGTTTGTCGCGGGCGAGCTCGGCGCTGACGCAGCGATCGATTACAAGACGGAGAAGGACCTGTCCGCCGCCATCGCCCGCGCCTGCCCGGAGGGCGTGGATCTCTATTTCGACAATGTCGGCGGTCCCACTCTGGACGCGGCCCTGGCGCATCTGCGCCAGGGCGCGCGCGTGGTACTGTGCGGCCGCATCTCGCAGACGCATGCTGCCGAACCGTATGGTGTGCGCAATCTTGGCCGGCTGGCGGCGGCGCATGGGCGCATGCAGGGTTTCCTGGTGTTCAACTACCGCGAGCGTTACGACGAAGCCCGCACCTGGCTTGCGGCGCGGCGCCGGGACGGCAGCCTGCGCCAGCGGCTACATGTGCTGGAGGGGCTGGCGCAGGCGCCCATCGGACTCGGCATGCTGTTCCGGGGCGAGAATACGGGCAAGCTCGTCGTGCGCGTCGCCGCGGGTTAAACAGACCACACAGGAGGCAACGATGCGATGTGAGGGCAAGATCGTCCTCGTCACGGGCGCGCAGCGCGGCATCAGGCGCGCCGTAGCGCTCCGCTTCGCGCGGGAGGGCGCCCATGTGGCGCCTCAATTTCCTCGACGACAAGCCGGCGGCGGAGGCTGCCGCGGCCGAGATCGCCTCGGTCGGCCGCCGTAGCTGCACGATCGGGGCAGATGTGTCGAAGCCCGAGGAGGCGCGGCGTCTCGTGGCCGAGGTCGAGCGTGGCCTGGGACCGATCGACGTCCTGGTGAACAACGCCGGCATCTTCCCACGGGCGGCGTTCCTGGAGCTGGACGAGGCGCAGTGGGATGCGGTGCTCGACACCAATCTCAAGGGCACCTTCGTCTGCTCCCAGGAGGCGGCGCGCCGCATGGTGGAGGCCGGGCGGCCCGGCGTGATCATCAACCTGGTGTCGGGCGCGCCCTATCGCGGCGGGCTGCGTGCCACCGCCTACATGGCGAGCAAGCTGGGCATCGTGGGACTCACGCGCGGAATGGCGCGCGAGCTGGCCCCGCACCGCATCCGGGTCAACGCCGTCGCCCCCGGCGTCACCAACACCGCAATGCCGCGGCTCGGGAACACCGAGGAGGCGCTCGCCGTGCTGGCCCGCACCAATCCGACCGGGCGGCTGGCCGAGCCCGAGGACATCGCCGACGTGATCGTGTTCCTCGCCACCGACGACGCGCGTCACCTGATCGGCCAGGTCGTCCACGTCAACGGTGGCGACTATCACGGCTAGAGCGATGATAAGGGCCCATCTGCGCGAGGTCACGGCGCCCCTCGACCGCACGCTCAACGTAGCAGGAGAGTGACGCCTTCGCGTCGCCTCGCCGTCGGGCGCCGCCTCGCAGCTGGACCCTTCTCATCGCTCTAGCCGGGTTTCTCCGACAGGCTCCTAGTCTAGGAAGAACAGAGATCCGGGCTGGCCCGAGCGAGGTCGGCGAGCAACTGGGGCAACTCGATCCCCAGGCGGGCTTGGAGGTCAATGGACTTGGCGTCGAGGTGCTGGCGAGTATAGGACGCCACCGCGAACGGTAGGCCCAGAAGGATGCAGTTCCACTTGCCCGTCACGGGCAGGACAAGATGTCGATCCTCGAACGTCGCTTGGTGATCGCGGAGTATCGAGGGCGGGACGCTCTCGGACGGATCGGTCCAGACGTTGATGGCGAACACTCCTCTAGCGGCCAGGCGGCGAGCACAGGACGCAAGGAAGCCGGTTTCGGTCACGAGAGGGGCGGTGCCGTTCCGGTCGTGCAGGTCGACCAGGACGAGATCGTACGTCCGGCCAGAATCCTCGCGCAGAAACACCTCGGCGTCGCACACGTGGGTGCGCAGTCGAGGGGAGCGGGCCAGGTGGAAATAGTCATGGGCCACTTGAACCACCCTGGCTCGCCTCTCGACCACGTCGATCCGGCATGTGGGAAAGGCGTGCATCAGGAACCGGGGAAGAGAGCCTCCACCCAGTCCCAGGACCAGGGCGGAGCGGGGTTCGCGGGTGAAGAGCAGGCTGCTCAGCATGGAGCGGGTATAAGACAGCACCAGCCTGTGGGGTTCCTCGCGCGACATCGCGCTCTGTCTCGCCGACGTGCCGAAATACAGGGCCCGGGTGTCGAAGTCGTCGACGACCTCGATGACACCTTCCTCGTCATGACAGGAAAAGACGAGACCGTTCTCGTCCATGGGAGTCGCTGGGCGCGACATGGCCCGGCAATTCTAGCGCAGGAGTCGATGCCACCAGCGTGGTGGCCTCGCGGAGCTCGAGAAGCGGTGGCTGGGCTCTACCGGGAGGGTGACAGTCGTCGTCGTGGCTCACCAGCGCATCGTCGCCCGCGCGCCCGGCGCGATCTCCGCGTCGTCAAGCGCGGGCTGCTGTGCCATGTGCTCGTAACTCTTGCGGGCGAACCAGATCGCATAGTCGCCGAACTTGATCGGCGGGTATTTCGACGGGTGCGCCGCCGAGCGGCAGCTCTGCAGGCATTCGATGACCGTGTCGTGGTTCGGGTCGCAGAAGAACGGGATCGCGTAGCGGTCACCGCCCGTGCGGTTGATCACCCGGTGCGGCGTGGAGAGGAAGCGCTCGTTGGTCCAGCGGTGCAGGATGTCACCGCCGTTCACCACGAAGGCGTCTGCGACCGCCGGCGCGTCGATCCAGCGCCCGTCCGGCAGCAGGATCGACAGGCCCGGCACCGGGTTCGGCGCGAGCAGCGTCATGAAGCCGGAATCGGTGTGCGGCGTCAGGCTGACCGAGGCCGCCTCGCCCGAGGCGAGCGCCGGATAGTGCGTCACGCGCAAGATCAGGTGCGGCTCGGCATAGGCCCGGTCGAAGGCATCCGGCGGCAGGTCGAGGGCCGTGGCGTAGATCGGCACCAGGCGCCGGCACAGCGTCTCCATCGCCTGCATGTAGGTGAGCGCGGTCTCGCGGAAGCCCGGCAGCTCCGCCGGCCACTGGTTGAGCCCATGGAAGCGGCGCTTGGCGAGCACCAGCGGGTCGTCGGGCTCGCGGTCGCGGCGCAGGAAGAACGCGGCGTTCCGGCTCGGCTGCCGACCGGGAAACTGGCCAACCTTCATCGGCAGGTAGCCGACATTGTCCTCGTTCACCTCGACGGCGAGCTTGCGCTCCATCGGCAGCGCATGGAACCGGGCCGCTTGCGCGAACGTCGCATCGATCAGCGACCGCGGGATGCCGTGGCCGCGCAGGTAGTAGAAGCCGACCTTCTCGAACGCCCACCGCAGCTCGGCGCCGAGGCGTTCGCGCGCTCCGGGCTCGCCGGCGAGGTAAGGCGCGATGTCGAGTAGTGGGATGGTACTCGCGACCAGCTCCGGCCTAACGTCTGCTGTCCCCGCGATGGACGATGACATGACGGTCCTCCCCAGCCGAGACTCTTGACCACTACTGTTCACAATACGGCTAACCGACATCGCTCGGGCACGGCGGGTGCAGCGTCGCGATGTCGTTCACGGGCGCATGGCCGAGTCGTCGCGCACACTGTGCCGGTGCCAGGGTCACGCCGGCGGGATCAAGGCCCCTGAGGCGAGCAGGTCGGCGATGGACGCCTCGTCGTATCCCAGCTCGCGCGCCACCGCCTGGCTGTGCTCGCCGAAGCGCGGGGCATGTCGCCGGATGTCGGCCGGCGACGCGGAGAAGGTCACCGGAGAGCGGACCAGGATGGTCGCGCCCTCGGTCGGATGATGGTGCGGCTCGAACATGCCCACCGCCTTCAGGTGCTCGTCGTCCATCAACGCTTGGATGTCGGCGACCGGCATGCACGGAATCTCGCCTCGCTCGCAGATCTCGACCCACTCGGCCGTGGTCTTCTCCGGCGTCACGGTGGCCACGAAGCCGTAGAGATCGTCCACGGTGTGCACCCGGGCACTGTAGGTCGCGAAGCCCGGGATCTCCATCATCTCCGGACGGCCCACCGCGGTGAAGAAGCTCAGCCATTGCTTGTCGCTGTACGGCAAGATGCACACGTAGCCGTCCCTGGTCGGGAAGGGGCGCCGCGCCGGCGTGGTCACCCGCTGGTACCCGAGCTGGCCGATCGGCGGCTCGAACGCCGCGCCGTTGATGTGCTCGACCAGGTTGAACGACACGAGCACCTCGAACATCGGCACCTCGACGAACTGCCCCTGGCCGGTACGCTCCCGGTGCAGCAGGGCCAGCGCCACCGCCTGGCTCAGGGTCACCCCGACCAGCTTGTCGGCGATCGCCGCCGGGACGTACTGCGGCGTTCCGTCTCGCATCGCGAACAGGCTGGCGAGGCCTGACGCGGCCTGGATGGCATCGTCGTACGCCGGCTTCGCGCGATAGGGACCGGCCTGTCCGAAGCCGTACGCCCCGACGTAGACGATGTCCGGCTTGATGGCCGAGACCGCGGGATAGTCGAAGCCCAGGCGCTCGATGGCCTGCGGCCGCATGTTGTGGACGAACACGTCCGCGGTCGCCACGAGCCGGCGCAGCACCTCCTTGGCGCTGTCGTGCTTGAGGTCCAGCGCCACGGAGCGCTTGTTGCGGTTGGCATTGAGGAAGATGCCCCCATGCCGGGCCGGCGCACCGTGCCCATGTTGCGCGCGATGTCGCCGGTGGGCGGGGCTTCCACCTTGATGACGTCGGCGCCCATGTCGCCGAGAATCTGCGTGCCATAGGGCCCGAGCAGAACTGTGGTCACGTCGATCACGCGAATGCCGTCCAGGGGACCGGGCAAGACACCCTCCTTTGTGGGGCCTGATCCTAACAGAACGGCGAGCTTCGTGCGGGCGTGACTTGACGTGGTGAGGCTCCCGCCACAGTATCGGGACCGACAGGCAGAGATGGGCGGGCCCCGAGATGGCCGCTCATACCACGCAGCATCGAGGGAGAGATCATGGCACAGGAAACGATCGTGTTTGCTCAGGGCATCGAGATGCCGCCACACATCCAGGCGCTGGCTCAGTCCCTGAAGCCTGCGGAGTTCGCGCTCCGTGCGCTCCCGTCCACGGCCAAGCCCGAGGAAATCGCAGCCGCCATGCGGGATGCCGAGTACCTGGTGGGCTTTCTCCGGTTTCTGCCGGATGAAGCCTATCTCGACGCCAAGCGGCTCAAGCTCGTGCAGGTCCTGAGCGCCGGCTACGACGCCGTCAACATCGCCGGGGCCCGCAAGGCCCGTATCCCCATCTGCCAGAACGGTGGGGCCAACTCCGTGGCCGTGTCCGAGCACGCCGTGCTGCTGATCCTGTCCGTCTACCGGAAGATCGCGGCCTTCCATCAGAACGTGGCCGCCGGACGCTGGCACACGGGCATCCCCCGCATCGTCGACGTCCTGGAGCTCGAAGGAAAGACCGTGGGCATCGTGGGTCTCGGCAACATCGGCGAGAAGACGGCCCGCCGTCTGCGGCCGTTCGACTGCAACCTCGTCTACTACGACATCGCCCGGCGCAGCGCCGAGGAAGAGCAGAGGCTGGGCGTGCGCTTCGTCCCCTTCGAGACCCTGCTCGAGACCTCCGACGTGGTGAGCCTCCACGTGCCCCTGAACGACAGCACCCGCCACATGATCGACGCCAAGGCCCTCGGCCGGATGAAGCAGAAGTCCATCCTGATCAACACCTGCCGCGGCGAGGTGGTGGACGAGGTCGCGCTGACCGCCGCGCTGCAGAACGGCAAGATCCTGGGCGCCGGCCTCGACACCTTCGCCAAGGAGCCGACGGATCCGGCCAACCCGCTCCTCAAGCTCCCCAACGTGACCCTGAGCCCGCACAGCGCGGGCCCGACGGAGGAGAGCTTCACCAAGCGCTTCCGGAACGGCTACGCCAACGTCCAGCGCGTGGCGGCGGGCCAGCCCCCTCTGGGTCATCCCGGAGATGAAGGACCTCTTCCCGAAGTGACCCTGCGCCCGGCACGAGGTAGCTCCATGGCGCGCTCGCGGCGGCTCGCCCGGCGTCGGCCGGCGTGGTGGCGTTCCTCAGCGCCGTGAGTTAGAGTAGCGGCGACTCGCTGAGGGAGGAGAATCGCCATGCCGTTCTACGAACGAGGACCCGTCCGCATCCACTACGAAGAGGTCGGCTCCGGCTTCCCCTGCTGCTCATACCGGGCGGCGGGCTCAATTCAGCCCTCTCATCCTGGCAGACCGCCTCGCCCTTCAACCCGATGGAACGGTACAAGGACGACTTCCGCTGTATCTGCGCTGACCTGCGCAACGCCAACCCCGGCCAGTCCAGCGGCCCGCTGGAGATCGACCGCCCCTGGGACGCCTACGCCGACGACCAGCTCGGGCTGATGGACCACCTCGGCATCCGGGAGTTCCTGGTCATGGGCTTCTGCATCGGCGGGCCGATGATCCACAACCTGATTCGGCGGGCGCCGGAGCGCGTCGTCGCGGCCGCGATGATGCAGCCCAGCGGCTTTCGGCCTGAGATCCCGGACCTGTTCTACCAGAACAACATCAAGGGCTGGGGGCCGGCGCTGTGCGAGAAGCGCCCCGACGTCACGATGGCCATGGTCCATGACTTCCTGACCAGCATGTACACCAACCGCGCCGACTTCGTGTTCACCGTGTCGCGCGATTTCGTGCGCTCCATCCAGACGCCGCTGCTGGTCGCGCCTGACGACGTGCCCGCGCACCCGTACAAGGTCGCGATGGAGGTGGCCAGCCTCGCCCCGAAGGCCGAGGTGACCATCTATCCCTGGAAGGATTCGCCGGCGCACATCGACGAGGTCGTGGCGCACGCGCGGCGCTTCCTCAAGGCGCACGAACCCGTCACAGCCGGACGTTAAACGAGAGGGGCGGCAGGAGACGCGTCGTCGCGTCTCTCTGCCGCCCTCGCGTATGAGCAGTGGACCGCTGATCTTCCCTCCACGACGAGCTAAGGTGCCGTCCACGTGTCCGCCGTCGTCGATGCGGCGATGATCGGCAAGGTAGCGGAAAGGGACCGCATGTCAGACCGGCCGACGACAGAACCAGGCGGCAATGGCTACATCGGCCCCGTGCCCTATGGCGACCTCATCGACGCCAATAGCCTCGCACGCATGGATCCGCACTCGAGGGAAATACTCGAACGCGAGGCGGTGTACATCGAGAATTGGCGCCGTGCCGCGAAGGTGGGTCGCTCGTCCGAGCAAGTCGAGGCGACGCTCTCCGGACTCGCGCTCTCGGGCGGCGGCATACGCTCGGCCACGTTCGCGCTCGGCGTGACCGCAGGCCTTCGCGGCGCGGGACCTGATGCTCAGGTTCGATTACCTTTCCACGGTCTCCGGTGGCGGCTATCTCGGCTCGTCCCTCACCTGGCTCACCCGGAACGCGAACGCTCGCGCGGGCGGGTTTGCGTTCGGCATGGATGGCGCTCACTTTCCCTATCCCGTCGATCCGCCCAATGAGCAGACCAAGCGACGCGCCGATCCTGCCCAGGACGCACAGCTGATCTACTTGCGTCACCATGGCAAGTATCTGATGCCGGGGCGAGGGATCGACCTCGTTTCGGCCATCGCGGTCGTGCTGCGCGGGCTTCTGTTGAACGTGCTGGTGTGGCTCCCGCTTACCGCATTAGCGCTCTTCGTCTCTCTGGCTGGTCCACCCGGTGCCTGTCGTGGCAATGGGAAGGACGTTTTCCGAGCGGGTATGGCTGGGCGGCTCTCGTGAGCGCCGGCGCCGCCCTCGCATTTCGCGGTCCTGGCCGTCATCTATTCCTTGATGACGTACCGGTCGGGCAGCAGAGGACGCACGACGCTACTGGCTCCGGCGCCTGTTCGAAGCGAGGATCCGTCCTGTATTGTGGACAATTGTCGTGACGCCTCTCGATCGCCTTGATGCCGGCGATCAGTGCCCGTTGTAAAGGGCTGGCTAGCATCGCTCGGTATGGCCTCCCTCATCGCCGGTGTCGCGTCCGGCGTCGGCACGTTCGTGCGGTCGCGCTCGGGCAACAACAACGAAGGGCTGTCGATTGCCGCGCCACTCGGGGCCGTCCTTCTGTTGTACGGGTGGCTCATCCTGGGGTTCGTGTGGGCCGAAAGACTGCACGGGTACATCCACGTCCACGGATGGTCCGGCTGGCCAATGTGGACGTCCCTCGTGTTCCTGCTGATCGCCGTCGTGACGGGCCATTTTGTGAATGTGAACCTGATCTCCTTCCATCGGTACTACCGCGACCGGTTGATGGAGGCATTTCTACCGGATCCCGCGGCAGCCACGAAGAACGGCAAACGCACCTACAGCGATCTCGCTGAGAAAGCGGATGTGTTCAAGCTGCACACCTTTGCCGGGACGGACGCGCCGACGGCGCCCTATCATCTCGTGAACACCAACGTCATCTTGATCGATTCCAGGAAGAGAATTGGCGCGTACGCGGCGGCGGACAGCTTCGTGCTGTCGCCTTTGTTGTGTGGCAGCAACGCCACCGGCTGGTGCAGCACGCGAATCATTTCTTGGCGGCGACCTCACCCTCGCGACGGCCATGGCCATTTCGGCGCGGCCGCGAATCCGTATGCGGGCGGCGGCGTGTTCCGCAACCGTCCCGTCGCGCTGCTGATGGCCCTCTTGAACTTGAGGCTTGGCTACTGGGTTGGGCACCCCGATCCGGCCAAGAACATAAGCAAGCGCCGCACACACTTCAGTACGGCTTGGCGGGAGATGTCAGGTAAGCTCGCCGAAGAGCGCCCGATGCTGCAGCTCTCGGACGGCGGTCACTTCGAGAACCTCGGAATCTACGAGTTGATCCGCCGCCGTGCACGGCTGATCGTCGCGTGCGATGGGACCGCAGACCCCGAGTTCGGCTTCAGCGACTTCATCACGCTGCTTTCGCGCATCGAAGCCGACTTTGGCGCGCGCATCAAGTTCGACGAGGGTTCGGGGCTGGAGGTCTTCATGCCGAGCGCCGCCGCGGGCTTTCCGAGGAATACGCAGCTCGCGAAGCGCGGCTTCACCGTCGGCAAGATCACGTACTCCGACGGCTCCGATTCCGACTTGATCTACATCACCACCACGCTGTTCAGTGGCCTGGGGCTCGCCGCACTCGGCTACAAGGCCGCCAACCCCGACTTCCCCGACCAGACGACGGCGGACCAGTTCTTCGACGAAGCGCAGTTCGAAGCCTACCGGCACCTGGGCTAGCAGCGTGGGCGAGGCGGTGCTGAAGGACGCCGAATGCCTGAGGATCCTGAGCCGGCGCACGGGTTTGGCTACATAGCTCTAATAGCGCGGCGCAGCACCGACGGGCGAGGACGAGTCGCGATACGGCGCCAGCGCCGCCAGCGGCCGTGGGCAACAAACGCCGCGAGGAGCGCCACGACCACGTTCATCAGCGCCACCGCGACCATGCCGCCCACCAACGTGACCGCCGTCGCTCCGATCATGATGATCACCAGCCCGACCGCGGCCAGCGGGGTCAGGCCGGCCGGATGCGCAGAAGCCCGGAGGATCGGGCCGAGCGCGCCGAGCACCTCGGCCACGCCGAGGAACCTCAGGAACCAGCCCGGCAGCGCCACCGCCTGTCATCTGGTCGAGCGGCAGGACCAGTTTCGCGCCACCGGCAAACAGAAGAGGGCCGCAAGCAGCTCCTGAACGACCCACAGCGCTACGTTCATCGTCGATCTCGAGCCCGATATCCATATGTCGACTCACACTTTCTATTGTGTCGGTGTGTTAAGCTTTGCGGGCTGTCTTCAGTGCCATCGTCCACCACAGCAAGTCATCAATCATCGTCTGGGCTTGTCTCTCAAGCTCGGCGAGTCCTTTGTTCACGTCGCCGCCCTGGAAATGTGCCCACAGGGTCGCAACGGGGATGTGGACGGACGAGCGAACCGGGGCAATTTGAAGCTCTATCGCCGTTTCCCGCAGCTGCTGGACGCTGCGCGCGCCCATGGCGCTGCCATAGCTTACGAAGGCCGCCGCCTTGCGGTTCCACTCCGGATACACCCAGTCGATCGCATTCTTCAGCACTGCTGAAGGGCCGTAGTTATATTCCGGGGTGACGAACACAAACCCGTCCGACTGCGGCTATTGCGGCGGTCCAGCGTTTGACAACTTCATGCTCGTACGGCGCGCGGCCGGGCGTTGCAGGCGACACGGCCTGGTCAAAGAAAGGCATCGGAAAGTCGCGAAGATCGAGCAGCCGCGCTTCGATTCCGTCGCGCTTCTGGAGGTGCTGAAGAATCCACTGCGCCGGCTTTTCAGAAAACCGGCCCTGACGCGTGCTGCCGACGATTACAGAAATGGCGGTCATGTCTTGCCCTGGTCGTGTCTCACCGGTGGTCGACATAGTCGACTGCACTATCGTTAGATGTCAATATACTTGATGTCAATGGTAGGATGCGTTGCGATGGGGAAGGGATGCAGAGAAATGCAAGACACGTCTGGGGTTCATGTCTGGTTGGTGCTCGGCGAAGGCGTTTCGCGCCCTGGCGGCTCATGCGGAGGAGAGCTTGAACCTGAGCCGGACGAGGCCTCGGCGACTCGGATTTCCGTGTGCTCGAGGCGCTGCTCCACAAGGGACCGTTGCCGGTCAATACGATTGGTCCCAAAGTATGGCTCACGCCGGGATCGATCAGTGTCGCGGTCGATCGGCTGGAGAAGACAGCGCTGGTGAAACGGAAGAATACCGACGACCGGCGCGTGCGCCTGGTCGAACTCACGGCGAAAGGGCGCGCGCTCATCACCAAGACCTTTCGGGAGCACGCGGCCGCGATGGAAGAGGCCGCCGGCGTCCTCTCAAGAGAGGAGCGGCTGATGTTGCTGCGCCTTCCTAAAAAAGCTGGGCAAGGGCGAAGATGAATCTCGGCGCAACGGATGATGTCGGTAGCGCGGCTCTTACAACGCGATCGCAGCGCGCCCAGCGGCGTGTTCGCCGCGATGAGGTCTGCGGTATCGAAGCCCTCGTTGAAGCGGCGGTAGACGGACTCCAGCAGCATGCGGGCGTGACTGGTTCGGCGCTGCCGATGCCAGAGGTGAGCGAGGCTTGTGGCGACCGCAGTTCCCACGAGAAAGCGCCCTGCCGGCGCGCCCAGTCGAGAGCCTGCCGGAAGTGCTCCTCTGCGGCTTTTGGTTGATCGTTGAGCAGGAGAATCGCTGACCGCCGGGATTTCGCGGCCGCATTTCCGGACGGCAGCCACGAGAAGTCCTACGATCCACGAGCCGCCGTTCACTCTTTGAGGCGCACCACGTTGAAGGCCTTCACCGGCCGCTGGAAGCCCTTCAGGGTGAGCTCGCCAATGGTCTCGGCCTCGGCCAGGTCTTCTACCCGCTCGCCACGCGCTGGGAGAGGAGGATCTGCCCCGGCTGCGCCTCGCCGCAGAGCCGCGCAGGCCAGGTTGGTCACGGTGCCGATGGCGCCGTAGTCCCAGCGGCCCTCGAAGCCGATCGCGCCGATGGTGGCGTAGCCCTGGGCGATGCCGACTCCGAAGTCCAGGTCGTAACCCGCGCTTGCGCCATGCCCGGTCGAGGTCGGCGATCCGCTCCCGCATCGCCAGCGCCATGCGCACCGCGCGCTCCGGCCGGGTCGGGCACCGGCACCGGATCGTTGAAGAAGATCATCATGCCGTCGCCCGTGAAGCGCTCCAGCGTGCCCTCGTGGCCGAGGATCAGCTCGCCCATCTCCGCGTGGTACTCGCGCAGCACCGTCATGACCTCTTCCGGCTCGGCGGTCTCCGCGAACGCGGTGAAGCCGCGCAGGTCGAGGAAGACGACCGTGATCTCCCGGCGGTGGCTCTTGAGCGGATCCTCGGCGCCGCCGGCGACGATCAGCTCGGCGAGCTGCGGCGAGAAGAACCGGCGGAGGCGCCCGAGGCGCTCGAGCTGGGCCACCTGGTCCTGCACGCGCCGCTCGAGGGTCCGGTTCAGCTCCGCCGAGCTCGTCGTGCAGGCGACTTGATGCGCAGCAGCGAGCGCACCCGGGCCAGCAGCTCGGGCTGGTTGATCGGCTTGGTCAGGAAGTCGTCGGCGCCGGCCTCGATGCCCTTCACGCGCTCCTGCACGGGATCGAGCGCGGTGACCATGACGACCGGCAGGAGGCGCGTGGCGGGTTCTCGGCGCGGAGCCGCCGGCAGACCTCGTAGCCGCTCATGCTCCGGCATCACCACGTCGAGGAGCACCAGGTCCGGCGGATTCGCCCGCACTTCGCTCAAGGCCAGCGAGCCCGGAAGCCGCGGTGCATGACTGCGTAGCCATGGCCGGTGAGCACGCCTTCCAGCAGCTTCACGTTCATCGGCGTGTCGTCGACGACCAGGATGCGGGCCGGCGCGCTCACGGGGCAGCGCTCCCCGCCGGTGGCCGCACCAGCATCTCGCGGACCGCGGCCACGAACTGGGTGATGTCGATTGGCTTGGCCTGGTAGCCGTCGAAGCCCGCCGCCATGATCTTCTGGCGGTCCTGGGTCATGGCCGAGGCGGTCACCGCGATGACCGGGATCGTGCGCGTCCGGGCGTCGGATCGCAGGATGCGCAGCGCGTCGATCCCGCTCATGCGCGGGAGCTGGATGTCCATGAGGATCAGCGCGGGCGGCGTCGCCTGGGCGAGGCGCGACTCCGTCCTCGCCGTTGTCGGCCTCCGCGGTCCGGTAGCCGTGAAACTGGAGGCATGTCGCGCTCCAGCTTCCGGTTCTTCTCGTTGTCCTCGACGATCAGGATCAGCTCGCCGGCCATGGCCTGCACCGGAACAGAGAAGGTGAACGTGGAGCCCTGGCCGGGCTGGCTCTTCACCCAGAGACGGCCGCCGTGCAGCTCCACGAACTTGCGGGCGAGGGTCAGGCCGAGTCCCGTGCCCTCCCGCTTGTGGGCGTAGTCGCCGCCCACCTGCCGGAACTCCTCGAAGATCAGCTCCTGGTCCTCGGGCGCGATCCCGATGCCGGTATCGGCCACCGAGATCTCCACCCCGCCGTCGGTGGGCACCGCGCCGATCTCGACCCGGCCGCCCTCCGGCGTGAACTTCACGGCGTTCGACAGGAGGTTCAGCAGGACCTGCTTGATCTTCCGCTCGTCCGCCACCAGCGGACCCAGGCGGCTATCCACTTCCAGGCGCAGGTCGATGCCGTGCCGGACCGCGCGCTCGCGCACGAGGACCAGCGTATCCTGCAGCGCCTGGGGCAGGTCGAAGCGATCCAGCTCCAGCTCCATCCGCCCCGCCTCGACCTTCGAGAGGTCGAGGATGTCGTTGATGAGCGAGAGCAGGTGACGGCCCGAGGAGAGGACGTCCTGGAGGTACTCGTCCTGCTTTCGGTTCAGCTCGCCGAACATGCGCTGCAGCAGCACCTCCGAGAAGCCGATGATGGCGTTGAGCGGCGTGCGCAGCTCGTGCGACATGTTGGCGAGGAACTCCGACTTGTGCCGGTTCGCCACCTCGAGCAGTCGGCTCTTCTCCTCGATCTCGCGGAAGAGGTGCGCGTTGTCGATGGCCACCTTCGACTGGTTCGCGAGCGCCTTCATCAGGTTCACGATCCGCTCCCCGAACTCGCCGGGCCGGCGCCTCACGACCACGATACCGCGGGCGACATTGCCTCCTCCCATCGGCACCGTGAGCACCGATCGGAGCCCTTCCGCGAGGAAGATCTCGCGGAAGGGATAGCCGTGCGCGTCGTCCACGTCGGCGATCTGCACCGGCTCGCCGGTCTCGGTGGCCTGGCTGATCGTGCCATGATCGACCCCGACCGACAGGTTCAGGATCGAGTTGACGAAGTTCTCGCTCAGTCCCTGGCTGACCACCACGTCGAAGGCCCGGCGCACCGGACTGAGCTCGAAGATCCCGCAGCCGTCCGCGGCGGAGAGCGCCACCGCCCGCCGGGCCACCGTGTCCAGCACCTGGTGGACGTCGAGGGACGAGCTCACCGCCCGGATGACCTCGCTCAGCGCGCCGGTCTCCTCCAGCGACTGCGACAGATCCTGGGTCCTCGCCTGCAGCTCCTGGAAGAGGCGGACGTTCTCGATCGCGATGACGGCCTGGTCCGCGAAGGTCTCGAGCAGCGCGATCTGCTTCTCGGTGAACGGGAGCACCTCGGTCCGGAACACCGTGATGACGCCGAGCGCCGTTCCCTGCCGGAGCAGGGGCGCCGCCAGCATCGTCCGGTGGCCGAATTGCCGCTGGAGCGCCCGTCCCACCGGGAACTCCTCGTCGGCCTCGGCCCCGAGATCCTCCACGTGAACCGTCGTCCGATCCACCACCGCCCGGCCCGACACCGAGCCCCGGCTGATCGGAAACGCAAACTCGGCCGACATCGAATCACGGAACACCCCGCGGCGGACCGCGGCCCGCATCACGTCGCCCTCGACGCGCAGGATCACCACGTCGTCGGCATGGCAGAGGCGGGCCGCGCTCTCGGCCACCGCATCCAGGACCGGCTGGAGATCGGTGGGCGAGCTACTGATGACCCGCAGCACCTCGGCGGTCGAGGTCTGCTGCTCCAGGGACTCGGTGAGGTCCCGGTTGCGAACCTCCAGCTCCCGGAACAGGCGCACGTTCTCGATCGCGATGACCGCCTGGTCCGCGAACGTCTCCAGGAGCTTGACCTGCTTGTCCGCGAACGGCCGCACCTCGAGCCGGCGGATCAGGATCACGCCGATCGGCAAGCCTTCCCGGAGCAATGGCGTGGCCAGGATCGTCCGGCTGCCGGTCATCTGCTGCAACCGTGCCGACTCCGGGAACTCGGTCTCCGTCTCGGCGGCCAGATCCTCGATGTGTACGGTCCGTCGCTCGATCACCGCCCGCCCGGTCACGAGACCTCGCGTGATGGGCTGGTGCCGGTTGGGGTTGACCGGGCACGGAGCCGAAGACCGCGACGCGATGGAGCGTCTCCCGTCGATCTGGAAGATCTGGGCGTCCGAGGCCTCGCAGAGGCGCGCCGCGTTCTCGGCCACCGCATCCATGACCGGCTGGAGGTCGGTCGGCGAGCTGCTGATGACCCGCAGCACCTCCGCGGTCGCGGTCTGCTGCTCGAGGGCCTCGCTGCAGCTCGTGGGTGCGCTCCTCGACCTTCCGCTCGAGGCCGGCGTACGACTCCTGCAGGCGGGCCGCCATGCTGTTGAACTGATCGGCCAGCCCCTCCAGCTCGTCGCCGGTCCGCACCACGATACGGTCGCCCAGCTGGCCTTCGCCGAGCCGCGCCGCGCCGGCCTGCAGCGCGCGGATCGGCTTCACCATCGTCCGGGCGAGCATGAGGCTCACGATCACCGCCAGCGCGATGCCGGCCGCCTCGAGCATCGCGGTGCGCCGCATCGACGCTTCCAGGGGGCGAACGCGTCCTCCAGCGGCTGCTCCACGAAGACGGTCCACCGGAGGGGGGATCGTCACGTCGGCGGTCAGCACCCGCTGGTTGCGCAGATTGCGCGCGATGATTATCGTGTCCGACTGATCACGGGGACCGCCCGAGGCGGCCAGCGCGGCCTTGACGTGCTCGAGACGGCTCAGATCCGTCTTCTGGAGGACGAGGCTGATGTCCGGGTGCGCGAGGAGCGCGCCGTGCCCGTCCACCACGAAGGCCTGGCCGGCCTTGCCGACCTTGATCTGCGACACCACGTCCCAGATGAACTTGAGGTTCACTTCCGCCGCGGTCACCCCGCTGCCCTGACCGCCCTCGGCGATGGCGATGACCATGTACGGCTCGGACTCCTTGCGGAAGTACACCGGTCCCCGATAGATGCGGCGGGCCCGCGCCTCGACGAACCGCGGATCGCTTCGACAGGTCCGTCTGGCTGCCGATCACGTCCATGGCAAGGCGGGAGACACGCACCTGCTCCCGGCCCGCCGGGTCGATGTAGCTGATCTCGGTGATGGCGGGCACGCAGGCGCTGGAGGCGGAAGAAGTCGAACCGCCGCTGCTCGAGCGGCGCGGCGGCCGCCACGCGCGGCTGGGTCACCCAGCCCATCTGCCGCTCGATCTCGAGAATGAACCCTTCGATCCGGGCCGCCGCCGCCTGCGCCTTCTCGCGCTGGACGGCCGCGAGCGCCACCTTGTTCTCCTGGTAGGAGAAGTAGATGCTCGATGAGGCCGCTCGCGAGCAGGGCTCCGGTGACGAGGAGCGAGAAGGAGATGACGTACTTCCAGAAGAGCCGCCGGCGCCGCTTCACGTGTGAAAGTGTAGGCGGCGCGGGAATCCGTGTCAAAAACCCGAAAACGTCCCCGCGGGGACGATCAGGCGAGCTGGGCCTCCGCGGCCTGAAGCAGCAGGGGCCGCCCGGGCTGGACGCTAAGGCTTGCTCGCGTCCAGCGCCTTTATACAGTAGCTATCGGTTCGAGGTGGAAGGCTCGTACGCGCCTGCCCGGTCGTCGCGATGGGTCGGAGCGAGCTCGGTGGCCGGATCCCCGCGACGCGGGTGTGACGCATCACGCGCACCTCGCTGATAGTCATACGGCCGAGCCCGGTGCAGCACGCAGCGGTTGTCCCAGATGACCACATCGCCCGGCCGCCACCGATGCGCATACGTTCGGGGCGGTCGACAGGCGAAGTCGACGAGGTCGGACAGGAGCTGTCTCCGACTCGGCCTCGTCGAGGCCGGGAATGCCGTAGGCGTGGCGGCCGATGAAGAGGGCGGGACGACCCGTGACGGGATGCACTTTCACCAGCGGGCGCAGCGGCGCCCCTTCGTGTGAAAACCGTAACCGGCCCCCGGCTGGACCACGTGGCCGGTCTTGGCCTGAGAGTGATAGAGCGAGTGGTGAGCCGAGAGCCCCGCGATACGCCGCCGCGTCGCCTCATCCAGCGCATCGTAGGCGGCCCGCATGTCGGCCCACTCGGTTTCGCCGGCTGCCGAAGGCACCACTTGTGCCGAGAGTACCGACGCCTTGGCTGCAAGCGGCATGTACGAGCTGTCGGTATGCCAGCCTTCATTGCCGCGCAGCGACTTGAAGCGATGCTCGTCCGCACCCATGACCGAGCCATCCGGTTTCTGGTTGCTGATCGCCACAGCCTTCTGCTCGGGGTCCGGGGCCAAGAGCTCGATATCACCGAAGCGATTCGCGAACGCCACCTGCTCCTCTTCCGTCAAGTTCTGCCCGGGGAACACCAGGACGGCATGCTCGTGGAAGGCCTGCTCCACAATCTTCCAGGTCGAGGCGTCCATCCGGGCGAGGGCGAGGCCGCTGACGACGGCTCCCAGCGTGGCATCGATCGGCGCGACTCTTGGTTCCATGGGATCCCTCCTGGTCTGGAAGAATGCTTCCGGGGCAAGGCGGAGTCAAGCTCGGCCGCCAGAGGTGATCTGGGGAATCGATGATCAGCATGGCGGTGCTCCAGTGGTCGGTCGCATGAGCATCGCGATGGCACGCGGTGCGTCGGCTGGTTGTAGCCCACGGGCCGAATGCGTCTGAACGAGATGGTTGCGCAGCTCGCCCATGTCGAGGTGGTCGTCGATGATCACGTAGCCGCCCACGGCGTGCTCCGTGAGCCAGGCTGCGATCTCCTCTCCCCGGTCGGCGCCGGGCGCGCCGGTCGGGGTCTTGTCCAGAACGACGCCTGTGAACCCCTCCGCCTCCAGGATCTCCTGCAGCTCGGCGACGGTCTTGCCGTGCCGCCAGGTGGACGAGACGACGACATCCGCGACGCCGCGCGCCACGATCTCGTTCAACACCTGAATGCACGCAGGGTCCAGATCCCCGTACCGATCCCACCGGCGGATCGGGGCCAGCACACCGTCGATGTCGAGAAAGACGACCCGTCGCGTCACTTCCTCGACGATGACCTCTGGGACTCGATGAGCAGCATCGCTGGGCTTCCTTCCCTCGCCGGATGATACCTCTGAGCTCGCGCTCGGCGTCAGCGCCTCTGGCGCACGGCGCGATCACGCTGATCACCTCGGGCGCGCGCGGCCGAGGCGGGCTAGAATCGCCCGGGAGGCCGCATGGAGATCCGGGCGCTGACATGTGACACGTACGGGACGCTGGTCGACTGGCGGGGGAGCATTCTCGACGAGCTGCGCGCGCTCGGCCGCTCGCGAGGCATCGCACGCGACTGGGAGGCGTTCCTCGACGACTGGAAGAGCGCCTATCGGCCGGGCATGGACAAGGTCAACCGCGGCGAGTGGCCGTGGACAACCATCGACGTCATCTACCGGCGCCGGCTCGACGAGGTGCTGCGGGCCCACGCCATCACCGGGCTCGGCGAGGTCGACCTCGAGCACCTGAACCGCGTGTGGTGGCGACTGCGCCCGTGGCCGGACACGGTGGCTGGCCTCACGCGGCTCCGCCGCCGCTACGTCATTTCACCGCTGTCCAACGCGAGCTTCGCGGGCATGGTCCACCTGGCGCGCTTCGCTGGCCTTCCGTGGGACTGCATCCTCACGGCGGAGAATGCCCGCCGCTACAAGCCGGCGCCCGAGGTGTACCTCACCGCCATCGAGCTGCTCGGTCTCGCCCCGGCGAGGTCATGATGGTGGCGGCCCACAACTACGACCTCGCCGCCGCGCGCTCCCATGGGATGCGCACCGCGTTCATCCCGCGTCCTGCCGAATACGGTCCCGGCCAGACCTCTGATCTCGCGCCGGAGAGCGACTGGGACGTGGTCGCCAGGGACATGGAAGATCTCGCCGTACTCCCTCGGCGCGTGAGCCAGGGCGGGGAGCGAGGACGGAGGCGTGCGTGTTGGCTATCCTCCGAGGCGGCGCGCGGACCGGGTCCAGATCGGGCACGTTGCTGGACGAGGCGCTCAGCATCGGCGACTTCGTGACCGCGAGCGCGGCGGCCGCGGCCTCATTCTCGGTGATCTTCGCCATCACGGCCTCGCGGGCGCGGTTGAAAGACTCGCGGTTGTTGACGACGAATTCCCGCGACTTGCGCAAACCGGCGAGATAGCCGTTGATTTCCGGCACCACGTAGCGCGCCACCATGTCCCAGCTTCGCATCGTGTTTTCCGGGTTGGCCCAGTCGTGGACGAAGCCGACGACGGTGCCGAAACCGCCGGAGATGTCGAGGACGGATTTGATCCGTTCCACGAGATCGTCCGGGGTGCCGATGGTGGCGGCGGCACCGGGGACGAAGGCGGTCTTGTCCACGGCCTCATCGGGGGTCTTGTAGGGACGCGCGCCGGGCCGTTGCAGGGTCGCGGTGATGTACTCGTTATGATGCCGCATCAGGCCATCGCGGGCCTCGGCGCGGGCTTTGTCGCGGGTTTCGGCGATGTGCCAGCTCAGCAGCACGCGCCAGTTCTTGCGATCGACGGTCTGGCCGTGTTTGGCGGCGGCGGCCTCGGCGAAGCTCCACTGCGTCGGCAGGGCGTTCAGACCTTCCTCCGACAGCGATCCGATCGAGATGATGCCGATCCCGTGCTTTCCGGCCAGCGTCATGCCCGAGGGGCTGATCTGGGAGGCGACGGCGCAGGGCATCTCGTCCTGCAGCGGCAACAATTGCAGGGCGGCGTCCTGCAGCGTGAACCAGTCGGATTTGGCGGTCACGCGCTCGCCGTTGAACAGGCGGCGGATGATGCCGATGGCCTCGTCCTGGCGGTCGCGCAGCAGCATCGGATCGATCCCGAGCGTGTGGGCATCCGACGCCAGCGCGCCCGGCCCCGAGCCGAAGATCGCCCGGCCGCCCGTCATGTGATCGAGCTGCACCATGCGTTGGGCGACGTTGAACGGATGGTGATAGGGCAGGGACACGACCCCGGTGGCGAGCTTGATGCGCTTCGAACGTTCACCCGCCGCGGCGAGGAACATTTCGGGCGAGCCGATCATTTCCCAGCCGCTGGAATGGTGCTCGCCACACCAGAATTCGTCGTACCCGAGCTTGTCCAGGTGCTCCACGAGGTCGAGATCGCGGCGGAACTGCAACATCGGGTGCTCACCGATGGGATGGTGGGGCGCGAGGAAGGCGCCAAAATTCAGACGCGGCATGATAAGGCCTCCTGGTTGGTGGTGGTGAGGCGCGGTGCCGCCGATGATGGACCGGTCACTGAAGGTTATTGTAGGTCTTTCATCCAATGGCATCCACAAATGACGATGGCCGGAAACCGCCAGACGGCGACAGATCATCCAGGCGAGTATGCTCCGCGTGGATGCGTCGACTGCGACGGACGAGCTGCGCGATCTGCTCGCAGAGGATGATAAAGGGCTCTGGTGGTAAAACGCTATGGCGTCGTGGAACGGCGATCAGCAACGGACGATGACGCGGTCTGGAATTTGTACAGGGTCTTGTCACTGGCACGCTGCCGAGTTGAACAGTATGGCCGAAACGCTCGGCTATGACATTGTCGAGGTCTCCAACGGCCGTGCGGCCATAGCTGCCGAGCCGACCGCCGCGCATCTCAATCCGGCCGGCACTGTCCATGGCGGCCTTTCTGCTACCCTGCTTGATTCCTGCATGGGGCTCGCGGTCGCACTCGACGCTGGATCAAGGGCTTTGGTCAAACAACACTCGAGTTCAAGATTTCGCTCGTGCGAGCGCATCACGCCTGAAACCGGGTTGGTTAGAGCCGAGGGCAGTGTCATCTTCCGTGGACGGCGCATTAGCACTGCTGAAGGTCGGTTGACCGACACCGAGAGGCGCATCCTTGCGCACGGCACAACCGCCTGCCTGATCTTTGAATACTAAGGGCGGGCCGCGAGGTATCGCGCGTAGCACGACCGTGCCCGATGCAAGACAGGTTGTCGCCGGTCCGGCGTGGTTCCGGCGCGTCATGGACGCGGAGCCAGCTTGTTTCAGCCCGCCACCAGCTTCGCCAATGCCACCCCGAACTGCTCGGCCGCGTTACCGCCCATCATCCGCGCGATCAGCTCGTCCGGCACGCCGCCGCCGCGCAGCGTCGCGATCGCGTCCCATGCGCTGGTCGTGTCGTGATGCGGATAGCGCGAGCCCCAGACGACCTTCTCGGCGAAATCATGCGGCAGCTTGCGGATCAACCGCTCCTCGGCGTCGAAGCCGAGCATGACCTGGCCTTCGGCCCACAGCTCGTCGGTATCGGTGCGCACCGGGTAATGGTGCAACAGGGGAATGACCCGGCTCGATGCCTCCATCTTCTCCAGCACTTCCTCCATCCAGGAGGCCTTGCCGTGCGCGACGACGACTTTCATGTTGGGAAGCGCTGCATCACGGTGTAGCCGATCAGCGTCGATGCCACGAACAGATGATTGTCCAGCCAGTACGACAGGATCGGCGCCATCGGATGGCCCAGCGGGGAGGCGGCGGTGAAAAACGACGTGCCCGGCCGCGCCATTGCCGCCGCCGCTGAACGGGCCGCCGCCGCCCGCCAGTGATCGGCGGCTGCGCCAGTCTGTCCTTGACCTTCTCGAAGAACGGACCGTGCGAGGTCCATTCCGGATTCCACAAGCCCGGCGTGGGGTGCACGGCGGCGACGAGTCCAGAGCGCTCCAGCTCCGCCCACAGCGGGTCGTAGCTCGGATGCGTGAAATAGCGGCCCTCGATGAACATCGGCCGCAGGAAGGCGCCGCGGAAGCAGGGAATGTTCGCGACCCGTTGCAATTCCTCGACCGCGAAGTCCATGTTCTGCAGCGGCACCATCGCGGTGGCGAACAGCCGGTCCGGCGCGGCAGCGCAGAAATCGGCGATCCAGTCGTTGTAGGCACGCGCCAGGGCATACGCGACGTCGGGGTCGTGCACGAGGTGGAACCCCTCGGCGAACCAGGTCGGATAGAGCAGCGCCTGGTCGACTCCCATCGCGTCCATGTCGGCGAGACGCGCCTTCGGGTCCGACGCGCCCTCGGTCATCGGGATGCCGCACCGTCGCGTCCAGCTCGCCGATCGCGTCCCAGGTCATGCCCGGCCGCCACAACGCATGCCGCGGCAGGTTTGGATTCATCGTGTCGCGGAACGTCTCGCCGTTGATCTTGAGGTAGGAGGTGGTGGCGCCCTCCTGCCGCCACAGGGCGTGGCGGCCGAGAGTGCGATATTCCGGCTCCAGGTATTTGTCCCAGACCGCGGGCGGTTCCACGACATGGGAGTCGCCGTCGAACACCGGGAAGCGCTTCGGTCATGATGCTATCTCCAGCGTGACCGAGGCATCGGCGGCGAGCGAGGTCTGGATTTCCTCCTCGGTGGGCCACCAGTCCGGACGTTCGATCTGAGTGACCCGCTCGCGGATGAAATGCGCGAGGCGCCTGGACGTTGTACAAGCCGTCGCGCGTTGGCGCCGAGGAACTTGGCCTGATCAGCGACCGGAAGGTTGTATTTCTGCATCGTCTGCATGGCCCGCCAGGCATCGTCGCCATCGTGGTGATAGACGTCCGACGACCAGATCAGGATGTCGCCATAGAATTCCGGGAACCGCGGCGGCGGCGCCTCGTCGCCCTCGAACCCCGTCATGCAATGCTGGAAGAAGGTTTCCGACGGCAACTGCATGAGCGGCGGCAACTGCCGCTCGTTCTTGTACAGCCGCGCTGCCTTGTCGCATTCATCCAGGAGGAAGCTCAGCCAGGTCGAGGATGCCTCGAACACCGCGGCGTTGATCTTCGGATGCCGCTCGAAGAAGCCCGACATCAATACCGAAGTGACCCACAACGCCGCCTCGGCCTGGAAGTTCTGCACGTTGGACAGGAAGGAGTGCGGCAGGCCCGATGAGGCGACGGTCCGCCGTACCAGCTCGGCACCGGAATGCTGTTCCGTATAGCCCGGCGGCTTCAACGCGCCGCCGGCGGGGAACGGGTGCATGCCATAGATCATGCCCGGTCTCCTCCAGCGCCTTCCAGACCGGTTCGTATTTCGGTTGCAACGGATAGTTGCCCATCGCGTCGTTCGGACGGATCAGCGCCACGCGGCAGCCCAGCTTGGCGACGCGGTAGACTTCCTCGGCGGCGTACGCCGGGTTTTGCATCGGGCAGCAGCGCGGCGAAGAACAGGCGGTCCGGATTGGCCTTGCGTGTAGCCGTACGCCCATTCGTTGTAGGCGCGGCAGAATGCCTTGGCGCCGACGGCGTTCGGCAGCCACGGATAGGTGTCGATATCGGTGGGAATGATCATGACCTGATCGATGCCCTGGACGTCCATGTCCTGCAGACGCGGCTCCGGCTCGTACGAGCCCGCGAAGTCCAGGTACGACACCTGCGCCTGCGTCAGCGCGGTCTTGGGATCCAGGTTGCGCACGTTCAGCGCGCGCTGAATGTCGTGCTTCACGCCGGGACCGGCATTCGAGATCACCCGCATCGTTCCGGGTATGCCGCCGCGCCTGCGGCGAGCCGATGCCGACGCCCGCCTTGCCGTCGACGATCAATTGCTGGGTGTCGTTGTCCCACCAGATCGTGGCCCGCAGCGCCTCCATCTCGTCGCGGGTCAGGAACTCGCCGGCGCGCTCCCAGATCAGCGGCGGCTCGGTGACATGAGCGTCGCAATCGAAGGTCGCGAAATCCTTGGTCATCGGCTCGAAGGTCTGGATGGGCATGGCAATCTCCCAGGTCAGGCTCTGGTGGCCGGCTGGTCGTCTTCCAGCCAGCCATCCGGTTCCGTGATGGCGCCGTGACGGGCGAAGATGGCGTCGATCTCGGCCATCTCGGTCGGCGATAGCTGCCAGCCCAGAGCGCCGAGGTTTTCCTCGACTTCTTCCGGGCGGCGGAAGCCGACGAGCGCCGGTGGCGATCGCGCGGGTTGCACGTGGTCCAGCAGAGCGCCAGTTGCGGCAAGCGTCTTGCCATGGCGCGCGGCGATGGTCTTCAGCTCCTCCACCGCCGCCAGGTTGCGCGGGAAATGATCGGGGCCGAACATGGTGCGGAACAGGTTCAAGCTGCCCAGCGTGCCGCGATTGGCGCGCCAGTCGTTCTCGTCGAACTTCATGCCGGCGTGGAACGTTCCCGACAGGAGGCCGTAGGCGAGCGAGCCATACGCCATCACCCCGACATCGTTGGCTTGACACCACGGGAAGATCTCCGCCCGCATCCGGCGGTCGAACATGTTCCAGCCATACTGCACGACGTCGATGCGCCGCAGCTTCATGCAGGCTTCCAGCTGCGACAGGCGGAAATTCGACACGCCGACATAGCGTGCCTTGCCCTGACGGACGACGTCGTCGAGGGTCCGCATGGTTTCCTCGAAGGGCGTGTTGATGTCCGGCCAATGCACCAGATAGACATCGACATGATCGGTGCCGAGATTGCGCAGGCTGTTGTCGAGGGCGGCCGTCAGCCGCCGGCGCGTGCTGTCGCGGCGGTTGGGCGCGTCCGGATAGCCGACGCCGCCCTTGGTGACGACCGTGACATCGTTCCGCCGCGCGCCAAGCGCCTTGGCCAGCGCGCGTTCCGAGACGCCCATGCCGTAGGCTTCGGCGGTGTCGAAGCAATTGATGCCGCTGTCGATCGCGCGATGGACGGCGCGGATGAAGTGCGCTTCGTCGATCTGGCCGTAGGTGCCGCTGATTTCCCAGCAGCCGAACCCGATGACGGATACGCGCAGGTCGGTCTGGCCGAATTGCCGGTATTCCATCCACGTCCCCTTCCCCGGGGTCGTGCCCGGGATCCACCGTCGCGATCCTCGTTGTTCGCCGCGACCGTGATCCGTACGCAATCTATCCGGAGTATGAGTGCGCCCCGCCGGTGTGTCAAATGGACGCTATTCAATCTGCGAACCGCGGAATCACCTTCTCTCCGACGATCTCGATGGACCGCATGATCTGCTCGTGAGTCGTGTGGCCGATCTGGAACATGAAGATCATCTGATCGATGCCCGTCGCCGCCCAACGCTCCACCTGGCGGCACACGCTGTCGGCGCTGCCACCGATTGCCATCCCGCTGTCCAGCAGCTCGTCATTCGAATAGCCGGCCATGCGCGCCCTGATCCGCGCCACGCCCTCGGACGAACCGAAGCGCACATGGTTCAGCTCGGCGTCGTTGTCGCCATAGTAGAAGCGCGCAGCGGCGCAGCCGACGTCGCGGCCGATCGCGGTCGTCATCGTGCACGCAGCCGATCGCAAAGACCCCGACGTGGTTGTTGCACAAACCGACCGACGAAGCGCGCCGGGTCGGCGGCCTTGATCGCCGCGCGATACGCCTGGACGTGGGGCTTGACCTCGGCGTGGGTATAGCGGGTGACGCCGAGCACGCCGACGCCCGCCGCGCCGGCACGCTCGAATGTGTCCAGATTGGAAGCGGCATACCAGAGCGGCGGGTGCGGGCGCTGAATCGGGCGGGGCACCACCTGGCGCGGCGGCAGATCGAAATGGGCGCTCTTGTAGCCGGGGAAATGCTCTTGCTCGAGCATGTGCACCACCGCTTCCAGCGCCTCGCGCCCGATCTCGCGGGCGTATTCGGCGTCGGCATTGAAGCCGAGCCCCTCCACCACGTAAGCGGCTGTCCCGCGCCCGGCGCCGAACTCGCAGCGGCCGTTGCTGAGGACGTCGAGCGTGGCGACGCGCTCCGCAACCATGAATGGGTTGTGGCAGGGCATCAGAATCACCGCGAAGCCGAGCCGGATCTTGCGCGTTCGCTGGGACAGCGCAGCGAGGAACATCTCGGGGCAGGCGGAATGGCCGATCTCGGCAAAGAAGTGCTGCTCGGTGAGCCAGAAATACGAGAAGCCGGAATCCTCCGCCGCCGCCACGTGCTCGAGGTTCTGCCAGTAGACCGTCTTCTCGGTGTCGGCCGCCCAGGGCTTCGGGACCTGAAGCTGACTCATCAATCCGAATTTCATCTCGCGACTCTCCCGGTCGCGCGCGGGCGCATAGGCAGGATGAATTCCTCGTGCGGGAGCGGCGTCATGTGGCCTCCGGAACCTCGAGGGTCGGGGTATAGTACCGCCGGGAGGATGCCCGATGCCACCACGGCTGTACTACGACGCCAAGAACCCCGGCTTGGTCACCGTCGATCGTTCCTTCTATCGCCGCCTCGGCGAGACGAGCCGCCGCACGCTGGTCGAGACGATCGTCGTTCCGATCCGGACCGGCCGGGCGTGGCCCGTCCGCAAGGGACAGCTCTGCCGCATCGTGGCCATCGAGGGACCGCAGGTCTGCGACTTCAACGCCTGGAACCTTCACAACCCGCGCGAGCGGTTCTGGGCGGCGCGCTCGCGTCAGTTCGAGGGCGCGCACGTGACCACCGGCAAGCGTCTGTGGTCGTGCCTGCCCTATCTCAGGCCGATCCTGACATTCACCAACGACACGCTGCCGACCGCGCCGACACCGTCGGGGGACGGTGCCACGACCTGCTGGGCTCCCGGTGCGATCCGTATCTGTACAAGCTGCAGAACGGCACCGAGTTCAACCTGACCTGCCACAACAACCTGGCGCGCGCGGTCGCGCCCTACCACCTGACCGAGTTCGACGTGCACGACGTCCTGAACATCTTCCAGATCACCGGTCTCGACCCCGACAACGAGATCTACTTCACGGAGCCCAGCCCGGCGCGGAAGGGCGACTTCCTCGAGTTCTTCGCCGAAATCGACCTGCTCTGCGCGATCTCCAACTGCCCCGGCGGCGACCTGTCGGTTCCTGGTCGCGGGCCGGACCGCGGCGATCCGCTGCCGACGTGCAAGCCGCTGGGGATCGAGGTGTACGATGTCGATCCCGCGCTGCTGGAGGCTGGCGCTCGCCTGAGCCGGTGCAGCTCTCGGCTTCGGTGTACGAGCGCATCAGGCCCCACTCCGGAGGGTTCGTCGGCACGAATGCGGCTCCATCTCGGCGACGTCAGGGAGGCGAACCGATGAGAAGGATCACCTGCACGTTTGTCCCGTTCCTCCTGTCGTTGGGAATCATTCTGAGCGCGAGCCTGGCTGACGCGCAGGCGCCGACGAAGCTGGACCATGGGGCCTCGACCACATGGTTCGGTCACGTTCCGCTCATGGTGGCCATCGACCGCGGGTACTTCAAGGAGATCGGCCTGGACGTCGAGTTGAAGCCGATCGTGAAGTCGAGCGACCGGATGCTCGCGCTGACGCAGGGTGGGATCCAGTGGACCAACACGGGAGTGCTCTCGGTCATCGTCGAGATGGCGAAGGGCAACGACAGCTTCTACTGGTTCGCCAATGTCGACGACTCCCCGGCGCCGAGGGGCTCGTGGTCCAGCCGGGGATCAACAGCATCAAGGACCTCAAGGGCAAGAAGATCGCGGTCACCCTCAACTCGGGGGCGGAGATCACGCTGTACTACCTCCTGAAGGACGCCGGCCTCGCGTTGGGCGATGTCCGAGTGGTCCCCATGGCCGCGAACGAGATGGTCGCGGCCTTCGCCAACAAGAACATCGACGCCTACTGCGTCTGGGAGCCGGCCTTCAGCGACGGGCAGAAGGCGGTCGCCGGCTCGAAGGTCCTGGCCACCGACAAGGACACGCCGATCTACCGGAAGTTCAAGACGGCCTCCGCGCCGGACGTCGTCGTCATCCGCAAGGACCTGGTGGACAAGCACCCCGAGACGGCCAAGAAGCTCATCGCCGCCTACTTCAAGGGCGTGAAGCTCACCAAGGAGAATCCCGGGAGGCCGCGGTCTCGGCCGACAAGTGGTTCAAGCGCGGTGTGGACTGGGCCGAGGCGGGTATCCGGAAGTTCGCGTACTTCGACGCCAGTCAGCAGCGGGAGCACGTCGACGAATTGCTCGGGAACATCGAGATGGTGATCGGCTGGGCGCACGACAGCAAGAACATCGAGACCAAGCCGGACCCCGCAAGTGGCTCCGGCGGGACTTGGTGCCGGCGCAGTAGCATGCGCGGGCGTGTCGTGCCGGCGCGGGTGCCCCGGGCCGCGACAACGGAGGGCACCCGCACCGCCCGACGGGGCTTCCGTCTCGGCGCCACGTCGCGTTCCTTCGGGCTCGGAGCGCTGTCGGTGCGTCGTCCTCCTCAGCGTCTGGCACCTGGTCACGGCCGGCGGATACATTTCCGCGATCTTCTTGCCCTCACCGCAGCAGGTCGTCGGGCAGGCCCGCCGCTACCTGACCGACGGCAGCCTCTTCTGGCACGTGTTGACGAGCGGCCGCCGGGTTCTGGTCGGATTTCTGCTGGCCGCCGCCGTGGCGGTTCCGCTCGGCATCGTGCTCGGGACGTCACGCACGGCCAAGGCGCTGTTCGATCCCATCCTCTCGATCATCCGCCCGCTGCCCTCGCTGTCCTGGATCCCCTGACCATCCTCTGGTTCGGCATCGACGAGGGCCAGAAGTACGCGATCGTCTTCATGGGGACCTTCGCCTCCGCGCTCCTCTACGTCATGGAGAGCACGCGGCGCGTCGACCCGCTCCTGATCAAGGCGGCGCAAAACCTCGGCGCGACGCGCCTGGACGTCCTGCGCGAGGTCATCCTGCCGGGATCGCTTCCCGGCATCATCAGCGGGTTGAAGGTCTGCCTCGCCCTGGCGTGGACGTGCGTGCTCAGCGCCGAGATGGTGGCCGCGACCCACGGGCTCGGCGCGCTGATCTGGTTCGCCAAGGACTGGAACAACATGGCGCTGGTCATGGTCGGGATGGTCTCGATCAGCATCACCGGTGCTCGTGATCGACTCGGCGTTCCGCGTCATCGAAGACCGGATCCTTCCGTGGGAGCGCCACCAGCGGCGCCGGGACGCCTGAGGCGTGGCTGCGAGCATCATCGTCGCTGATCAGGTGACCAAGGTCTTCGAGGGAGGCCGCCGGGACCAAGTGGTCGCCCTGAAGGACCTGAGCCTCGAGGTGACCGAAGGAGAGTTCGTCTGCCTCGTCGGCGGCTCGGGTTGCGGCAAGACGACGTTCCTGAACCTGGTGGCGGGCTTCCTCCCGCCGACCGAGGGCGTGATCTATCTCCGGGGCCGGGCGATCGCCGGCATCGAGCCGCGCGCCGGGATGATCTTCCAGAGCTACGCGCTCCTGCCCTGGAAGACGGTGGCCGGCAACGTGGAGTTCGGACCGAAGATGAAGCGCCTTCCGCGGGCCGAACGCCGCGCCGATCGCCGAGCACTTCATCCGGATGGTCGGCCTGACTGGCTTCGAGCACTTCTATCCCGGCCAGCTGTCGGGCGGGATGCAGCAGCGGGTGACCCTGGCCCGGCTCCTCGCGGCCGACCGGGAGGTCTTCCTGATGGATGAGCCGTTCGCGGCGCTGGACGCGATGACGCGGCAGGTGATGCAGGAGGAGCTGATCCGCATCCACGAGCAGAGCCGGAAGACGACGGTCTTCGTGACGCCACAACATCGACGAGGCGCTGATCCTCGCCGATCGGGTCGTCGTCATGTCGTCCCGGCCGGGCCGCGTGAAGGTCGTCGATCCGCAACGACTTGCCGCGTCCACGACAGGTCGACGTCCAGCTCTCGCCCCGTTATCTGGAATTGAAGACGCAGATCTGGGGGCACGTGGAGGAGGAGGTCCGACGCCATATCGAGGCGACCCCACGCTCCGCATGAGGCCGGTGACGAAGCTGTTCCCGCTGCCCTTCCCGCCCGACGATACCTGTCCGATCCCCGCGTACTTCGACTCCTTCGCACCGCCGGCGCCGGCGACGGAGAAGCTGGAAGGCGATCGGCAGGCGGACGTGGTGGTCGTCGGTGGCGGCTATACCGGCCTGTCCACGGCCGTGCACCTGGCCGAGCGCGGCATCCGCCCGCTGGTGCTCGAGGCCAGGGACATCGGATGGGGCGAGTCCAGTCGAAGCTTCGGCCAGGTCGTACCGTACCTCAAGCATCCTCCGGACCACCTCGCACGGCAGCTCGGCTCTGATGTTGCCGACCGCCTCGTGGAGGCGACGGGCAGAGGCCCCGACCTCGTGTTCTCGTTGATCGAGAAGTATCGGATCGACTGCTCGGCGGTGCGGAAGGGCCTCATCTTCGGCGCTCACTCGCCGGCGGGCATGAGGACGCTCGAGACGCGCACGATGTTCTGGCAGAAGCGTGGGGCGCCGGTCGAGATGTTCGACGCCCGCGGGACCGAAGCGCTCACCGGCAGCCGCTACTATCCGGCCTCCTCACTCGATCGTCGTGGCGGGACCATCAACCCGCTCGCCTACGTGCGCGGCCTCGCCCGGTCGGCGATCGAATCCGGGGCGGCGGTATGCGCCCACACCCCTGTGACCCGGTTGACGCGCGCCGCCGGCGGCTGGCGGGTCGAGGCGCTTGGCGGAAGCGTCCTCGCGCCCGCGGTGGTGCTGGCGACGAATGCATACACGACGAGCCACCTCTGGCCTGCACTCTACGAGAGCCTCATTCCGATGCGCGCCTACCAGCTCGTGAGCAAGCCACTCGGCGAGCACGCGCGCGCCAGCATCCTGCCGGAAGGGCAGCCATTGACCGACACTCGGCGCCTGTTCTCGGGCGTGCGCCGTCATGCCGATGGACGGATCCACGTGTCGGCCGACGGGCCCGTGTTCGATATGAGCGGCGAGCCGGACGTGAAGAAAGTGAATCGTCGAATCGCGACGATCTTTCCGCACCTGGGGCCGCTCGAGTGGGAATATCAGTGGGCCGGCTGGGTCGGGATGACGTATGACCTGAACCCGCACCTGCATGAGCTCGCTCCAGGGCTCTGGGCGGCGCTCGGCTACAGCGGCCGCGGCATCGCGATGGCCACCATGATGGGCCGGGACCTCGCGGCACGCATCGCGGGCGCGTCGGACACGCCGCTGGCCTTCTCGCCCGTGCCCCTGCAGTCAAGCCGAATCAGCGCGGATCGCGAAGCCCCTGGTCGGCTGCCTGCTCAACTACTACCGCGTGCGTGACGCTCTCGACGACATGCGGCACGCCCGGCATGGCACGTCGTTCCCCAGATCGTCATAGGTCTTCGGCCTTCCCCTGGCAGATTCGCTTTCAGCAGCGCGGCCTTTCCTGCGGGCTGGCGAGACCCACCACGGGAGAACACGGCATGGGCGTCCAAGTTTCTGACGCGGCTGCCAGCTTCGACATGATCGTGATGGTCGACTGGTCGGCCGCGGCCAGCCGCGGCCCGGCGCGGCCGATTCCGGACCGGTGCTGGGTCGCATGGACGCGCGTCGACGATACGCTGCCGCCACAGGCACGGTATTTTCGGACCCGCCCCGAGGCGGAGGGAGCGATCGCTGATTTGCTCGCTGCAGTGCGAGGCAACGTTTTGGTCGGCTTCGACTTCCCGTTCGGTTATCCAGCCGGCAGCGGCCTCGGCGGTGGGCGCTCACTCGCGTCGCGCCTCGCCGCGCTGATCGACGATCGCCCGGACGGCGCGAACAACCGCTTCGCCGTCGCGGCGCGGCTCAACGACGAGCTCAACGGCGGCCAGCCGGGACCCTTCTAGGGCTGTCCGGCGCACGCCGAGTGCCCGACGTTGACGGCGAAGCGCAGCGGCCGCCGCGGTGGGCCGTTCACCGATTCCCGCCGGGCCGACGCACGCCTGCTCGGCCGCGGCATCCAGTCATGCTGGAAGCTCTACACGCGCGGCTCGGTCGGCGGCCAGATGCTGGTCGGGTTGCCGGCGATCCACCGGCTGCTCACCCGTCCCGGTGTCGGCGCCCGCTGTCGGGTCTGGCCGTTCGAGACGGGGTGGGACGCGAGCCTCGACGGAATCGTGCTCGCCGAGGTCTGGCCGAGCCTCTTCAACTTCCGCGCCGTGGACCATCCGATCAAGGACGCACAGCAGGTGATCGCCGCCTGTGTCTGGGCGCGGCGGGCCCAGGCGGGCGGCTCTCTCCGCCCGGCCTTGGCATGTCCGGGCGACCTTGACCCTGCGGATGCCGCGAGCTGCGTCGAGGAGGAAGGGTGGATCTTCGGCCTGGGAAGCGGACTTGCGTGATCACGATGGACCAATGTCCACTAGGCGGCGTTCGTACGCGGGTGTCATCTACGACATCAGCAGCCCGACTTGCCGCAGCACGGCGGCGTGGTCCCAGTAGATCCGCTCAGTGGCGAGCTTGTCACCCCGGAACTGGACGACCACCACGATGTCCATCTCGATCTTCTTGTGCGTCGGGGGAACATTTGGCAGGAGCCACGGCATAGGCCGGCTATGAGTGAACGTGGTGTGCAGCTCGTCGACGAGCTGTCCCGCCCCAACGACGCGGTTCACGGGCGTCGTCTGCAAGTCATCCGGCCAGGACGGGATGAAGTCGTCGCGGTAGAACCTCCGCAGGGCGGCCTTGCCGCGGCCGCCCGTGTTGACGGGCATGTGGTTGACATAGGCGTCCTCGACCATGGTGGCCAGGGTCGCCTCGACGTCCTTCGTCTCGAATTCGCCCTTGAGATGCTCCGCCCAGAGCTGCTCAAGTCGGTCGGAGGAAGAGTCTCGGTCATAGACGGCGCTCCTTTCGTCACGACCACCGGCGCACAGAGCTCCAGGTCATGACCGTCCGGGTCAGGGAAGTACACGGACGTCGCCTGCATCCACTCGTGATGGACCGGTCCCCTGACCGGGACGCCGTGCTCTTTGAGGGCCACCATCGCCCGCTCGAGATCATCCTCGCCCACGCTGAAGGCCAGGTGCTGGACCGTCCAGTTGGCGGGATCCTGCTGGAGAACCACCATGCCGGTCTTGTCTCCCACCCACAGGAAGAGCCAGTTCCGCCGGTCATCGCGGAGCCCCGGCGTGAGCCCGAGCAGATCGCGGTAGAAGGGCTCTGATCGCGAGAGATCGCGGACGCGGATGGCCACCTCGTAGACGCCGCGGATCGGAAGCATCGTCCTGCCCTCTTTCATCGATGGACGGCTCGGCGCCGGACATCGAGGGAGGATCATTGGAGTTGGCGCGAGCGTAGACTCGCCGCGGGTCTCCGTCAAGGCGTCCAGGTGGAACGGGGTCCTGGGCCTGTCGAGAGGCCAGGAAGATAGCCGATGTTGCTAAGATCGCCCTGTCTTCTGCTCGACCCAATCGATGCGCGGAGGGGAACCATGAAGGTCGGCGTCGTTTTTCCGCAGACGGAGATCGGGCAGGATCCGGCGGTGATCCGCGACTATGCCCAGGCCGTCGAGTCGATGGGGTATACGCACATTCTCGCCTTCGACAGCGTGGTCGGGGCCAATCCCAACCGGCCGGGAGGCTGGGACAGCCAGTACACGTACCAGCACGCCTTCCACGAGCCATTCGTCCTCTTCGGGTTCTGCGCCGGGGTCACGCGGCGCATCGAGCTGGTCACGGGCATCGTCATCCTGCCCCAGCGCCAGACGGCGCTCGTCGCCAAGCAGGCGGCTGCGGTGGACGTCCTCTCGGGCGGACGGCTGCGCCTGGGCATTGGAGTCGGCTGGAACACCGTCGAGTTCGAGGCGCTCGGCGAGAACTTCAAGAATCGCGGCAAGCGGGTCGAGGAACAGCTCGAGGTCATGCGGCTCCTCTGGACCGAGGGAGCTGGTGACCTACGACGGACAGTGGCACCGCGTGCCCGACGCCGGAATCAGGCCGTTGCCCGTCCAGCAGCCGATTCCCGTCTGGATGGGAGGCGACAGCGAGGTGGTCATCCGCCGCGCGGCGCGTCTCGCCGATGGCTGGATCACGCTGCCGAGCTTCCGTCCGGGACCCGCCGGCCAGCAAACGGTGGACCGTCTCCACGGCCTCGTCAGGGAGGCGGGGCGGGATCCCGCCGCGTTCGGCATCGAGGCACGCATGGCCCTGGCAAAGGTCCCCGCGGAGGAGCGCGCGAAGGAGATCGCCGCATGGCGCGCGATGCGCGGCATCACGCACCTGTGCGTCAACACGATGGGGCTCGGTCTTCCGGGCCCCGAGGAGCACGTGAGAACGCTCGAACGCTTCAAGAAAGACGTGCTGGGATCCGATACGTGACGGCACAACTCTGGTGCTCCAGGCGGGGGCGCCGGCCCCCTCCGAGTCCTATGGCTGGCGCCGGAGCTTCGTCACGGTCCACCGGTCGACCGCGTGGAGCTCGAACGCCTCGCCGTCGCGGTACACGCGGTAGCAGCGCAGCCGGCCGCGGTCTCCCACGTTCCACGCCCGGCAATACTGGCCGTCGTCGGTGATGCGCCACCGGCCGACGTCGACGTCGCCCTTCGCGTCCACGGTGACGACGCCGCTCCGATCGACGGCGATCGTCGCGGCCCCGGAGTCGAACGTGCGACCGACCAGCTCGGCGCGGAGCTCGCCGGCGGTCATCGGCGCGCGCGGGGGCGCCACCGCGGCCGCGGCCGATGGCGCGCAAAGTGGCCGGATGGCTTCGCCCGCGAGGATCATCGACTCGACGTCGGAGCTGCCGGCGTCGGCGAACCGGAACGCCGAGACGCCGTTCGGCAGCAGCACGACCAGGTTGCCGCCGTAGCCGAGCATCACCGGGATCTGCAGGAAGCAGCCGGTGCTCGTGCGGTACGGGGTCGACCAGAACGACAGGTGATAGCGCCCCTCGCCGGCGCGGTAGTGCCAGCCGAGGGGCAGGCCGCTGTCCGGGCTCGTGCGATAGAGCGCCTCCGCGAGCTTCCTCGCGCTGAGGAGCTGCTGCCCGTCGTGTCGGCCGCCCGACTGGAGCAGCGTGGTGAGCTTGGCGATGTCGTCGACGGTCGGATAGAGCCCGTAGGCGAGCAGCGGGATCCCGCGGCTGCCGTCCGTCTCCAGCGTGTGCAGCATCGGCGCGTGGAAGATGCCGATCGGCTCGTAGACCTCGCGCGCCACCATGTCCCACAGGTGTGCGCCCGGACCGGCCTGGCGCTTGAGATAGGCGTCCATCGCGGCGGCGAGGACGAACGTGTGGACGGAGTTGTAGCGGACGACCTCGCCGGGCCCCCACGGGTATTTCGGGTAGGCGAAGCCGGCATCGAGCTTGTCCTTCGCGGTGCGCTTGCCCATCCACGCGAGCATCCGCGGCTTGTTCTCGTCGGCCAACGGATCGTTCGGGTGGCGCTGGGCTGACCGCTCGCCGAGCCCGGTAGCCATGCCGAGGGCGTCAGCGAACGTGACGCGCTCCCAGCCGTCGTGGGGCGCGGTGATCGGCACGTAGTCGGCGATCCGCGCGTCGAAGACCGCGTCGCCGTACTTCTGGGCCAGGCGGAGCAGTGCGACCGCCGCGCCCAGCGACTTCGTGACGGAGAACACGCCGTGGCGCATCTCGCGGCAGTACGGGTAGGGGCCGTACCGGGTATTGCAGCCGCGGACATAGAGGACGCCGTCGACGACGAGGCCGCTGGCGCTCACGTCGTCGGGGCCGACTTCACCGTCGAAGCCGTCGAGCAGCGGGCGGGCCGACGCCGGCAGGGCCGACCAGGGCCGCATCGGCGCCTGCCGCCGGAGCTCCTCGTCGAAGCGCGCGCGAAGATCGGACTCGTCGGCGATGGCGCCGGCCGCGTACGCCAGCGGCGCCCGGCCCCAGTAGTCGTTCCGCTCCCACGCCATCGGTCTCCTGGACGAACTGGAAGGAGAGCGCGGACACGCGCGTGTCGTCGAAGAGGAAGGTGGCGAGGCCGTTGTGGGTCCCGTTGTTGAGCTCGTTCACGGCGACGAAGGGGAACGACGCGCGCGACATCCCCTGGTCACCGGGCTCGGACCACACCCGGCCCGGCGACACGATCACCGTTCCGGGGGCCGGACGATCCCGCGCTCGACCGGCACCAGCCGATCGCCGTGCGTGAAGAACTCCAGCGAGAACGCCGGCACCGGGATCGTGAGGCCCCGGCAGCCGCGATGCGCGCTCGACGTCGTCGTCGCAGGCGAAGGAGAGCTTGCCCTTCAGGGCATGCCGGGCGGGCGCCGCTGCGCCGAGCGGCATGAAGTAGTCATTGTGAACCGGCCCATCGCCGGCCGATGCCCCGGAGAGCAGCTCGGTGGCGGTGAGACGGTCGCGCGGAGACGTGGCGATGGGCGGGGCCGTGACGCCGGCGACCTTCGGGCCGCAGCCGATTCCGCTCACGTCCGCCGCGCGCGTCACCGCATGGTTCCCGCCGCCCCGGAAGGTGCCCGAGAGCGCGCCGCCGGTGAACGTATAGGCGAACGCCGGCGGATCCGGGACGGGCAAGGTGAAGCGGAGCACGCCGTCGACGACGCGACCCGACGCCCGCCAGTACGCGGGCACCTGGATCCCCAGAGGCTCCCAGGTCCCGTGGCCGTAGATCACCCGGGCGTGGCCGCTGGGCAAGAGCTCCTCGACGACCAGCGTGGCGCAGATGGTATCGGCGTCCTGCTCCTTCCACGCGCCCGTCCACGCGCCGGCAAAGCGCGCGGCCTCGGGCGCGATATCCGGGCCCGGCGCGATCAGCTTGACGTCGGCCGGCAGCGGCGTCTCGTCGCGACAGTCCCTGGCCTCCGCGGGCCGCAGGCCCACCGCCACGACGAGCAAGACGAGGACGACGAGCGGGCGAAGAGCGTCGACGGCGCGCCGGGCAGCATCAATGTCGCCCATGGGGATTCTCCCTCTGCGGTAGAGTACCAGGGGCGCGAAGGACGGTCACTTTCTGGAGGGTCGATGGCTTCGATCAATCGGGTACCGACACGCCCATCGATCCGGCCGGGCAGCCGCTTCCCCCATCGTACTATTGGAAACCGGGACAGGTTCCTACAAGAGGAGGCGACGTCGTGACAGCACAGCCCGGCGCACAGAGACGAGCCGTTTCGTCTGGACGAGGCGACGATCGAGGAGCTGCACGCGGCCATCCAGGTCCGGGCGGACGACCTGCGTCGCGGTCGTTCAGCACTACATCGACCGCGTGCGCGCCTACAACGGAGTGGCCAGCCTGCTCGTCACGGAAGACGGTGCCCCGGTGCCCGAGGCGACGGGCGCCGTGCGCGCGACGGCGCCGCTTGCGCTTTCCCACGGAAACCGTCAAGGCCTCCACCGTCCTGCCCGATCTCGACAAGTACAAGGGGCCGGCCCTCGAATACGGCCGCATGGAGGCGACGGCCTCCGATCCCGACGTGCAGCAGCAGTTCGGGATGATCGTCGGCAAGCCGAACGCGGGGCAGGTGAATGCGCTCGCCACCCTCAACATCCGGGGTGAGCGTTCGGTCACCTGCCGGGGCGACTTCGACCGGCATCCGTCCGCGGGGCCGCTTCCCCCGGCGCGCCCCCGTGTGCGAGATGTTCCGCAGGCTCCCGGACGCCCTCGAGCGCGCGGCCGAGCTCGACGCCATGTATGGGCGCCATCCCGATCTCGAGACGATGCCGATGTATGGCGTCGTGTTCTCGTTCAAGGACCCCTTCGACACGAAGGACATGCGCTCCACCGCCGGGGGTGACGCGCGCTACGACATCGACTTCCCCGCGCGCGATCATCGTGCTCGTCGAGCAGCTCCGCACCAAGGGGGCGATCATCTTCGCCAAGGCGGTCAACACGGAATACAACGGGCGGGCGGGAGATCCCGGCGGCCGCCACGGACCCGACAAGGTCCTGCCGTCGGTGCTGGGCTACCAGCGCAGCACCTGGGGCGGCAATCCCGCGAACCCCTACGACACCACCCGCTCGGCCTCGCTCGGCTCGAGCTCGGGGTCGGGCGTGTCGGTCAGCGCCAATCTGGTGATGGCCAGCCTCGGCGAGGAGACGCGGGCGTCCTGTCGCGGACCGGCCAACCACAATGCGGTGGCGCTCATCCTTCCGCACAAGGCGATGCTGGGATTCAACGGCGGCGCCATCGGCGCGGACATCTACTGCGACCGCAGCGGCATCCTCTGCCGCACGATCGGCGATTGCGCCAGGGTCCTCGACGCCCTGAAGGATCCGGTCGAGGGCTACTACGACCCGCGGGACCCGTACACGACCGTGCCGCGCTCGTCGGTGTTGAGCACGCCGTACGCGAGCCACGCGCGGATGCCCGGGGCACCCGGCGCGCTCGAGGGCATGCGCATCGGCATCGTCCGGGAGTCCATGGTGTACCCGCCTGGCTCGAAGGCCGAAGAGCCGATCGTCACCGCCGCCGCCAAGGAGATCAAGACGATCCTCGGCGACAGGCTGGGGGCGACGCTCGTGGAGTCGTCCGATCCCCTGTGGACGAGGGATCCCGACATCGAGGCCATGACGACGGATTTCCGGCGCGCGCTGGCGAGGCTGGTGCCCCTCATCATGCCCGACCTGTTGTTCAGGCTCGGGCGGGACGGGCAGCCCCTGTTCAAGGAGTTCGCGGCGGCGATCGTGCCGACCGAGTTCATGCCCGGGAAGATCTTCGGCACGGGCACCATGCAGCCGATCGACTATTGCGTCGAGCTGGCGGAAGGACGGATCGCGCCGCCCTCGAACCTCGACATCGCGACCATCCAGGAGCAGGAGCTCGCGATGGCGTTCCGGTTCCACCTCCCGCAATACCTGACCCGCCGGGCCGCGGACTGGAAGGCGCGGGGATTCACGGAGACGCTCGTCGACTTTCCCACGCTCAACGCGCGATCCAAGTTCTGGGGCGACGATCAGCGCGCCGCCTTCAGGAACTGGGAAGAGGTGAGCGACCCGCGCAATCCCCATGGCCGGCGCCAGGGCGTCAACGAGCGCATCATGCTGCGCGAGCTGCTGCGCCGGGTGGACATGATGGTCATCCTCGAGAACCATCTGGACGCGCTGGTCCGCCTGCATACGCCGTTTCCGCCGGGAATGATCGGCGGCGCCTACCAGCCGGGCCTGCCCCACAATCTGCGCCTGGAGACGTTCTACGGGCCGAACGCGGGATTGACGGAGGTCCTGATCCCGGCGGGCTATGTGACGACCGTCTACGATCCGGTCTTCGCGCTCAGTGCGGACGGCACACGCTACGTGCCGGTCCCCTCCGACACGCCGACCACCATTCCGGAGCCGGGATTGCCCTTTTCGTTGGTGTTCCGGGCCGAGCCGGGCAGAGAGGATGTCCTCCTGCGGATCGCCTCGGCCTATGAAGCCGCCACGAAGCGCCGCGTTCCGCCGCCCGGTTTCGGCCCACTCCCGGAGCGCCCGTAGGCTCGTTGCCCTTCCGCGTCGACAATGGTCAAATGCGGGCGGAGGTGACGATCATGGCGCAGATCGCGTGGCAGGTCGCGGGTGACTACTTCGAGACGTGCAGCTGTACCTTCCTCTGCCCCTGCATCTCGAGCAACATGGCAGCTCCGGCCCTCGCACGGCGACTGCTACTTTGCGCTGGCGTTCCACATCGATCGTGGGCGGCACGGCAGCGTGCCGCTCGACGGCCTCAACTTCGCGGTGATCGGGCACACCCCGGCCGCGATGGGCGAGGGACACTGGTCGGTAGGCGTCATCGTCGACGAGCGGGCGAACCAGGAGCAGCGCGACGCGCTGGCGGGCATCGCGAGCGGACAGGCTGGGGGCCGATGGCCGCGGTGGGACCGCTTCGTCGAGCGGATGCTCGGAGTCGAAGCGCGGCCGATCACCTACAAGAAGGACGGGATGAAGCGTTCCCTCTCGATCCCCGGGGTGCTCGAGCAGTCGCTGGAAGGCGTGCCGAGCCCGGTCAAGAAGGGCGAGCCGCTCTACGTCGACAATACCGGCCATCCCGCGAATGCCCGCCTGGCGCTGGCGCGTGCTTCGGGCAGCCGCCTGAGCGCGTTCGGCCTCAACTGGGAGGATGCGAGCGGGCAGAACAACGGGCACTTCGCGCCGTTCGCGTGGGAGAGCGCCTGACCCACCCGCAGTCCCGGCTGCTCGAGCCGACGCAGCTCGTCGTGCTCGGCGGCATCGCGGCGCTGATCGGCCTGACGTGGCTCGATCTCTGGCGGCGCGCGAGGGAGATGGCGATGCACGAGGCCATGGGCATGGCGATGCCCAGCCCGGCTCCCTGGGATCTCGGCGACCTCGGCACCACCGCCGTCATGTGGGGCGTCATGATGGTCGCCATGATGCTGCCGTCGGCCACGCCGCTGCTCGTGCTGTTCGCCCGCTCCCAGCGACCTCGCGTGGGCCCGGCGGAGGGCTCGGTGCGGACGGGCTTGCTCGCCGCCGGATACCTCGTCGTGTGGCTCGGCTGGAGCGGGCTCGCCGCCGCGCTGCAGTGGGTGCTCCACGCCTCGCTGCTGCTCTCGCCCCGCGTCGCGCTCACCAGCGCCCTGGCCGGCGGCGCGCTGCTCGTCCTCACCGGGCTCTATCAGATCTCGCCGTGGAAATACGCGTGCCTGACCCGCTGTCAGTCGCCGCTGGGGTTCATGCTCAGCCACTGGCGAGAGGGGCGCAGGGGCGCTTTGCGAATGGGCTCGGCCCACGGCGCCTACTGCGTCGGATGCTGCTGGGCGCTGATGGTCGCTGCTCTTCGTGGGCGGCGTGATGAACCTGAACTGGATCGCCGCGCTCGCGGTGCTCGTGCTCCTCGAGAAGGTGGTGCCCGGCCGGTGGGTCTCCTATGCCTCGGGCGGCGCGCTGGTCGCCTGGGGTCTCTACGTGCTGCACGCCGGGCTGCGGCCCGCATCGTGATGAGCAACGAGGCGTAGCTCACCCGCCGCCGCTAACTCGAGTGGCCCGCGGCGGCGCTGGGTGGGTTTCTTACCACCCAGCGCCGCCGACCGTCAGGGCCTGAGGACGCGATCGCCGCGGCCTGTCACGAGGTGGATGACGATCAGGACCACCCCGATCACAAACAGAATCCAGGCGATCTGCGTCGCCATCGCCGCGACACCGAAAGCCCCCAGGGCGCCGGCGAGTAGTCCAACCACCAGGAACACGAGTGCGTAGTAGAGCATGTGCGACTCCTTTCTGCTCGAGCGGGAGAAGTTATCCGCCGATCGAACACCTCGTGCGATTCCAACGATTGCAACAAGGATGCCTCGCTGCCCGCTCGGCGCGCGACAACCAAAATAGGCTCAACAAGACACTGGTTTGCGACATCATTCGAGACTCTCGGCCCGGCTCCTGGCGGCCTCGGGTCGAGAGGATGGGCGGTATGGATTACCCGGTCGTCCATGCCTGCCTGCGTCTTCGCCGGATCGCGACTGCGGCCTCACCTCACTGGCGAGGCGCGCCGCCGTCGACGACCAGTTCGCTCCCGGTGATGAGAATGCCCAGGACGACTCCACGAATAGGGAGAGGGGTCACATCATCGTTGACTTCCACCGCACTGGCCTGCTGCGTTCGACTGCGCTGCCTCCGCAGTGACGATTGCTAGTCCACGTCCGCATCGCCGTCGTGAGGCTCATCGCGCACGCGCGTGAACGACGTACGTGATCCGCGCCGACGACGACGATCATCGCGCCGATCGCACCACACCGCCCGCGCCCAGCACAGTGCTCGTCACCCCGGTGACCCGCTCCGCCTATCCGATTCTTGCGAAAAACCTTCCCGCGCTGGTCCCGCACCAACCGTTGACGCTGTCCCAAAGGAGAGGACTGGCCGGCAGCCTGCAACCGCACATAGAGGCCAGACCCGACGGGAAGAGGGAGAGGACTGACATGCACACGAGCTGGAAGGTCGCCGCGGCGGCAGCTGGTCTTCTGATCACGGGCACGGCTCTGCGGCACCCTGGCCGTCCATGCCCAAAGCGCATCCCCGAAGCCCGATCCGTCCAAGTCGAGCTACATCTCGGTCAACGAGGAGGACTTCGCGACGGTGCTGGCGCGCATGAGCGCCGCGAAAGCGGGCATCATGAAGCGCCAGATGGATCTGTTGGGCGCGCGCTACGACCTCGGCGACCGCCCGCCGCCGGCGTCACCATGAGCCGGGGAAGCCGGTCCAGGATGGCGTCCGCGTCCAGCTTGCCGGCGGGGACGACCTGGGAGGCCCTGGCGAGGATGACGCCGGACGAGATCCGTGACAAGGGGCTGTACCCGCCGGCTTCATGCCGTTGCCCCACGAGAATCACCCCGAGGGCGGGATGGTCTTCCCGCTGTTCCAGATCACCGAGGTCAAGAAGCAGACGGGCCGGGACCTGACCCGCTTCGATCTCGACTTCGACCTTCCCGACCGGTTCTTGCCCGAGTTCCCGGCCCCGATCTACCTGACGACCCGGCCGGATCTGGGCGACGTCTCGCAGGGCAAGCTCGTCACGACCGACAACTTCTACAGCCTCTTCAACGGGCATCCTGAACCCGAAGCAGCTCGAGGGGCTGCGCCTGCTGCTGACGCCGTTTCCCCAGCAGCAGTTCAACGCGACGGCGGACCGGCGGAGCGAGCACGCGAGCCTGGGCGTCGCCTGCTTCGACTGCCATCAGAACGGCCACACGAACGGCGCCGACCACCTGGTCGGCGACATCCGCCCGCAGGAGTTCCGCCATCGCATCGAGACGCCGTCGCTGCGCGGCGTGAACATCCAGCGGCTGTTCGGGTCTCAGCGGGCGCTCAAGACCGTCGAGGACTTCACCGAGTTCGAGCAGCGCGCGGCCTACTTCGACGGCGATCCCGTCATCGCCACCAAGAAGGGCGTCAACATCCTCGAGCGCGGCAGCCAGGTCCACTTCATGGCCGAGTTCCAGGAGATCCTCGACTTCCCGCCGGCGCCGAAGCTCGACGTCTACGGCAAGCTCGATCCCAGGAAGGCGACGCCGGCCGAGCTGCGCGGGCAGGCGCGTCTTCTTCGGCAAGGGCAGCTGCGCGACCTGCCACGTGCCGCCCGTACTACACCGACAACCTGATGCACAACCTGCAGGCCGAGCGGTTCTTCAAGCCGGTGATGATCAACGGCATGATGGCCATCGGCGACGGCCCGATCAAGACCTTCCCGCTGCGCGGCATCAAGGATTCGCCGCCCTACCTGCACGACGGCCGGCTGCCTGACCCTGGATGACACGGTGGAGTTCTTCAACCTGGTCCTCGGCACCCAGTTGACGGACCAGGAGAAGAAGGACCTCGTCGTGTTCCTCCGGGCGCTCTGACGCCGGCGCGAATCCTCAGAGCCCCCGGGGACGAGCATCGCCGCGGCACGGCGAGCGGCTTTGCCCGTTCTTGCGGGAATCGCGATGCCACTGCAGCCGCGGCCATCGCTCGAAGAGTGGAGGCGAGGACCCAGCCATGAGCAAGCTATCGCGTGTGAGAGCGTTCGCATCTGTGGCCCTGGTCGCGGTCGCCATCGTCCTTATGGCGAGTGCGCCGAGTCAGGCGTAGCGAGGGGAGGCGGACACGGACGTGCAGAGCTGCCCCGATCCGTGGATTCCGGACCGGCTTCATGATCTCGGCTCCGTTCGGCACGTGAACGGGATGCTCAGGCGCTGGCGTGGGGCGACATGAAGCTTCTGGCCGGGCTCATAGCGGCGCTCGCCCTCTTGGCGGTCTTGCTCGCGGTCCCGGTGATGAAGCGCCGGACCTCGGCCGCCCCTGACTGCTCCGGCCAGAGTCGTCATCCTGAGGAAGCCGAGCGGCGAGCCGGTCGAATGTGTCTGCGTCGACGGGGTACTCGCGACGTGCTTCAACCCGGGGCCATGACCAGACGTCTACCGGGTGGATGGAGTCTCGCGATGGGACTCTGTCTCGGGCTCGGCGTCGCGCTCGTCCTCACGACGGCGGTGGCCTGGGGACAGGACCGTCGCCAACCGGCGAGCGATTCGTTCCGGGTGACCTGGCAGCCGCGGGCGACCGGTGTCGTGCCCACGATCGAGGGGCGCGTCTACAACGCCTCGCCGGTCTGGGTGACGGACGTGCGGCTCCAGGTGGAGGGCCTCGATCCCGAGGGCCACGCGGTGGGCCGACGGTTTACCTGGGTGCTCGGTGACATCGTACCCGGCGGCGAGTCGTCGTTCGTCGTCGACGCCGTGCGGGGAGCGGCCGGGTATCGGATCACCGTCGTCTCGTTCTCCGTGGTGTCAGTGACCCAGGCTCCGTAGTCTCGGGCGGTGGCGGCGCCACCGTGTCCTGCCCCCACCGGGCGACAGGCTCCGAGTCGCGATCGCGCTGATCAGGAACGGGGCGGGCTCGGCCACCGCCACGGCTGACGCGCTGGTCTTATCGTGAGCAAGCGATACGGCGATGGCTTTCAGGCGATACCGGGCGATCAACGCGAGGGCCCTCGGGCTGCACACGACACGCGGCGCGCCGTAGCCGTCGCGCGCCAGGGCAAAGTCTTCGGGGCCGATCAGCCCCAGCGCCGTCTCACGCGGGAACAGCTTGAGGCACGCCTCCTGGCCGCAAACCGGGCGGCGAGGCTGGCCGTCCGACCCGGTCCGTCCCCGACGTCGCACAACTCCTCTTCTGAAAAGATCCTGAGCAGGTCCTCGTGGGGAGTCCCCAGGAGCAAACGCTCGACGCGCGCGATCTCGACGATGTCGATGCCGCAGCGAGTGAGGGGACTGGTGCCGTCCGCCATCACGGTGCTTCGCCGGCTGCGGCTCGGAGGACGAGCGCGGTGTTGGACCCGCCGAAGCCCCGGTTCAGGACAAGCGCCACATCGCTGCGGGGCGCCTGGGGCCGTGCGGATATCGGTAGGTTCCCGAGGTCGGGATCCAGCTCGCGCAGGGTCGCCACGCCGGGAACCACGCCGTGGCGCAGGGCAATCAGGGCCAGCACGCTGTCCAGGATGCCGGAGGCGGCCAGGGGATGCCCGAAGGCCCACTTGAACGCGGTGACGGGCGGGGCCGTGGCACCGAACACTCGGCGGATGGCCAGAGCCTCCGACGCGTCCGACTGCCGGGTGCCGCTGCCGTGCGCCACGATCATCCCGACCTCGGCCGGGCGCATCTCAGCGTCGTCGAGTGCCAGGCGCGATCGCGCCCGCGAGCCCGTCGCCATCGGCGCGGATGGCCAGCAGCCCTTCCGCCTCGGTGGTGCAGCCGCTGCCGAGAAACTCGCCGAAGACCCTGACGTGGCGCGCAGCCGCGGCGCGTTTCCGTCTCGAGAACCAGCGCCGCCGCCCCTTCGCCCAGCAGGCTGCCACTGCGCCGGGCGTCGAAGGGCCACAACCCGTCCGCGCTGAGGAGCCCGAGCTGATGGTAGTAGAGGACCATCTGGGGCTCGACGGGCGCATCGTGCCCAACCGCCAGCGCGCGGTCGGCCTCTCCGGCGCGCAGCGCCGCGGCAGCCTCCGCGACCGCCAAGGACCCGCTCACGCTGTGGTTCGTCACACAGACATTCGGCCCCTTCAAGCCGTAACGAATGCCGATGTGGCACAGGACGTTGTTGGGCATCGACCGCAAGAGCCACATGGGGTTCACGGTGGCGGTGAGCTCACGGCCGAAGGTCCCGAGATCTCCGTTCGCCGCGGTGAGGAGCGGGAAAAACTCGTACTCGTTCTGGTAGCCGCCGCCGCCCAGGCCGACATAGACGCCGGTGCGGTCATTGACCGCCGCCGCGGCCGGGGTTCCAGGGCGTCGCGGTAGGCGACGAATCCTGAATCGTCGAGGGCCCGGCCGGCCACGTACAGCCCGAGGAGGTCGCTGCGCTGGAGCAGCCTGTGGAGCTTGCGGTCCTCCACCAGGGCGCGCGGATCCAATCCGGCGATCTCGCCTGCCAGGGACGTCGGCCAGCCCGAGGCGTCCCACTGCTGGATGGGCCGAATCGCGGGTCGGCCGGTCCACACCGCGTCCCAGATCTCCCCGGAGACTTGCCGGCGGCGCAGATGGCGCCGCTTCCGGACACGACCACCCGGGCGCTCATGCGTCGACCTCATCCGGATTCCTCAGCGCGAGGCAGCTATTGGAGCCGCCGAAGCCGAAGGAATTGGAGAGGGCGACCCGGATCCGCCGCACGCGGGGCTGGCCGCGCACGAAGTCGAGATCGCACTCCGGGTCCGGCGCCGCCAGGTTCGCGTTCACCGGCAGGACGCCGCGATGAATCGCCAGGGCGCAGACCGCCGCCTCGACCGCTCCGGCGCCGGCGATCAGGTGCCCCATGAGACTCTTGGTCGAGCTCACGCCGATCTGCCCGGCGTGGGCGCCGAAGACCGCCCGGACGGCGGCGCACTCGCTCCGGTCGTTCATGAGGGTGGACGTGCCGTGAGCGTTCAGGTAGTCCACCTCTTCCGGCAGGACGCCGGCGGCCGCAAGCGCCTGGCGCATCGCCTGGATCGGCCCATCGCCGGACGGATGCGAATCGGTGATGCGATAGCTGCTGAGCGAGTTGCCATCACCGGCCAGCTCGGCATAGATCCGCGCCCCGCGCCGGCGGGCCGCGTCCCACGCTTCGAGGACGAGCAAGCCGGCGCCCTCGCCGAGGACGAAGCCGTTGCGCGTGGCGTCGAAGGGGCGGCTGGCTCGCTCGGGCGTCTCGTTGTCCGTCGAGAGGGCACCCAGCAGACAAAAGCTCGCCAGACCGATCGGGTCGATCATGGAGTCGAAGCCCCCGGCGAGGACGTAGTCGGCCGTGCCGCGCCGGATCAGTTTCATGGCCATCCCGACTGCCTGACTCCCGGAGGCGCAGGCCGTGTGGACCGAGGTCGCGTAACCGCGGATCCCGAACCGGTGGAGCAAGAGGGACAGCCCGGCGCAGGTTTGGCTGCGGCAGAAGGCCAGAGGATCCATCGCGAAGCCGTTGGTCAGCAATCGATCCGGCTGGAAGCGACCGTCGGGAGCGCAGTGGCGCTGCACCTCCTCGAGCTCGCCGATCCCCAGGCCCGTCTTGCCGCTTCCCACGACGCACGCCCAGCGCGTCGCGTCGCTTGCCGTGCGGTCGGATCCCGGCATCGCGCAAAGCCTCCTCGGCCGCCGCGAGGCCAGAACGTGGGAGCGGTTCGGCGAGCTTGAGGAGCTTGCCGCCTTCGATCGCGTGGCGAGGGTCGAACTCTTTCACCTCGGCAGCGATGCGCACCGGAAAGCCGCTGGCGTCGAAATGGGTGATCGGCGCCACGCCGCTACTTGCCCGCCAGGAGGGCGTGCCAGGTGGCGGCGACGTCGTTCCCGAGCGGGGTCACGAGGCCCAACCCGGTGATGGCGACCCGGCGCGGTCTCCCCATCATGCTGGCCCCCGCGAGACGATCTCCATCCGTCCGGTGGCGACCCGTTTCCCATCGACCATCGCGGCGAGGGTCAGTTCCGCCGCCCCGTCCGTGGCCGACCGTATCCCGGCTTCGATCTCCACCGACTGACCGGGGAGAATGAACGAGCGCATCTTCACATCGGTCACGCGGGCGGGCCGGAGCCGTTGGCCTGCAGGCAGCGTCTCCCCGGCGAGCTGTACCGCCAGCCGGATGTGGGCGTCGAGCAGGAGCGTGGCCGGAAAGACGGGACGCCGCGGGAAGTGGTCGCCGAAGAAGGGCGCGGATACAGGGACGTGCATGGATGCCCTCAGCCGCTGGCCGGGGATGTGGTCGATCAGCGAGAGATCCGGCGCCGTGATACCCGGGAAGCGGCCCGGCCGTGCGCCCGGTCCGCAGAGCGTCTCGAAGTCTCCCCGCACCGCCTCCGGGGCATCGAACTCCTCCAGGGGCAGCATCGGCCCCACGCACCGGCACAATTCCAGGACTGGCGTGTCGGCGACACGCGCCCACCCTCCGTAGGCGACGGCGTCCGGATCGCAACTCTCGATCTCCACACCGAGGTCGAGGATCTCCCCGGCGCCGCCTCCCCGACGATTCGCGTCTCGCCGGACAAGGCCGCCACTGGTCGCCGCCGGAACTCGGCGTGGGCCATGGCAACCCAGGCGGCGAGCTGTCCGACCGCCTCCGCCACGAGGCCGGTCGAGAACGCCGGAAGTCCTGCGGGGATGGCGAAGCGTCCCCGGGCCCGCCGACCATCTTCCAACGCCGTGATCCGATCCACAAAGGAGAAGGCGCTGAAACGGTCAGGCATCAGTGTTCGGCGCTCTCGGCCCGGCCCGAAGCCCGCGCGCGACGATCTTGCAAAACGTCTCCGGGGTGAAGAGCCGCGGGATGTCCGCCACCCGCATCGGCGAGCGGAAGCGGTCGGCCGGGACCTCGCTGAGATACTCGCGCAGGCGCTTCAGGCCGACCTCGGTCAGGTAGCCCTTCTCCTCGAACGCCGCCTCCGGGAGGTCTCGCCCGCGCATCCTCCACGATCTTTCCGCGGGGATCTTCACCTTGAAGGCCCGTTCGAGGCCGAAGATGATGTCAGGAAGTCGATCGATTCCGCATTCAGACCTTCGATGAGGGACACGTCGAGTCCCACCTGTTCGACGTCACAGCCCAGCGCGTCCGCCATGATCTGGGCGACCCTCGGATAGACCGCCAAGATCTCCTCGCGGGTGATTTCCGCTGTCGTCATGTCCGCTCACTCCATCTTGAAGCCGCCATCGACGTGGAGGACCTCGCCGGTGATGTAATCGGCAAACCGGGAGGCGAGAAACCAGACGGCGTACGCGACCTCCGCCGCCGTGCCGAACCGCCGCAGCAGGATGCGCGATTTGATCTCCTCACCGGCGCGGTCGCGGATGGCCTGCTGACATGTCGGTTTCGATGACGCCCGGGGCCACGGTGTTCACCGTGATCCGGCGCGGCGCCAGCTCGACCGCCAGGGCGCGCGTGAAGGCGTTGATCGCCCCCTTGCTGGCGGCATAATTGGTTTGACCGCGCCCCCTTTTCGCCGGCCACCGAGCTGATGTTGATGATCTTGCCCGCGCGGCGGGCGATCATGTGCGGGACCACCGCGCGGGTCACGTTGAAGACGCCTCCGACATTGGTCTCGAGCACCGTCCGCACGTCGTCCTCGCCGAGGAGCCCCAGGAGGCTGTCGCGGACCAGCCCCGCGTTGTTGACCAGCACGTCGATGTGCCCGCACCGCTCCGCAACCCGCTCCACGGCCTCGGCGCAGCCTTGGGCGTCGCGGACGTCCACGTGCTCGGCCGTGATCGGCCGGCCGGCGGCACGCCCGGTCGCGATCACCTCGGCCGCGGCCGCGGTGTTCTCGCGGAAGAGAAAGGTCACGTCCGCCCCCTCCGCGGAGAGAACCTCGACGATGGCTCGCCCGATGCCGCGGCTTCCTCCCGTCACGATCACCGCCTTGCCGGCCAGCCCGGAATCCGTCAGCACCCCCACCTCAGCCTGCGATGCAGAAGCCGCCGTCCACGACCAGCGTGTGTCCGGTCACCATCGCGGCCTCCGGCAGGCAGAGGAGGTAGACCGCCCCCGCGACATCCTCCGCGGTGAGGACCGTCCCCGCCGGCGCGCGCTCCGCGAACGAGGACAGCAAGGATTCCCGGTTGGGGAAGAAGCGCAGGGCATCGGTATCCACGACTCCCGCGCTCACGGCGTTCACCCGGATGCCCCGCGGCCCCAACTCCTGAGCCAAGGTGCGCACCAGGGACTCCAGCGCAGCCTTGGACGCCCCGATGAAACCGTACCCAGGGATGGCCCGGTTGGCGCCGAGGCTCGACATGGCGACGATCCGGCCACCCGCGGGCATGAGCGGGACGGCACGCTGGGCCAGCAGGGCCAGCGCCAGGGCGTTGGTCTCCAGGCACCAGCGCCAGTGCTTGAGCGACATCTCCAGCACGGGCTTGAGCACGCCGGTGGCCGCATTGCTCACGAGGATGTCGAGGCGGTCGAAGTGCTGGCGGAATTCGGCGAAGAGCTCCTCGACGCTCTCGGGATTTCCGACGTTTCCCTGGATCGCGCAGGCGTGCCGCCCCACGGCCCGGATCGCCGCGCAGACGGCCTCGGCCTCGTCGTGGCTATTGTAGTAGTTGACGGCCACGTCGCAGCCCGCCGCGGCCAGCTTGTGCGCGATGGCCCGACCGATGCCCCGAGACGCCCCGGTGACCATCGCGATCTTCCCAGCCAGAGCGTCCGACATCGTTCCGGTCCTGCGTCCCGCTCGTGCTGGTGCTATTCACTGGGCGACAGGACGCACCAAGCGGTGACGGTGAACGCCAACCCGCTGTCGCCTCGACGTGGCGGCCTCGTGAATCCGAATCTAACTCTGGGCGCTGGCCAGTCAAGCGGCGCTGCGCGTCACTTGCCCTCTTCCCATCGGTGGTGTTGATGCCCAAGACGAAGACCACGGTCGCGAACACCCCGATCATCGCGGCGTAACGCAGCGCCGCCGTGTTGTCGACGGATACCATGGATGCCCGGAGCCCCTCGTTCACGTAGTACAGGGGCAGGATCCTCGCGATCGTCTGCAGGAAGCCCGGCATCATCTCGATGGGGAAGAAGCTCCCCGAGAGGAACATCATCGGGAACATGATGAAGTTTGCCGCCGCCGCCGCGCTCTCCGCCTCGTTCGCGACGCGGGTGAGGATCATCCCGATTCCGCCGAACGCGAAGACCTCGAGCACGATGAACACGAAGAGCCAGGCGTTGATCTGCAGCCGAACGCTGAACACGGCGTAGCTCACCACGAGGATCGCCACCGTGGATATGACCGCGAGTACGAACTGGTACAGGATGTTCGACAAGATCCAGTCGGTTCGGGTGATCGGGCGTGGTGGAGAGCTTCCTGATGACGCCCTTCTGCCGGAGCTCCGCGTTCATGGTCACCGCGCCGGACAGGCTCGACGTCATCACCGACATCGCGATGATGCCGGGGACGAAGAACTCGATGAACCGATACTTCTTGGTGAGGATCGATGTCTCGGCCGCCCTGATGAACGGCGGCTGCCCGGACATCCCCTGGTTCACCACCGCGAACCCGGCCCGGAGGAGCTGGATCTTCGTGGACGTCGAGCTCGCGCTTGCGTCGTAGATGTACGTGACCGTCACCGACGCGTTCGGGTCGCGGAACGCCGCATTCGGGATGCCACCGATCAATCCCAACCTCCGCGCGAGCGCCTTCTCGTAGCCGCCGGGAATCACGAGGACGAGGTTCACCTTCTTGTCCTTGGCGTACTGCGTGGCGTCGATGGCGGGGTCGACGGCGGTGATCTTGAACTTCCCGTTGAGCTCGAGGGTCTTGACGAGCTGTGCGGACGAATCTCGTCTGGTCGAGGTCCTGCACGTGGAGATCGAAGCTCACGATTGTCCTGATTCAGGAAGATCGTGCCGAACACGAGGATCAGGATGATCGGGAACGCGATCGTGAAGAACATCGCGGACTTCTCGCGGGAGAACGTCTTGAGGCTCACGACGAGATTGGCGCCGATGACGCGCGGGCTCACTCCGGCACGCCCTCGAGCGGAGCCTTCGCGGAGCGCTTCGCCGGTGAGCTTCAGGAAGACCGCTTCGAGGTTGGGCTTGCGAACGTCCAGGCTGAGGGATGACGCCCCGGCGTCCTTCAGGGCGTTCAGTATCTTCTGGATGTCGTCCGTGTGCTCCACCCTGACCTTGATGTTCTTGTGGTTGTCATGGACCGGCTCGAAGCCCATCCTCTGGATGATGTCAAAGGGTGCCCCATCGATGGTCTTCAACGTGAGGACCAGGTAATTCGCGTTGCTTTCGATGAGCTCGTCGGGAGAGCCCATCGCGATGATCTTCCCCTTCGAGATGATCGCGACCGTGTCGGCAAGGAGCTCCGCTTCCTCCATGTAGTGCGTGGTGAGAAAGACCGTCTTCCCGTTCTTCTTCAGGCTCAGCAGGACTTCCCACACCTCGCGCCGTGCGCGCGGGTCGAGCCCGGTCGTCGGCTCGTCGAGGAACACGACCTCGGGGTCGTTCACGAGCGCGATGGCGATTCCGAGGCGCTGCTTCAAGCCCCCGAGAGGTTCTTGAACTGTTCGTTGCTCTTGTCCTTGAGGTTCGCGAGCTCGATCAGCCCGTCGACATCGGTGTTCCTGCGGCCGAAGAGCCGCGCGTAGTACTGGATGGTCTCCCTGACCGTGATCCTGTCGAACGAGCTGAACCCCTGCGGGAGGACGCCGATGCGGGGACGATGTCGCGCTTCCGCGTCGTGACGTCCATCCCGAGCAGGCGCACGTTCCCCGACGTGGGCGTGCGGATGGTCTCGATGATCTCGACGGTCGTGGTCTTGCCGGCGCCGTTCGGGCCCAGGAACGCGAACACTTCGCCCGTCCTGACGTGGAACGATATGTCGTTGACCGCCAGCAGATCCCCGTAACGCTTCGTCAGTTTCTCGACGTCGATGGCGTGTTCGGGCTCTGTCGCCATCCCTATGGGGCTCGGCCCACGACCACGCAGGCGTTGAGCCCGCCGAAGCCGAACGAATTCGACATCGCGATCTCGATGTCGTATCGGGCGTGCCAGATGGGGCACGAAGTCCAGGCCAAATCCGGGCTCCGGCTCGTCGAGGTTGATCGTCGGGTGCAGGTAACCGTCCTCCATCTGCACGAGCAGGGCCACCAGCTCGACCAGACCCGCCGCCGTCAGACAATGCCCGAGCATGGACTTGGTCGCGTTGATCGGGATGCGGTAGGCATGATCGCCGAAGACCTGCTTGATCGCCTCGACCTCGGCGGCATCGGCGAGGACCGTCGAGGTGCCATGGGCATTGATGTAGTTGACCTGCTCCGGCGTGACGCTCGCATCGCGCAGAGCGCCGCGCATGACCCGCACCTGGCCGTCGACAACCGGCTTGGGCAGCCGCGTCGCATCACAGGTCGACACGCCGCCCAGCAGCTCGGCATGGATCCGCGCGTCGCGCGCCCGCGCGCCGGCGAGGGTCTCGAGGATGACCGCCCCGGCGCCCTCGCCGGGCACGAACCCCTGGCGCCGTGCGTCGAAGGGCCGGCTGGCCTGGGTCGGGGCGTCGGCGAACGACTGCCACACGAGCGCATCCATCAGCGCCCAACCCTGCAGCGCGACCGGATCCAACTCCTGCGTGGCGGCCGAGACCACCACGGTGTCCACGCGGCCCGCGCGCAGGAGGTCGATCGCGCAGAGGAGCGCCGCGTTGCCGCTCGCGCAGGCATTGCCGACCATGTAGTTGGGGCCTTTGATGGTCAACAGCTCCCCGACCTTACCAAGCACGTCGGTGTCCCAGAACACCATCCCCAAGAGGGGATCGATGGATTCAGGGTCTTGGTCGAAGGCGCGGACGTTCTGCACGAAGTAGTTGTTGTTCAGATTGTTGCCGCCGGCCACGTGCCCTGACGCGCTCGGGATCGAGCCCGGTATCGTGCAGACCGGCGTCGATGTAGGCCTGCAGGGCCGCGGCGCCGGCCAGCCGCCCGGTCAGGGGCGTGGCGCGCAGGACCTTGCGCGCGCGTTTGATCAGGTCAGGGGATATCCCGCCCCGACCCGCTCGAAGTGCGCGCCCAAGTCGAACTCACACATGTCGCCGCCGATCTTGGACAGCGTGCGTTCGTCCATGTGCTTCCAGTGCGTGATTCCGGAACGGCCCGCCCGAAGCGAGGCGCTGAACTCGGCAGGGGTCTCCCTGATGGGGGTCACGACACCCATGCCGGTCACGACCACGCGGCGCATGTCATCGCGTCGACCGTTCATACTCATGTCGACTGCCAACCATCCTCGAAGAAGATCCGGCTACTCATCGGAGCCAGCCAGCCTCTCGATACCACTTCACGGTCACTGCCGCCCCCTTCCTCAACCCAACGCCGAGGACGACGCCAAGCTGCCGTCGCGCCTTGCCCGTGTCGCAGAGCCAGTGCCCGGCAGCCTCCCGCACCTTCCCTCGAGAGAAATACCCCGGTCGTCCCGTGAGCCACGCCCAGGCGTCCGCGCCCGTGGCCAAGGCGAGGAGAATCGGCACAGGGATCCGCAACGGTGTGGGGTGTACTCCCAGGGCCTCGCCCAGGGCGTCGCCCACCTGCTCCCACGTGAAGGCCCCCTCGCCGGCCACGTGGAAGATTTCGCCAGAGGGGACCTTGGCCGCGCCCGCTGTCAGAAGGGCCGTCGACCAGATCCTGAACGTAGCAAAGGCTGAGAGTCCGCGGCGGACCGGCAGGCATTGGCAGAAGACCTCGTGCCACCCACCGGGCGACCTCCAAGACGCCGCGGTCTCGGGGACCGTACACGACGGGGGACGCAGCACGGTGACGTGCAGGCGATCCCGTACACCGAGAACGGCCGCCTCACCCTGCAACTTGCTCCACCCGTAGGGGGAAACCGGATGGGGCGAGACGTCCTCGGCACACGCCGTGGCCATCGGCATGGGGCCCACGGCGGCAAGGCTACTCAGGTGGACGAGGCGGCGTGGTCCCCTCGGTGTTTCCAGGCACGCGTGGACCAGATGTCGAGTTCCCTCACCATTGACGCGGAAAAACTCCCGCGCCGCGCGGGCCCGCGTCAATCCGGCCACGTGGTAGACCTGGTCCACTCCACGCATGCCTTCCAGGAGAGAACGCGGCTCGTCCATGCTCCCCTGGGCAATCGTCACCGACGGAAGCCCCGAGATCCAGCCGAGCCGTCGGGTGTCCCTGACAAGACAGCGGACCTCGTGGCCCTGGGCGAGTAACGCCTCCACGAGGTGGCTCCCGATGAATCCTGTCCCTCCGGTCACCAGAACCCGCACGCGACCTCGCTACACAAGCGGCTTTTCATAGATCCTGTACGTCTTCGACCTCCGCGCGCCCAGTTTTTTCAGCACGGCATTGGCTGCCGTATTGCTCTCGAGGATCCAGGACAGCTCGCCCTTCCGGTAGTTCCTGTTTTTCTTGGCGACATCGTACGTACGACAGCAGAAGACGACCTCGATGCCTCTCAGGCGGTGTTCTTGCCGGACCCCCAGGAGGGGCATGCGCCAGGCGTTGATCTTCCGCCTATGCCAGAGCATCTTCAGCAAACCCAAGGGGAACAGCCGGCCGCCAGCTTTCTTCAGGGCCTGGTTCATATCGGGAAGCACCAGCGACATACCGGCCGGCTCGCCGTCGTACTCGGCGATGAAGAACAGATCCCTGTCGTAGATCAATCTGAGCTCGCCGACGATACGATCGAACTCTTCTTCCGTGAGAGGGACGGCACCCCAGTTCTCGGACCAGGCCTCCGCGTAGATCTTCTTGATCCGCTCCATCTCATTCTTGAAGTCTCGGACATTCACCGTCCGGACGACGAGCTTGGGGTCCTCGAGAACAAGATCGGAAATGCCGCGCAACCGCTCCGGAATCTCCTCACTCTCGAACATGACATACGCGTACAGGTCCTGGATCTTCTGCAAGCCGTATCCTTCGATCAGACCGGCATAGTACGGGGGATTGTAGGTCATCCGGATGAGGGGCGGCTCGTCGAAGGCATCGAGGAGCAATCCGACTTCATGATTCACGGAGAAGCTGACGGGCCCCCTCAGGGTCTTGAGTCCCCGCTCCGATAGCCAGGTCGAGGCAACATCAAACAGCGCATTGGCGACCGCTTGGTCATCGATGCATTCGAAGAAGCCGAAGAATCCCGCTCCGTCTTTATGGACCCGGATGTGCTGATTGTTCTCATGGGCTGAGATTCTTCCCACCGGCTCGTCGCCCCGAAACGCCATGAAGAGCTGGGCGGTCGAATGGGAAAAGTACGGATTCTTGCCCGGCGTGAAGAATTGAAGCTGGTCGAGGATCAGGGGTGGGACCCAGTTGGGATCATCGCCTGTAGATTCTCCACGGGAACTTGATGAATGTCTTGAGCTGCCTTCTGTTCCCCAATTCGATAGGGCGTATCGAGACAGGGCCCGAGCCCGCCATGCCTGACCTCCGCCGGATGAGGACCTCATCCTATCACTCTCCGTCGGTCGCCCGCGGCATGGGCCTCGGCACTCGAAGGTGGTATGGAAACGACTCGGGGCGCGTGGTAGGCTCCGCAATACCATACGGGCGGTCTCGGCCTCTGCGGGCCGGTTCGCCCAGTCCGAGTGCGTGTCGCGAGGATGCCAAGAACAACACGTGAAGTTCGAGAGCCGGCGACCCGAGCATGGCGGGTCGCGTACCGTCTCCAGCAAGTCCTTCCTCCGCAGTGTTCTCGAACAGATTGCCCGGTCCCGGAGTTAGACTCGCCGTGCCTCCCAAGTACCGATTCCTCGATCCGTCTGCTGGACCGACCACGTTGGTTGACCTGCTGCGCCAGCGGGCAGAATGCCAAGCGGACGACCGGGCCTATACGTTTCTGGTTGACGGAGAATCCGAGGAAGTCCATCTGACCTACGGCGAGCTCGACCGGCAGGCCCGGGCCATCGGAGCCTGGCTGCAGTCGCAGGACCTGAAGGGTCAGCGGGCCCTGCTCCTCTACCCGCCCGGCCTCGATTTCATCGCGACGTTCTTCGGCTGTCAGTATGCCGAAGTGGTTGCGGTGCCGGTTTATCCGCCGCGGATGAACCGCGCGCCTGTCCCGCATCCAGGCGATTGCCGCCGATGCCGGCGCGACGGTGGCGCTGACAACCGATGCGGTCCTGGAGCGGGTCAGGCCGCTGATTGACCAGACATCGGATCTGAAAGGACTTCGCTGGCTCTCCACCGACCGGACCGCCCACGGGGCCGACCAGGGGTACGAGCGGCAGTGGCAGCGGCCGCAGATCACCGGCGACACGCTGGCCTTCCTTCAATACACCTCGGGCTCGACGGGGACTCCCAAAGGGGTGATGCTGAGCCATTCAAACCTGTTGCACAACTCGGCGCTGATCGCCTATGCCTTCGAGCATACGCGGTCAGCCTCTGGCGTGTTCTGGCTGCCGAGCTACCACGATATGGGGCTGGTCGGTGGGATTCTCCAGCCGCTGTACGTGGGTCGTCCGAACATCCTGATGTCGCCCGTGGCGTTTCTTCAAAAGCCGCTCCGCTGGCTTCAGGCCATATCCCGTTACCGCGGGACAACGAGCGGGGGCCCGAATTTCGCCTTCGACCTCTGCGTTCGCAAGATCACGCCCAATCAGCGGGCCACGCTGGACCTGAGCAGTTGGACGGTGGCCTTCACCGGGGCCGAGCCGGTGCGGGCAGAAACCCTCGAGCGGTTTGCTGAGACGTTTGCGCCTTGCGGCTTCCGGCCGGAGGCCTTCTATCCCTGCTACGGCTTGGCCGAGGCGACGCTGCTGGTGTCAGGCGGGTACAAGACCGCCCCACCCATCGTCCGCTGGTTCGATGGCAAGTCGTTGGAGGCCGACCGCGTCGTGCCGATCGCAGCCGGCGAGGGCGGGAGCCCGTGCCCTGGTCGGTTGCGGACAGACCATGCCCGACCAGCAGATTGTCATTGCCGACCCGAACCGGCTGACCCGCATGCCGGCCGGCCAGGTCGGCGAGGTCTGGGTGTCGGGGCCAAGTGTCGCGCAAGGATATTGGCAGCGAACCGACGAAACGGAGCAGACGTTCCGCGCGTACCTGCAAGACACGGGCGAAGGCCCGTTCCTGCGTACCGGTGACTTGGGCTTCACGCACGACGGCGAGCTGTTCGTCACCGGCCGGCTGAAGGATCTGGTGATCGTCCGCGGCGACAACCACTACCCACAAGACATAGAAGCCACGGCGGCAAAGAGCCACCCTGGCGTGCGAGACGGCTTGGGCGCCGCGTTCACAGTGGAGGAGGGCGCCGAACAGAAGCTGGTGATCATCCTGGAGCTGGAACGGCGCCAACGGGCGGAGGCGGCCCAGGTGATCGAGGCGATCCGCCGCGACGTGGCCGGGGAGCATGAGCTCGTGGTCGACTCGATTGTGCTCGTGCGCGCCGGGAGTATCCCCAAGACCTCCAGCGGCAAGATCCAGCGGCACGTCTGCCGTGATGCGTTCCTGGACCGAAGCCTGGACGTGGTGGCCGAGTGGCATCGGGCAGGGAGCGACGGGCCGGTCGCGGCCCCTCCGCTCCGCGCCGTGGGCAGGCGGGTCCGGTACCGACATCCGAAGACCGAAAGCCTGGCGAGGCAGCCGAGCCGCGTCGGCCGGAGGCCGCTCGCGGCCCATCGACTCCGAACAGTAGCCGCGCTGCAGGCCCGCTGGCAGACACTCGAAGCGACGGCCGGAGATCGTGTTGGACGTGGTCCGGTCGATCGGCAAGGACCGGACGGTCGGGCTCGAGCTGGACTCGTCGATCGTCGAGCTGGGGCTGGACTCGCTGGAGCGAATGGAGATTGTCGCGGCGTTGGAGGACCACTTCGGCGGCCGGTTCCCGGACCAGGTGATCGCCGAGATGTACACGTGCCGCGAAGTCATCGACGCGGTCCAGAAGCACCTGGTGAACGGCCGCGACACGCCGCGGGGCGTCGCGGGCGGTCGAGATCCCACCGGAAGACTATCGTTTCGATCGCTATCCGGAATACATCAAGCTGAAACAGAACCTCGAGATGCTCGAATCGACGGGATTGGGCAACCCATTCTTCAAAGTCCACGAGCGGGTCGCCAACGACACGACCGTGATCGGCGGTCGGGAAATGATCAACTTCTCCAGCTACAACTACGTGGGCATGTCGGGCGACCCGGTGGTGGCCGCCGCCGCCAAGGCAGCGATCGATCGCTATGGGACATCGGTTTCGGCCAGCCGCCTGGTGTCCGGGGAGACGGGCCTGCACCGCGAGCTGGAGCGGGCGATTGCCGACTTCATCGGCGCCGACGACGCGATCGTCTTCGTCGGAGGGCACTCGACGAATGAAACCACGGTGGGCCACCTGTTCGGGCCGGGCGACCTGATTCTGCACGACGCTCTGGCGCACAACAGCATCGTCCAGGGTGCATCCTGTCCGGCGCCCACCGGCGTCCGTTTCCCACAACAACTGGCAGGTGGTGGACAGGCTGTTGGCCGACTTGCGCGGTGACTATCGCCGCGTGCTGGTGGCGATCGAGGGCGTCTACAGCACGGATGGCGATATCCCGGACCTGCCTCGGTTCATCGAAGTGAAGAAGCGCCACAAGGCCTTCCTCATGGTCGACGAGGCCCACTCAGCCGGCGTCCTGGGACCCCACGGACGCGGCATCGGCGAATACTTCGGCGTGGATCCCCAGGACGTCGACCTCTGGATGGGCACCCTGAGCAAGTCGTTCGGCAGTTGCGGCGGATACATTGCCGGTTGTCGGGCTATGGTCGAGTATCTGAAGTACACGGCGCCGGGCTTCGTGTACAGCGTCGGAATCTCGCCGGCCAACGCCGCCGCCGCCCTGGCGGCGATCCGGCTGCTGAAGGACGAGCCCGAGAGGGTCGCCCGGCTTCATGAACGGGCCGCGACTGTTCCTGACGCTGGCTCGGTCGCGGGGATTGAACACCGGCCTGAGCAAGGACTCACCGATCGTGCCGGTGATCCTGGGGGACTCGGTTCATTGCTTGCGGCTTTCGCGGGCGATGTTCGACCGCGGGATCAACGTCCAGCCGATTCTCTATCCGGCCGTCGAAGAGCGGGCTGCGCGGCTGCGGTTCTTCATCACCGCCAGCCACACGGAGGCGCAAATCCGCCACTCGATCGACGTGACGGCCGAAGAAGTCGAACGAATCAACCCGAAATACCTGGGCCAGGCTGGACCGCTTCACGGTTAGGCATCGGCGGGGCGGCACGATGATCCTCAATATCGGAGACGCGAAAACCAAGCTCCTTTTGGGGTTGGCCAAGACGCCCCTGCTGTTTTATCCGCACTACAAGTTTCATCTTCCGCTGCCAACCGTGCTGATGATCGAAAATACGAATCACTGCAACGCCGAGTGTGTCATGTGCCCTCGCGACACGCTCTCGAGAAAACGCGGCTTCATGGACTTTGGACTCTTCGAGAAGATCATCAAGGAAGCGTCCAGCGAGAAGCGCAAGCCCGTCACGCATCTGCACGGGTTTGGAGAGCCGCTGCTGGATAAGCGGTTACCCGACAAAATCCAGCTCGCAAAGGATTGCGGGATCACGCGGACCTATATCGTGATCGAACGCTTCACTGCTGTTTCCCGAGACATCGAGGAAGATCATCGGCGCGGGACTGGACAAGATGAAGATCAGCTTCTATGGCACCGACGAAGAATCGTACAACAACACCATGAAGCGGCTGGACTTCAAGGTGACGTTGCAGAACATCGTGGACTTCTTGCGGATTCGGAAGAAATGAAGAGCCAAACCCCGCGGTTGATCCTTCAATATCTTCCCAACGAAACGAACCATGCCAAGACCGCGGAGTTCAGAGCGCTGTGGAGCCCCCTCATCGATCCCCAGGTTGGTGATTGTTTGAATGTCGCCTCTCTGCACAACTATGGAGGCGGGAGAGCCTACAACCGCCTGGGGAAGAAGATCGTGTCGGTCTGTTATTTCCCTTGGACATCCATGTCCGTGCTCTGGGATGGCAGGGTCGTGACCTGCTGCATGGATTCCAATGGTGTTCAGGTTCTGGGAGATCTCAACTCCCAGAGTGTTCAGGACGTGTGGAATGGACCGGTGCTATCCGGGGTCAGAAACGACTTTGCGAAGCTCGACTACAGTAAGTATCCAGTCTGTCTCTCCTGCGATTGGGTCCGCAGGCGCTAGAGCGATGAGAAGGGCCCATCTGCGGAGGTACGGCGCCCTCGACAGCCGGCTCAACGTACAGAAAGTACGCCTCGCCGGCTGCCATCGGGCGCCGCCTCGCTCGCTCTAGCCGGGTTTCTCCGACCGGCTCTAAAAACAGGGCTCCGCCCTCCCTTGCCTCCCACCCGAACAGCGGATTGCGCCGGCGAAGCCAGCGCTCCGACAGCGGTTGCTCCGACACGCTCCTGGAGCGGCGCACGCTCTCACCCTTGGACCCGGTAGGACACGAGGCGGGACTACGATCCGGCCTCCTTTGCCGCGCGATGCGGCGAGAGCTGATTGGCGGGCTCACCCGGAAGCGGAGGATGGGCCGGCTTAGGCTGTCCTGGGAGCGGCCGGGGCCGGGGGCGCACCCGGTGACGGGGCAGCCACCTGCGGCCTGTCAGGCCGACGGGCCGAGGGCGGAGGCGCTGTCGCCGGAGCGGCCGGCGAGGGGCGCAGCCGGTGACGGGGCAGCCACCTGCGGCCTGTCAGGCCGACGCGGAGGGCGGAGCGCTGTCGCGGGAGCGGCCGGCGACGGAGCGCCGCCGGTGACGGGGCAGCCACCTGCGGCTTGTCAGGCCGACGGGCCGGAGGGCGGAGGCGCTGTCGCGGGAGCGGCCCGGCGACGGGGCGCCGCCGGTGACGGGGCAGCCACCTGCGGCTTGTCAGGCCGACCCGGCGGGGGCGCGAGGCGCTGTCGCGGGAGCGGCCGGCGAGGGCGCCGCCGGTGACGGAGCAGCCACTTGCTGCGGCCTGTCAGGCCGACGGGGCCGGGGGCGGAGACGCTGTCACGGGAGCGACCGGCGACGGAGGCGCACGCCGGTGACGAGGGCAGCCACCACCTGCGGCTTCTCAGGCCGACGGCCCGGAGGCGGAGGTGGTGTCGCGGGAGCGGCCGGCGACGGAGGCACACCCGGTGACGGGGCAGCCACCTGCGCCTCGCGCGGCGGTGGTGCCACCGGACGAACCTCGGGTGGCTTCGGAGGCGAGACGGTCGGAGCGCGATCGGGTAAGGGGCGCTCGATCTTGCTCTGCCCGAGGGCGGACGGGCCGGCACCTCGTTGCCGTCGTGCCGTGGCGGCGCCGAGACGATGCGCGGCGCTGGCGTGGGAGTCCCCAGCGGCCCGGCCTTCCGTTCCCCCACTGGATGACTCCAGTGGTCCCGCCTGCGGCGGGCGCGTGGCGACCACCGGTCGCTTCAGGCTCTCATCCGGAGGCCGCACGCCCCGGGTCGCTGTGGGCACGAAGCTCGCGGCCGTCGCGGTGACCTGCGGCCCGGCGTGGGTCGGCTGGAGGCTGTTCACGTCCACCTGGGTGACGCGCGCCGCCGTGATCGGCCCGCGGCCGAAGCGATTCTCGTTGACCACCACCACGGCGTTTTGCACCGTGGTGTTGCGGTAGAACGTTGATGTTCTGCACGTTCACCACGGTCGTGTTGTTGATGACCACGTTGTTCACGACGCGCGGGCCACCCCAGCCGCCCCATGTCGGCACGTGGGCGAAACCCGGCCGCCCCCACCAGGGCACGAGCGGCTCACCCCAGCCGAGCGCCACCCAGCCCAAGACCGGCCCGCCGACGTTGACGCCGACGCGCAGACTGGGCCCGCCGAAGAACGCGACGAGGGCGGGAGCATACACCGGCCTCACTACCACCGGCCCCGGCGCCCAGCCCCAGAAGCCGTTCACGGAGACCCAGCGCCCATGGTGATAGGGCGCCCAGCCCACGGCGCGGTGTCGACCCAGGTCCAGCCGTAGACGGGATCGAACGTCCAGGATCCCGTCGTGTAGGGGCCCACCCGGGCTGCACCGCGGTCGGGACCCAGACGGTGCCGTAGGTGGGAACGGCTCGCCACGTCCCATAGCGGTCGAGATCGCGCACGCCGTACGTCCCGGGGTGACGTAGCGGGCGCTCACCGCGTCCAGTTGCGTTTCGCTGCGGGCGTAGTTCCACTTGTCCCAGTTATCGAGCTGCGGCGCCGAGTACGAGGCGACCTGCGGGCTCGACGTGCCCTCGATGACGACTTCCTCGCTCGGCGTGATGACGATGGCCACCCCGCTGGCAGGGGTGACGGTGGCCTGACCGCCTCGGCGGGTGATGAACGCCGTGCGCTCGCCCGTGACGTCCACGCGGTAATAGCCCGGGTGCTCGATGGTGAGGGCCGCGTTCGGCGTCGCCACCTCCACCGTGGTCCCGGGCTCGATCGTGCGCAGGTCAAAGGTGCGCGGAACCCGTGGTCAGCTTGAACTGGAGAAAGCTCGGCTCCTGGTTCGCCAGGCCGACCTGGGTGTTGGCCCACCCGCGCACGAACGCGCGGGAGCCGATCTGCAGCTCCAGATTGCCCGGGGACCCCGTATAGAGCTCATCGCCCGGCGCCAGAGGAGTATTGACCTGTGCCGCCGCCCAGTCCTGGGCGCCGGGCCGCCAGAACGAGACCTGGCCATCCGCGAAGCTCAACCGCGGCGGCGTCCGGTCGCTCGCGGTCTGCTGCGGCTCGGGTGTGCCCGAGGCCTGTGCGGCCGCTGCAAAGGCTGTCAGGACACCGAAGGCCAGCGTGAACAAGATGACCCGCGTGGTACGCATAGCTCGTTCTCCTTCGCCGATTGGTCAGGGGCCCGGTCACCGCAGTCATCTCGCCACCGGGATATAGGCTGCCCCTGAGGGCTGTGGACCGCGTGGACCCTCAGCCGATACTGTAGTTGGTGCGATCCGGCTCGCCTAGTGGACCTTGGTCCCCTGAGGAGGCGGCTTGCGAGAGTGGGATACTGCTTGACATCGACCTTCCCCACTTGCTTGCTGATGCTCGAGTTGTCGCCGTCGCACCGGTCGCGCAGTTCACGGGACGCGAACACCGGCCGATGCCGGGGTGTGATCGAGGTCCGGTGCGAAAGAGACACGCTCGAACCGGCGCTTGAGACGCAGGAACGGCAGTTCGTATGCGTGATACGACACCGCGGCGGCCACGAGCGTCACGGCGAACGCCGACGCCACCGGCCACACCCACGAGTCGGTGATCGCCAGCGCGAGCCCGTGGTAGACGTACAGCCCGTACGAGATCCGGCCGAGGTACACGGGCGCCGGGTGCGAGAGCCACGAGCGCTCGGCGGCGAGTGCGGCGACCAGCACCCCGCCACACGCCAGTGCCGCGCCGAGGTACGCCAACGACGCCCACGCCGAGGCACCAGGTCTGGCATACATCGGGGCGCCAGCCGGCGCCGGGTGTAGCAGGGTGTGCCACACAGTCCCCGCGCAGACGACCAGTGCGAGGACCGACGCGACGGCGAGCGCCCGGCGCGCCGCGGGCACCAGGCGTATTTGGCCGCCGAGCGCCAGCAGCGCGCCCACGCCGATCGGCGTCGAGGTGGGCGGCCGTGTTCATCCAGATGGCCGAGACGTCGACGCCCGAGGCGAACAGCCCGGCGCGCGTGATAACGGCGACCACGATCAGAACCGCAGCCATGAGGCGCAGGCGGTGTCTCGGGACAGCCGACAAGATCAAGGGCCACGCGAGGTAGAACTGCTCCTCGACCGAGATGCTCCACAGCGGGTAGAGCGGGGCTGGCATCCTGGCCAGGCGGCCATGCCCCAATTCCCGGCGAACAGCGCGGACGCGACGAGCAGGCGTGTAGGCACCCCGACGAACAGCGCGTACGCGAAGAGCACGCCAAGGTACAGCGGCCAGATCCGAAGGACGCGCCGAAGCCAGAACGCAGGCACGTCGATCCGGCCGCGAGTATCGGCTTCGCGGAGCAGGAGCGTGGTGATGAGGTAGCTGCTCAGGACGAAGAACAGCGTCGACGCCGAAGCCGCCGGCAAGCAGCACGCTGCGCTCCCACCACTGGGGTGATACCAGTGAACGAGGCCGGTCGGGTGATGCGCCATCGCCTGCGTGGCGTGCGGGAGGAACACCATGAGGAAGGCGCAGAAGCGGAGCCCGTCGAGCTGAGGGATGTAGAAGCGTGGGCCCGGCGTCACGCGCGGAATCTTAGCATGGAGCGCGCGACTGCTGGATCTCCGGAAGTTCGGGGCACGGGGTGCGGCTTTTCGCACCTCGTGGATCGATCGCCAGGACAGGCTCGCGCGATCTATTGGACGCGGGACGCGTCCTCCGTTCCCATCGCACGCTGTAAGGGTAGAATCGGCTTGACTCGGCTCGTGGCGGGGTACTAATTTAGCCTTCAATCGCACGCTCGCCCTCTGACGGTGTGACTCGCGGAGGTCGAAGCGGCCTCTGAGATGGACCCGCGAAGCTGCGAGCGGACGTGCGAATCGCGTGGCTCGCTTCGGGAGGTTCGCCATGAACGTCTGCCGGCCTTCCTTCTTCGGACTCTTCCTTCTGATCCTCACGCTGTGCGGATCCACGGCCGGCGTTGGCGTCGCGCCGGCCCGTGCCGACGACGTGACGGAATGGAACGCGATCGCGATCGACGTCCTTGCGCTCGCCGGCCAGAACCCCGTGGTCATGACCCGCGGGCTTGCCATAGCCCACCTGGCTGTCCACGACGCGCTCAATGCGATCGATCGGCGCTACGAACCGTACCTCTACGACCGGCGGTCCGAGCCCGGCGCAGCCCCCGGGGCCGCCGTCGCCGCGGCCATGCGCGAGGTTCTCATCGGGGCACTGGCGGGGTTCGGCACCCCCGAGCAGCAGGCCCAGGGAAGGAGCGCACGGACGCCGCGTATGCGGCCGCGCTCATGAAGATCCCGGACGGCCGAGCAAAAGCAGGACGGGATTGGCGCGGGGCAGGCGGCGGCCATCGCCATGCTGACTCTTCGGAAGGCCGACGGGGCCACGACACTGGTACCGTACACGCCGGGGACCCAACCGGGACAGTGGCGCCCGCACCCGAACCCGGTGCCCGCCAATCCGCCCATCTCCGACGCGAGCTCTGGCCCCTGGGAACTCGCCGGCGATGCTCCCGCAGTGGGGACAGATGATGCCGTTCACGATGCGCGCGCCCTGGCAATTCCGGCTGCCGCCACCCCCGTCGCTCACGAGCGAGCTCTACACGCGGGACTACCAGGAGTTGAAGCGGCTCGGCGGCAAGCAGAGCACGGTGCGCACCCCTGCGCAGTCGGAGATCGCGCGGTTCTGGTACGAGGGCTCGCCGCAGGGCTGGAACCGCATCGCCCGCGTCATCGTCGCCCAGCGCGGGCTCGACCGCTGGGAGCACGCGCGGCTCTTCGGCCTCCTGAACGCCGCGATGGCCGACGGCTACATCGCGGGTGCCGATACCCGCTACCTCTACAACTTCTGGCGGCCCGTCACGGCGATCCGGGCGGGCGACTCTGACGGCAACGACGCGACGGTGGGAGATCCCACCTGGGAGACGTTCATGAACACGCCGCCGCTCCCGGACTATCCCTCGACGCACAGCGTGCTCGGCGGAGCGGCCGCGGTGGTGATGTCTCGCTTGTTCGGTACCGATCAATTGCCCTTCACGATGACGAGCGGGCCGCCCTTCGCCGGAATCACTCGGTCGTTCAGAAGCTTCAGCGAGGCCCAGGAGGAAAACGGCGACTCACGCGTGTACTCCGGGATCCACTTCCGAAACTCGACGGTGGCTGGCATCACCCAGGGCGAGCAAGATCGGCCGGCAGGCGTTTGCCCAGTACCTGCAGCCGTACCGACCGTAGGAGGCGGCGATGAGGAGGATCGTGTCGGTTGTGTGGGGATGGATCGACCGGCGCGGGCAGACACGCGGGTACCACGTTCTGTGGCTGGGAGTCGGTGCCGCAGTGTGCGCGATGACGGTCGGGGCCGCCGCTCAGGATTCCCAGCGGGGCGCCGTCGAGCATTTCATCGGCACGATCATCCGCCAAACCGCAACCGCCTGTCCCCTCACGAGTCCCGCCGACCAGGTTGCTCTCGATGGCTGCCGTGCGTCGCTGTACGGGGAACTCGGCGTTCAGGAAAGGCCTTGCTCCGGTCGTGCTCTGGGGACGACCGAGTCCCGATGGCAGACGACTGAGGGACACGAACCTCACCCAGTTCGCGCCGGACGTCGTGTCAGGACTGTACCTGCCGCTGTTCATGTTCACCGGGGAATACGAGATCAATTTCGATCCGACCGAACGGCTCTACCGCGCTCGGGTGTCGGCCTTGTTCCGCAATGCGCTGGACCCCGGGCAGTATCCGTACCCGTTCTGGCACGACGCCAAGAAATGGGCGGACTATCAAGCCGCCAACGAGGTGACGTTCTGGGTCGACCCGGCCAAGGTCAAGGTCGTGATCATGCAATTCTCGGCGCCGGGGCAAGCCCGACCCGCGCCTGACCAGCGTGCCCCATACCCCGCCGGCATTCGACGGCAAGTGGATGTGGACGGATGCCAATGGCCAGAGCCAGCCCCGCCCGACGCTCTTTGTGGGCTTGATGCGCAGCAATAACCCGTACCTGGGCCAGCTCGAAGGCACGTTCAAGGATCTCGCGGGCGAGCTGCGCAAGGGCACCTGCAACGAGTGTCATTCGCCGGACAACTATGTCGGGATGAAGCGGCTCGTGCTGATGCAGACGCCCGCGCACGCGGCGGGCGAGATCAAGCGCATGATGCGTGCGGTGCGCGAGGACAAGATGCCGCTCGACGATGCGGGACTCTACAAGGGAGATGGACCCCGCCATCAAGGCGGCGCTGCTCCAGTATGGCGCGGCCTTCGAGGTCGGTGGTCGACGCCGCGCGCGATTGGGAAGCCAAGAACCCGTGATGGCACTGGGATCCGTAAGTGCTGTGAACGATCCGTCGCAGAGGGAGGACTACCTATGATGCGTGGGGCTCGAGTCATCGGTGTTGCCGTCGCGACCGCTGTGGTCGCCTGTCTCTTGAGTCTCGTCCTCGCTCCACCTGCCGGCGCCAACGAGGTCGTCCAGTGGAATGAGACGACCATGAAGTTCATCGAGGCGAACGGCCAGAATCGCCGTCGTGTCGACGCGCACCCTCGCGATGGTGCACGGGGCGGTCCACGACGCGCTGAATGCGATCGATCGCAAGTACGACGCCTATTACTTCGAGGGGCCCGCGGACCCGGCCGCGTCGCCCGACGCCGCGGTCGCCGCGGCCGCCCATACGGTGCTCGTCGGTGTCGCCAACAGCTTCGGCACGCCCGCCCAGAAGGGCGCCGCGCTCGCCCTGGTCGAGCAGGCCTATGCCACTTCGATCGCCCGCGTCACCGCCGGCCCCGCGAGGAACCAGGGCGTGGCCGGTCGGCCGCGCTGCCGGTGCGGCGATGCTGACGCTTCGCAAGGATGACGGTGTCACCCGCGACGCGCCCTATACGCCGGGCATGGGTCCCGGCAAGTGGCGGCCCCATCCGAACCCCGTTCCCGCCAACCCGCCCATCGCCAATCCGGACGCGGCTCGCGGATATCTGCCTTCCGTCGCTTCCGGGCTGGGGAAACGTCACGCCGTTCACCTTGCTCTCGGCATCGCAGTTCTGGCTTCCCGGGCCGCCGGCATTGACCAGCGCCACCTACGCGCGCGACTACAACGAGGTGAAGAACGTCGGCGGCAAGGTCAGCACGGTCCGCACGGACGACCAGACGCAGATCGCGCGCTTCTGGTTCGAGGGGCCCGGGCGCGTGGAACACGATCGCGCGCACGGTGGCGACCTCGCGCGGCCTCGACGCCAGGGACAGCGCCCGGGTCCTGGCCCTCATGAACATGGCGATGGCGGACGCCTACATCGCGGGCTTCAAGATCCGCTACGTGTATGACTCGTGGCGCCCGGTCACCGCCATCCGCGAGGGCGACAACGACGGCAACGACGCCACCGCGGGTGACCTGACCTGGGACAGTCATCAGAACACCCCTGCCGTCTCCGACTATCCGTCCACGCAAAGCACGTTCAGCGGCGCCGCCGCGGTGGTCCTCGCCAGTGTCCTGGGCGGCGATCAGGCCAACTTCACGCGTCACGAGCGGCAAGCCCTTCGACGGGATCACGCGATCCTTCACGAGCTTCTCCCAGGCGGCGCGGGAGAGCGCCGACTCGCGCGTCTATGCCGGCATCCATTTCCGCAGCGCCTGCGAGGACGGGCTCGTGCTCGGACGCAAGGTCGGCCAGCGAGCGGTGACGCTCTACCTGCAGCCCGCGCGGAAGTGACCGCCGACAGGGAACTGCCGCGGCGGCGCTCAGGCAGTCCCGACCCGCGCTCCGGAGCCGCAGGCGTGCGGCGGAGCGCGCCCGCTGGCCAGTGCGCGCAGAGCCGAGATCCCAGGCGCGTACTGTGAGGTAGCGGGGGAAGGTGCGTGCGGCGGCGAGCAGGTCTGTGACCGCCGGGACGCTCGTTGACTCGCTCGCGCCGAAGCGCTAAGTTCTCCCCACCGACCTGACCGTCGCCCCTTCGGGCTTGGAGACGCACATGGGTGTGCACTCCGCCGTCGCTTCACGCCGCTCGCTCGCGTGGCTCCGGGTATCGCTGACCCTGCTGACCATGGCCGTGCTGTCGCTGGTCATGACCCGGTGGGCCGTCGGCCCAGACGCCGCCTGGAGAGGTCGTGATCGCCTGGCACGTCACCATTGCCCCGAGCTGGTTCGACCCGTCCACCGCGCCGCCCCAGATCACGCCCTTCGGGATGCTCTACGCGCTCCACGACGCCCTCGTGCGCCCGCTGCCCGGGCAGAAGATGGGCAATGCCCTGGCGGAGTCGTGGACGGAGAGTCCCGATGGGCTCCGGTACGAGTTCAAGCTGCGCCGTGGCCTCAAGTTCCACAACGGCGATCCCGTCACGACGGAGGACGTGAAGTTCAGCTTCGAGCGGTACAAGGGCGCCGGGTCAACGGAGCTGCAAGCCCATGTGCGCCAGGTGGAGATCGTCGATCCCCTGACGCATCCGCTTCCACCTGAAGGAGCCGTGGCCCGACTTCATGACGTTCTACGGAACGACCGCCACCGCGGCGGGCTCGTCGTGCCCAAGAAGTACCTCACCCAGGTCGGGGACGACGGGTTCCGCAAGCATCCCGATCGGCGCCGGCCCGTATCGAGTTCGTCAGCCACAAGCCCGGGCGTCGAAGTCGTCCTCGAGGCGTATCCCGGGTACTGGCGCCGCGCGCCGAACGTCAAGCGCGTGGTCATGAAGAGCGTGCCCGAAGGGACCTCGCGCGTGGCGATGCTGAAGAACGGCGAGGCCGACATCGCCTACGCCCTCGATGGCGAGGACGCCGAGAACGTGAGGCGCGACCCGCGGCTCAGCCTGGTGCCCTCGAAGCACGCGTCGATCTACTGGATCGAGTTCGGGGACCAGTGGGATCCGAAGTCTCCGTGGGCCGACAAGCGGATGCGGCTGGCCGTCAACTATGCGCTCAACCGCAAGGCCATCAACGAGGTGGCCTGCCTGGGCTTCTGCCCGCCGGCGTGGGTCATCGTCCCGCGCGTCATGGACTTCGCGCTGCCAGACGCCGGCCGTGCCCTACGACCCCACCAAGGCCAAGCAGCTCCTCGCCGAGGCCGGCTATCCCAACGGGATCGACGCCGGAGAGTTCGTGCCGACGCCGCCGTTCTTCACGGTGGCCGAGGCCGCGCTGAACGATCTGAGCGCGGTCGGCATCCGGCTGAAGATGCGCACCGATGGAGCGCGCCGCCTTCCTCGCCGCCTGGCGGAGAAGAAGCTGCGCGGGCTGTTCCTCGTCGCGGTCGGGAACTCGGGCAATGCCGCCAGCCGCGTGGAAGCGTTCATCTATTCCAAGGGCAGCTACGCCTACGGCGGCTATCCCGACATCGACGACCTCTTCCATGCAGCAGGCGCGCGAGCGCGACGTGGCCAAGCGCGAGGCCTTGCTCCACCAGATCCAGCAGCTCACCATCGATCGGGTGATGTTCGCGCCGATCATGGACTACCGCACGCTGCGGGGCGTCGGGCCCCGCCTGGCCGAGCACACGCTCGACTCGATGCCGCTGGTCCCATTCCCCTCTCTCGAGGACATGAAGCTCAAGAGTCCATAGCCGCGCGGCGCCCGCGGCTGGATGCCGCGGCCCACAGGAGGCCAGATCATGCTGGCACACGATGACAACGAGCGAGTGACCCGCGTCGGCCCCGGCACCCCGATGGGCACCACGATGCGCCGGTACTGGATGCCGGCGCTCCTGGCGCGGGAGCTGCCGGAACCCGATTGCCCACCGGTGCGCGTCAAGCTCCTGGGCGAGGAGCTGGTGGCCTTCCGCGACACGCCGGGGCGAGATCGGCCTGCTCGAGGAGCACTGCCCGCACCGGCGGGCGTCGCTCTTCTTCGGCCGCAACGAGGACTGCGGCCTGCGCTGCGTCTACCACGGCTGGAAGTTCGACGTCGACGGCCGGTGCGTGGACATGATGAACGAGCCCGAGGAGCTGCAGCTTCGCCGACAAGATCCGCACCACGGCCTATCCCACGGTGGAGGTGGGCGGCGTGATCTGGGCCTACCTGGGCCCGGAGGAGCGGCGGCCGCCGCTGCCGAAGTTCGCGTGGACGCAGGTGCCGGCGACGCATCGGCACGTCTCGAAGGTCATCCAGGAGAGCAACTGGCTGCAGGGCGTCGAGGGCGGCATCGACACCTCGCACGTCCCCATCCTGCACCGGGTGCTGAGCGCCGACTCCACGCGGCCGGGATTCAAGCCCGGCGACCCCTTCGTGCGCGGCAAGGCGCCGATCGCTCGAGCTCGACGTGACCGACTACGGCTATCGGTACGCGGGCCTGCGGCCGCTCGACGGGGACGAGCGTGCACGTGCGGGCCTATCACCTCATCCTGCCGTTCCACCAGATCCGTCCCGGTCGCACCGGCGCCGGCGACTACACCGGCGTGGCCGGTCACATCTGGGTGCCGATGGATGACGAGACCACCATGGTCTACAACTGGGAGTACAGCACCACCGAGCCCCTGACCGAGGAGGACCGCCTCGAGCGCCGCCTCGGCAACGGCCCGCTCGACGTCGACCAGACGACCTTCCGGTCCCGGCGCAACCGCGAGAACAACTACCTGCTGGATCGCCGCGTGCAGCGGACCGAGAGCTTCACCGGGATCGACGGCGTCAACGTCCAGGACCGGGCCGTGCAGGAGAGCATGGGGTCGATCGTCGACCGCAGCCGGGAGCATCTCGGGCCCGCCGACCGCGCCGTCATCCAGGCGCGACGCCTGCTCCTGCAGGCGATCAAGACGGTCGAGGCCGGCGGCACGCCTCCGGGCGTCGAGCCGACGTACTACACGCTGCGGCCGGCGGAAGCGGTGCTGCCGCGCGACACCGACTGGCGGACGCTCCTCGCCCCGAGGCGCCGCGGGCGGAGGTGCTGCTGCTAGAGCGATGATAAGGGCCCATCTGCTTCGGTTGGCGCCCTCGACAGCCGGCTCAACGTACAGAAAGTACGCCTCGCCGGCTGCCTTCGGGCGCCGCCTCGCAGCTGGACCCTTCTCATCGCTCTAGCCGGGTTTCTCCGACAGGCTTCTAGTCTAGCGGGCTAGCGGTCAACTCCTGGGAGGATCGGAGATGACGGAAGGCGGAAGAGTGGCCGCCGTGACCGGGGCCGCGTCGGGCATCGGGCGCGCCACGGCGCTCGCGTTGAGCCGTCGGGGCGCGCGCGTCGCGCTGTGCGACCGCAACGCGGCGGGACTCGCCGAGGTGGCGAAGACCATCAGGGCGAGGGTGGACAGGCGCGCGTGGTGGAGCTCGACGTCTCCGATCAGAGGCAGTGCAGCGCAGGCGATCGACGGGGTCGTCGAGGGCTGGGGGCGCCTCGACGTGCTGGTGAACGCCGCCGGCATTCTCACCTCGGGGCGGACGACCCGCGGTCCCGTGATCGGCATCGCGGAGGAAGACTGGGACCGCATCATCGAACGTCAATGTGCTCGGCACGGTCTACTGCGCCCAGGCGGCCGCGCGGCACATGATCCGGCAACGCTCCGGTCGGATCGTCAACATCGCCTCGATCGCGGGAGCGATCCCGCGGATCAACGCCGCCGCGTACAGCGTCTCGAAGGCCGGGGTGCGGATGTTCACGAAGTGCCTGGCGCTGGAGCTGGCGGGTCACGGGATCACGGTCAATGCCGTGGCCCCGGGACCGATCGACACCCCCATGCTGGGGCTCGGGGACGATCAGCAGGTCGCGCGCGCTTCGTGGCAGGCGCGCCCGAGGTCTTCCGCCTCGGCGTGCCGCTCGGGAAGCTCGGCAAGCCGGAGGACGTCGCGTCCGCCATCGTCTACCTGGCGTCGGAGGAGGCACACCACATCACCGGCGCGATCCTCAACGTCGACGGCATGGCCCAGCTCTCCTGAGTGGGGGCCCCGACATGGCCCCCACACCGCCCACCCGCTCGGCAACGCCCCGGCAAAGCCGTGGCGCTCCGCGATCGCGCGATTCGTTCACGGGCTCTGAGGAGGACGACGAGATGCCAGGTTCCGACACGGACAGGACGGTCTTGATCACGGGCGCCGGCTCGGGCATCGGCCGCGCCGCCGCGGAGACGTTCGCGCGGCAGGGGCGCGGGTAGCGGTGGCCGACGTCAATCAGCGCAGCGCGGAGGAGACGGTCGAGGCGATCCGTCGCGCCGGCGGCAAGGCGGCGGCGTTCGCGGCGGACGTGAGCCAGCGCGCGTCGGTCGATGCGATGGTGACGGCGGTGCGCCAGACGTACGGCCCGATCCACGTCCTCGTGAACAACGCGGGCGTTGCGTTGCCCTCGATGTCCATCCTCGACGTCGAGCCGGCAGACTGGCGGCGCGTGCTCGACGTGAACCTCAAGAGCATGCTCTTCTGCTGCCAGGCCGTCGTGCCGTCGATGATCGAGGCGCGCGGTGGCCGCATCGTCAACACGGGCTCGACGGCGGCCAAGGTGCCGCGCTGGGAGATCGGGGCGTACTGCGTGTCGAAGGCGGCGGTGCTCCACTTCACGCGCTGTCTCGCGATGGAGCTGGCGCAGTACGGGATCACCGTGAACGCCGTGGGACCGGGAGCGACCATCACCAACCTGCGCCAGAATTCGGGCGTGCCCGAGCCGGCGGGTAGCCGGGAAGCGAGGCATCAGGCGCAGCTCAAGGGGGACATGAAGACCTTCCGCATCGGCGTGCCGCTCGGACGCCTGGGTGAGGCGCAGGACCAGGCCAATGCCATCGCGTTCCTGGCCTCGGACGAGGCCGGCTACATCTCCGGGGAGTGCATCTACGTCGACGGCCTCCAGTCACAGTGCTAGAGCGATCGATAGGGGCCCATCTGCGAGTACGGCGCCCTCGACCGCACGCTCAACGTACCAGAGTACGCCTCGCGTGCGGCCATCGAGCGCCGCGCTCGCAGCTGGACCCATCTCATCGCTCTAGCCGGATTTCGCCGACAGGCTCCTAGACCTCGAACGATAGCGAGGAGGCGATATGGCGATCCGACTCGTCGTGACGATCACCGCGGCACCCGGGAAGGGCTCCGAGCTGGCGCAGGCGTACAAGGCGCGTTGCGCCGACGCCATGACCGAGCCAGGCTGCGAGCAGTTCGAGGTCTTCCAGAGCGTCGCGAATCCCGACCGGCTGGCGCTGCTGGAGCGCTGGACCGATCAGGCGGCGCTGGACGTGCACGCGCGATTGAACGGCACGCGCCCTCCGCTCCGGCCCGAGCTGCGCGCGGGGTCGGGTGAGCGAGAGGACTACCAGTACAACCGGACTCGATAGGCGCTCTCCGGTTACCTCCGTCGCTCGCGGTTGGGCGGCAAGTCGTACTCGTCGGAGAGCAGACAGCCCGGGTTCTCGTCGACGAGGTCGAAGTGCGGAGTGGCGTGACCGAGGACCCGGTTCGACACGATGGTGTGTCGCCTGTTGTTGCGGCGGTCGATGGTGATTTCCGTTACCGCCGTTGTTCCTGACGAGGTTGCCTTGCCGTGGGCGGTGCTCTGCCGGCATGGGTGCCGACGAGGCTCTCAGTACAGATGGCAGGCGGTGAAATGACCGGGCCGGACTTCCCGCCATTCCGGTTCTTGACTGCGGCATTGCGGCATGGCGCGCGGACACCGCGGGTGAAAGCGGCAGCCGGGAGGCGGATTCGAGGGGTTGGGGATCTCACCGCCCAGGACGATGCGCTGCCGTCGCGCCGCCGGATGCAGCGGGAGCGCCGCGGAGAGCAGCGCTGCCGTGTAGGGATGTAGCGGCTCCGCGTACACGGCGTCGCACGGCCCCGACTCCACGACCTTTCCCGCGTACATGACGACGAGGCGGGTCGCGAGGTAGCGCGCGGCCGCGAGATCGTGGGAGATCATGACGTAGGCGAGCCCGAGCTGTTCTTGAAGGCGCCTGAGCAGATTGAGGATCTGGGCCCGGATGGAGACGTCCAGCGCCGAGACCGGCTCGTCCAGGATGATGAGCTTCGGATACGTCACGAGGGCGCGGGCGATGGCGATGCGCTGGCGCTGGCCACCGCTGAACTCATGCGGGTAGAGGGCTGCTGCTCTCGCGCGTGAGGCCCACCATCTCGAGGACGTCCCCGACGCGCTTCCGCACGGCTGCGCGGCCCGCGCCGTCGTCGCCGAGGAGCGGCTCGGCGACGATGTGCTCCACGCGCATGCGCGGATTCAGCGAGCTGTAGGGATCCTGAAACACCGCCTGCACCGAGCGGCGGTAGCGCGCGAGGTCATCGCTGATCGAAGGCACGGATCTCGCTTGCCGTCGAAGCGCAGGGCACCCGCGGTGGGGCGCTCCAGGAGCAGGAGCAACCTGGCCAGGGTGGTCTTGCCGGATCCCGATTCCCCGACGATGCCCAGGGTCTCTCCCTCGGCCACCTGGACGCTCACCCCGTCGAGGGCCTTGATCCACGTGCGCGCTCGGCCGCACGGCGAACCCGCTGGCCACGGGAAAGTACTTCTTGAGCTCGGTGGCTTCGAGCAGCACGCCGTTTCTACGTCGGGAAGCGTCTGTGGCGCGCCGGTCATCTGCGTGGCGGGGCGGCCATCCAGCAGTGCGTGATGTGGCCGTCGTCGACGGCCGCCGTTGGTGGGTACGCCTCGTCGCAGATCGATTGCCGCTCCGGGCACCGCGGCGCGAACGGGCACCCGGGACCCAGGCGTGACAGGTCAGGGGCTGTCCGCCGATCTCGACCAGTTCCCGGCGCTCAGGCGCGATCTCCGGCAGGCACCGCAAGAGCGCCCGCGTATAGGGATGGCTCGGATGGTCGAAGATCTGCAGCGTGCTTCCCATCTCGACGATCCTCCCGGCATACATCACGGCGACCCGGTCGGCGTTGGTCGCCACGATGCCAAAGTCGTGGGTGACCAGGATGACCGCCACACCGGCTGAGGCTTGCACCTCCTTGAGCAGCTCCAGGTACTGCGCCTGGATGGTCACGTCGAGCGAGGTCGTGGGCTCATCCGCGATGAGCAGGCGCGGACGCGCAGGACAGCGCGATGGCGCTCGACACTCGCTGTCGCATTCCGCCGCTGAACTGGTGCGGATACTGCCCGAGGCGAGTGTCCGGCGCCGCGATGCGCAGGCGGCGAGAGCGCCTCCAGCACTCGCGCGCGCAACGAGGTGCCGCGCAGTCCCTGATGGAGCCGCAAGACCTCAGCCACCTGCGTGCCGATCGTGAGCGCGGGATTGAGCGAGGTCATGGGGTCCTGCAACACCATGGCGATCTGCTTGCCCCGCACGCGCCGCATCTCCGCCCGGCTCTTCTGCAGCAAGTCCTCTCCCTCGAGCAGCATCGCGGCCGCCGACGATGCGGCCCGCCGGCTCGGGCACCAGCCGCACGAGCGAGAGGCAGGTCACCGACTTGCCCGACCCCGACTCGCCCACGAGGGCCAGCGTCTCCCCGGCGCGCAGCGCGAAGCTCACGCCATCGACGGCCTTGGTCACCCCTCGGCGGGTGAAGAAGTGGGTCTTGAGATCCTCCACGACCAGCAGCGGTGTGGACTCCGCCATCATTTCTTGAGCTTCACGTCTTCGTAGGGTGCCGAGAAGAATGCGTAGCCCGCCACGAGGCCGATCCCCCACCGGAATGCGAGACGTGAATGGCCCATCAACTGCCCTTCGGGCGCGGCGGCGACCGGCTCGCCGGTGACGAGAACCGTGAACGCGACGAGGACCAGTGCGAGACGTCTCAAGGCTCCCCTCCTGTGACCGCGAGTCCGATACCGGACCGGCGGGCGCCACCGCCCTCGGCCATCGCACCCTGTCTATCCTCCGTCGCCCACCGCCGCCGCACTGCGGGCAGGCGCTTCCTCGGGGGCGTGGCCGACCGGCGCCCCCGCCGGCGCCTCGAGACACGGTGGCGCGGCCGCCGAGCTGCCGCAGCTTTGGATCGCAGGTGATCGCGGAGCCAGTCCCCCATCAGGTTCACCGCCAGCACGGTCAGGAGCATCGCCAGGCCCGGGAAGAGCGAGATCCACCACGCGGTGGCGAGAAAGCCGCGGCCGTCGGCGATCATCAGCCCCAGGCGGGATTGGGCGGCGGCACGCCGACGCCCAGGAAGCTCAGCGTGCCCTCGAGGAGGATCACGTAGCCGACCTGGAGCGTGGAGATGACCAGCAGCGTGGGCACCACGTTCGGGAAGATGTGGCGCCGAGATGATCCAGGCGCTCGAGCGCCCGGCGACCACGGCGAGCGCCACGAAGTCCTGCTCCTTGATCGCGCAGCGTCTCGCCGCGCATCTGCCGGGCGAAGCGCGGCCAGAGCAGGAGCGCGATGACCAGGATGACGTTGCTGAAGCTCGGCTCGGACACGGCGACCAGCACCACCGCGATGAGGATGGTGGGCAGCGACAGCCCGATGTCGGTCAGACCGCATGAGGATCGCGTCGGTGAGGCCGCCGCGATAGCCGGACAATCAGGCCCAGCGCGGTGCCCGATGTTCCGGCCACGCCGATGGCGACGAGGGAGACGATGAGCGAGATCCGGCTGCCGTAGATGATCCGGCTCAGCACGTCGCGCCCGAAGCGATCGGTCCCCAGCGGATGCTCCCAGGCGCCGCCGCTCCATCCACACCGGTGGGATCAACTTCTGCGTGATGTCGCCCTCCGTGGGGCTCGTGCGGCGCCAGCGAGCGGCGCGAACACGGCGGTGAAGCACCAGCGCGCCGAGGATCAGGCCGGGGAACCAGGGATGTCAGCGTCTACGAGGCGTGATGACGGATCCTCGGGTTGAGGTAGCCGTAGAGCAAGTCCACGAAGCAGATTCCCGATGAGATAGAGCGCGCTCAGCACCAGGACGCCGGCCTGCACGATCGGATAGTCGCGCGTGGTGATGCTCTCGAGGATGAGCCGTCCCAGGCCCGGCCAGGCGAACACGGTCTCCGTCACCACGGCGCCGCCGAGGAATTGCACGAAGAGCAGGACGGCGAAGGTGATGACCGGGCAGAGCGCGTTCTTCAAGCCGTGCTTCCAGAGCACGACCTGCTCGTGCAGGCCCTTGAGCCGGGCGAACTTGATGTAGTCCGAGCCCAGCACCTCCAGCATGCTCGAGCGCGTCAGGCGCATGATGGCCGCGGACGTGAAGTACCCGAGCGTGAAGGCGGGCAGGAGGAGGTGCTGGCAGGCCGCCGCGGCCGCCTGCGGGCAGCACGCCCAGCACGACGCCGAAGAACAGGATCAGCATGAGGCCCGAGCCAGAACGTGGGCATCGATTGTCCGAGCACCGCGAACACCCGCGCGCCGACTGTCGAGCACGCCTCCCCGGCGCACGGCGGAGTACATGCCGAGCGGGACGCCGATCAGCACGCTCAGGAGCATGGCCACGACCCCGAGCTCGACGGTGGCGGGCAGGCGCTCCCAGATGTGCTCGGTCACGGGCCGCCGGCGTGAGCACCGAGGTCCCGAAATCGCCGTGGAAGATGTTCTTCACGTAGATCCCGTACTGGACGGGCAGCGGCTTGATCCAGACCGAGGTGGCGCATCAGGATCTCGTGATCGCGCTGCGGTGGCGTTGACGTCGAGCAGCAAATGGACGGGATTGCCCGACAGCCGGGTCAGGACGAACACGATGCTGATCACGACCAGCATGCTCAGCAGCGTCTGCAGCACACGACCCGTCAGATATCAGCCACATAGACGACTCGCCGAGCGTGTCGGCCTACTTCCTGGTCACGTACTCCCAGTTGTGGAAGCCCATGTGCCCGGGAATCAGCGGCCAGTCGCCGACCTTCGGCCCCACGCCGATGATGGCAGTGCGCCGCGCCGATGGCGACGCCGGGCACGTACTCGTGCGAGCCACGGGCCCAGCTCGCTCGCGCATGATCCGCACTCGCTCCTGGTAGCTCGGCTGGATGGCCAGGCGATCGATGAACTCGTCGAGCTTCGGATGCTCCACGAACAGGTTCAGCGCGGCCTTCGTATAGCCACGCGCGGATCAGGATCTCCCAGGGCTCCGGGCGCCACGAGCGGCGCGGCATAGGCCAGCGCCACGCCGGCATACGCCCGCGCCCGGAAGTCCGCCGCGAAGACGGCCCGGTCCACCGGCCGCCGCTTCACCTTGATGCCCACCTTCTCCCAGTACGTCGCCACCGCCTCGCCGACGTCGGGCAGATAGCCGCGGCCCGGCCAGGCGGTCAGGTTCATCGGTCACCTCGAACCCCTTCGGGATAGCCCGCCTCCGCCAGCAGCGCCTTGGCCTTGGCCGGGTCGTACGGATACGGCTTCTTCGAGCGCGTCCGTGGCCCACGGATCGGTCGGGTACGTGAGCCAGGCTCCCGATCACGCGTGCCCAGGCCCCCGAGCACCCGCTGCATGATGGCCTGCTTGTCGACCGCCAGGTTGAGCGCCAGGCGCACCTTGCGGGCGCGCTCGGCGTCGGGCAGCGCCCACGGCACCTTCGGGTCATAGGTCGGCTTCGTCGGCCACTGCCCGCCGAGGATGACGTAGACCCAGGACACGTTGGGCATGAGCGAGCGTGCGCACCCCGACCTTCTTCAGCTCCTCGACGTACTCGCCGCCGATCTCGATGACGTCGACGCTGCCCGGCGCGCAGCATGGCCATGCGCGTCGCCGGCTCGGGCACCTTCAGGAAGACCAGGCGCTTGCAGTGGGGCGTCGCCCGCCAGTGGTTCTCGACCGCCTCGTAGACGATGCGATCGCCGCGGACGTGCTCGACGAACTTCCAGGGCCCGGTGGCCACCGGCTGCCGCTCGGCCCGTCCTCCCCGCGCGTCTCGATGTGGCGCTTGGACTGGATGAAGGCGACCGAGGCGAACAGCCCCTGGGTCACCTTGTTGCCGAAGGCCACCGAACGGCTTGTCGAAGCGCACGGTGATGGTGTGCGGGTCCTCGACCTCCATGCTCTTGATCAGCCGGAACTCCGGCGCCAGCGAGTTGGCCGAGCCCTCCTTGGCGATCGTCGCGAAGGTGAACCTGACGTCCTCCGCCGTCAGCTCGCCCGTGCCGTCGTGGAACTGAACGCCCTTGCGCAGGTAGAACGTCCAGGTGCGGCCGCCGTCCGTGACCTGCCAGCGCTCGGCCAGCATGGGGAGCGAGCGCTCGGTCTTGGGGTCGCGACTCAGGAGGTTCTCCGTACATCGGCTTGAGCACGACGTCCTCGGCGCCGACGTAGAGGTGCGGCAGCCACCGCTCGTTGCCGAAGGTGGCCACGGCCACGGTCAGCGGTGCCCTCAGGCCGGGAAGCCTCCCCGTGGCCACGGCAGAGACGCATAGTGTCGTCGCCAACAAGGAGATGACCCAGAGCTGTGGCCTCATGGCCGTCCGCCTTGCGCCGCCGTCGGCCGAGTGCGACGTGACAAGGCCCAGATGCCTCGAGGTCGTCGCGATGATGCGGGGAGATCGTCGATGACGCGGGGGCCGTCATCCAGTCCGTGAAAGCCGAGAGGACCCATGGGCACCTCCTCGTGACACCTCGGGAGCACTCGAAGCCGGGCCGGAGTCCGCCTATCCTACTCCAAGACTGTCAGTCTGGGCAGGGTGGTTTCGGGGCCCGCTCACGGATGGGCACGATCGGGTCCCCTCGGCCAGTGAGCCTCGAAGTCCGTCGCATCCGCCGCGCGCGCCACGGGGGCCTTGTGTTACGATCGCGCCACGTTCAGCGTCGGCGCCGCGGGCGCCGAGAAAGGACCCGTCATGGCGAAGCTTCGGCACATCGCGATCTCCGTTCCGGACCCCGAGAAGTCAGCCCAGTTCTACGAGGCGGCGTTCGGGCTCGCCCGCGTGGGCACCGGGAACTCGCCGCTGGCCACCAGCGTCTACCTCTCCGACGGCGTGATCAACGTGACCTTGCTCAAGTACAAGAGCGACGAGGCTGCCGGCGAGCGCGGACGAGGCTACGTCGGCCCCCATCACGTCGGCTTTCTGGTGGACGACCTCGACGGAGGCGCGCCGCCGGGTCGAGCAGCACGGCGCCACGTTCTTCATGGGCGCCCCGGGGCAGCCCCAGGCGTGAAGGGCACCACCCACTTCGAGAGAAGTACCGCGATCCCGACGGGATCATCTTCGACATCTCGGGTCACGGCTGGGCCGGCACGGCCGAGTGGAGCAAACCGCAATCAGCTACCGGAGGGGACCTCGACGGTTCCCTCCGAAGCCTCCCGGCGCGCGGGCAGCACGGTCTTCGCGAACAGCTCGACATGTCTTCCTTCCGGCCGCTAGTTCCGCTTCCTGCTTCGCGACGAAGGCGGCGATGCGGGCCCGCGCCTCGGGATCTGCCCGGAGCGCCGCCGCATAGGCCTGGGCTTCGGCGCCCGTTCGCCCCGCGCGGATGTCGGCGATCACCGACTTCGTCGCGGCGATGCCGGAGCGCGGATGGCGCGCGATCTCGGCGGCGCGCGCCGCTGCGGCCTCCTCGAGCGCGCCGTCGGGCACCACCTGCCGTCACGAGTCCGATGCGCAGCGCCTCGGCCGCGTCGATCCTGCGCCCGGTGAGCAGCAGGTCGCGCGCGTGAGCGCCGCCGAGGACGTCGAGGAGCCGCGCGATGCCATAGCTCGGGTTGAAGCCGAGCGTGATCTCGGGAAGCCCGAAGTGTGCCGACTGCTCGGCGATGCGGAGGTCCTGGGCCGCGGCGAGCATGCATCCGCCACCCAGCGCATAGCCGCGCACGGCGGCGATGGTGACCTGGGGAGGCGCGCGAACCGGTCCATGATCTGCTGCCACCGCTCGGACAGCGCTGTGGCCTCGGTGGCGCTGAGGCCCGGCATCTCGGCGATGTCATTGCCGGCGCAGAACGCGCGCCCGCGGCCGCTCACGATCACCACCGAGACGTCGCGGGCGCGCTCGAGGCCTTCGAGCCCTTGCTCGAGTCCATCCGCCGTCGCGCGGTTGAGGGCATTGAGCGCCTCCGGGCGCTCGAGGGTGAGGCGAGCGACGGCGCCGTCGACGACGAGGCTCGCGCTCACCGGCGCCGTTCCTCCCGTGTGTTCACAGGATGCTCGAGGAGCCTGTCGGAGAAACGCAGCTAGAGCGATGAGAAGGGTCCAGCTGCGAGGCGGCGCCCGGGAGAGGCAGCTCGGCGAGGCCGTAGCTCTCTCGTACGTTGAGCCGGCTGGCCGAGGGCGCCAACGAAGCAGATGGGCCCTTATCATCGCTCTAGCGGGCGGCTGTCGCGGTCGAGGAAGTAGTTGATCCAGGAGCTGGTGCCGGACAGCGAGCGGTTGGGCGGCGGGACGTAGACCTTGAGCGCGTCGACGCGATCGGCGGCCTTCGCGCGGTCCCAGACGCTCACCCAGATGCAGGGCTGGTCGACGACCTCGCAGCGCCCGGAAGAGGTGCCGCCGCACGGGCCGTTGCGCATCTGCTTGGGACAGGTCTGCGGGCACACGTACTCCATGTGGCCGAGCACGCAGTTGCCGCAGGCCTGGCAGCCGAACATCGGCTTCTTCACCGCCAGCTCGACGCGCTCGACGGCCGCCGCCACGGCCGGCCGCTTGTCCGCCCACGCGCTGAGCCGCTTGAGCAGGCGGCGCAGCCAGCGTGTCGTGCGTCACCGGGAGCAGGCGTCCCATCAGGTCGAGGAGCCGCGGCACGAGGCGCTCGCCATGCGGCTGGCGCGCGCGCGGGAGGCGGTGTGGCGCCGGTCGTACAGATAGAATCCCGCGGGATCTCCGAAGTGGAGCTCCTCGGCCAGCGCTTCCCACCGCGGCGCCAGCTCCTCCGAGCGCCGAATGATCCACGCGACGTGGCCGGCATCGTGCGTGCCGCCGATGTACGCGCCGGCATAGCCGAGGCCGCGGAGCACCGCGACCGTGCGGGCGGCCCGCTCCAGCGCGCGCGCAGCCCGCCGTCCTTCGCCGTGGCTTCCTGGCGCACCGTCTCGAGCAGCGCGGGCGAGACCCAGCAGCCGGGCGGCTGGCCCGTCGCCATCCGCTCGGCGGCTCTCGGCCCGAGCACGTAACGTTGCCGAGCACCGGCGTATCGATGCGCGCGCTCGGCCAGATAGCGCATGAGCTCGGCGAACTTCTCGGCGTCCCAGCCGACCTGCGTGATGGCGAGGTCGGCGCCGGCGGCGATCTTCTTCTCGAGCTTCAAGTACTGATACATGCAATCCGCCTCGACGTACTTGAACGGCGAGACGGCGACGGCGACGTGAAAGGGCATGCCCGCCCGGCGCATCTCGGCGATGAGGCGCACGAGCTGCACGGAGTCGAGGTCGAATGCGGCCTCGGCGGGCCCGGCGCCCGCTTGCGCCTTCGGGAAATCGCCGGTGAGGGCGAAGACGTTCTCGATCCCGAGCGCGTGCAGGTCCTCGAGCGTCTTCCGGAGCGCCTGGCGGTCTCCGTTGACGCACGTCAGATGGATGTTGGGCGTGAGCCCGCGCGCCCGCGCCGCGGTGCCCACGCGCAGCGGGTCGTGGCCCATGGCGCCGCCCGCATAGCTCGTGATGCTTCCCGCCACGACGTCGGGCAGGGTCGCGAGCCGCGAGGCGACCTCGAGGAGCTGGGCCTCGCGGCGAAGCCCCGTGGCGACCAGCTCGACGACGTAGCAGAAGCGCCGGGCGGCGAGCGCGTCGGCGAGGGATTGCTCACCCGCCGACTTCCTTCCTGACGATGCGCGCGCCTTCCACCATGGCGCAGAGCTTGGCGAAGGCGACGTCGCGGGGCAGGTGCAGGCAGCCACAGTCCGGGTTGACGCCGAGCCGATCGGCCGGCACGATCTCGAGCGCCTTCCTGATGCGCTCGGCGACGATCGCCGGGCTCTCGACGTCGTGCGTCTTCACGTCGATGACGCCGAGGCCGAGGCCGAACGGCGGATCGAACTCCTTGAACAGCTCCACGTCCTCCTCGCCGCGCCGGCCGAACTCGAGCATGAGCTGATCGATGCGCGCCTCCCGGATGGCGGGGAAGAGATAGCGGTAGCTGCCCTCCCAGGACGGCTTGCCGTAGCGATTGCCGTAGCAGATGTGCAGGCGAATGGTCGCCGCTGACGCCCTCGACGAGGGCGTTGACGGCGCGGATCCCCAGCCCAGGTCCTCGGGAAGCCCGAGTAGTAGGGCTCGTCGATCTGGAGGTCGGTGGCCCCTGCCTTGACCAGCTCCCGCAGCTCGAGGTTCATGACCCGGGCGATGTCGAGCGCGAAGGCCTCCTCGCTCGGGTAGTGCTCGTTCCGGATCCGCTTGACGAGCGAGTGCGGGCCGGTGACCGAGACCTTGGCCCGGCGATCCGTGAACCGGCGCAGGAAGCGAAAATCGTCGCCGAGCCCGAGGGAGGCCGTGGGCATCCGGGCGCGGACCACGCTGTCGTAGAAGTCGTAGTAGAAGCGCTTGGAGGTGTGATCGATCTGCACGCCGGGCAGGCGCATCGCGAAGTAGTCGATCATGTTGTCGCGCCGCAGCTCGCCGTCGGAGACGATGTCGACGCCCGCCACCTCCTGGTCCTTGATCGCCGCCTTGACCGCCGCGTCGTGGATCTCCTCGAGGTCGTGGCGGCTGATGCGCCGGTGCAGGTAGTCGTTCTTCACGCGCTCGAGCCACCCCGGCATGGAATAGCTTCCGACGACGGCGGTCGGCAGCAGCGTCGCGCCACTCGCTGACCTCACCCCCTTGTATCGCGTCTCCCGGTCGGAGCCATCAGTCTCGCGGTGTCGTGAAGAGGATGGAGGTCCGCGACCCGGGACGGTAGCGGAAGGGCGCGAAGTGCACGTCGTAGCCGGCGCGGGCGCCGATGGCACGGAGGAGGGCGCCGTTCACCCAGCTCACGACGGAGCCGTCCAGCTTGCCCGGGCCGCGGAAGCCGTGCCGATACTCGTCCATCGCGGTCACGAAGATGTCCTGCACCTGAAGGTACCCGCGCGGATGGAGGAGCGGCAGCGTGTTGACGAAGCTCTCGGCGGCGCCGCGCGAGACGTGGAAGCGCACGTCCTCGGGTGCGCCCGTGAGGAGGTCCTCGAGATGACTCTGATCGAGCCCCGCCGGCAGCGGCGCCTGCGACAGGTCATCGAGGGCGACCAGACGCTCGTCGAGGCGCACGGCCTCCCAGACGGCTTGCCAGAAGGCGGCGCCGCGGTCCCCGATCACCTCGGGGCCGACCTCGAGCAGGCGGCGACACCAGGCGCGGCAGGTCGGCCCGCGGGCACGTCGAAGGTCGCCGCGATGCGCCCGGCGGCGTCCGTCCGGAGGAACGCGCGCGTCTCGACCACGTAGAGCCGCCCGTCGCGCCGCACCAGCTCGTCGTGGGGCAGGTTGTCGTAGACGTTGGTCAGGTGCACGTAGAGGATCTTGTAGCGGAGGAACGACAGCGTGCGGAAGGGATTGAGCGCGTCGAGCGCGAGGACGCTCACGGCGTCGCGGTGGTGGGCGACGGCGTCGTGGGCGCGGTCGAGCGTGGGCAGCGAGTAGTCGCCGAGCAGAAACCGGAGGCGCGGGTAGTAGCCGGTGCCGCGCTCCTCGTCGAGCGCCTTGAAGCGATCGAGCCAGAGCGCCGCGCGGAGCCCGAGCCCACGCCGATCTCGAGGGCGAAGATCTCGGCCGGGAGATGCCCGTGCTTGTCCATGTCGCGCAGGAGCGTCCAGAAGTCGGCGACGGCATCGGCGACGGCCTGCGGGATGGTTGGCATCCGACTTCCCGCTGGGCAGGGCGTCCTCGAAGCCGCGGCCGGTGGCCCGCTCCCACTCGCCGAGCCGCTGCCAGAAGAGCCGGTTGAACCGCCAGATGATGCTCTCGCGCATGGGCGCCCAGTCGTCCACCCAGACGCGGTCATCGTCGTCCGCGGCGTCGGGCCCGAGCGTGGCGAGCGCCCGCGCCAGCTCCTCCCGGAACCGCCCGGGCTCCGCCTGGCGGAGGTCCACGGCGATCTCCGCGAGCGCCACCGGTGCGCCCGCCGCATCGGTCGCCCGGCGGACGGAGACGGGCTCGCGGAAGTTCGCCCGGTACTGGATCCAGTCGAGGTGCACGCGCAGCGCGGGCAGCAGGCCCGTGTCCACGCTGCCGTCCTCGACGAGCGCCAGCAGGGCGCCCACCAGCTCGCTCGCGGGTGCGGCCAGGCGGCCGTGCGGCGCGGTGTGGTTCACGTGCAGGATCACGACAGGAGCCGGCGCGCGATGATCTCGCGCATCATCTCCGACGTGCCCGAGGCGATGGGCCACAGGCGCACGTCGCGGAAGAAGCGCTCGACGGGGAGCTCGCGCATGTAGCCGTAGCCGCCGTGCATCTGCACGGCCTGATACGCCACGCGATTGGCCGCTTCGGTCGCGAAGAGCTTGGCCATCGAGACGACGGCGACGCACTCCTCGCCGGCCTGGTACAGCGAGGCCGCGCGGTAGACGAGCTGGCGCGCCGCCTCGATCTCCGTGGCCATGTCCGCCATCCGGTGGCGCAGCACCTGCTTCTGCGCGAGCGGCGCGCCGAAGGCCTGGCGCTCGCGGAGATAGGACGCCGAGTCCTCCAGCGCCTGCGCCGCGCCCGACAGGGCGAGCACCGCGGCCATGATCCGCTCGCGCTGGAGCCCGGCGGCGAGCTGCTGGAACCCGCGGCCCTCGACGCCGAGCAGGTTCTCGGCGGGCACCGGACACTCCTCCAAGCTCAGCTCGGCGGTGTCGGAGGCGCGCATCCCCATCTTGTCGAGCTTCCGGCTCACCGAGAACCCCGGCAGGCCGCGCTCGACGAGGAACATCGAGATGCCGTCGTGCCGGCGCTCGGCCGAGCCGTCGCCGGTGCGCGCGGCGACGAAGTAGAGATCGCCGTAGACGCCATTGGTGATGAAGGTCTTGCTTCCGGTGAGGAGATAGTGGTCGCCCTGCCGCACCGCGCGCGTCGCCAGCGCGGCCATGTCGGACCCGGTGCCGGGCTCGGTGATGCCGAGCGCGCAGACCGTCTCGCCCTTGACGATGCCGGGGAGGTATTGCTGCTTCTGCGTCTCGGTGCCGTAGCGCGTGAGCCAGGGCGAGGACATGTCCGTGTGCACGAGCACGCTGAACGCCACGCCGCCCGATCGGCACCGCGCCATCTCCTCGCCGAGCACGACGCTCGACAGGAAGTCGCCGCCGCCGCCACCGTACTCGACCGGGAACTCGAGGCCGAGCAGGCCCAGCTCGCCGAGCCGCCGCCAGAACGCTCCGGGGATACGCCCCGCTTCCTCCCATGCGTCGACATGCGGAGTGACTTCTTTGTCCACGAAGGCGCGGATGGTCCGCCGCAGCATCTCGTGCTCGTCGCCGAAGATGCCGGTGCTCATGGGCCCGCGTGTACTCGATTCAGGTTGGGGGCTCCTTGTACTCCACGGGTACGGGCTGGCAGGTACGACGGTATACCCGGCCGCCGCGGGCGCGCAAGGGCCCCTGCGAAGCGACCCTGTTGAAGCGAGCCCTTGTTGCCGGCACCGACCTCGTCTATCCTGATCGCCACTCTGAGCCCCGGGGCCTCCAGGGCTGGCGCAGCGCGCGCCGGCCATCGGCCTCGCCTTCTGGGTTGGCGCAGCATCTGCCGGAGGTCGCATGATCGACCCGTCGATCTCGGTCCCGCCAATGGTCACGAGCGCGACACCACGCGCCACGTCACATCACCACCTTGCACCCCGGGCGCCCGTCGTCCTCTGCGCTCGCGGCCCGTCCGGCGAAAGGGGAACAGCCATGCGGAGCCACGTCCGGCTGCGATTCTCGCCGATGCTCGGCGCTCTCCTCGCGGTCCTCACGGCGTTCACGCTCTGCGCTCTGGCCGTGCCGCCGCCGGCCGAGGCCCAGAAGAAGAAGGTCCTCAACATCGCGGCCAAGGAGCCCGACACGCTCGATCCGCACACGAGCACCATCGGCCAGGCACAGGCCATCACGCGGTTCATGTACCGGGGGCTCACCCGGTTCGCCATCAAGGACGGCAAGGTGACGACGGCCGAGGTGGAGCCGGACCTCGCCGAGAGCTGGTCGCTTTCCCCGGACGGCACCGTGTGGACGTTCAAGCTCAGGAAGGGCGTGCAGTTCCACAAGGGCTTCGGCGAGCTGACGGCCGAGGACGTCAAGTTCAGCTTCGACCGCCAGATCAACAAAGCGCCGGGCACGCGGTTCGGCGTGAACCTCGAGGTGATCAAGTCCATCGAGGTCGTCGACCCGTACACGGTGCAGATCGCGCTGAAGTCCTTCGACCCCATCTTCCTCCTGCGCATGGTGGGCTACCAGCAGGGCTACATCGTGTCGAAGAAGGCGGCCGAGAAGCACGGCGAGCAGTTCAAGTGGAACCCGGTCGGCACCGGCCCCTTCTACTTCGATCGGCACTCGCCGCGGGAGAAGATCGTCCTCAAGGCCTTCGACAAGTACCACGGCGGGCGGCCGCAGATCGACGAGGTGCACTGGTTCGACGTGCCCGAGGACGCCACGAAGCTGATCGGCCTCGAGAAGGGGACGTTCGACCTGCTCTTTCCCGAGGCGGTCACCGCCGACTTCGCCGACCAGGTCAAGAAGATGGGCGCCGTCATCGACCGGCGGGGTCCGGGCGGGCAGGAGCGCTTCTACATCAACATGACCAAGCCGCCCTTCGACGACATCCGCGTCCGCCGGGCCTTCATGCACGCGATCGACCGCAAGGCCATCAAGGAGACCATGTACCCCGGCGGCCTGGCGCGCGCTGGCGACGAGCTGTATCCCGCCCGGCTACTTCGGCCACATCCCGATGGAGTTCCCGAATACGATCCCGAGAAGGCCAAGAAGCTCCTGGCCGAGGCCGGCCATCCCGAACGGCTTCACGATCAAGAACTACTTCATCAGCAAGTCGTTCTTCTATCCCAAGGTGCTCACGCTGGCCCAGGAGCAGCTCAAGAAGGTGGGCATCATCGTGGAGCTCCAGGTCGTCGAGCACGCGACCTACCACGAGAACATCCGGAAGAACCTGAACCCCTTCGTGCTCTACGGCGGCACGCGCATCCCCGACGCCGACCCCTGGCTCTCGCTGTTCTTCGACTCCAAGCGAGATCCCGGATCCGGCCACCGGCAACAAGGGCTCGAACTTCGCCCACTACAGGGGCATCGACGACCTGCTGGCGGCAGGGACGGGTCGAGCGCGACGTGAAGAAGCGGGCCGCGATCTATCACGAGACCCAGAAGCGCATCCAGCGCGACCTGATCTGCCTGCCCATCAGCGACGTGCCGGGGCAGTGGGCGCGCAATCCCAAGCGCGTGAGCACGCCCTTCGATCCGGAGTACGGGGAGTTCTCGCTCCACTACAGCTACAACTACCCGGAGATGCTCAAGGTCCTGAACTAGAGCGATGATAAGGGCCCATCTGCGGACGTACGGCGCCCTCGACCGCACGCTCAACGTACAGAGAGTACGCCTCGCGTGCGGCCATCGGGCGCCGCCTCGCAGCTGGACCCTTCTCATCGCTCTAGCCGGGTTTCCCGACAGGCTCTTAGCTGGGCGGAGGAGGCGGGCTGCGCCATGGTCCAGTACGTGCTGCGGCGGATCCTGATCGCGGTGCCGATGCTGCTCGGGGCGATGAGCATCGTGTTCTTCGCGATGCGCGTCTTGCCCGGGAACCCGTGCATGGCCATGATGGGCGACCAGGCAACCACGGAGGCGCTCGCGGACTGCACCAAGAACCTCGGGCTCAGCCGCCCGCTCGCGGTCCAGTACGCCGACTACATCTGGCGGTCGGTGCGGTTTGACTTCGGCAACTCCTTCCGCCAGGGGTATCCGGTCAGCGAGTACATCGCCCGCATGTTCCCGCACACCCTGGTGCTGGTCGGGGCCAGCGCCATCGTGGCCGCCCTCATCGGCATCCCGATCGGCATCATCTCGGCGCTCCAGCGCCGGAACCCGCTGATCGATTACCCGTTGCGGATCTTCGCGCTCCTGGGCCTGTCCATGCCGGTGTTCTGGTTCGGGATCCTGCTCCTGATCGTGTTCTCCCTTCACTTCGATCTCTTTCCCCTCATCGGCGGGGGCGACCTGGACGGCGTTCTCGCCATGATCCGCTCCGGCGAGGTCTTCTCCCAGCCCGCCGACTTCCTCGCGGCCGTCGGCGACGTCCTCCATCACCTGGCCCTGCCGGCGCTGGCGCTCGGATTCACGCTGGCCGCGACGGTGAGCCGGCTCTCGCGGTCGGCCATGCTGGAGGTGATCAGCCAGGACTACATCCGCACCGCCCGCGCCAAGGGCCAGGGCGAGCGGTTGGTCGTCTACAAGCACGCGCTGCGCAATATGCTGGTCCCGCTGCTCACCATCATCGGGATCTTCATCGCCATCGCGCTCACGGGCACGGTGCTCACCGAGACGGTCTTCACGCGGCCCGGTCTCGGCAAGATGCTGGTGGACGCCATCGGCGCCCGCGACTATCCGCTGGCCCAGGGGGCCATCACCGTCTTCACCATGATCATCATCGTCGTCAACCTGGTCGGTCGACATGCTCTACGCCGTCGTCGACCCCCGCGTCACCTACCGGTAGGCCGGTCGGGGAGCGCCATGGCCATCGTTCGCGGCGCCGATCCGGCGGACGTTGACCGTCGGCGAAGCGAGAGATCAGGCGCGCACCGCGCGCCGCCGCTACCTGCGCCGGTGGCTGCCCATCGGCATCGGGCTCCTGATGGCCGCGGCCATGGTGGTGATGGCGGCCGCCGCACCCTTCATCGCGCCCCTGAGCCCGTCGGCGCAGTTTTCCGACGCGGTGCTCAAGGGGCCGGGTGTCGTCGAGCGTCACTTGCTGGGGACGGACGAGTTCGGGCGGGACATCTTGAGCCGCATCATCTGGGGCGCGCGCGTCTCGCTTCAGATCGGCCTCGCCTCGGTGCTCTGGAGCTTCGTGCTCGGCGTGCCGCTGGGGATTCTCGCGGGGGTGCGCGGGGGCACGATCGAGACGCTGATCATGCGGGGCGCGGACATGCTGATGGCCTTTCCCACACTCTTGCTGGCGCTCATCATCGTCACGGCGCTGGGCGGGTCGCTCATCAACGAGGTGCTCGCCATCAGCGTGGCGTTGGTCCCGAACTTCGTGCGCCTGGCGCGAAGCCTCGCCCTGACGATCCGCGAGCAGGACTACATCATGGCGGCGCGCGCCCTCGGCAGCGGGCAGCTCCGGGTGATGGCCCGCCACGTCTTCCCCAACGCCCTCTACGCGCTGGTGGTCGTGGGCACGCTCTACATCGCGACCGCCATCCGGACCGAGGCGAGCCTGTCGTTCCTCGGGTTCGGGATTCCGCCACCCACGCCGAGCTGGGGGAACATCCTGAGCGAGGGCCGCCAGTACATCAAGTGCTGTCCCTGGATCACGACGTTCTCCGGCCTCGCGATCATGCTGGCGGTGCTGGCCTTCAACCTCGTCGGCGACGCGCTCCGGGACCTCCTCGATCCGCGGCTCCGCGGTGAGTGATTGCATGGTGCCGTCCACCGCGGAGATACCCCAGGCTCCTGGCGCGCCGATGCTCCATGGAACCGTTCTTGCGCCGGCCTAGGCATTGCCACCAAGAACAGGTGATATCGGCACTCTGATGCGCCGCGGCACCTGACGCGTCGCTGAATGGGGCCGCGGCGCGCCGGGCGGCGCGGACGGGCGCCTACGGGAAGTGCTTCGCTTCGGCGATGAAGAGCCTGCGGAAGGCTCTCGTTATCGCGTCCGCGTCGGGCTCCTGCCCACGGATGATCATCGCGGTGTTCAGCGACCGCTACCAGCACGCGTGGCTCGTCGAACGGCTCGGACATCGCACACCGGAGCACGCACGAGCCGACGCTGCGCGGAGAGCTGTGTCTCGACATGGATCTTGGAATCTGCCAGAATCCCGGCAGATCACACTCGGAGGTGAACAGTAATTTGCGAACGAGAGACAGCATCGCCATCGTAGGCATGGCATGTCGGTTTCCTGGAGCCGACAACCCGGCGGAGTTCTGGGAAATTCTCAAGCAGGGCCGTGACGTCGTGAGCGAGATCCACGCCGATCGCTGGGGAACGGACTACTACTTTCACCGCAACCGTACCGTGCCCGGCAAGAGCTACACGTTCGCGGCCGGGGTCCTGGAGGATGTCAAGCATTTCGACGCCGACTTCTTCGGTATCTCGCCACGGGAAGCGTCCCAGATGGACCCACAGCAGCGCCTCTTGCTGGAGCTCGCGTGGGAGGCGCTGGAAGACGGCGGGCAGGTCGCGGAGCGGCTCGCCGGCTCGAACTGCGCGGTCTACATCGGCATCTCGAACATCGACTGGGGCCATCGCCGGGTGGACGATCCCAGCTCAGCCGACGCCTATTTCATGAGCGGGGCGACGCTCAGCATCGCCGCCAACCGGATCTCCTACGCCCTGGATCTCCAGGGACCGAGCGTGTCGATCGACACGGCCTGCTCGTCCTCCTTGGTGGCGATCCACCATGCCTGCCAGGGCCTGTGGCACGGGGAGTTCTCGATGGCATTGGCGGGCGGAGTGAACCTGCTCCTCAGCCCGTTTCCTTTCATCGGGTTTTCCAAGGCGTCCATGCTGGCACCGGATGGGCGTTGTCGCGCCTTTGACGCCGACGGCAAGGACTACGTGCGCGCCGAGGGCGGCGCGCTGCTGTTTCTCAAGCCGCTTCGAAAAGCCGAGGCGGACGGCGACCGCATTCATGCGGTGATCCTCGGTTCTGGTGTGAACGCCGATGGGCGCAGCAAAGGGCTCTCCATGCCCAAGGCCGAAGCGCAGGAAGGATTGCTGCGGTCGGTGTATGAGCAGGCCGACGTCGACCCGAAGAGCGTGTGCTATCTGGAAGCCCACGGGACCGGGACGGCGGCCGGGGATCCGCAGGAAGCGTCTGCCATCGGCCATGCGCTCGGGGTTGCCAGAGGGCGGCGAACCCCTTGCCGATCGGTTCGGCGAAGACGAACGTGGGACACCTCGAGTCGGCCGCCGGCATGGTGGGGATGGTGAAGGTCGTCTTGGCGCTCAAGCACCGGGGCATTCCGCCCTCCCTGCATTTCGAGAGACCGAACCCCAACATCCCATTTGACAGTCTCAATTTACGGGTCGTCACCGAATACACGCCTCTGCCGGGCAACGGGGCGCGTGCCGTGATGGGAGTCAACTCCTTCGGCTTCGGCGGCGCCAATGCCCACGTGATTGTGCAGGAGTATCCTCAGACCGACGGGTCCAGCGCCTCGAGCTCTCGGCGCCGAATGGTGCCGCTGTTCCTTTCGGCGCGTAGCGAGCCCGCATTGAAGGAGATGGCCGAGCGCTATCGAGCGCTTCTATCGAGTCGCGAGGTGCCGCCGGCCTACGACGTGGCCCATGCCGCCGCCACGCGGCGACAACAGCACGAGCATCGACTTGCGGTATTCGGTCGCGATGCCGTCGAGCTCGCTCAACGGCTGGAGGCGTTCACGACTGCCGGACACGCCGACGGCGTAGTCAGTGGCCGGGTCGTTGCCCGCCCCGCCAAGCTCGCTCTCCTGTTCTCCGGCAACGGCTCGCAGTGGCCGGGGATGGGTCGGCGGCTGCTCGCGACCGACCGGTTGTTCCGTTGGCATGTGCAGAAGGTGGACGCCCAGCTGCGTCCGCTCGCGGGATTCTCGGTCATGAAAGAGCTGGCGGCGAATCCCACTCGATTGTCCTTGACGGAGATCGCGCAGCCGCTGCTATTCGCGTTGCAGGTCGGCCTGTTCGAGACGTTGATCGCGCGCGGCCTGTGCGTGGATGCCGGTGCTGGGCCATAGCGTCGGCGAGGTGGCCGCGGCCTACGCTGCTGGTGCTTTCGACCTCGAGCAAGCCGTGCGCGTCATTCACGAGCGCAGCGCCGCCCAGGGGCTGACGCGCGGACACGGTCGCATGGCGGCGGTTGGCCTTGCCCTGGCCGAAGCGCTGGCCGAGATCGCCCGTTATGACACGGAGATCGAGGTCGCCGCGGTCAACAGCCCAGCCTCCGTGACCCTCAGCGGACCGCTGCCGGCGCTGGAGCAGATGAAAGCCCGGTTCGACAGGCGCGGCGTGTTCTGCCGGATTCTCGATCTCGACTACGCCTTCCACAGCCGGACCATGGATCGCGTACGAGAACCCCTACTGCAGAGTCTGGCCGGGCTCGAGCCCGCCCCGCTCTCGCGACCCTTCGTGTCGACCGTCACCGGTACGATGCTCGAGGGAAAATGCTGGGTGCCGAATACTGGTGGGAAAACGTCCGCGCGCCAGTGCGACTCGACAAGGCAGTGGCGACCCTCCTCGAGCAGGGTTGCAGCGTCTTTCTCGAGGTCGGGCCGCACCCCATCCTGCAGAACTATATGCAGGAGAACCTCCGCGCGGCCAAGTCACCCGGCAGCTCTTTTGCCACGCTCAAGCGCGATGCGGACGACGAGCTGAGCCTGTGGCGGGTGCTCGGTACCGGCCAAGTGCTCGGTTGTCCCCTCGACTTCAAGAAGGTATTTCGCCATCGCAGCCGGTACGTCGGCGTACCGCTTTACCCATGGCAGCGCGAATTGCACTGGCATGACCGAACCAACGAGTCCCTCGAGGCGCTCGGGCCGCCCTTGGACCATCCGCTGCTGGGCTACCGCCTGAGACAGGCCGAGGAGTGTGGGAGAATCACGTGGACGTGGATCGCGTCCCGTATCTCGCCGATCACGTCGTCGGTGGCGCGGTCATGTTTCCCGCGGCGGGATTCATCGAAATCGCGTTGGCCGCGGCTGGTCAGTCGGAAGGAACGAGCCACGAGATTGAGTCCCTCGAGATCCGGGCCCCGCTGGTGTTCGAGGGTACCGCCTCGAAGACCGTCCGGTTCACGCTCAGCGACGACGGCTCCTTCACCATCCGCAGTCGGCCGCGGCTGAGTGATCAAACCTGGATGCTCAACGTGCTCGGGCGGTTGCGCAGCCCTCCACGCGATCGATTCCACCACGCGTGGACGTGCGGCGTGCCGTGGGCGCCCGCTCCGACTGGATTCCCGGTGAAGAACACTACCGGCGCACGAAGATGGTCGGCCTGAGCTATGGACCGGCGTTTGCGGGTTTGGAAGAGATGTGGTCGAGCGGTGACGAGGCGTTTGCGGTCATTCGGCTGCCCGCGCCGGTCGCGGCCGAGGCGAGCCGCTATCGGCTGCACCCGTGCTTGCTGGATTCCTGCCTGCAGGTGCTGGTAGGGCTGGGCGCCTGGCCGGTCGATTCCCGAAGGTCGGTCTGTTTTCTGCCGTTCCACATCGGGCGCGTCATCTATCATCGTCCCGGCGGCAGCGCCGTGTACTGCCGTGTCGTGATCGAGAAGAGGAGCGCGCGATCTGTGGTCGCCCGCTTTCAGGTTCTCGATGAAGCCGGCGACACGGTGGTGGAGCTGGAAGATTTCCGCTTCCGCCGTGCCCGGCTGGTTCGTGACGGCGCCGGAATACCCGGACGGTACGCCTTTCGGCCCGTCCTGAGATCACGCGACGACGGCATGGGCGACTCCCTGCCGCGCCCCGCCGACGTGGTCTCCCGGCTGGAGAAGACGATCAGCGAGCATCGGCACAAGCCCGATCGTTCGGACTTCTATAACCAGGTGTTGCCGCTGTTCGACGCCTTGGTGGCAGCCTTCGCCTACCGGACCATCCACGGGTTGGTGGGTAGCCAGAACCATTTCACCTTGAGCTCCTTGATGGCGGCGGGGGACATCGAGCCGCGCCACGCGGCCTTGCTGTCGCGCCTGGTCGGAATCCTCGAGGAGGATCGCCTCCTCACGCGCACGGATTCTGAATGGAGCCTGACCGAGGCCGCGGAGCTCCCGAGTCCGGAGGAGATCTGGCGGCTGCTCCTCGCCGACTTTCCCGGTTATCTGCACGAGGCAACCCTCATCGGCCGTTGCGGACTGCACCTGGCTTCGGTGCTGCGTGGCGGCGAACCTCCACCCTCATTGATCTCCAAGGGGGCGTCGGTATCACCGCCCATTTGGGCGACGCCTCCCCGACCTGGCACATCACCAATCTCGCCGCGAAGGAGGCGCTTTGCGAGATCGCCAGAGAGTGGCCGAAGGGACGACGACTGCGGATCCTGGAGTTGAGCGGGGGTGCCGTGAACCTCGCCGCCGACACGCTCTCGGTCTTGCCAAAGGAGCGGTGCCACTACGTCTTCGCGAGCCCTGATGAGGCGGTGCGTGTGCGTGGTCAGGCGGAGCTCGCCCACCTCGGGAACCATAGCGTGACGGAGCTCGATATCAACGGCGATCTTGCGGACCAGGGGTGGGCGGCGAACAGCTTGACGTCATCATCGCCTCGCACGTCTTGCACGGTTCGGACAACGCGGGCCGCGCGCTGGACAATATCCGTAAGCTGCTCGGCCGGGACGGGTTGCTCCTGCTGCTAGAGCGCCCGCCCGAACGGCAGTCGGATCTGGTCTTCGGCATTCAGCCTGAGTGGTGGCGGCGGACCACTGAGGTCGGCCGCCCGTTGTCCCGACTGCGCACCGTGGAAGAGTGGCGTGTCGCGGTTATGCATCACGGCTTCGTCGATGCCCTACCGTGGTCAGAGCCCGCTCCGGACGTCCCCGCCAGTACGTATCTACTGGTGGCACGTAATGCTGAGGGGACTCCTGGGGCCGTCGATACGGCGCCGCCGGCGAGCCAGGGCTACCTGATTCTCTCCGACCAGGAGGGAGATTCGGCGGCCATTGCCGACGATGTGGTCGAGAAACTGCGCGCTGACGGGCATCGAACCTTTCGGGTGAGCGCCGGCAAACACTTCTCCCGACCTCGCGAGGACGAATTTGTGGTGGCGCCGGAAAACTCTGAAGACTTCGAGCGGCTCCTCGGCATCCTTCGGGAAGAAGACAAGCGGGTGACCGAGATTGTTCACCTCATGGGACTCTCACTCTCTCCGGACGCCGCCGACACCGACCTGTGTGTTGTGCAGGACCGTCGCTGCTCCACCGCGGTGCACCTGGCCCAGTCTCTCTGTCGTGGAGAGGGAGACACACCGCCGCGGTTGTGGCTGGTGACGGCCGGTGCCGTTACCCTTTCGGCTTCCGGGGCACTCGGCGTCGATTCGCCGATCCCGTCCCAGGCCCCCTTTGGGGCCTGGGACGGGTCCTCGCGAACGAGCACCCGGAGCTCCAGTGCCGGTTGATCGACCTTTACACGAAAGGTCAGGCCAACCTCGCGGGGCAGTTCGTCATGGCGGAGTTGCGGGAGCCCGACGAGGAAACCGAGGTGCTGGTGACCGCCGATGCCCGGTACGGGTTACGCCTCGATCGGGTGATCGAGCTGAATGCCCCCGAGGTCTCAACGCAGACCGACCCGTCCGAACGAACTCGCCTGGACTTCGCCACTCCGGGGTCCCTCAACAACCTGCGATGGCACGCGGAACCGCGCCAGCCGCCGCAGAGCGGCGAGATCGAGATCCGCGTACGAGCGACCGGCCTCAATTTTCGTGACTTGATGTATGCCATGGGCATGCTCTCGGACGAGGCGGTGGAGGACGGCTTTGCTGGGGCGGCGCTGGGTTTGGAGTGCGCCGGGGACGTGGTCAGGGTGGGCTCCGACGTCACGGACTTCAAGGTGGGCAGCGCCGTGGTGTGCTTCGGGAAGGCTTGCTTCGCTTCCCATGTGACCACTCAGACTACGGCCGTCGCGCCCATGCCGCCGGGCTGGACCTACGAGGAAGCGGCCACCGTTCCGGGCGTCTTCTTCACGGTGTACTACGCGCTGAACCATTTGGCCGGGCTCAGACGCGGTGAGAAGCTGCTCATCCACGGAGCCGCCGGCGGGTCGGGATGGCGGCAATCCAGTACGCGAGGTTCTGCGGGGCGGAGATCTTCGCCACGGCCGGTTCCGAGGAGAAACGGGACTTTCTGCGCCTGCTCGGCCTCGAGCACGTCCTGGATTCCCGGAGCCTCGCGTTTGCCGACGAAATCTTAGAGATTACGGGTGGCTCTGGTGTGGACGTAGTGCTGAACTTTCTCTCGGGTGAGGCGGTATCCAAGAACCTGACGGTGCTGAAACCGTTCGGACGCTTCCTAGAGCTCGGCAAGCGAGACTACTACGAGAATACCAAGATCGGATTACGCCCCTTCCGCAACAACATCGCATATTTCGGGATCGACGCCGACCAATTGATGAAGGAGCGTAGCGATCTGGCCGGTCGGATCTTCCGAGAAATGATGGCGCTGTTCGACAAGGGCGCTTTTCGCCCCTTGCCGTACCGTACATTTCCCAGCACTCGGGTGGCCGACGCTTTCCGATACATGCAGCAGTCCCTCCAGATTGGGAAGGTCGTCGTGTCCTACGACAATCCCATGGAAGCGATCCAGGCAGACACTCCGCTCGCCGGCGAATTCGAGCTGGATCCTCAGGCCAGCTACCTGATCTCCGGCGGCTTGGGTGGTTTCGGGCTGGCGACGGCGCGCTGGCTGGTGGCCAAGGGCGCGCGCAATCTCATCCTGGTGGGCCGCCGCGGCGCCGCTTCCCGGAAGCCCAGGCCGGGTGGCCGAGCTCGAGGCGGCCGGTGCCCGAGTACAGGCGTGCGCCGCCGATGTCGCCCGGTTCGATGATCTGCACAAGGTGTTTCAGCAAATTGCTCAGGACCTCCCACCGCTGAAAGGGGTCGTCCATGCGGCCATGGTCCTGGAGGACGCTTTGGTGCGCAACCTGGGCCGGGACAGCCTGCAGCGGGTTCTGGCCCCCAAGATGCTTGGCGCCCGGCATTTGCACGAGCTGACCCGCGACCTGCCTCTCGATTTCTTTGTCCTGTACTCGTCGGCGACCACCATCTTGGGGAACCCGGGTCAGGGAGTTACGTGGCGGCCAACATGTACCTTGAGAGCCTGGCGGAGTGCCGCCGCCGCCTCGGCTTGCCGGCGCTCACCGTGGGCTGGGGCCCGATAGGCGATGTCGGATTTCTGGCTCGAAACGAAAGAGTTCGGGAAGCGCTGGTGGCGCGCATCGGCGGCCAGTTGCTGAGCTCGGCGCAAGCGTTGAACCAACTGGAAGAGCTGCTCAAGGCCGATCGCACCGGAGTGGCGGTGGTCGATCTCGATTGGCGGAGGCTGCAGAAGACGATGCCGGGGACGCAATCGCCGAGGTTCAGGGCTCTCGGCGGTCGAGCCGGCGAGGAGGTCGGTGATGGGGCGGTGGATGCCGATATCCGTGCGCTGATCGCCAATCAATCGAACGACGAGGTGCTCCAGACGGTGACCGAGTTGCTTTTTCGAGCAAATGGCCAATGTGTTGCGCATGCCGGTCCAGAAAATCGCCAGCAACGCGACGATCTACGATCTGGGAATGGATTCGCTGATGGCGGTAGAGCTAGTGACGGCGATCGAGAGCCGGTTCGGCATCAGCGTTCCCTCCACAGCCGTGACGGGGGAGCGACGGTAGCGGAGATTGCCAGCCGTATCGTCACCCAACTCCGCGGGAGCGAAGAGGGAGCCGCGCCGGCCGAACGCGACGACCAACGGGAAGCCCTGAGCTCGTTGGTCTCCTCGCCATGGTGAGAACCCCAGCCCGAAGGACCTCGCCGCGTTCTTACAACATCTCTCCGAGGGAGATTGAGAGGGCCGTGACGGAGCCGGAGGGCAGCAAGCACCTGTTTGGGCTGTCGCCGGAGGCCAAGGGGAATCTCATCAAGCGGATGATCGAGTGCCGGGTCACACGTCCTTCGGGATCGGCCGGTACCCCTGATGAAGATGCGCCGATGGCCGCGTCGGGGCCGGCGGCCGGCAGTACTGTCCCTGCAGCCTACCTTCGCTTCGATCAGCTTCCGGGGTACCAGGAACTGCACCTTCAGAGGGCGGCGGCCGCGCACCTCGGTGTCGACCTTCCCTACTTCAGGCTCCACCAGCGTGTGGCCCGCGACACGGCCCTCATCGGTGATCGCGAATACATCAACTTCGCGAGCTACAACTATCTCGATCTCTGCGGCCACGAGGCCGTCTCGAGGGCGGCCAAGGAAGCTATTGACCGCTACGGCACGTCGGCTTCAGCCAGCCGGCCGGTCTCTGGCGAGCGCCCCTACCAGGGACAGCTCGAACGCGCGCTGGCCGAGATGCATGGGGTGGAAGACTGCGCGGTGTTCGTGAGCGGGTGGGCGACCAATGTCACCACGCTGGGGCATCTGTTCCGGGGAAAGGATCTGATTCTGCATGATGCCGGCATTCATAACAGCGTGCTCCAGGGTGCCTTGCTCTCGGGAGCGCGCCGCATTTCATTCCCGCACAACGACTGGGAGGCGCTCGACGGCATCCTGCGCCGGGAACGCCCGAAGCACGAGCGGGCCATCATCGTGGTCGAAGGAATCTACAGTATGGACGGCGACTTTCCGGATCTCGACCGCTTCATCGAGATCAAGCGCCGCCACGGCACATTCCTGATGGTGGACGAAGCCCACTCCATTGGGGTGCTGGGTGCGCACGGGTTCGGCATCGGGGAGCATTTTTGGTGTCGATCCGCGTGCCGTCGACATCTGGATGGGTACGCTCAGCAAGACCCTGGCGAGTTGCGGAGGGTACATCGCCGGAGAACATGCGCTCGTGGAATACCTGAAGTTCTCCGCGCCCGGCTTCCTCTACAGCGTGGGCATGGCTCCGCCGGTGGCCGCCGCCGCGCTGGCGGCCCTGGAGCAGCTAAAGGCCGAGCCCGAGCGTGTCGCTCGGCTTCACGAAGCGGGCAAGTTGTTTCTGGATCTCGCGCGGCAGGCTGACCTGGATACGGGATCCAGTGCCGGCTATTCAGTGATTCCCGTGATCGTAGGGAGCTCGCTCAAGAGCGTGATGCTCTCCAATGCGCTGTTCGAGCGCGGCATCAACGTGCCGCCGATCATCCATCCGGCGATCCCGGAGCGCGCCGCGCGCCTGCGATTCTTCATATGCTGCACCCACACCCCGGAGCAGATTCGTCAGACCGTAGAGGCGGTCTCGGAAGAGCTCCACCGGCTGGCGCAGATCTCCGCGTAGGGCGCGCCCGACAAGAGCCGCCCGTCCGCGCGCCGAGTGTGATCCCGGTCCTCCGACAGCTCGGATGAGTACATCTGAATCCGCGTCGATCCGTATAGAGCGGGTCACGAGCCGGAAGGCCCTCAAGACCTTCGTCGGGCTCCCCGCGCCCTTGTACCGCGATGACCCCGCGTGGGTGGCTCCCTGATGTTCGAGCGGCTCAATCTGCTGGCGAAGGACAAGAATCCCTATTTTGCGCATGCGGTGGCTGACTACTGGATCGCCTATCGCGATGGCGAGCCAGTTGGTCGGATCAGCGCCCAGATCGACGAGTTGGCCCAGGACAGTCATGGACACGGGAGCGGTCATTTCGGTTTCGTGGAGGCGCCCGATGACCCGGCGGTGTTCAGGGCGCTGTTCGAGACGGCCGAAGCCTGGCTCCAAGACCGGGGCATGGTGCGCGTCCTTGGTCCTTCAACCTCTCGATCAACGAGGAATGCGGATTGCTGATCGACGGATTCAAAGACCGCCCGCGAATCATGATGAGTCACGCCCGGCCATACTACGCGGCGCGGATTGAAGGGCTCGGCTATCGCAAAGCCAAGGACTTGTGGGCGTACGATCTGGATGCGGTTGCGGAGTTTCCCAAGAATGTGTTGCGCATCGTGCGCAAGGCGGAGGCCGATCAGCGGCTTCAGGTGCGGAATCTCCGCCGAAAGCGAATGAGCGACGATTTCCAGATCATGAGGGACATTTTCAACGACGCTTGGTCGAACAATTGGGGGCACGTGCCCATTACGGAAGCTGAAATGTCCAAGATGCGAGCCGATCTCGGCCGCTTGCTCTACGAACACAGCGGCAAGATCGCCTATTGGGAAGGCGAGCCCGCTGCCTTCATGCTCGTCCTTCCCGATCTCAACGGGTTGATTGCCGATCTGCATGGCCGCCTCGCCCCCTTCGGTTGGGCGAAGCTGGCCTGGCGCGTTGTCCGGCGTAGATTTCCTCACGTACGCGTGCCACTCATGGGTGTCCGGAAGAGATATCAGAATCGTCCGCCCGGCGCGTTCATGGCCCTGCTATTGATCGAGCAACATCGTGTCGAATGGCGCCGCCGCCACGGAATGGTTCGCGGGGAGCTCTCCTGGATTCTGGAGGACAATGAGTCGATGAAGGGGATTGCCGATTCAATCGTCGGTGTCCACTACAAGACGTACCGGATCTATGAGAAAGCCCTCCGGTGATTCGGGCCGCCAAGATCCCCGTCGGCAACGAGCCGGGATACTCGAGAATGTCGGGAAGGCAGCGGCGGGCGGTGTCGCCGCCGCCGAATAGGTCGATGCGGATCAGCGTCATCGACGGCCTGAACCTTTCGTTTCTGGTCCTCGTGTCGGCGTTGGCGACATGTTCCGCGACGCCGTACGCGGTTCCGCTGGCCATCGTCTATCCGGCGCTGCTGGTGTGGCTGCTCTTGACTTCCGCTGGCACGACCGGCGGCTGGCCATGTTCATCCTGCCGATCGTGTTTCTCTTCGCGGTGTTCGAGACGTTGTTCATGGTGGTGCCGTATGTCAACGCGTGGCGGGCGGACGCCTTCCTGGCGCGGATGGATGTCGCGCTCTTCGGTGTCAACCCGACCGAATGGGCGACGCGCTGGGCGGCGCCGTGGCTGACCGAGATCCTGTACTGCTGCTACCTGTTCTACTTTCCGATGCCCCTGATTCTGCTCGGCTGGATGTACGCGCGGTCCATGGTCCGGGAGGTCGAGGAGGCCTACTTTGTCTATCTGACCTGCTACTACGCCTCGTACGTCCTGTACTTTGTGTTTCCTGCCGAAGGGCCGCGCTTTCACTTGATGGCGGTGCATCCCGAGCCGCTGCCCGGCCTCGCGCTGACGGAGCCGATCCGGACCCTCATCGACGCGCTGGAGCCGAACAAGTTGGACGCGTTTCCGAGCCTGCACGCCGCCATTCTGCTCACCACGCTGATGTTTGCGTTCCGCCACAACCGGCGAATGTTCTGGCTGGCTCCTAGGTCCGGCCGTCGGAACCACCGTCTCGCTCGTCTATTGCCGATATCACTAGTGCGGTCGATGTGGTGGTCGGGCTTGCGATCGCGGCGCTGAACTACGGCCTGGCGAAGCGGGTGTACGCGCGGATCCGGCCGCGCTTCGCGGCGCATTTCGGGGCGGCGGCGTGAAGCCGGCGGTCGTGCTGCTGAGCGCGCCGGTGTTGCTGACGCTTTGGCGCTACCACGGCGTCGCGAGAGACCCCGCGGGCCGATGGAGGGCTGCTATTTTCAATTCATCTTCTTCTTCGCAATCGTCGGAATCCTGCCCGCGCTCTATGCCCGGGCGAGCGGCGTCTCGACCGTCGGAGCTCGGCCTGGGCGCGGGCGACGCGAGATTCGGCGCGAAGCTCCCGCTGCTCATTCCGATCATGGTGCTGCCCCTCACCTATGTCGCGTCGGGTATGGCCGATGTGCGCGGGGAATACCCGATGTGCCGGCTGCTCTATGCGCGCCGCGATCTCGTGATCTGGTACGAGCTGGCGTATGTGGCGGTGTTTTACACGGCGTGGGAGTTTTACTTCCGAGGGTTTCTGCTGTTTGGCCTGAAGGACGAGCTCGGCGCCATGAACGCGGTTCTGATCCAGACGATGGCCTCCATCCCTGCTTCACATCGGGAAGCCCGAAGGCGAGATCGTGGGCGCCATTCCGATCGGGCTACTCTTCGGCTGGTTCGCGCTGCGCACGCGCTCGATCTGGTACGGGTGGGCTGTGCACGCGTCGATCGGCGTCCTGACGGACCTGTTCATCCTGGGGTCCGCGTGATCCTGGTCACGGGGGCGAACGGATTCATCGGCAGCCACGTGGTCGAGCGGTTGCTTCGCGACGGGCGGAAGGTGCGAGGGCTGGTGCGGGCGTCGAGCGATCTGCAGTTCCTTGACGGGGTCGACGTCGAGCTGGCGCGCGGCGACATCACGGACCGGGCGTCGCTGGACGAGCCGATGCGGGGCGTCGAGGTCGCGGTGCATGTCGCGGGATTCGCGTCGGATTGGGGCCCTCGCGAAGCGTGCTTTTCTGTCAACGTGCACGGGACGCGGAACGTCATCGAGGCGGCCAGGGCGGCGCGGGTCAGGCGATTGGTGCACATCAGCACGGCGGCGCTGCACGGGTTTCCGGGGGCGCGCAACCAGGACGAGGCGACGCCCATGCCCGAGACCCCTTCGCCTACTGCGAATCAAAGAAGCAAGCCGAGCGCGAGGTGTTCGCCTCGGGGTTGGAGGCGACCGCCATCCGCCCGGGCAACGTGTTCGGCCCGCGGGATCACACGTTCATCGACAAGTACGCGCAGGCGCTGGATCAGGGCAAGGGTGGATACATCGGCGGCGGACGCTCGTGGACCTGTCCGGCATACGTCGAGAATCTGGCGGACGCGATCGCGCTGGCGTGTTTCGAGCCGGCGGCGGCGGGCGAGGCGTTCTTGGCGACCGACGGCCTGGACATCGACTGGCGCACGTTCACCGAAAAGCTGGCGGACGAACTGGGGGTCGAGCGGCCGAGGCTCTCGGTCCCGTTCTGGCTGGGCTATCCGTTGGCGGCCGTGATGGAGGGCGCGTACAAGGTCGTGGGTGCGGCAGAAGTCGCCACGCTTGACGCGCTATCGTGTCTGCAACGGCGGCCGCGACTATCACTTTTCGATCGCCAAGGCGCGGCGTGTGCTCAAGTACGAGCCGAAGGTGGGCCTGGAAGAGGCGCTCCGCCGCACCGTGCGCTGGTACCGCGCTAAAGACGCTCGCCAACACTAACTGCGATCCGGCAAGTCGAGCACCGCACTGCCGAGCGCACCGCCGACCCGGCACCAGCGCTTCAGACGGGGAGTCGCCGAGTGGGAAAGGCGTATTGGGGGTTGGTCGGGTCGAAGTCCCGGTCGGTGAGACCCGGATTCACGATAAGTTCTTTGTACGTGTAGCTCGCCAGAAGCTCGTCATTCGTGCCAAAGAGCTCGACCGCGACCGGCAGACGCGTGGCGAGGTCGATTGTTACAATTGCCCGATGCGCGAGGTAACCCGTGGCCGTCTTTGGTGTAATCAGCTCGAGCCGGCGTTCTGCTTTGGCTGGCCCCGACGGGCTAACCACAGGGATCTCTCTGGTCGCGAGCTCGCCGCGCGTGAAAGCGCGACGCGTGTGGGTCGCCAGAAGCTCGATCAGTCGTCCCAGCCCTACATCCGTAATCGGATGGCGGCTCTCCTGAAGGACCAGTGGGCTGTCGGGCGGCGTGAGAATCGTGATCAATGAGCTCGGGAATCCGGGCTCGTGAATCAGCGCGCGGTCCTTGTCACGCCCTTTGACGAATAGGATTTCCCGGCCCGAAACGGCGGGTCCCATCCAGCGCATGTAAATCTTCCCAGGTTCTCTGAACTTCAGCCGGATGTCCTCAGGATCGCGAAGCTTGTCCTTGATCCGCTCGCGTTTGACAAGGCGCGCTGTGTAATCTTGAATGCTCGTGTAGGCGGCTTCCATGTCGGCGACGATCCCGAGAACATCCGGAGAGGCTTCTACAGCCGGCGCGCGGCCAAGCGCGAGAAGGACGAGGATGGAGCATAGTCCAGGGCGTAGCAGCGCCGTGAAACGCCGCGAGGTGTTCGGCTTCACAGGCGCGTGGTTC